>Ga0210406_10002951_pt1 | contig 18956 bp, 35 predicted proteins | sample IncBWC30MmetaG_FD_155454 | JGI IMG/M metagenome (GOLD analysis project Ga0210406, IMG submission 155454) | Forest soil microbial communities from Barre Woods Harvard Forest LTER site, Petersham, Massachusetts, United States - Inc-BW-C-30-M | ecosystem: Environmental > Terrestrial > Soil >... | reverse complement strand
TATCCAGACATGCTTCCGACCCGAGCTGACCTGGAAAAGGCTCTTAACTTTGCTGCTGCATGGCTTCCGGCGTTAGACGGTCTAGACATACCGTCCGACGAAGTATGCAAAATCCTGATAGCTGCCAAAGACAGGTCACAAGCCAATCCAGATTCCAAGCCATGAGCCACCCGCAACACACAATCTCTTGCCTCGCGTACATCCGCACGCTACGGGAGCGTTGGGCAGGCGCGCCGGCAACGTGGTTCGATGTAGCTGATGCCTACGATGCGGGTCTCTACCATGGCGTCGAGGCGCGGGATAGCGCCAAGCGGTCGCTGGATGAATTGCAGGCTCGCAAGGAGACTCTGAAAGAAATGGCTACTGGTAATACATTTTCAGAGCATGGCAAATGATCAAACGTATCAAGGACTATCTGTTGCGGTGCTTAGTTAATTTCGAGATGGGGCCGCCACCACCACGCTTTCTGGTCGAGATAAAGCCGCTCGCCCCTGGGCAGGCATGGCGAGTGACCGTGCCGAGAACCAAGATCTCATACGTGATCATGGAGGCCGACGACTTCGACCACATTGCAGCGCTGGGCGGCATGGTCGCGAAGGAAATAGAAGTGACAACTGTACTCCGCGCACAAGTCAACGAGCTTGAGGCCGAGGTAACCAAGTGGAAGGAGGCATATGACGACGCTCACGCCGCCATGACACGTTCCAGCGGAGGCGCTGATGCCGTTAAGTGAGCCGCCAATGAATTGCCCGGAGTGCTCGCATCCTATGCTGCTATCTCAAACCCAATGCGAGCCGCAGCCGGTTGAGTTTTACTGGCTGTGCGAGAACATGCAGTGCGACTACATTGGGCACAAGCTTGAAACGCCACAATTTGATGCCGGAGTTGACCGTTGAAAAACGAAATTCTAATTCTTTTAATCTGTCTCGCAATCACCGTTTTAATGACGATGATATTCGGATGGATTTATTTAGGCTTGAGTGTTTCGTTTGTCGTAGGTTGGTACTTGCGTGGATTTCTTGACGAAGGAATCTGGTACGGTCGTGGCTGGATTGATCGCGGACGTTTTGAATCGGGGCGCGGATGTCCCGAATGTGGAAACGCAAGTTTCATAGAAGAAAGCGACGGAAAGCATTTGTCGTGTTTTCAATGCGGGCATGTCGTCGATAAAATCTGATGACAAAACGCGAATCCAAACGCCTCCTACGTCTTTACAAAGACCGGCAAATCATAGCCGATCTTCGCAAGCACTTTGAAGGCTATAGCCTTAGCGATGGATTTTCTCTTACGCCTAAGAAGATCGCAGAACTTCCCTATTCCAAACGCCGCTCAATCCGGCGCAAACACGACAAATTGCAGGAGCTATTGAAAAAACCCTTCGTGGATTTTGTGACGACCGAGGATGACGCCTCGCGCAAAGCTGTCAAACAATATTTGAAAGTGGCGCACGCCTCTCCCGGCGCGAACATGCGAGGGCTCAAGCACTTCATTGTGCCGAAACCTTCAGCCGAGTCTAACATCGAAGTTCGAGCCGGAAAGGTACAGATTCGACAAAAATTCCCCGGCGAAAAAGGATTAGGTCACGTGGAACGATTCTTTTATTTTCCAAGCACGCCGCGTGGTCCCGGTCACATGATGCAAATGTTTGACAAGCTCTATAAGAGCATGCCTGCCGGTATGTACGAAGTCTTGACCGACTCCTACGGATCGATCATGTTGCCGATCGATCGAGAACAATTGCGCGACGAAGTGTTGCGATTGTTGGAGGCTTACGATAACCCAAAGTACAACGAAGATCGTTTCTTGTATCGAATCATCGGCTTTCGATTTACGGCGATGACGGTTAAGAATGCAATGATTGCGGCAGAAAAGCGTATAGATGCTAGAGCCGGTCAACGTGAACATAACAGAAAAATACGCGAACGAATCGCGAAAGAAATCTCTGAAGCAAAACAACGGAGTAAGAAAAAATGAAACGATGCGCGCATCGACAATTATCTATTCTCACCGAAAAGGATAGATGTAATTGGGTGATTTGCAAAGGGTGTCGAAAGAAAGGCCCGGCAAAGCACAGTATCACGCTGGCGCTATTGGCTTGGGCTTTGTCGATCAACAATCAACACCCTCGATAGTTGGCTCGCGCCCCCTTAGAAATATGGGCGCTTGACTGTGAAACAGACCCTTTCAAAAAAGGCCGGGAAAATCCGCAACCTTTTTTGTGGGGTGCATACTGTCGGGCTCTCAATCGTTACGAAACATTCGGTTTCGCGCCTCAAGTATTGGATTTCTTTCGCGAACGCCGGTGTTGCGTTTATGCGCACAACGGAGGACGGTTTGACTTTCATTACCTACGCGAGGGATTCGAGTCTGAGCAACCGCTACTTATCATTAATGGGCGCATCGCTAAGTTTCGAGTGGGTAAGGCTGAATTTAGGGATAGTTTTTCTCTACTCCCTATCCCTTTGTCGGCCTATCAAAAAGAAAAAGTAGATTACACATTATTCGAGCCGGAAGTGAGGGACTTGCCGGAAAATAGAAAAATGATTGAAGAATATCTGCGAAGCGATTGTGTGAACTTAGCCGAATTGGTGCATGAATTTTCTCGCCGCTTCGGTCGTCCCTTGACGCAAGCCGGTTGTGCAATGAGCTACTATGTGAAGCATTATCGCGACGGAGTGAAACCGCGCCAGACGGCGGTGCAGTTTCAGCGTTTGAAACCTTACTTCTTTGGCGGGCGGGTGGAGTGTTTTAAAGCAGGCTACGGCATCGAGAATTTCAAAGTGGTTGACAAGAATTCCGCCTACCCGCACGCGATGCTATCCGAACACCCATTAGACCCGCAAGGCGCGGTACTGTCGGATATTCCAAGTGATATAGAACAATGCTTGATTTCGCTGGTGGGAGTGTCGGAGGGTGCGTTGCCGTTTCGCGAGCATGACAACACACTTATATTCCCACGCGATCGGGAGGAACGTCTCTATCACTGTACGGGGTGGGAAGTAAAAAAGGCTTTGGAATTAAAGCTACTAAAAATATCGCGAGTTATTCAAGTACATTATTTTCATCTAACACAAAATTTTAGGGGCTACATCGAACACTTCTATAATGAGCGGCTTGAGGCAAAACGGAAAGGGGATAAGGCCGGTGATTTGTTTGCCAAACTCTTTATGAATTCTTGTTATGGGAAGTTTGCGAGTGATCCGGCAAAGTATCACGACTTCATGATTGTCGCTCCCGATCGAATGGCGGCGATGAATGAAGAAGGATGGCAGTATTACAAACCGTGGGGAGATGGCCGGATATTATGTAATCAGCCGATCCCGGAAAAGCGCCATTGGTACTATAATATTGCGACCGCCGCGAGTATTACCGGCTACGTGCGCGCCGGATTGCTGGACGACTTAAATCAAGCTTCCGGCTTGCTGTATTGCGATACGGATTCAATCAGTGCGCAATCGGTGGATCGTTTGAAACTCTCACCGGCTTTGGGCGATTGGAAATTAGAATTAGAATGCGATGAGTACGCGATTACGGGAAAGAAAACTTATGCGTTCCGGTCCGCTTTCGATCAACACTGGAACGAAAAAGAAAAGCTTTACGAAATGCCTAAAGGCGCGTATAAAATAGCGTGTAAGGGAGTCGATCTTGATGCGTCCGAAATCATCCGTGCTTCAAAAGGCGAAACGGTTTTGTATGAACCGGAAGTACCGACGTATTCAATCACTCGCCCCCTGCCTGTTCTTATCAATCGCGCCGTGCGTTTGACGGCAAAGGTTCAACATGCGTAGAGCGATTCATATAAAATCTTTTCAGTTTCTGATGCATAAAATAAAATATGATGGCTATGATCCGTATAATAGCGCATCAGAGTTAGCGGTCGCGATGGCTAAATATGGATACTATCTTGCGTAACATCCTAAAACTTTTCTTCCCCTCTTTCTTTTCTACCGAGTCCCGCCACCCCTGGCGTGCCATCCGAATGCAAGGGGGCGGTATGTTGAATTCTCCCCGTGACATGACGGAAGAAGAAGCTTGCGAATGGGTGTCTCATATTATCAAGGGGGAGATTGCTTACATAGACCGGGAATGCGGTTTTATTTTCTACCGACCAAAGGAATAAAAAATGCTAGGCGCTCCAAAAGGTTTTATTCAAACCCGAGAGGGTGACTTACTGAATGTTAGAAATATAGGCTCTGTTTCTGATTATTCAAAACAAGCAAAACAAATATTAGCCCAAGAAGCCATTTGGTGGTTTCAAGATTTGAAATTAGAAGTAAATAAATTTCCCATTATCGCTGTTACTTGTGATTCAGGGGTATGGTACTTTCAAATGTCTGTTCAACAATTCGCGGCGCGCATGGTCGAAGCGCTGGCAGAATAAATCTTTCGACCGTCAATAGGAGTGTTGTCAATGTCTCAATTTAAGCGAGTGAAAAACCTGACCCTGGATATCTTGAAATTCGTGGAAAACAATCCGCGTCACGTCAAGATCACCGGCCCTATTCATTTGGGGAAGGAACAGAAATCTTCCAAGGGCGATGACAAGAAGCGTGAACCGGCGCATTTGGCCCCCTGTATCAACTTGGAAGACGGCGCGGAGTGTCAGATTATCGTCTCGGCGGTGGTGCTGTCGGTGCTCAACGATGAGTATCCGGGCGAGGCTTATGTCGGTAAGTGCTTCGCGATCACGAAAAAGAATCGCGTGGAGGGCAAGCAATACTTCCCGTATTCCGTGGAGGAAATCGAGGACCCCTCCAAACCGGCGAAGATCGAAGACGCACCGAAACACAATCCCGGCAAACGGGCTTGATTGTCACATTGTAACGGAGTATGATTTTGTTCGTTCGGACTCCGTTGTTTTGAAACTTTCCCCCGTCGTTGAAAAGTGCCGGGGGATTTTTTTGGGAGAAATTTATGTCAGAAAAATCTCGTTTCCCGATTCGTGCGCCGATCGAAAAACCGAAACACCCGCTTGGGCACAATTGTTCAAACTGCCTGCACGTTTTGAAAGACCCACTAAGGGGCGACATGGTGTGTATGCGCTGGCCCCCTCAAGCGCAATTCATGGCGCAGGGTATCGCTTCGATTCATCCGCCGGTCAGTGAAGGGGAATGGTGCGGTGAGTTTTCACTTCGCCCGCCCGCCGCGAATGGCTGATTGAATGCTTGTGTTTTGCCTGCTAGAGTGACTGCCTGAAGTGACTTGAATCCCGGGGTAAATTCCATGCGAACGATCAGCGACGATGAGAAGAAAGGCGCAACATTGGTAGCGATTGAGGGTCTTTTGTCCGATGTCGATGACACGGAGACCGCATTCAACGACTTCAAAAGCAGTTTCGATTCGGGCCAAGAGCACGGAACCATCAAAGCGTGGGAGTTGCAAATCGATGAGCGCGGCAACGTCGGCACCACGAAAATGCAACAACGTTTAGGCTCCTGGCCGATCGATGCCTATCGATTCGATGAAATTTGTCAGCTTCTGATTAACGAATTCATGTTACCCGGTCAACATCGCATGGCGGTCCGTTTGGTGGGAACGCGACCGATGCAACCGGGCTATGTGTTCAATAAAATTGTGATGCTAAAACGTCCCATTAGAAGCGAATCTTCTAGCAACACTTCAGAAAATACCGCCAGCATTATGAAAATAATGCAGGAAAATAACGAACGCATCATCGCAATGGTGCAGCGTATGCAGGCACCGGTCGAAAAACCGGACACGATGGCCGAGGTGCAAAAGATGATGGCCTTCGCACAAGCCATGAACGCGCCGATGATGGGATTGTTGCAAACGCTGCTGCCCGCGCTCGCCGGTCGCGCGCCAGCGCCTGCCGCCGGTGACCCGTTCGGCAGTTTGGACTCTATTCTTAATGTGGCCGAACGTATCTCCGACATGCGCGGCGGTGGGGAATCGGCAGGCGGTGATGATAATTCCGTGGCCGGAATCTTGCGCGCGATTACGCCGCTGGCCAAACCCGCGCTTGAGGCCTTGCCAGCGATTGCGGCCATGCAAGCGGCCAGCCGACCGGCCCCGCGCGTCATTCAGGCTCCGGCCCGTCCCGCCGCTCCGAATCCGACCGCGCAGCCGACTCAAGTGTCGCCCCCGGCCCCGGCTCCTATTCCGAGCGGCCCGACCGTTCAACCGACCGACATACCTTCAGGAGATTCCGCCGTGCTCGCGCAATTAAAACCGCAAATTGATCAATTGGTGCTGATGGCTTCCCAAGGCTCAGATGCGACCGCAGCCGCCGATTTGATATTCGATCAAATTTTTATGGACCCGAATCTACCGGAAGAAATTTTCGAACGCCTCGCCGGTTTCGTGGATTCGAACACTTTTGTAAATTATGTGTGCGTGATGAATCCCCAAGCCAAACCGCACGCGGCATGGTTCGAAGCTTTCAAAACTCAAATTGTAAAGCGTTTGGAAGCGGAAACCCAAAGCGCTGAAGATCCCACCGTATTACCGGCGAATTTAGGCGGCGGTTGACTCCTACATAAAAGAAGAATAGATTTCCTCTCGGGAGTCGCCGTTTATTCGGAGATTCCCTTCTTTGTGGCTAGGCGGACCCTCACTTCAAGTTGCTTCCTCCCCCACTCCCCGGCGCGCCATGCTGTCGGGAATTCCGAACGGCACCGCAGGCTCGATTGCGACCATGAACAACATGCGCACGCTGGTGCGCGATGCGGTGCGAGACCCGAAGCAACAAGTACGCGAGACGGCGCTGGCGATTTTGCGCGGCGTGAAATCTTGGGGACAGGAAGCGGCGACGATTCAAGCCTGGGTGCAATCGAATATCGAATACCGGCGCGATCCGCCGGACGTGGAATTGGTGCAAACACCGCAAGTGACTTTGCAACTTCGAGCGGGCGACTGCGACGATCAATCGGTGTTGACGGCGGCATTGTTGCAAGCGACCGGCCACCCGACACAATTCATTGCGGTGGGTTTGGATGGCCAGCCATTATCGCATGTGCTGACGCAAACTTTGATCGGCACAAAGTGGGTGGGCGTCGAGACCATTCAAAATCGTCCGCTTGGCTGGATGCCTCCCGGTGTCACGAGCTACTACATTCGGAAGGTGTGATATGAGATATCGAGCAGGCATCGATGCGAATATCCTACGCCGCGCCGCAATGGGTCCGGCGGCAATCGCGCAACGCGCTTTAGATTCACAAAAGATCAATTTAGGGTTGCGCCCACGACCCTACCTTCGCGGACTTGATTTGACGCACGGAGGCTCTTTGGGTTGCTGCGGATTGGGATCTTATTTGTCCGGTGGATTGGGTGGAAATCTGCCACCGCCGGTGATTATCGGACCCATTGCCGCGCGCATGATTGTTCTGCGCCGCGCGGGCGCGACACCGCAAGCGGCATTGATGGATGCGATGACGTTGTTGACCGCGCAAGGTGTCAAGACTGTCTCGCCGGAAATTCACTTGCAACTCGCCGCCGGTTTGCAACCGATGAGTGCTTACGGAAATATCGGCGCGGGTGCGAGTCTCGGATCTTTGGGATTCTCGCAAGGCGTGGGTGCCGGAATAACCGGCGGCACTCTCGCCGCGTCCGGTGTCGGAACTGCCGCTGTGACGGCGGGCGCGAGTGCGGTGGGAATCGCGGCGACCGGAACGGGCATCGGTGCGGGATTGTTGATCGGACAGACCGCGATTCCGATTCCGGTGGTGGGTGCAGCGATCGGCGTGATTGTTTGGGCCGCGATGCATTTCGCACAGCGGCACGTCGGCAAGGCCGAAGCCTCATGGACGTCGCCCGGATTTTATGCTTCGCTTCGCACAACTCAAGGCCGCGACTATGACGAAAAACAATTCTCCGAAGCTTTCAAAGGCATGATGGACACGGGGAACAATATCGTTCCCGGTTGCGGCCCCGATCGGCACAAAGACCCCGATTGTTTACTTGGACCGATGGCCGCAGTGATCGCGCAAGGGTATCTATCGAATGCGGTTCCTTTGACGGCGACGACGGCGCAAGTGTTCAACACAGTGGTAAAACCCTGGCTGATGTCCGGTGCCGGTGGCTTGGTGAACGCGCGTACACTCGCGAGTGAGCCCATTCAAATGCTGATGATGCAAGCGGCGACGGATCGGTATTTGGCCGGTCAAGCGATGACGCGCGGCGACATGCCGAGTTACGGCAATTTAGGCGCGCACACACCGCCGCTCATTCAAGCATTGCAACCGATTTTGCAACAAGCCACCACGACCACGCCGCAACAGCAGCCCTCGAATGCGGGCGGGCCCGCGTACACACCGGCGATGCCGCCGAACACGGTAACGACGCAAGACCCAAGCGCCGGTGGCGCGCCGCCGATCTATCCCTTGATGCCCGCGCAATCGCCACAGCAAAATTTCTTTCCACCGCAAGTGTCCGGCGGTCCGGGTCCCGCGATCGGCACTCAGCTTTTGCCAGGACAAAGCGCACCGCAATCCGGCAACTCTTTACCACTCGCAACTCAAGCGGGTTTCGGTGGCGGATTGCCTTCGTGGCTTTTGTGGGGTGTTGCATTAGTCGGCGTGGGTTTCGTATTCTTCCGTCAGGGGCCAGCACCGAAGGAATTATTTAAATGAACAACAAACAATTGTATCTTGCGTGGCTTCGCACCGCCGCCCCGAGTGTTTACACGGCGGCACTGCGCAAAGCCACCGGTCAAGTACGATCATTCGGCGGATTAACGGACGATTTGGTGCAGCAATCTTTTGCGCCGAGTTTGAATCATTCTTTTCTTGGGGATGATACTTCCTCCGTTGATTTGTCCAATATCGATTTTTCCAACATTTCAAACATCGACGTGGGACAAATCGATACCGGAGCGATCGATGCGCAGATTACGTCCGGTACCGCCGCGAATCTGCCGAGCGTGACGGCAACAACCACGTCCGCACCCTCAACATTCTCGAATATTTTGACCGCCGTAACCGCGATCGGTGCAGGTGTGATCAATGCGACGAATCAATCCAAGTTGATAACACTCAACACACAGCGCGCCGCGCAAGGTTTGCCCCCCGTGGATGCGACGGGCCGCGTCGTGAGCGGTACCGGATTTTCGACCACGTCGCCCTCATTGCTCGCCTTCGAGCGTGCGATATCCGGCGGCTCCACAGGTTCGTTTTTACCAATTCTCGCCGTTTTGGGAATTGGTGCATTCTTTTTGCTTCGTCGCCCATCAACCGCCGCTTAAAAGGAAAGCCGCAATGGATCAAACACATTCAGTTTTTATGCCGGGATTGACTCGGCGCGGCCCGGTGTACAACGAAGCAGGAACGGGTGATTTGTTGGGCGCATTGCCGACGGTTTCCCCGACGGTCAAATATGCACTGATGGCAGGTCTCGCGTATTTGGGATATCGGAAAACCATTCCTTTATATGTCGCGGCCATCGGTGCTTTCGCGCTTTGGAAATTTCTACCTGATGCGGCTACTCCGTCAGTCACTCCGGCTTCGGGCGCGCCGAATGCTACCGATATCGCGAATGCAGCGGCGGGTGCCGGTATCATCGTGCCGCCTGATTTTTCCAGCGTGCAAATGCCGGACGTGAACTTTCCGGCAGGCTCGATAGCGGGGTTACCGGCGGAAAGGGTATGAGACGGCGACGTAAAAATCCCATTTCGATCGGCTGGTTGCCGTGGATTGTCGTTGCTGGCGCGATTTATTGGTTGTGGAAAAATAAGCCTAATATCTTTCCGCCCGGTTCGCTGCTGGATTCCGCAACAACGTCGATTGCGAATCTTTTTCCCGGCACGTCGCCGTCCGTGCAAGTCAGCAATTCATTACTGGTAGGAATGCCGGACGGAACATTTTTTCCGGCAAGTGATTTGTCGAAGTTCAATTTCAAAACCGTGAACGGACAAGCACAGTTTGTTTTTAATGACGGAGTGACGTATGCACTCACGCCTCAAGTGAATGGTGTTTATAGCGCGATAGCGTTATAGGAGATTTTTAAATGAATCACAAAACAATCATGTGGCTGGTGGGACTCGGAGGCGCTTACCTTTTTTTGACCATGCGTCAGCCGGTGTTCGTCAAACTCACCGACGGCACCTATCAGCCGGTGGGAATTTTGGATAAATTGACGGTGGCATTGACCGGCGCACAACCGCCGCCTCCGCAAACGGCAACGTTGAATATCCCCGGTATCATTCAAGCGAGTTTCACCAATTGAGCGCGATCCAAGAATTGGAGTCGGTCGTCGATGAACTTGGGATAAAGGGAACCATTCGCGCGCTCGCCGTGATTATTTCGGATTGCATGGACGAGGAAAATGACGAGGAACGCGCCGAACACTTAGGCGACGTGGCGGAAGAATTGGACAACATTGACGCGGAAGGATTGGATTAAATGTATTTAGGTGATATCACCGTGGGTGATCCGAATGCGGATACCGTGACCGATACGAACGCGCCGGTGGTCGGCACAAATCCATTGCTCACGCTCGCCGCTAATTTATCCAATGCGATTATTCCGATAAAGCAAGGTGTGCCGGTGAATGTCGCGATTGCGCCGCAGACCCAAAGCTTTTTGCTGATGGGAGGCGCATTGCTCGCGGGATTATTAGTTTTGAATATGGTGCGACGATGAAAATTCGTCAAGCGCCGGATCTTGGCAATTGTGCGAATCCGAAGTGCTCGAAAGAGCGTGATCACGCGGGCAAGTGTTCTTTCAAAAAAGCAAAGCTGCAAGCGCCCGGTTTCGTCAAGAAAAATCCTACGCTCAAGTATTTCATCCGCGCCCAAAAGAACAACGGTCCGCAAATGACTTGGGACGGAAGCAAGTTCACGAACAACAAATCCTTCAAAGCTTTTTCGCGAGCCGACACGGCAAACCGGCTGGCTAAAAAACTTTTGAAACAGTTTGAGATTTTGCGAGGATATAATGTCTGGATCGCATCATCGTTCCATGATTCTTTCCACTCCACGCAAAAACACCGCGCCATGCGCGGTGGTACCAAATCAAATCCGTCGCCGCGTACCAATAAAGAACTTGACGAAGCGGCCAAAAGGTTGGAAGATTTCAGCGGACACGCGGTGCAGCACTTGGAAAGTGCCTACTCTCGCAGTGAGCAGAAAACAGGCTTGATTGTAGGAGAATTGGACCTGATCGGCTATCGCGCGAAGCGCGACGGCAAGACGGAAAGATACGGACATCATTTCAAGAAAAATTCCCGGCCGCTATTGGCAGTGACTTCAGACGGGAAACAGCTTCACATTGTCGGCGGGCAATATGAGTTTACCGAAGCGGGCATCGAGGACCGCTGATAAAGGAGACTCATTTTATGGCCGAGCTATTGTTGGTTAGCAATCCGAAGCGCCGGAAACACAAGCGCAAGGGAAAAATGCCCGCCGGACTCAAGAAATATTGGGCCGCGCGGCGTGGACGGAAACATGCGAAGCGCAAGCACACTCGCCGCTCGCGTGCGAAGCGCCGCCCCGCGATGGGCTACACTGTAGGAACGCGCAAGATTCGCCGCCGCAAGTTGAATCCGCACCGCCGGTATTCTCGTCGCCGGAAGAACACGCATCACCGGCGTCACTACCGACGCTCAAATCCGTCACTGCGCGGTATCACAGGGCAGATCATGCCCACGGTGAAGGCCGGTGCCTGGGGTGCGGCGGGTGCTTTGGGACTCGATGTTCTATGGGGATTGCTCACGGCGCAACTGCCGAGTGTCGCCGCCATGCTCACGAATCCGTATGTGGGATTTGCGGCCAAAGCTGCGGGTGCGGTCACGGTCGGCGCGTTGGGTGGCAAGATCGCGCGCGGTCGCGGCCGCGATTTGGCGGTGGGTGCCATGACGGTCGTCACGCATGACTTTTTGAAATCCCTGATGATTCAGATGGCACCGACGATCTTCGGGCCGGGTGGGTCGCTGTCTTTGGGTAGCTACTTGAGCGGTCAGGACTATCTGCCGGGATCATTCGGCAGCTATCTGTCAGGTTCCGCGCCGATTGTCGGCACCGCGACGATTCCGCAAAGCTACTTGCCGTTCGCCGGTAGCTCAGGTTCGAGCGATGGCAGTGGCATGTACACGGACGATCGGGCGGGCATGGACCCTTGGGGCGGGTGATTTGAAATAAAAGTTTGGGGTTTTGTTCTCCGGGGCAAAATTCCAAACTTTTTAAAAAAATTTCAAATCCCCGGTAAATTGAAAGCCGAAATAAAGATAGTAGGCTAGGAGTAATTTCGATGTCACAGACAAATCCCTATCAACTGCGAGGCGGCAGAATGCCGGTCGCTCTCGCGAGTTTGGCGCAGTACAATCCGAACCGCGCCGATCAGATCGAAGGCATCTGGCAACCCTTCTATCACAAGGTGGCCTACGCAGCCGCCGGTCAGGCTTCGTTGCAATTCTTCAACGTCGCATTCTCCGGTGACTACACGGTCACGAACATGCCAGCGGCGGCTTTCTTCCCCGCGCCCACCGCATTCTTGTGCACGGCCATCATGCTGAATTTTCAGCCCGGATCGCCGGTCGGCAGCACAGCGGCTGCGCCAACGGCAGCGCAGGAAGCGAACTGGACCGATGCGGTTGCCGTGGCCAATGGTGGCTACGTCGAATTCGTGATCGGCGGCAAGGTGTATTTGCGGGACTCCCCGTCAGGGAAATTTCCGCCAAACTACACCATCAACGGCGCGGCGGCTTTCGGCGGCACGTTGACGGCCCCGGCCTTATCGTCCATCGCGTTTGCGCGAGCGGCGGGCCGATACTGTGAAATCACGCCGTTCCTGATTCCGCAGACGCAAAACTTCAGCGTGACTTTGTACACGCCGACGGTGATTGCGGTTCAGGCCGGAGCGTTCATCACAGCGACGCTGGACGGTTTCTACTACCGTCAGAGCCAGTAAAGGAAATTCTAAAGCGCCGGTTTTCGACTCCCATCGGACCTGCTTTAGACGTTTGGCCGTATCGTATAACGGTCTTTTGACGTGAAAAGTTTTGAAAACTCTCTAACCGAATCCTAAAATTGGACGGAAAGAGAAAACAGGAGAATTTTATGTCAGTACCGCAACAGCAACTTGCCGCGCTTTTCGCGCAATTGAATCAACTTCAGGGACAAGTGAATTCCCTGGCGCGCGATGGCGCATTCGCACCGTCAAGCAATGATCCGTATGTCGTGCCGGGGCCGAGAGATTTTTATTCTTACACACAACGTGCCGTTTTGGCCGGTGTCGTGGGAACCACAACCAGTTTGATTTATCAAATCGAAGCGGATTCTTACTTCTATTTGAATGCGCTGTCGTACCAAGCGGACACCGCGCTTGCCGCCGTGACGGATTCCACCAATGTCGTACCGCTCGTGACTATCGTCATTTTCGATTCCGGCTCTGGTCGGCAGTTGATGGCGAATCCGGTCCCCTTGAATTGCATCGCCGGATACAACGGATCGCCCTTTAGGCTTGCGAAGCCGCGAAGGTTCGCGTCCACGTCGCAAATCACCGTGACGCTGGTGAATTATTCCACCGTTGCATACAACATTTCACTGTGCCTCTCAGGCTTTAAGGTGTATGTGGTGCAAGCGGTTGCGGTCAACGGGCCGGTCGGTACCTAAAGAAAAGTGAAGTGCGGGACTGATACCGCACTTTATTTTTTAGGAGAATTTATGAAACCCTCGCAACGTCGTGCAATGTTTCGCATGGTCAATGGCCCGCGTGGCCCTGAAAAAGTGTTCATTGGTTTCGAGGGCGATCCGGGTACGGTCGCACGCACGCCGGTCAATCGCGGTGGCTTAGGCTCAAATCGTGGGTTAGGGGGATTGTCCGGCAGCAATGCGTCCGAACAGGAAGGGCGCAATATGCCGATGCCGGATGGCACGTTCGGTCCGCCGATGATTTATGACGAATATGGATTATGGGGCACCGGCAATTTTTCAAATCCGGTAGCCGCCCCCATCGATCCTTCAGTCGCTTCAAATGCGCAAACGGGGCCGCAAGTTTTTGATCCGGGTATTTCCTTGCCTTTCGGCATTTCGATTCGTCAATGGCAAAATCCCACCACGATGCAATCGGTGCCGATCAATTCCAGCACGTCGATCACGCAGCCGGTTTTATCACTCAACATGCGGCGCAATGGTTTGGTGATTCAAAACAATTCGACCGCAACCGCGCCGGATATCGCGCCGACATTTTGGATCGGATTCAACGCGCAACCGCAAGTCGGTGTTTCTTTGTCGCTCGCGCCGGGGGCGGGATTGTTGTTCGACATTATCACGCCGCGAGACTCTATTTATATTCTGCCAGCCGGTGGCGTGGGCGCGAGTGCGGTCACGCAAGGTGTGATCGTACAGGCAACCTATGCGCCGCTCGATTTGCCGCATTGATATGGACCGCAAAAGTTTTTTTATTTTGGGGTTAGCCGGATTCGCGGCGTGGGTTTACTATCAAAAATCTCAAATGCCGGACGTATCGAGTGATGTCACAGATTTTACTTCCGATCCCTTAGCATCCATCAGCGAGGCCATCGTGTCAAATACCATAGGCTGGAAATCAACGGGACAAGCGGCGCAATGGTTGCCGGATTTAAATGCCGCTGAATTGCAATTCGGAATCCCGCAAGACTTGTTAGCGCGGATTGCTTATCAGGAATCGCGTTTCAGGCCTGATATAATTTCCGGTGTTACCGCATCAAGCGCGGGCGCGCTTGGCATCATGCAATTGATGCCCCAATACTTTGCATCCGTGCGAGTCGCGCGCCCCTTCACCATTGCCGACGTTCAAGCGCAAATTGAGGAAGCCGCGCAATTGTTAGTGGCGAACTTCAACGCATTAGGATCGTGGCCGCAAGCGGTTGCGGCCTACAACGCTGGACTGCACACAGTTCAATCCGGCAATGCATCGGCGGCTAACAAAGCAGCAACAGCAAACTATGTCGCCGCTATCATCGCTGATGTTCCGGGGGCGAATGCGTGACACCCAATTCATTGACTGGTATTCCGGTCGAATATTTGTTCGGCGCAATTGCGGCTTTGGTGAGTATCATTTATGCTGATTTGAAACGCAGTGTTTCCAAAAACACCGAAGCCGGAAACAAACGCGATTTGATATTAGTAAAAATTTGTGAAAAGTTGAACATCACGTATCCTTTTGACAAATGAGCGGAGAATATCCATTTAGTGTAGTTAGTGCCGTCGGCACGCCGGGATTTTTTGGACCTAAAAATATTCCTAACGTCCAAGTTTTTCCCGCGTCCGGTATTTGGGCAAAACCGACGGCACCCGCCGGAAAGCAAATTGTCGGCTTTATCGTTAAAGTTGTGGGCGCGGGAGCGGGTGGCTGGTCATCACTCGCGAGCGTCAACAACAACGCGGGCGGTATCGGAATCTCCGGCGGTTCGGGGGGCGGCACCGCCATCGCTTCATTCGGACCCGCAGCCCTTCCGGCAAGCGTCGCCGTTACCGTTGGGCTTGGCGGTGCGGGAGGAGCGCAAACCACGCAAAACGCGAATGGGCAAATTGGTGGCCTCGCAGGCGCGGCGGGAGGTAATTCCTCTTTTGGAACTTTGGTAACCGCCGCTGGCGGGCCCGCCGCAACCGGTGGTGGCAATCCAGGCGGCTCTGCCGCCGCACCCGGACCTGGCGTTATTAATTCGCAAATTATTCAGGGTGGCGTTGCGAACGGATTTGGACGAGGACAAGGGTTTGCCGGTGGCGGCACCAATACGACTGGATTAGATGGTAGCCAAGTCTCACCGGGCGGCACTTTTTCAGGCGGCAACGGCGCGGGCGCAAACAACGACTTTGCGGCAGGACTTATCCCAATTCCGGCTCGCGGCGGCAATAGTGGAGGCGCGCAAGGTGGCGCTTCGGTAGGTATAGGCCCGCCTCCGGGTGGTGGAACCAATGGAGTCAACGGCGCACAAGGCTCGGGCGGCGGTGCTGTCGCCGGATATCAAATCGGCGTTTTTCAATCAGGCCAAGGCGGCGATGGTGCGAGCCCAGGACAAGGTGGCGGTGGTGGAGGATTTGCGGGAACCGAATTCACCGGAACCGCAATCGCTTCGCGCGGCGGCAATGGCGCTAATGGAATTGTCGTGGTTACAACTCTTTTCGGATAAATTTAAAAATGTTGCAACACATTATAGATTCTGCTACCGGCGACACCATCGGAAATGTTAATATCGCCGGTATGGATGATGAGCAAATTTTGGAATGGCTGCACCGCAACGGGTATCTCATGGGGTCTTCGGACTACTATGAGATTTCGCGCGGTTATCCTTTTTCTGAGGGTGAATTGGTGGTCATTGATTTGGAAACCAATCATCCAGTTTTGAAGTTGGAGTTAGTTGAACTGAAAGCGGCTTAAAAGGAGACAATGTAATGCAATTAGCACTGATCGCAAAGATTTTCGGGTGGGCTCAATTTCTAGTGCCCGTTCTTTCGCAGGCAGCAACTGGCGGAAGTCCGCACGGGTTCGCCGGTTGGGCAACCCTGGTAGGCTCACTATTGGGGGCGGTCGGCATTCATGCCGCATCTTCGACCGAAGGAACGAAGTGAAAGCGCATGTCTTATTGAATGTCCTCAATCACGTTCCGGGAGATTCGGAGTGGGACGGGTGCGACACATTGACACTGCCGGACGGTCGCGAGATTTCAATTGTGGAATCCGCGAAAACGATGCGACCGGGCGAGTCGTGCTTGAAAGAGGCGCGCGAGGATCATGACGACACAGACCATAATGAGTCGCCAGCAAAACCAAATCCGCCGGACAATTTGAGCGTCCAATAAAAAGAAGCCCCCTTTTTTAAGGGGGCTAATTTTCAAGCAGCAGCGAATGCGCTAGGCGGATTAGGTGCGATCGGTGCCAACACCGTCGATACCGTAATCGTGAACAACACTTCCGCAGTCCAATCAGAATTCACCGTTGAATTCGACCGGATCGCAGCTGCGTAGTTGCCTGGGGAGAGAGAGGCAACCAGGGCCGTGAACGGTTCCGTGTTGCTCTGAAAGCCTAGCACTGTGGTAACCACGGGGTAGGTCCCCTTCACGCTACCAGGAGTGGCTACGCCGTTCGCGTCCGACACCTGGCGAATGCCGATGTCATAGGCCGTGACGGCATTCAAGGCCAGCGGCTTGCCCGCCGTGTCGGTGCTCGGCGGCACCCAAGTAAATTTGGTGGGGTCCATAGAAAATCTCCGGGAAGCGGATCGGTTCGATCCACTCAGCAGCGTGAACCCTTCTTTACATAATGTCTGTACGGTAGCGCACGTAAGGGATTGTGGCGGTGCATCATTGTCGTTTTGAGAAGTCCGTCACATGCTGTATAATACATAATGTGATTAAGATTTCAAATTTTGGAATTTACGTCACATTTGAAAATATTGAAAAGTTGCATAATGATCGCGCGTGTGATGCGTTTCTAACGCGCACATACGCGCTCTTGTTCCACAAACAATTCAACGGAGTTTTTACCATGATGAACATGCACGATTTCACACGCGGCGCACCGATCAATGCGAATGGTCTGCGTTATATCGAAAGTAAATTTGCGGGGAAAATTTTGACGGACGATAACTTGCGGGCTTTGGTTCCGTCCGCGTTTGCTGATAAGCCTTACTTCGGCATGTCGGAGCGATACGCATTCGTTCCGACTTACAACGTCATTACAGCGTTGCGCCGTGAAGGTTTCGAGCCGATCGAAGCGCGACAATCGGTTGCTCGCACGGAAGGAAAGCAGGGCTACACCAAACACATGATTAAGTTCGCGCGGCCCGATATGAAAATAACGAAAGTTGGTGATTCAATCGCGCAAGTGTGCCTTGTCAATTCGCACGATGGCTCCAGCATCTATAACTTGCTGGCTGGTTTATGGCGGCTCGCATGTTCAAACGGCGCGCTTGTATCTGAGGGGGATTACAATTCCGTCTCTGTCAGGCACTCGGGGGACATTGTCGGTGAAGTCATCGACGGATCATTCAAGGTGATCGAGTCGGCGGGACAAGCAGCCGAGCGAGCGGCAGAATGGAAAGCGATCGAGCTAAACCGCGATGAGGCTATGGCGTTTGCGGACGCGGCTCTAAAGCTTCGGTGGGATGGATCTGAGGCTCACCATGCTCCGATCACTCCCGATCGACTGCTACAGGTTCGCCGTCCCGAGGATAACGGTCAAGACTTGTGGACAGCGTTCAACCGAGTGCAGGAACATCTCGTAAAAGGCGGCAATCGGGGGCGCACCGCGACGGGACGAAGACACACCACGCGGCCCGTCAATGCGATCGGGGACAACGTAAAACTCAATCGCGCGTTGTGGACGTTGACCGAACAAATGGCGAAGTTGAAACAAGCGGCATAACTAGTAGCGGGTCACCATCGCGTGACAGTGCATCATAGGCGCGGCAAGGTTTCTAGTTTACCTACCGCGCCGTTTTTAAATTTTGGGAGTTGAAAATGATTGAGAGAAAATATCCGTATCGTGTCGGCAAGAGAATCTTTACCGCGCCGAATCAAAGCACTGAATACAAGTCAGTGAATCAAGCTAAGAAAGCGAATCGCGGAAATTTCAACATGGGAGGCGCGTTGAAAGATTTGGATTTGACGAACGACAATATCAAGGCATTCGCAAAGGCGGGATTGTGAACACAATAATCAAAACAGGAGATATGGTGCGTGTTGATGCGGTTAGATTCGAATCTAATCGAAAATACATAGGCAAAGAAGGGATTGTGACTGCGCTCTATCCTTTGCATGGTATTTTCTCGGTGAAGATAGGAGCGCCATTCAATCGGACAGTGTCCGCGACGGTCGTTACGATTTCTGATAAGAAATCAGCAACGGCAGCGATATTTGTGGAGCCAAGATTTCAAACGGAGGAAGCTGTGTTTAATTCCGCAATGGTTGAAGTTCAAGCACTGCGAGCGGCGCGGACTGAAACTTTGTGGAAACTGTTTAGGCTTTCGGTGTGTCAGTTGACAATAAGGGAGTTAAAGGAATGAACGCTGGGCCAGGAGCAA
>Ga0210406_10002950_pt1 | contig 18957 bp, 13 predicted proteins | sample IncBWC30MmetaG_FD_155454 | JGI IMG/M metagenome (GOLD analysis project Ga0210406, IMG submission 155454) | Forest soil microbial communities from Barre Woods Harvard Forest LTER site, Petersham, Massachusetts, United States - Inc-BW-C-30-M | ecosystem: Environmental > Terrestrial > Soil >... | reverse complement strand
CCCCGCATACCCGGAGTCACCAGTGAGGTATTGGCCGTGGGCCCACAGGATAAAACTATTTACATCCGGATGCACATGTCCCTGCTCCGTGTGCCAGTCCGGCATCTTCGCAATCAAATCGGTCGCGCTGTGCCCCTCCGGCGGACCGCACTTGAAAGCAATCGCCGTTGCCTGCGCACCCCAGTCGCTCCGCCAGAAGACGACATCGTGATCCGTGAAGTGATGCCAGGGCTCCATCTTCTCTATCGGCGTCGCCTTCAGCTTTGGATTTCGCCACGCCAGCGTCCACCACTCCTCCTGGCCGGTGTGTCCCATGCTCTTCATCCAATCGGCAACGCCCTGAATCTCGCTGTCGTTATATCGCGCCGCCAGATCGTAGAGCAGGTTATAGTTCGATTCAAAATGACCGCCAGGATGACTGCGCTCGTAGTCCTCACCCATCTTCGCTCGCGTCGCCGGCCCCGCAAACACATCGCCGAAATCGAACATCATCTGCCCGCCTGGTGTCAGGCTATGCGCCGCATAGAGATGCGCCTTCCGAAGCCCAGGCTGGTCGAACAAATCTTCGCCCGTCCCATGTTTCTGCGCGTCAAGATAATGAAGAATCCACGGCGTCGAGAAGATCCAGTATTCAAAACCCTCGTAGTAGTAGCCGTCCTTCGAGTAAGTCTCCAGCACCTTGCTATAGATAGCCCGCGCCAACGCTGCCCATTCCTTCGCCTCCGGCACCTCTCCATACACCGCGTAAGCCGCGACGCCAAGCCCCGCCATAGGAATGAAAGTATGGTTCTGGCTATACGCCCAGCTTCGTCCCGGACGAGGGGCGAAGAACTCATACAGCAGATGCCCCTGATGCGCGATCTTGTTCCGATATCTCTCCCGCTCTGCGGGTGTCAAATCGTTATACAGAAGGTCGTAGCCGACACCCATGCCATACAGCAGATGTCCGGCAGCCAGATCAACGTTTGGCTTGCTGAAGCTGTAGCCCCACACGTCATAGCTCACAGCCGCATCCATATAGAGCTTTGCCGCCGCAAGATACTTCGGGTCGCCCTCCATCTTGTAGGCGAATGCGGCCTCGGCAATCGCAAAGGCGACGTCATTTTGTGCGCGCCTCTTCTCCGCCGGCGGTGCTGGCGGTGGCCCCTGCAGGGCGCGAATGTGCTGTAGCTGCTCGTTCCACCACATCTTCTGCGCACCATGCGCCTCTACACGCAACGCTTCCAGCTCCGCGCCCGTGAAGTAAACGCGAGGATGTACGCCCGCAAACTCAGGACGCACGCTGGAGCGAAGCGTCTTCATCTCTTGCACCAGCGGCGTGGCCGCGCCTTTCGATGCATTATCCTTCGGCCCCAACGATTCCCTGGCGTCCTGCGCCGCCATCGGTCCGCAAAGCAAGCCCGCAAAGCAAATCAGCACCGGCAACACGCTAAAAGCACGCGCTGCACGGCCCATCCTCCGCCCATCCGCGAAGGCGGTTTGTTCGGTAACATTCCTATATGTTATCGTTAGCACCCGAAGACAATAACACATGCCATATACGTTGGAACAGTCGCCGCGCACAGTTTTTTTCCAGGGGAGAGCCCAGTGACGACACCCTGGAACAAAAGAACGCTCGGCACACAATCCGAGAGGCCCCCCTCCGCTGTTGCGAGTACACTGCAGACCAACCGAGCCATATCGGGCCTGCGCTGGTGGATCCTTGCCCTCATCTTTCTTGTCACTTGCATCAACTACATCGATCGCAGCAGTGTAGGTCTTCTCGTCACGCATTTTGGTCCGGAGATCGGCATCAGCAGTCGCCAGTACGGTCTCATCGGCGCTCTTTTACTCTTCGCCTATACCCTCAGTCAGAGCATCTCCGGCCGCCTCTACGATCGTTACGGCGCGCGCCTCGGCTTCACCGTCTCCATCGTCGTCTGGTGTGCCGCTGCTATGGCGCACTCGGCCATTACGGGCTTTACCAGCTTTGCCGCCTGCTCCTTCTTCCTCGGCCTCGGCGAAGCAGGCAACTGGCCGGGTGCCGCAAAGGTCGTGGCCGAATGGTTTCCGCAAAAGGAGCGTGCCATCGGAATGGCGATCTTCAACGGAGGAGCCTCCATGGGCGCGGTCATCGCGCCTCTTCTCGTCGGCCGTCTCCTCGACCCTCTATTCGGCTGGCGAATCTCCTTCCTTATCGTCGGTACGCTCGGCTTCCTCTGGCTCGCCGCCTGGCTTGCGATCTACCGGCCCCTCTCCCAGCACCCACGCGTTTCGGAAAAAGAGCGCGACTACATCATGGAAGGACAGCCGCCAGTCACACAGAGCACAGCTCCTCCACTCGCCTCCCTGCTTGCCCTCCGGCGGACATGGGGCATCCTGCTAGCGCGCTTCCTGGTCGATCCCATCTGGTGGCTCTACATGCTCTGGCTGCCGACGTATCTCAAAGAAGTTCGTCATTTCAGCCTGAAAGATATTGGCGCCTCCGCATGGGTGCCTTATCTCGCGGCAGCCATCGGCAGCCTCTTCGGCGGCTGGCTGGCCGGTCGGCTCATCTCGCGCGGTCTTAGTGTCAATGCCGCGCGTAAAACTGCCATCGGCATCGCCGCCTGCCTGATGCCCTTCGGAATTCTCGCAGCCCACGCGCAAACCGCTTACTCCGCTCTCGCATGTATCTCGGTCGTACTCTTCGGGTTTCAGATGTGGATCAGCAACGTCCAGACACTCCCCAGTGATCTGTTCGCCAACTCCGCCGTGGGCAGCGTCGCTGGCATGGGAGGAACCGCCGCCGGCATCAGCAGCCTCATCTTCAACCTTTGCACTGCCTCGCTGGTCCTGCACTTCGGCTATGGCGCTGTGCTCACCATCGCCGGAGTTCTCGCGCCTATCGGCGCCATTACGCTCTTTCTCCTCGTAGGCAACATTCATCGGCTCAATCCTACGGAAACCCGCCTCATTTCAACCGCACCTTAGAAGAGGACCTCAAACTATATGACCGACTTTCAAGACAAACTCGCCGTCGTCTTCGGCGGCGGCCGCGACATCGGCGGCGCAATCGCTATCGAACTCGCCCGTCGCGGCGCACAGGTAGCGCTCAGCTATCACGGCTCAAATCCCGACGAGGTCATCGCCGCGATCAGCGCCCACGGCCACGAGCCGTACACCCGGAAAGTCGACGCGCTCGACATGGCAGCCGTACGCGCCTTCGCCACCTCCTCAGCCGAACAGACCGGCAAGAAAATCGCCATCCTCGTCAATGTCGTAGGCGGACTCGTCGCTCGCAAGCGTATGGAGGAGATGGATGACGCCTTCTGGGACCACGTCATGACCCTCAACACGAAGAGCATCTTCGCGATCACTCAGGCCGCTCTTCCCCTGATGACCGATGGCGGCGCGATCGTCAACGTCTCCTCGCAGGCCGGACGCGACGGAGGCGGTCCTGGCGGCATCGCCTACGGTGCTTCGAAAGGCGCACTCATGAGCATGACGCGCGGCCTCGCCAAGGAGCTTGGATCACGCAGGATTCGCGTCAACGCCGTATGCCCAGGCATGATCGCCACAAAATTTCACGACGACTTCACCAAACCCGAAGTTCGTCAGCGCGTCGCCGGGATGACGCCTCTGGGACGCGAGGGGCGAGCGGAAGAAGTTGCCAACCTCGTCGTCTATCTCGCCTCCGATGCCGCATCCTTCGTCAATGGAACAAACATCGATATCAACGGAGGGATTCTCTTCAGCTAACCCGGTCGATCGAGCAAATTACCTACGATGTGTTTGTCAACTAACGTCATCGTCGCCACCTATGCAATCATCGTCAGCGTAGAAACAAAAACCCCTTGACGAGCAGTCAGAAGAATTCAATGATCTCCACCAAAAGCGCCAAGCGTTTGAAGACAAAAACAGCCGCGACAAACCGGCCAGCCACCCTCGCGGACGTGGCCCGGATGGCGGGCGTAGTCGCCATGACTGCCTCCCGGGCGATCAACCAATCCGGGTATGTAAGCGCCGACGTACGCCAGCGCGTATCGCAGGCCGTAAAAAAATTGAATTACCGGCCAAATATGGTGGCCCGCCAGCTCAGGGTTCGCCACCTGAACGCCATCGGAATCCTCCTGCCCGACATCGCCAATCCCTTCTCCACCAAACTCGTCGATGGAGTAAGGCAAGTCTTTGATGAGGCCGGCTACACTACATTTATCGCCACCACCAGCGGTAGCATTCATCAGGAGAGTGCCAGCCTGCAGGCATTCGCAGATCATCGCGTCGACGGGCTAATCGTAGCCACTCGCGGCACAAAGATGGGAGACGAAGCTCTCCGCGATATCGCTCGCCGCGGAATACCCACCGTTACCATCGGGCGTCCAGTCAAGCTAGCCTCTGTCGACTGCGTCACAGCCAATCACTGGCAAGGTGCCTTCGACGCTGTAACTCATCTCATCTCCATCGGCCATAAAAATATCGGTTTCGTCGGCATATCACCGGAAGACAGACTCTCCCTCCGACGCTATAGAGGCTACGCTGCGGCTCTGGAGCAGGCTGGCCTCGACGTTTGCACCGAGTACATCGTTGGCCCGCCAAATGCCCCCGCGTTCGCCACCCAGGAGGACGGCTTCGCAGGCATGTTGAATTTGGCAAAGCTGCGCCGGCCTCCATCGGCGATCTTCGCAAGAAATGACTTCACCGCCATCGGCGCCATGCGAGCGGCTCACACACTAGGAATGCGCGTACCCGATGATGTGGCGATCGTGGGCTTTGACAATATTCCTTTAGCCGCCTTCACCACTCCCCCACTCACCACCGTCGCCCAGCCGATCGCGGAACAAGGCGCAGCCGCAGCAACATTCCTGTTGGAACGGATCACCGCAACCAAATCAAGAGCCTCGAAGAGGATATCGATGGAATGCAAGTTGATTGTTCGTGGATCGACAGTCGCAGAACGATGATGCTCCTCACGGAGACTACCGGCCCGTGCAATACACTGGCTCCATGCCTGGAACCAGCAAGACCAAAATCAAGACCAAGATCACACCGGTTGGCGTTGTAGGCAAAGTGCTTCGCATTCTCGAACTTCTGGATCGATCGCCCGCCGGCCTGCAATTGAAAGACATCGCGCGGCTCACCACTCTCAACAAAAGTACAGCCCACCGTTTCCTCAGGCATCTTGAGGGCGAAGGATATCTCTTCCGCGACGGGGCCGGAGCCTACATGATCGGGCCGCGGCTCGTGCGCTTCGGCTCCGGCATCTCGTCTCAGGCTATGCTCAGCCGAATAAGCCGCCCTGTTCTCGAACAGGTTTGGAGCGCCACCGGCGAGACCGTAAATCTTGCCACCCTGGCAGGACCCGACATTCTCTATGTGGATGTGATGGAGAGTTTGCATACCTTCCGGCTCGTCTCCCAAATCGGCAGCCGGCGGCCGCTTTCCTGTACCGCCTTGGGCAAGGCCATGCTCGCCGCCATGTCCGCAGAGCAGCGAGAGTCCCTTCTTCCCACTCTCCGCTTCGAAAGTGCGACGGCGCGATCCATCACAAGCATCCCTAAGCTAAGAAAAGATCTGGCGCAGATTATGCAGCTCGGCTATGCGCTCGACGACGAAGAGGCGGTTACCGGTGCCCGCTGCGTCGGTGCCGCCATTCTGGATGCAAACGGCAAGGTAGCCGGAGGCATCAGCATCTCGGGCCCCACAGCACGCATCAACAAAACCAATCTTGCCTCCATCGCGAAGACGGTCAAACTCGCTGCACTCGAAATCTCTACCCGCCTTGGTCTTCCAAAGAAAAGCTGATGCCCCGGACTATCCCAGCCGTCACGCGACCTCCTTCTTGCGATAGATCCTGATCGGCTGTTGCGAAAGCGTTCGTTCCAGCCACTTATTCGTTTCAAATAATGAAACGTCTATGTTTATCGTTGACACACGACGCCTGTGCCCAATAAAACGTTGAAGCGGCCCTTTCATTTTTTTTGCGCCGCACAAAGGTGCTACACAGTGAGCGGATTTAGTTTGGAAAATAAAGTAGCGCTTGTAACCGGCGGGGCTAGCGGCATCGGCCAGGCAATCGCTCTCTGCTTCGCAGAGCATCGTGCCGTCATTCGGATCGTAGACCTGAACGAACAAGCAGCACGCCAGACGGCAGAGCGAATCAATCAATCGGGCGGAGTCGCGACCGCGCACGTCTGCGATCTCACAGAGGCGGAAAGCACAAGAGCCCGATTCAAAGAAATTCTGCAGCTCTCTCGCGTCGACATCCTCGTCAACAGCGCAGGCGTCTCCCATGTGGGACGGCTCGACAACACCAGTGATGAAGACTTTGAGCGCATCTTCCGCGTAAACGTCCTGGGGACGCATCATGCCATGCGACAGACGATTCCAGCTATGGTCGCGCAAAGCAGCGGCGTGATCTTGAATCTTGCCTCCATTGCCGCCAGCGCCGGCCTCGAGGACCGTTATGCCTATTCAATGAGCAAAGGCGCAGTGTTGAGCATGACCTACTCTGTCGCACGCGATTATCTGCGCCATAACATCCGCTGCAACGCCATCTCGCCGGCTCGTGTGCATACTCCGTTTGTCGATGGCTTCGTCAAAAAAAACTTTCCCGGCAAGGAAGCCGAAGCGCTTGCAAAACTCTCTGCCGCACAACCCATTGGCCGCATGGCGCAGCCATCCGAGGTCGCCATGTTGGCGCTGTATCTCTGCTCCGATGATGCATCATTTGTCACCGGAACCGATTACCCGCTCGATGGTGGCTTTTTCAATCTGCACGGATAGATCAGGAGATCATGACGCAAGACGTTACCTTCAACAGGCGGCAGATGTTGCTTGGAACCGGCGCCTCTCTCGCCGGACTCGCACTGGCAGGATCCGCCGTCGCATCGCCCCTCGCACAAGCGGTTGCAAGCCCAACGGCTCCCACCGCAGATCAGGCGCGGCGCATGCAGTGGTGGCACGCCGCAAAGTTCGGCATGTTCATCCACTTCGGCGTCTACAGCACCATCGGCCGGCACGAGTGGGTCATGGAAGATGAAGCCATCCCCGTCGTTGAATATGCGCCCCACGCCGCAACATTCAATCCCGTAAAAAACTCCGCACGCGCATGGGCGAAGCTCGCGAAGACTGCCGGGATGAAATACATGGTGATGACGACCAAGCACCATGAAGGCTTCTGCAACTTCGACAGCAAGTTGACCGATTACTGTGCCGGCAAACAAGGCCCCGGCAGAGACCTCGTCCGCGAATATGTAGAAGCTGCACGAGCCGAAGGCCTCCACGTAGGCTTCTATTACTCCCTGATGGATTGGCATCATCCCGACGGAGCCCGGTGCGCGAATGACGAAGAGGCGCGCAAGCGATTTGTCGAATACACACACGGCCTCATCCGCGAAATCCTGACGAACTACGGAAAAATTGACGTGCTCTGGTATGACGTCGCCTGGCCGCTCGACGCGAACGGGTGGGAGTCTGAGCGCATGAACAAGATGGTCTTCGAACTGCAGCCCGACATTATCGTGAACAACCGCAACAAGCTTCCCGGCGACTTCTCCACCCCGGAGCAAAGAATCGTTGCCGAGACCGGAGGCCGCGCGTGGGAGAGTTGCATGACGCTGAACGACAGTTGGGGCTATCAGCGCGCGGACGATAACTGGAAGACCTCAAAGACCATCATCCGCAATCTCATCTCCTGCGCACGCGACGGTGGTAATTATCTGTTGAACATCGGCCCGAAGCAGGACGGATCGATTCCAGAGGAATCAGTGAAGGTTTTAACCGAGGTAGGCAACTGGATGCAGACCAACGGACACACCGTCTACCAGTCCGATCTCTGCCAGGTACGTCGCTCGAACTATGCAAGCTTCACGCGCACCGGCAACACGCTTTACATTCATGTCCACTTCTGGCCTGGCGAGTACGTTGCGATATCCGGGCTCAAGACAAAAGTAACGTCCGCGAAGTTAATGAAGACCGGCGCGACGCTAAAGTTTACCCAGGACGATTTCCGCGTGCGGGTCCTCGATCTGCCCATGAAGGCGCCGGACTTTCCCGTAACCACGATCGCGCTCGAATGCGAATCCGAACCAACGCAGGACACGGACTACGTCCGAAAAAACAAGCCGCGCATGGGTGTATAAACCTTCGACGTGTTTTGAGGTGTGACTTTGAAAAACGATCAAACCGGCGGCAGGCATGGCTCATTTACCCGGCGTCAATGGCTCGGACGCGTCCCTCCATCGGCCCTGGCAGCATTACTGGCTGGTGGTTTCGCGGGAGAGCGAGAGCTCGCATCCGAGCAGGTAAAAAACGACCCTAGTGCGGATGATTTCGGAGCTCGCGTCTACAACATTCGCAAATATGGCGCCAAGGGGGACGGCGTTGCACTCGACACAGCCGCAGTCCAGGCGGCCATAGATGCATGCCATCAGAATGGCGGTGGAATCGTACTGGTTCCCGCCGGCACCTTCCAAATCGGTACGGTCGAACTCAAAAGCAATGTGACCCTGCACATCGCTGCCGCAGGAAAGCTTCTCGGCAGCGCGGATGGAAAGCAATATCATGCCGTGGACGCAATCCCACTCACCGGCGACTCCACTCTGAACGACGGAAACTGGGCGCTGCTCTTCGCCGTCAACGCAATCAATGTGACAATCGAGGGTGCCGGCACGATCGTCGGCCAAGGCGCGCAGTTTCACTCCGCCGTCCGCGGAACTCCTCCTCCAAGCGGACTGGGAGGCAATCGCCGCCCCTACCACCTTCTCTTCCATCGCTGCGATCGGCTCACCGTGCGCGATATCGCTCTGGTCGACTGTGCATATCACAGCATCCGTGTTATCCAAAGCAAGCATGTCCACATGGATAGCCTCTACATCCACAATCGCGTCAACGGCAACAACGACGGCTTTCACTTCATCAGCGCGGAATACGTAACCGTCAGCAACTGCACCGTACTCTCGCAGGACGATGCCTGCGCGATGTTCGGCAACTGCAGATTCATCACCGTCACCAACTCGGTCTTCAGCACGCGATGGTCGGTCTTCCGTTTCGGCGGCGGCGTAGCCGAAAATATCTCCGTCTCCAACTGCGTCCTATACGACGTCTTCGGGTGCCCGATTAAATTTCAAGGCAACGAGGGATCCCGCTTCGAAAATATCTCTTTTGCCAACCTGGTTCTGCAACAAGTGACCGGCCCAATCCACATCAGCCTCGGCCCAACGACACGTCAAAATCAGAATGTCGATGAAGGCCTCCAGCCCACAGTGGCGAAAGAAACAAGGCCGCCAGCCGTGGCGCGCAACATCTCCTTCAGCAATATTCACGGAACCGTCACCACGAACCCGCCTCCGCTACCGGAGACGACACTGACCAGCGACCCCAGGCCAGGAGAAGGTCACTCCTGCATCACGCTGAACTGCATCGGCGACGCCATCATGGAGAACATCTCCTTCGACGATATCCACCTGACGTTCGGCGGTGGAGGCACCGCAGAAGACGCTGCGCGGCGGGATCTTCCAAAAATCGCCGGCGAATACTTCATGCTGGGACCGATGCCCGCCTACGGCTTCTACGCACGCAACTCGCGCGGGCTGACGCTGCACAATATCCGGTTTCAAGTGAGCACGCCGGAGATGCGCCCGGCCGTAATCTTCGATCACGTGGAAGACGTCGCAGTAAATGGCCTGAGCGTCCAGGCGAACCCTGACGCAGAGTCAGCCTTGCGCTGCATCGACTCGAAGCAGATTTTATTGACGGCTCCCCGCCTTCTTTCCCCAGCCGCGGTCTTCCTTCAGCTCGAGGGCACAGGAAACCAGAACATCAAAATCGACGGCGGCGATATGTCCAAAGCGGCCACAGTGCTTGCATATAAAAACGGAGCAACGAAAAACGCAATCCAACTTCGTGATTGAACCCTCACTGCGAAACCCGCAGTAAGAGCACTCCATGCCCCGGAATCTTCGCAGTATAAGTAGGATCGAGCTTGCCGAGGTCCTTCTGCAGCCACAGATCGCGCGCCTTCACGGTTCGATTGAATCCCAGTTGCTTGAAGTCCACGGTAGCGCTTAGCGGGCCGGGATGCCGGTTGAAGATCCCAACCGCCTTCGACCCATCTGCCAGCGAACGCGCCCAAATCTCAATTGGCCCAACCGCACTCACGCGATCGCCTTGTCTGCCGGCACGATCCTGATCTATGGCGATGACCTCCTTGTTGGTAAGCAATCCGACAGTCTCCGGTGTCATGGTGGAGAGATCGTTTCCGGCAAGCAGCGGCGCAGCGAGAATCGCCCACAAGCTCATGTGCATTCGATATTCATCGCTGCTCATGCCGCCGTTGCCGACCTCGAGCATGTCAGGATCGTTCCAATGCCCCGGAGCGGCAAAGCGCGCCAAACCCGCCTGGCCAAAGCCAATCTCCTCCATGCGCGCATAATGGTCGTTGATGTCACCAGTCGTCCGCCAGAGATTCCCGCCCACGCTTGCGCCCCACTCCCAAACCGCGTCGTTACCATATTGGCAGAGGCTGTAGACAATCGGACGGCCAGTGCTGCGCAGAGCATCGCGCATCTTGATGTAGGCGTCGACCATCATCTTGTGTGCTTCTTCAGGCGAACCGGCAGCCTTCATCTGGTCGCGCATGCCGCAGAGATCGTACTTCAGGTAGTCGATACCCCAGGCCGCATAGGTCTGCGCATCCTGCAGTTCATGGCCGTAGCTGCCTTCGTATTTGGCACAGGTCTTTGGCCCCGGTGAAGAATAAATACCAATCTTCAGACCCTTGCTGTGAACAAAATCGGCAAGCGCCTTCATATCCGGAAATTTGTCATTGGTATGGATAACTCCGGAGCTATCGCGTTCACCTTCCCACGTGTCGTCGATATTGATGTAGGTGTAGCCCGCATCGCGCATGCCGCTCGAAACCATCGCCTCAGCCTGTGCCCGAATAGTTGCATCGTCCACTTTGTTATGGAAGTGGTTCCAGCTGTTCCAGCCCATAGGCGGGGTGGCGGCAATGTCCGCGGCCTGCGCCTGTAAAAAAGAAGCCGGCAGAATGCACAGCGCGACAAAGAGAAGAGAACTGATTCTGCTGAAAGATTTCATAAATTTCCGTTTCTATGAATATAAATGGCATTCCAGCCACCCACCCCTACGTATATACCTCTTGTGGTTCCGTATACAGCACCGTTCGCGGTGCGCAACGCTCCACCCGCAATACGAGAATATCGTCCGTCTGGCCGAACTGCTGCGCTGCGGTGGCGATATCTGCCGTAGTGGTCTGGCTGCGAAGCATCTGCTCGATGCGCTCGAAGCCGAACAGTTCTCCGTATGCATTCTGAGCTTCAACCACGCCGTCGGACATAATCATCAAGGAGTCGCCCGGTTCGAGCTCGAACGAAGTAACAGGAAAGTCCATCCCTGGCAGCATCCCCAGCGGAAGCGCCCCTTCGATCTGCAACTCCTTGCCATTGAGATAGGGAGGAAGCTGACCCGCATTGGCCAGTTCGACAATTCCGTTCGGCAGGAAACGCAGAACCATGCAGGTCGCACTGGCCGACTCACGTTCGCACAGCTGTTCGTTAAGCGCTTCAAGAATTCGTTCCGGACTGTTATCGTGCTGCGCGGTAGCACGAATCGCTCCGACGATCAGAGCAACCAACATTCCTGCTTGCAGCCCTTTGCCCGTCACATCGCCGAAGACGATCAGAGAGGTGCCATCCTCCTTCGGCACAATCTGAAAGAAATCGCCACCCACCTCGCGCGCCGGGCGATACTCGCTATCGATATTCAGGTCGTTAATCTTAGGCAATTTGTTTGGGATCAGAACCTGCTGGATGTGTCTGGCCTGCGCAATCTCCAGCTTCCATTGTTCCTTCGCGCGCTGCGTCGTGATGAACCGGCCCAGCAACATCACCGTGATGATGAGCAGAGAGAGGATTGTCGATACCGAGCCTAAGTAGATGGTAAAACCGAGAATGTTAAAGGTCGTCTGAACGTGGATAAGCCGAAGCTCATACTGGTAGTTCGCAACGACCGCGAGAAGCACGGCAGCCGCGGCAAGACCTCCTTCTCCCCTGTTTTTAGAAAACCCGCGATAAGCGACGAGGAGCAGCAGAACACCAAGCCCCAATGTCACAACCAAAACAAAGGGGTGCAGAAAACTCGCCGCCTGCACCGGGACAACTTTCGCGTAAAGCGGAGAGCGAAGCATTGCAGTTGCGACCGCGAGAATGATCACCAGAGACCACACCGCGCCATGCAGGATACGCATGCGCGACAGCCGGAACCAGTACCCCCAGAAGAGTACCCACAGGCCGATTCGCAGAGGAAACGCAACGACATCGTGGAGGATGACGTACTCGGTCAGTCCCATCCATGTGGTGAAGTTGATGAGCAGGACCGGAGCCACGCTCAGTAGACTGGCTTCGCAGACCAGTGCGAGCCAGAGATAGGATTTCTCCTGCCTGTCCAGCCAGAAGAGCGTCAAGGCCATCAGCAGTGCCATGACGAGAATCAGCAACTCCAGAAAACCACTGCCGACATAGTGTCCGAAGTCATCCCAATCAAGGCGGACCTGGTCCGTAATCGCGGAGGCATACCCCAGCTCCGGGGGTTGCCGGAGGCCCCCGGCATCGGGACTGTTGAACGGCGTGGCGCTGTCCATCCACACGCGGATCGCTATCGACATTGCGCCGTTACGAACGCCCTTGGGCAGGCGAAAGGCGGTGGGGAGTGCGCTGTACGCGGTAACACTATGCTCCGTAAACTTCCCGAACTCACCGGTGCGTTGGCCGTTGACAAAGACCTGGTAAGCGTCGTCGAAGCTGTCCGGCATCTTCAGCGCGAGAGAACGTTTTGCTTCCTGAACATCGATTTGAAGTCTGTACCACGCATAGCCGGAGTACTTAGCGTGCCCGCGAGAGGTCCAACCAGGAGAAAGTCCCGTCCTCCCATCCGGAGTCAAATCCACATCTTCCCAGCTGGAATCATTGAACTCCGGCTGCGCCCACGCCATGTCATCGCCCACGTGAAACTTCCACGGACCAGCTAGCTCGACAGTCGACTCGCCAAGCTTGACAGGAACGATCCGATCTGTCGATGCGACCTTGTCTTTCGGAGGAGTCCCAGCTACAGACGAAGCATGGACCGACAACGTCAGCAACAACAGGAGAAGAAGCAAGCGAACGCGAAGCATAGGCACTCTCGCGGCGGAAAATATACAGTGATTAGAGACTACACGAGCGGACATGCTCTTTGCGCGACGATAGGTCTTCCGATCTACCTTGCCTTAACCGGCTAAAAACTCGATGGACGCAGAACGACTGCCGCAGTCAAAAAGCAAAGCTCACCTCCGGAGAGGTGAGCTTTGCAGGTCTTGCTTTGCCCGCCGGCTAAGGGTTATTTCTTCCCGAACGCGAACCGCCTCTGCTTCAGGTATAAACCCGCCATCATCATCATCACACCGGTCGAGAGCAGGGCCAGAGATTCTGGTTCTGGGGTTGCTACGCCCACAGTGCCAGTGCCCACGAAGTCAGCCGGGTTAACACCGGTCTCGATGAGGATGAAGGTCCGAGTGCGGCCGATCGAGCCACCCGTAAAGGAGAGGCCGAAGTTAGGATCCCCGGGGCTTGGCGGAGTGCAGCTGCTTAACGAAAAGGCGGGACCTCCGCCGGTGGGACCCGCAATCCCTTCGGGAAGAGTCGTGTCGCACCCAACCCCGGGCAGAAGCGCACCGTCGAACGATACATCGATGCTGGTGAGCACGAATCCAGTCTGATTGAACCCCGCAAAACATCCGAAAGGGGTCCCGTCGGTCGGAAGACCTGTTACCCCTTGGTCGGTGCAGGTAAGAGCGTTCAGGGTAATGGGGAATGGCGTCCCGGGGTCCCCCGGCAGCAGGGTGCAGGTCGCGTCGGGAGTTATGGAACAAACCGGATCGAGGACCTGAGCGTGGAAGTCAACACCCCGCGCGTGGCTGGCGAATCCACAGGTCAGGGCAAAAACAAATAAGACGCGAAGAAGGTATTTCATTCTGTTTTCCTCCGAAGATGGGCGCGATGGCGCGAAAACGGTAAATTTGTAGATAGTAGAGTTCGGCAAAAACTTAGCGGCAAGCTGATCGAACAAATATCTTTCAATGGCCTGTATGCGGCTTACCGAAGCACGTCACGGGCCAAAGGAAAACTAACAAAATCCACGGTTCTCTTGCAATTTCCCTCGTCAATACGCAGAATGTTGCACAGCAAAAGGAAGCCCCGGTACGTTTTCACACGCTGGGAGCGTACGCGCGATCGGTATCGCTCAGCTTATCCGCAAAAACTCCGTCCCCGGAACGGGCCCTGACGTCATCCAGCCAGTCCAAATCCCCCGACAGCAAGAAGAAAACGATTAGAGCGTGCCTTAACAGCCTCTACACGGTAGACTCGGAAGCACTCGAGCTCATGTCTCCGACACAACAGTCCGATGCCCTAGACCAAAGCGGCCTTTCGCTCGCCGAACAGGTCGTGCGCCTTCAGGCCCTGCTCGAAGCCTCCCGTTCGGTTCATTCCACTATCCAGCTCTCCGATGTGCTTCAACAGTCGGCCAGCATTGCCGTACGAGAGCTCGAACTGGATGGCGCCCTCTTCACCCCGCAAAATGTTGTCTATGGGAATGTTCCGGCCGAGGCAGTCACTGAACCATGCGATAGCTGCCCACGGTTCGAGCTCCTCTCTCGAGACGGTCAGGTTCTTTCAGAGCTCGTAGTCGCGACCCGGGAAGGGCGCCCGTTGAGTCTCTACGAACGCGACTTCCTTGAAGGTCTTGTCCTGCAGACGGCGGTTGCGCTCGAGAACGCCATCAACCACGAGCGCCATCTGAATTACGCCCGTCTGGCCCAGGATCTCGATGCCGCACGCGCCATCCAGCAGAGCCTCCTCCCCCAGACCATGCCGTCGATCCCCGGCTACTCCGTAGCGGTCCGCTCCAGAGCCTGCTACCAGGTCGGCGGAGACTACCTCGATGTGGTAACCGAACCCGACGGATCTCATCTGATGGTCGTTGCCGACGTTGCAGGCAAAGGACTCGCCTCCGCTCTCGTCTGCACCGCCTTCCGCTCCGCCTTTCGCGCACTCGCACGCCAATCCCTGACCCTGCGCGAGCTTGCCGGACGGTTGTCGCAGCAGCATTGGGAAGAAGGCGCCGAAGCCCGCCGCCGCTATGTGACCGCTATCTTCCTCCGGCTGGACCCCGCGTCCGCAGAGATGGAGTTGGTCAACGCTGGGCACAATCCTGCATTCCTGGTCTCATCCGGTGATTCCCCGGTTCGTCTCATCGAAGCCAGCGGAACGCCTCTCGGTATGCTTCCCGGCTCCCGCTACTCCATCGAGCGTGTCCCCATCGAACCCGGTGCCCGCATCCTGCTCTATACCGACGGGTTGACGGAGGTCTTCCAGGGCGAAGAGGAGTTCGGGCAGGAAAGGCTGATGCAGGCCTTCCGCGCAATAGAGAACTTCAAGACCTCCGACAATGGCAAGCCGGCTGAAGACACCCTGACCAGCCTGTGGACCACGCTTGATACCTTCACAGGGGGCGCTCCCCAGCAGGATGATATGAGTGCAATCGCACTTTGCCGCCTTACCAGCAAGTCCAAGGAGAAGGCATCACTATGACCGTGACCAGCGGAAGCAAGGTCGAGGTGCGGCTTCCATCGCGTCTCGGGTTCGAAAAAGTTGCAATGAGCACCGCTGCCGGTATGGCCAAACTCATGGGCTTCACGGAAGACCGCATCGAGGACCTCAAGACAGCCGTCGCTGAGGCCTGCATTAATGCCATGGAGCACGGCAACCAGATGAATGCATCGGTTCCCGTCAGCGTCGTCCTGTCCATGAAACCCAATGAGCTCGAAGTCAAGGTAATGGACAACGGCACCGGCATGGAATCACCCGCAACCCCGCCCGATATCGATCGAAAAATGTCCGGCGAAGAAGAAGCGCGCGGAATGGGCATGTTTCTCATCCAGAATCTTGTCGATGAGGCCGAGTGGGTATCAGGAACCGGCACCGACGAGCAGAGCTTTGTGCGGCTCGTCATCAGGATGAACAAGGAGAGTGAATAAGGTGCAAACCGCGAATAAGGTCTCGCAGCAACAGCTCACCGGCGCAAGTGGCCAGCAGATCACCTGCCTCCGTTTCACCGGCGATATATCATCCGCCTCCAGGGACGCGGTCGTAGGCACCTACCAGGCTCTCGACAAAGCCTCTCACCAGCGTATTCTTCTTGACTTCAAAGGAGTGGAATACCTCAACTCCTCAGGCATCGCACTCGTCATCCAGGTCTTGATGGAAGCCAGCAAATCAGCCCAGACCATTGCTATCAGCGGCCTCACCCCCCACTTCACCAAGGTCTTCACCATGGTCGGGATCACCAAATACGCCACGCTCTACCCCGACGAAACCGCAGCCCTGGCCGCGCTTTAGGGCTCCTTTTTCTAAAATCCCAGGCCCCGTTGTTCGCGCCATCCCGCGCCGCAATTTAAGCCTCCCAGGGCGCAGCTCCTCAGTCGCAATCTATCTGAGGGCATAGGAAATCCGCGGGTTCCTATGCCGCTGCAGTATTGTGCTCGTCCAGTCGCCCTCCTCAAACAACCAGTCACTCCCTGGGTTCTCGCCCCATCGGAAACGAGTGGCGAGCTTTGCTTCCGCCCCTCAAAAAGTTCTCCGCTCTCGACCCGCTATCGAACCCTCTCAGACGTCGAGAAAATCGGCCTTCGGCTCTCTCATCGGCCCTCTATTCCTAATTAGGCATTATTTTCCTATTGACAAACATCTCCGACGATACCGATAATTCACGCCGTTCCCATTGTTCACAATCGATCGGCTCCTCTAAGACGGGAACGAGACAGTAAAGACCCTGAAGTAGAGAACGAGAGAAGACGGATATTCCACCCCTCATCTCCTGACGGATATCCAGCGCGGCGCACGCCAGGCCCTAGAGCCCGGCAGATTGTTCCCTGAGCTTATTTCTATCGAGGTCATCATGAGATCCAGAAAAAACATCCTTCGTGGCAGTCTGGCAAACGTATTCCTCAAAGCGTTTCTCCTGTTCGCAATTACCCTGCCTGTCGCAATTCCAATCGCCCTGAAAGCCCAGACCGCAGGTGCAGGCGCCATCACCGGCACCGTGACCGACTCGACCGGAGCCGCCATCCCCGACGCTACTGTCGTTGCGACCAATACCGCCACCAATGTCACCACCCAGCGCACCTCCTCCTCCTCAGGTCTCTTCAACATTGCTCCCCTGCCCCCCGGAACCTACTCCCTGAGCGTCACAGCGTCAGGCTTTCGCAGTCTCAAGCAGGACAACCTCGCCGTCAACGCCCTCGGCGTCCTCGGCTTCAACCCCGTATTGACCATCGGCGAGACGACAGAGACCGTCGAGGTTAGCGCCGCGCCACCGGTCCTCAATACCACCAACGCAACCATCGGCATGGTGATGGAGAACTCCACCTACGCCAATCTTCCGCTGCAGCTGAACAACGCACAGCGCGACGCGACCGCCTTCGCTTCCCTCGCTCCCGGCGCACAGTCCGGCATACGAGTGCCCATCGTCGGCGGAACCGGCAACTACCTCGGCCAGCTCTACATCGACGGCATGCCGGCCACAACCATCAACCAGCAGGGCGACAATCGTCTCGTCTCTCAGGGCATCGACCTCGACGCCGTAGACCAGTTCCAGGTCATCACCAGCACCCCGCCGGCCGAGTACTCCGGCGCCGGCGCCCTCAACTTCACCATGAAGTCCGGAGGCAACAAGTACCATGGCCAGGCCTCCTACTTCGTCCGCAACACCGTCTTCGACACCTGGGGCTTCACGCAAAAATGGCAGCCGCAGCCCGGCCTCAATCCAGCAACCGGCGTCGCCTACCCAGTCTGCAGCCCCGTCGCAACCACCACGGTCGTCAACGGCCAGACCATCACCAACGCCCCTCGAGCCGGATGCCAGCCCAAGGGAGCCGAGCATCAGGGCGAGCTCTCCCTCACCTTCGGCGGCCGCGTTCCCCACACCGGCAATAAGGTCTTTTTCTTCTTCGCCTACGACAAGTTCCACTCCCGTCGCGCCGCCAACCCAGCGCTCTTCACCATCCCCACCCCGTTGATGATCCACGGTGACTTCACCGAATTGAATGGCGGCGTGGGCGCCGGCGGCTTGACCGGCACCGGCGCCAACAACAAGCCGCTGATTTATGACCCAACCAGCAACGCCTGCGTAGGAAACTCCTGCACCCGCACGCCGTTCCAGGGCGTGAAAAACGGAATCCCGACTTACAACGTCATCCCCGCCAGCTACCTCTCTCCCATCTCAGCCAAGATGGCATCTTTCATGCCTCCGCCCAGCAATCCGAACGCACTCACCAACAACTACCTCGGCGGCTACCCCACCGGCTTTGATAACAATGTGCAGGACTGGCGGGTCGACTGGGACGTCAATCAGAAGCACCGCCTCTCCACCGTCGGCGCCATGGGCGCGGTTCACTATCTGAACAACTACGTCACCAACCAGACCACCACGACCGGCCCCGGCGTCTACGGCTATCTTCCGCTCCCCTACGTCGCCGGCACCGTCGCCAACATCTTCCCCAAGTTCTATGACGCCGAGTGGAACTGGGTCATCAGCAACAGCATCGTGAGTCAGGCCAAGTTCTCCTACACCCGCTTCATCCAGCCGCAGAAGGCAGCCACCGACGGCTTAGCGCAGTATTCCCCTGCGTCCATGGGCATCACCAACGTCCCCGCCGGCGCGGCCAGCACCAACTTCCCCGGCAGCTCCTTCGGCCAGACCGGCGCAGTCTCAACCGCACTCACCGGATGGACGCAACAGGGCAACGCGGGCTCGACCCAGTCCGTCATCCCCGAAACCTACGCCGCACTCGACAACCTCCAGTGGACCAAGGGCAAGCACGCCATGACCATGGGCTTCACCTACGAGTGGCAGGAGACCAACGTGGCCGCCCCCGTAGGC
>Ga0210406_10002949_pt1 | contig 18958 bp, 17 predicted proteins | sample IncBWC30MmetaG_FD_155454 | JGI IMG/M metagenome (GOLD analysis project Ga0210406, IMG submission 155454) | Forest soil microbial communities from Barre Woods Harvard Forest LTER site, Petersham, Massachusetts, United States - Inc-BW-C-30-M | ecosystem: Environmental > Terrestrial > Soil >... | reverse complement strand
AGCGGTCATCCATCCCACAGCGGAGGTCGCCCAGGAAGACCTTGTGCTGCCTGGCACGCTCCAAGCCTATGTGGAATCGCCCATTTACGCCCGCACGAACGGCTACCTCCAGAAGTGGTACCACGATATCGGAACCCGAGTGGCAAAGGGCGAGCTACTGGCGGACATCGACACCCCCGAAGTCGATCAACAGCTTTCGCAAGCGCGCGCCGACCTGAATACCACCCAGGCCAACGCCAATCTTTCCAGGATCACCTCGACGCGCTATCAGGACCTGATCAAGACGGATGGAGTTTCCAAGCAGGAAGTCGATAACGCTGTCGGAGATTACGAAGCGAAGGCGGCGACCGTCAAATCCTCGGAAGCGAATGTGCGTCGGCTCGAGGAACTGGAATCCTTTAAACATGTTTATGCCCCATTCAGCGGTGTCATCACCAAACGCAACATAGACACCGGAACACTGATCAACGCCGGCAATGGCGGCTCGCAACAGCAGCTTTTTACCGTCGCGCAAACCGATCCGATCCGCGTTTACGTCAGCGTGCCGGAGATGTACTCGCCATCGGTTCGCGCGGGGCTCGGAGCCTTTCTCGAGCTGGCGCAGTATCCCGGCCAGAACTTTCAGGGAAAGGTGGTCCGCACCGCAGAAGCCATCGATCCCAACTCCAGAACTCTTTTGACAGAAGTGGATGTGCCTAACAAGAACGCCCAGCTCTTCCCCGGCGGCTATGCTCAGGTCCATTTGCAGGTGAAAGTCGCAGCTTCCCGTGTGCAAGTGCCGGTGAACGCCTTGCTATTCCGTGCCGAGGGCTTGCGCGCCGTGGTCGTGGATGCCAATCACAAAACTCACCTCCGCCAACTGACCATTGGGCGCGACTACGGAACAACGCTGGAAGTTTTGCAAGGCCTCGAGCCATCCGACTGGATCGTCCTGAACCCTGCGGACTCGCTTGACGATGGTCAAGACGTGCGCGTCAAACAAGTCGCACAGCCAGACGCGACCGGAGCACCGGCGCAGGCCCCTCGATCCAAGGCTCCGAACACGAACGGAGCGCCCGGAGCGCAGCGGTAATGGTAGTGCCCCAGAAGAAAACCATCCTGCCTTTGCTGAGCGCGGCTGGCTTCGTTTTGATTCTCGCCGGATGCACCGTTGGCCCCAAGTACGAGCGCGCCACCTCCCCCACCGCAGCGAAGTGGGACGTGTCGGAACCCTGGCGGCAAAGCGATCCTAAGGACGCCGTCCCCAAAGGCGAATGGTGGAGCGTTTTTCACGACGACGAGCTGAACCATCTGGAGAAGGACGCCCTCGCGGCCAACCAGACTCTGCTGGCGGCGACCGGAAATTATCATCAGGCGCGCGCCGCAGCAGCCATTCAGGTGGCAACAAATTTCCCCACGCTGGGTGTTTCGCCCAACGCCGAGCGGCAACGCCTTTCCGGCAACCGGCCGACAAACGGCGCCGTCGTCGCGCTGAGGCCCGTTACGCAAAACACTTTTACCCTGCCGTTTACCGCGGGCTACGAAGTGGATTTGTTCGGTCAGCGGCGCAGGACCATCGAAGCGGCGGAAGCCTCCTACCAGGCCAGCGCCGCCAGCCTCGAAAATGTCCGCCTGGTCATCACCGCAGAGCTCGCCGGCGATTACTTCACGCTCCGGCAACTCGATTCCGAACTCGGAATCCTGAACCGCACCGTAGACACGCTGCGCCGCGGCTTGGAGCTTGTCGATTCCAGGCACAAAGGCGGTGTCGCTTCCGGACTCGATGTCGCCCAAGAGGAGACTCTGCTTCAGACCACGCGCACGCAAGCGACGCTTTTGTCGCAGCAGCGAAAGCAGCTTGAAGATGCCATCGCCGTACTGGTCGGCAGACCCGCGCCGGACTTCCACATTCCGATCAAAGAACTGAACGCCGAGCCGCCGCCCATCGACTTGGGTCTTCCTTCGGATTTGCTCGAGAGGCGCCCGGATATCGCCCAAGCCGAGCGCCAGATGGCCGTGGCCAACGCCGCGATCGGAGTCGCAAAAGCGGCTTACTATCCGTCGCTGAATTTGTTTGGAAATGGCGGATGGCAGGCCTCCGACATCGCGAAGCTGGCCAACGTTTCAAGCACCTTCTGGGCCCTTGGCGCAAACGTGGCCGAAAGCATTTTCACCGGCGGGGCACGCCGCGCCGAAGTCCAGTTTGCAAAATCCGGCTACGAAGTGAACGTGGCGAATTACCGCCAGTCGGTGCTGACGGCCTTTCAGGAGGTGCAAGACGATGTGACCGGGCTCACCGTCCTTGAACAGGCGCGAGAGACCCAGCAGCAAGCTGTCGACGCCGCCCGCCGTACGCTGGATCTTTCACTCGACCGCTACCGAGGGGGGCTGGTCAGCTATCTGGATGTCGTCACCGCACAACAAAATTTGTTGATCAACGAGCAGGAAGCCGCCGTGATTCAAGGCCAGCGCCTGGTCACCAGCGTTCTCCTGGTCAAAGCGCTGGGCGGCGGCTGGGATGCTTCGAGCCTCGCCGTCGTGCAGGTCAAGCCCAAGTTGAAGGATATAGTCGCTCCCTGACCGTTTCCGATCCGCGCTAGATGGTCTGAGAGATTATTTTCTTGATCCTCGTGATGCGCGCCTCATCTCGCTTATAGAACGTCCACTGTTTGATGCGTTTCGCGCGCACCAGCCCCGCCAGGTGCAATATCTTCAAATGCTCGCTGGCCGTGGGCTGGCTAACGCGCATCTTCCGGGCGATAAATACGCCGCAGACCCCGTCCTTAACCAGATCGCCGTAAACCTGCGGGGGGAAATGCCTCCGCGGATTCTTTAGCCAGGCGAGAATCTGCAGCCGCCTTGTGCTGGAAAGTGCCGCAAGTGCCGGTTCAAGATTCATATAGACAATTAGCCAACTCCCTAAGTATAATAGCATTCGCAATGCCATCAAGAAAGAAAATCTTTTTCTTGCAAAGTCATTCCGGCGCCTGCGCCGGCTGCGCCCTACACTTCGGAAGGTAACTCCCATGCCCGCTATGCAGATCGATCGCGCACAAATCGTCGCAACGGAAAAAACCATCCGGCCGCACATTCGTCGCACGCCAATCATCGAGGCGGACGGCGGCGACTTCGCCTGCGCTTCCATTCCACTGGTCTTCAAACTAGAGCTGCTCCAGCATTCCGGCTCGTTCAAAGCACGCGGAGCGTTCGCTAATTTGCTTTTGCGAAACATTCCGCGATCCGGCGTCGTCGCCGCTTCCGGCGGCAACCACGGAGCGGCCGTTGCTCTTGCCGCGATGAAGCTCGGCATACCGGCAAAGATCTTTGTCCCCACTGTGGCTTCACCGGAAAAAATCGAGCGCATTCGCGGCTACGGCGCCGAACTGGTAGTAACCGGCGAGCGCTACGCGGAAGCACTGGCCGCCAGCGAACAGTGGGCCGCCGAGTCGGGCGCGCTCACAGTACACGCCTACGACCAGCCAGAAACGATCCTCGGCCAGGGCTCTGTGGGTATCGAGTTCGAGCAGCAGTGCCCCGATCTCGACTCGTTGCTTGTGGCCGTCGGCGGCGGAGGCCTCATCGGTGGCGTCGCCTCCTGGTATTCGAATCGCATTAACATTGTCGGCGTCGAGCCCGAGGCTGCGCCGACGCTGACGAACGCTCTCGAAGCCGGACGTCCCGTCGACAGTCCTGCAGGAGGAATCGCCGCGGACTCTCTGGCCCCTAAGCGGATCGGCGAAATAATGTTCCCTATCGCGCAAAAATTTGTCGGCAGCACGGTGCTGGTTGCCGACGACGCGATTCAGCAAGCCCAGCAGGCCCTCTGGAAAGTACTGCGCATCGTAGCAGAACCCGGCGGAGCCGCCGCTTTCGCAGCGCTCCTCTCCGGCCGCTACAAACCGCAGAGGGGCGAACGTGTCGGCGTTCTTGTCTGCGGAGGAAATACCACTGCCGTTGATTTTGCTCGCGCTGCCGGCGTCGCCTCCAAAGAACACTCGCTGCCTTCCATCGGCGAAGTTGCCTTCCAGTCAAGCAAAGGAGACTGACATGTCTGTCTACGAGAAATTAAGCGCACTGGGAATCTCTCTGCCGCCCGTCGCACCGCCAGCAGCCGCCTTCTTGCCGTTTGTGCGCACAGGCAATTTGATGTTCGTCTCCGGCCACATCGCGAAGAAGGAAGGGCAGCCGTGGACGGGCAAGCTTGGCGCCGATCTCGACACGGCTCAGGGAAAAGAAGCGGCAAGAGAGGTTGCTATACAGCTGCTCGGCACGCTCCACGCGGCAACCGGGGATCTAAACAAAATCGCACGAATCGTGAAACTAATGGTGCTGGTGAACAGCGCAGCGTCGTTTACCGAGCAACATCTCGTGGCCAATGGCGCTTCCGAACTTTTCGGTGAAATCTTCGGAAACGGCGGCCGGCACGCCAGAAGCGCCTTCGGCGTCGCCCAAATCCCGCTGGGCTCCTGCGTCGAAATCGAACTTATTGCCGAGTTGCGCTGACAACCACTTGGGAGTATGCCGAATTGCGTCTCGCGGCCAGCCGCGTTTCCTCTCGAAAGCCGGTTTAGTCGGTCAGGGTGTGAACGTACTCATATCCGGGTTTCCATCCCCGGGGTGTCATTTCGCGAGTTTAACGCGTTTCGTGCGACGCGGTCTCGAGGACCGTCCAGCGAATTGAGTGGGATTATGCCGATGTAATCAAACATCAGTGTGCGTGGAAAGGCAGGAATCGCGGGGACGGTGTTGACGGCATGAGGGGATTCGGCATATCCGCGACGTGGCATGATTCGCGGAATTGCCCCTATTCCCTGCCTTCAAGAAAGTTCACGCCTCGAAGGACCAACGCCCACCCACCATGGTGCGCTCAATCGGAACCGTGATCAACGTCGATGGATTCTCGCGCAGCGGATCGCGTCCCAACACCACCAGGTCCGCCAACTTCCCTGCTTCCAACGACCCTTTGATGTTTTCCTCGTAAGACGCGTAGGCGCCGTGCAACGTGCCCACACGGATGGCCTCCTCAATCGTGATGCGCTGCTTCGGCCCCCAAACGTTGCCCTTGCTGTCCGTGCGCGTCACTTCGGATTCGAGAGCCATCATCGGCTCGAAAGGCCCGGGTGGATAGTCCGACGCTTGCGTTGGGCGAATCCCGGCATCGATGAAGCTCCGCAAAGCAAACATATGATTCAGACGGTCCGCCCCGTAATAACGCATTTTTTCGCCGTGATAGTAGACATACGTCGAAAACGGCGTGGGGATAGCGCCCAGCGCCTTCATGCGCGCGATCAACTCGTCATTCACCACGGTGCAATGCTCCAGCCGGAAGCGCGGGTCGCGCCGCGGAGATTCGTGTTGCAGCCGTTCGTAAACGCGCAGCGTCGTGTCAATCCCCACGTCGCCGTTGGCGTGCGTGCCAATCTGCCATCCAGCAAGATGGGCTTTGCGTCCTTGCGTGTACATCTCCTCTTCCGTCATCACCAGAATGCCATAGTCGTTCGGCCGTCCCTCATAAGGAACAGAAAGCCGCGCGGTACGCTCGGAAATCGATCCATCGCATACAAGCTTTACGGCGCCTACGCGCACCCATTCGTCCCCCAGCCCAGTGCGCACGCCAGCTTCAAGCATATGATCGAGAAAGTGGTAGTTGATGAAGCAGTACGCGCGGTACAGCAGTTCGCCGGCCTCATGGGCATCCTGATAGGCGCGCAGATCCTCCGGCACTCCCTGCGCTTCGGTGGCTGAAGTGATTCCCGAGCGGGCCAGCATCTTGGAAATGAGCTTCACTCCCTCTCGGCAATCCTCCCGCGTAAAATTCAGCGGAATCACTTTATTAAAATAGTTATTCGCGCTCTCGGCGACCCGTCCGCTCAATTTTCCCGTCGCGGGATCGTGACTAATCTGTCCGCCGGGAGGATCGGGCGTCTTTTCATCCATCCCGGCCTTCTGAAAAGCCAGCGAATTCGCATACGACGTATGCCCACCGCGGTGCTGGATTCGCACTGGGTGGTCCGGAACGGCCCCATCCAAATCCGCCATCGTCAATGCCCGGTTTTCTTCCGTCTTCGTATCGTCGTACTTAAATCCAAGCACCCATTCTCCGGCTGGCGTCTTCGCAGCCCGTTCTCGCAGCGCAGCTTGAATCGCCTGGATGGAGCGCAGGTCGCAGTCCACCATCCGAAGATGCAACCTGCCCGCCTCGGAGGGATGAGAGTGCGCGTCGATAAACCCAGGAAGCACAGTTTTTCCACCAAGATCGATTTTCTGAACGCCTGACACGGCGAGGTTCAGCACATCGCTGTTGCTTCCCACAGCGAGAAATCTGCCTCTCGCGATAGCCACCGCCTGCGCGCGCGGTTCGGCCGCGTTTACCGTCCAAATATTTCCGTTGTGTAGAATCAGCTCGGGTTTTTCCTGCTCCAACGGAGACATCGCCAGAGCAGCCATAGAGCCGAGGAACTCGCGCCGGGTCACTCCGGTCGTCATGTGCGCCTTTCTTCGAAAGTTGATGCCGCGAATCCTACGCCGCTCCGCCCGGCACGTCAACGCACCACTCGCTTGTACGCCGATCCGGTCTCACTTGACAATTTGCAGTTTCTTAAGTCGGTAGGGTTTCTGCCTGTGCCTTGTTCGTTGGTCGTGATTTCCCAGGTGGCATTACTCTCATGCTAGATCCCGGCGCCTCGCGTAAGTGGATCTGCTCATGGCCCGCCGTGAAGGAGCATTTGCAGGCAAGTGGTCTTGCCAGCGTTCGGGTCCCCGGCCCGTGGAACCAAGTCGAACATCAAAAGCTGACCCTGACAATGACGCGCTCAGGCACAAGCCGAGCATCGCGGCGCCCCAGGCGCCCCCGCTTCAACCACGCCTGCCACTCCCGATCTATCCCGGTGGCCAGCGGAATGGCCGCCCGCCGAGCAAGTGCAAATGCAGGTGAAACACGGATTGGCCGGCGCCCGTGCCGTTGTTGAAGACCGTGCGGTAGCCATCGAGAAGATTGCGCTCGCGGGCCAACTGTGCGGCAACCAGTTGCAGCTTGCCGATGACCGCCTGGTCTTCCGGCTTCGCGTCGTCCAGTGAGACAAAATGTTTTCGCGGGCACAGCAGGATGTGCGTAGGCGCCTGCGGGCTGATGTCCTCGAACGCGAAGATGTCAGGATCTTCATAAACAATTCTCGACGGAATTTGTTTCGCAGAAATTTTGCAGAACAGGCAGTCAGCGCTCATCAATTCCCTCCTCGAGGCGCGCCTTCATCGAGACGAACAACAAACGGCGTAAACCCCTCGCGGTCGCGAAGCTCTTCACCAAATTGGCGCGCGGCGTCTTCGCCGGTAATCTTGCCGACGCGCACCCGGTAGAAGGTTCCGTCAGGCGAATCGTACAGCTGAATGAAAATCGGTCGGTACGAAAGATTCAAACGATCACGCAAACGCTGGGCGTTCGCTTGATCGCGAAAAGCGCCGACCTGCACGGTAAAAAATCCGCCCGTGGGATCAATCCCAGGCGTAAGAACTTCCACGCGCACGGGCACAACGCCCGGCCCTATGGATTCAATCTCACGCGCCGCCGCCAGCGACAGATCGATGATGCGGTTCTCGACAAATGGCCCGCGATCGGTGATGCGCACGGTCGTTGCTTTTCCGTTGTTAAGATTGGTCACACGCACCATGGTTTCAAAAGGCAGGGTGCGGTGCGCCGCAGTCAGCTTGTACATGTCGTAGATTTCGCCATTCGAGGCCCGCCGCCCGTTGAAGGGCACCCCATACCAGGAAGCGTTGCCTTCTTCGGTGTAGCCCTCGGGCGCTGGGCTCTCGGATGGTTTGCCGCGCTTGGGGGCAGGCGACGGACGCGTCGCAGGTGTGGCTGCTGGCTCGGTCGACCGTTTGGCGGATTCGATTGTGTCTGGCGATGCGGCCGACGGCGCTGGCTGACGGTTCGTCGTAGCGTGGCGTGAAGCGCAGCCGGCAAGTATGACGAGCAGAAAGAAGCAGGCCGGGTTCAGCAGAAAGTGCAGCGGATAGTAGAGGTCCGATCGGCGGCATGTGGCCCGCAAGTAGGTCACAAGTTGGCTCGCTTTACGCTTGGGACGGCGGTTTCTGCGAATCGCGTTCGGCGCGCGCGGAATTGCGCGATTCGAGTTTGGAAGCGGCTTGCGTCAGTTTTTCCGAAACTTCGCGCAAGAATTGGGCCGTGCGTTTCTCGGTTTCGGGCGCGACTTCTTCATCGATATAGCGGCGGAGGCGGGTCAGCTCTTCGTCGATGCGGCGGCCGAACTCTTCGAATTTGTCCATTGTTGTGCCCACGGCTCCTCGTACACGGTAAAAAGTTCTGAATTCTGTATTATAGGAATACGGTCGGTGGCTCGCAAGGAGGAGAATTGGCCCTTTCCTATGAGTGGCAGCGGCGATTGGAGCGCTGGAAAAGCAGCATGCGTGGACTTTTCGGCGGTGGCGGTGGAAGCAACCAGCCGCGGCCACAGATCTGTCCTGCGTGCGGAGCGCTGGTCGGTATCAGCGCCACGAGGTGCCACGTCTGCGGCACGAGCCTGCGCTTTTCTCTAGCGGCCTTTAGCAAGAAATTCTCCGGAGTCTTCGGCGAGCATGAAGCTCCGGTAACCACCGTACTGTTGATAGCAAACGTCATAATGGTGGGTGTCAGTTGGATGGCGCTCGCCGCAACGGGCGGGGGAGGCGGACTAAGCATCCTGTGGGGGCTGAGCGGATTGACGCAATACCGCCTGGGCATGAGTATTCCCTTACCGTATCTCTTTGCGGGTCATGAGTGGTGGCGGGTTGTCACCGCAATGTTTCTGCACGGCGGATTGATCCACATCGGTTTCAACATGATGGCGCTTCTGCAATTTGGACCAGCGATCGAAGAGCTGTACGGCTCGGCGCGATATCTTTTTATCTATGTGTTCACGGGAGCGTTCGGCTTCCTGGTCAGCGCAACCTTCGGCAACTTTTCGCTGGGAGCGAGCGGCGCATTGCTCGGGCTCGTCGGCGTGATGCTAGCGATCACTACGAAACGCGGGGGCACCCAAATGCACGAGCTGCGATCGCGACTGATCAGCTCCGTCGTCATTCTCTTTGTCCTAGGGTTCATGCGCATGGGAATGGACAACTACGCCCACGGAGCAGGACTGGCCGCCGGATTCGTATTGGGCAAGATATTTGCGGACCGGCAGCCGATGAATGTTAGCGAACGGCGCAGAGCTAATGCGCTGGGATGGCTCGCGGGGCTGGTTGTGGTTGCGAGTTTTGCGTTGATGCTTACGCACTATCGCGACCCTTTGCCGGGAGAGTCGGCACAATCCTCCCCCGCCGCGGGAAAAAGTGCGTTACTCTACTCGCAGTACAAGGCATCCATCGTGGATCCACATTCGATTGTCGTTGTGAGTTTGCACTCGCCCAGGGAGAAAGTCTGGGGTGAGCTACTGGACATTAATCCTTCCGGCGTGACGCTGCGGGGTATTGATTTGAATTCGTTCGACCATTTTATCCGGCAGATCAACGAGCCGGACGGCGAGCGCATCGGGTTGCCTACTATCTTTTTTCCGATGAATCGCGTCGAGCGCGTGTCTCTGGATGAGCCTACCGGCTCGATCCCTTCGATGAACGAACTCTTCGCGCGTAAAATTGGGCGCTCACTGCCCGAGTATCTCTCGCAATTCGCGTGACACAAATCGCATGACGCAATTTCGAAGACCCGGGGCGCCTGAACTGCGCTATTCTGAACTGCAATGAATGGCCGCATCTGGACGGTTCCCAATCAAATCACTTTGCTGCGCCTCGGCTTTCTGCCGTTCTTTCTTATTCTTATTTCTTACGAACGGTATAGATGGGCGCTGCTGGTGCTGGTTGTCGCGGGGCTTTCGGACGGCATTGATGGCCTGCTGGCGCGCAGCCTCAATCAGCGGTCTTCGCTTGGCGCTTATCTCGATCCCATCGCCGATAAACTGCTGCTCTCTTCTTCGTTCATTATTCTGGCGTTTAAGAAGCAGATCGCATGGTGGCTCACGATTATCGTTTTCAGCCGCGACATATTGATTCTTGTAGTGGCCGTGGTGATTCTGCTCATCTCCGGTTATCGGCCTTTCCCGCCCAGCATTTACGGCAAGATGACCACGGCTTTTCAGATCATCCTGGTGTTCACGGTGGTCTTTTCTGCCGCGTATCCGAGCTTCCATCTAGCGAGGATCATCCATCTGCTGGTGTATGGCGTAACTCTGTTCAGCATCGGTTCCGCACTTCATTATTCGTTCAGCACGGCCCGCCACCTCAGCAGTTCCTCTTCTTCTTAACTCAAGAAAAGGCATTTACACCGGGATCACGAAGATCGCCGAGGTTCCGGAAAAGCGAGCCTTCTTCGCGTCACCCCTCGAGGACCCTGGGACCGCCGGGTGGGAGCAGGAGTTTGGGTTCGGTGAGCGACTGGACTTGTTCCAATGTGGCCTCGGGGGCGAGCTCGCGAAGGACGAGGCCGGCGGGCGTGACGTCGATGAAGGCCAGTTCGGTGACGATGTGGTCGACCACTTCCACGCCGGTGAGCGGGAGGGTGCATTTTTTCAGGATTTTTGGACGGTTGTCGCGCGTGGCGTGCTCCATGGCGATAAACACACGCTTGGCGCCAGCGACCAGATCCATCGCGCCACCCATGCCTTTCAGCATTTTGCCGGGAATGGCCCAGTTGGCAAGAGTTCCCTTTTCATCGACCTGCAGCGCGCCGAGGACCGTTAGATCGACGTGACCCCCGCGAATCATGGCGAAAGAATCGGCGGAAGAAAAGTAGGATGTGCCCGGCAACTCGGTGACCGTTTCTTTGCCGGCGTTGATCAGGTCGGGATCCACTTCAGATTCTGTTGGATAAGGACCGACGCCGAGCATGCCGTTTTCCGATTGAAGAATTATGTCCATGCCGGCCGGGACGTGGTTGGCGATCGCGGTGGGCATGCCAATGCCGAGGTTGACGTAGTAGCCGTCGCGCAGTTCGAGCGCGATGCGGCGAGCGATGCGTTCCCGTTTTTGTTCGTCTGTTAGCGGCATGGGAATAAGGCCACAGTTTACCGCGAAAGTTCACAGCCCGCAGCTTACAGCGGCACGAACAAGTCCTGGCGAAGCCCGCCGACGATCAGCCCAGCGCGATTTCCTTCGAGCTTAATTCAGATTGCCGTGGGCCTTCACTTCCTGGGCCCGCTCCAGGGCGCTTGATCCAGGCAAGCAAAGCAAATGCGCCCATCGTCGAAATGGTAGCCACGGCAGACGCGGCCGTGATCGAGCTCACCTTCCATCGAACGCCAGACGGATCGGAAACCACAGCAGGTCCCGGCTGGGGAATCAGCAGAAGGAGGTTTCCTGCGGCCGAGATGGCGTAAAAAGCGACCGCCATATTCCAATAGTCCGCCGGCAGCGCAGTGCCAGCAGCGGGGCGGTTTCGCGTGTACAGAGCGAAGAGCTGATAGAAAACATAGCCGGTCACAAACCAGCCCAGAAAATTCGTCAGCGGCACGCCGAAGTAAATTCCCCCTTGCCGCCAAATCCAGGCGCGAACGATCGTTGACCAGACGGAATCCATGGACAGGTCCCAGGAGACCATGATCGCGCTGGCCAGCAGCGCCAGCGTAATCACGCGAGACCCAGCCAGCGGCCTTTGTGTCTCCTTGAGGATTATGCGGGCAAGTGTCCACGAGAGATAGGCCATGCCGACGTAGGCGAGACCGAGAAATATGGGAACGACGAGGATCTTCGGACCCATCACGTCTGTGAAGTAGTAGTTTCCAAATGGGAAACCGGTGCGAACTCCCAGGTTCTCAAAGACGTTGCCGACCAGCACACAGATCGCAAGGAACGCGAGAATTCCGCGAATACGGTAAAACATGGCGCCGTGAATCAACGCGAAGCCGGCTGGAGGGATCACGTGCAATATGACGATGGCCAGCATGGGAATCCCACGGGGGAAAACCTGAAGAAGACGCGAGCCAGCGTATATCAGCATCAGGATCCAGAGCATGGACTTCCATCTCTCGAAGTTCTTGACGGTCTGCTCGGTATTCGCGTTGGTCATGGCGAAGTAGAAATCTCAATGAAACTTTTTCTCCAAGCGCGGCAAGGTTGCGGCCAGGACTTGTCCGACGATGGCCAGGCTTTGGGGGTCGACTTTGTCGATCGTATCTTGCGGCGTGTGCCAGTAGGTGTCCCGGACGGAAAAGTCGATTAGGTCACAGCCCGCGACACCCCGGCGAATGAAGGAGAAATGGTCGTCGCCGCCAACGGCATAGTCTTCGTTGACGAAATGGTTTTTGTAGCCGAGTTGTGCGGCGGCGTCCCAGATGAAATCCGTAAGCCAGGGCGTGGAGCCCGTGTCGCGCGTGATTCTGACATTGGCGGGACCAATCATGTCGGCCAGGATCATGGCTTTGGTGCGCTGGAGGTCGCCGGAAAGAGCCATTTGCGCTGCCATTTCGCGGCTGCCGTAGGTGTTGTTGTTAGCTGTCCATTGAATGCCGGCTTTATCGGCCCAGTTGCCTTGGGCTTCTTCGCCGTCGAAGAAAGCGATCCAGACGTTGAGAGAGTTCTTTCGTGAGCAGAACAAGCGCGCGAGCTCGAGCATGGTTCCCGTGCCGGAACCGCCGTCGTCGGCGCCGACAAAGTTGGGCAGGCGCACCGTGTCGTAGTGCGTTGCGTAAAGGACGACGCCTCGGCTAGTGCCGGGAATCTTGACGACGATATTTTTCATGGCGAGATTGCCGAGCGGCGTCGGGCCATGAAAGTCGTGCTCTTCGACCGGGCAACCGTCACTTTTCAGCTGGCCGATAATGTAGGCCTGGGCGCGATGAATTCCATCCGAGGCCGGCGGCCTCGGCCCAAGCTCCACGAGATGGCGCACATGTTCGTAGGCGCGCGCGCCGTCAAACGCTGCGGCCGAATCGGCGAACAGACGTGGTGCCACGATTGGAAACAATGACAGAAGAGCGACCGCCGCGGGAATCCCGTAAGCGCCGTGTTCAGGCCTTCGATTGTCGGCAGTGGCCATACGTCTGTTCAGCGCTTCAAACCAGAAACAGCCAGGAGCAAGAAATTGCAAGGCGATCGCCCGCCAGTCGTTGCCAGGGCGTTTTGTCGGCTTTCGCAAGCATATTGCGCTTACTGATACTTCCGGAGACCAATTCATACCTCAGCAGGCCGCCGAGGGCGAGCATCAGGATTCGGGCGAGCACAAGAGTCGCGACGGGAATAACGTCTCGCATTCTACGCTTTTCTCATGGTGCGGCGCTCGATGCGTTTCTCGTAAGCGGCGCCTTCGAGGATGGCGTCTACGAATATGCCGGGCGTGTGGACCTGGTTCGGATCGAGTTGCCCAAGGTGGACTAGTTCTTCGACTTCGGCGACAACGTAATCAGCGGCAGTTGCCATCATGGGATTGAAGTTGCGCGCTGTTTTGCGGTAGATGAGATTGCCCCAGCGGTCGCCTTTCCAGGCTTTGACGAACGCGAAGTTGCCTCGGACGGCGCGCTCCAGGAGGTATTGGCGGCCATCGAAGTAGCGCGTTTCTTTGCCTTCGGCGACCATGGTCCCTACACCAGTGGGCGTGTAGAAGGCGGGAATGCCGGCGCCCCCCGCGCGCAGGCGTTCGGCCAGGGTGCCTTGCGGATTCAGCTCGACTTCGAGTTCTCCGCTTAGGACTAATTGCTCGAAGAGTTTGTTTTCGCCGACGTACGTGGAGACCATTTTTTTTACCTGCCGATTCTGCAGGAGGACGCCGATGCCGAAGTCGTCGATGCCGGCATTATTGCTGACGATGGTGAGATTCTTTGTGCCTTTGCGGCGGACCGCGGCGATTAGGTTTTCCGGGATGCCGCAGAGGCCGAAGCCGCCCATTAGGATGGTGGCGCCATCGGTGAGATTAGCGATGGCCGCGTCGGCCGAGGCAATGCGTTTGTCCATGAGTGAGATCCTGGTGGCGGCAGAGAAAGGCGTATGGGCTAGGGCCGGTGCTATCGCTGCCGAGGAGCAGTCTACCCTAACCGGGAGGACGCGCGAAGTCTTGGGCGGCCCCCGGGACGCGCGCGGCACGACTTTGTCGAGACTTCGCCGGGCGTTTTGGTTGTGGCTTTAATCAAAAATATCGATATTATAGTGGCATTTACTTCATGCTCGAGGATGGTCCTGATGAAAATGAAGGCGTTGTGGCGTTTGCGGAACAGAGCTTCTGTAACGATTGGTTTCGGTGTGCTGGTGGTGTGCCTGGCGGCTATCTTGGGAGTGGGCACCGCTGTCTTGGCGCAACACCGCATGCACGGGCAACAGGTAAAGGAGGACCGGAACCATCCGTGGATGAACGCGAGCCTTTCGCCGGACGAGCGCGCGAACATGGTGCTGAAGGAGCTGACCCTCGACGAGAAAATTGACCTGCTGCACGGAATGGGCATGCCCGGCTGGCCGAGGGAGGTCCAGAATCCGGAGCCAGAACTGGGAAACGGCGGGGCGGGATTTGTGCTTGGCGTGCCGCGGCTGGGGATTCCGATCATTCAAATGAGCGACGCGGCGTACGGAGTGCGCAGCAGCGCGGAAAATGGACGGTATTCGACGGCGCTTCCGGCGAACATTGCGGCCGCGGCAAGCTGGGATTCCGCGGCGGCGTGCGCCTACGGGACGGTGATCGGGCAGGAGTTGCGCGCGCAGGGCTACAACATGACGCTGGGCGGTGGGGTGAATATCACGCGCGAGCCGCGGAACGGCAGAACGTTCGAGTATTTGGGCGAGGATCCGGTTCTGGCGGGAACGCTGGTCGGGAATTTGATGAAGTGCGAGCAGGCGCAGCACGTGATTGGCGACATCAAGCACTACGCGGTGAACGATCAGGAGAGCGGGCGGAACGAAGTGGACTCGATTATCGGCAAGCGGGCGCTGCGGGAAGGCGATTTGCTGGCGTTCGAAATTGGCGTGGGGATTGCGAATCCCGGGGCGGTGATGTGCTCGTATAACTCGGTGAACGGCGATTTTGGCTGCGAGAATAAATACTTGCTGACGGATGTTTTGAAGAAGGAATGGGGATTCAAGGGGTTTGTGGTTTCCGATTGGGGCGGAACACACAGCACGGTGAAGGCATCGGCAGCGGGTTTGGACAATGAGGAACCGCTTGATGAGTTTTTTGGGGCCAAGCTGAAGGCGGCGGTAGAGGCGGGAAAGGTTTCGACAGCGGAGCTCGATGACCATGTGCGGCGCGTGCTGCGGTCGGAGTTTCTGTGCGGGATTGTCGATCATCCAACGCAGAAAGGCGTGGCGGACGTCGAGGGTGGACTGGAGACGGCGCGGAAGATTGAGGAACAGAGCGCAGTGCTGCTCAAAAACAAAGGGTTGTTGCCGCTCGGTGCGGGAGCGGTGCACTCGATAGCGGTTATTGGGCCCCACGCGAATGAGGGCATGATGTCGGGAGGCGGGTCCGCGCAGGTGGACGCGCCGGGGAGGCCCTCGGCGGGATGGCAGGCGCAAGTATGGTTCCCGCCGTCGCCAATAAAGGTGCTCGAAGCAAAGTTTCCGGCGGCGAATGTGCAGTTTGATTCGGGGGCGAATCGAGAGAGCGCAGCGGCGCTGGCGAAGAATTCGGATATTGCAATTGTGTTCGCCTACCAGTGGGAAAGCGAAGGAATGGATCTCCCAAATTTGTCGCTGCCCGTGAAGCAGGACGAGTTGATCGAGCAGGTGGCGGCAGCGAACCCGAAAACGATCGTAGTGCTGGAAACGGGAACGGCCGTGACGATGCCATGGCTTGATAAGGTGGGCGCAGTTTTGGAAGCGTGGTACGGAGGCAGCAAAGGAGCCGACGCAGTTGTGAACATTTTGAGCGGCGAGGTGAATCCTAGCGCGAAGCTGCCGATGACGTTTCCGCAAAACGAGGTGGACCTGCCGCATCCGCATTTGGTAAAGCCAGGGCCGGGGCAGACGGGAGAAGCGGCGGTGATGAAAACGGGTGAGGCAAAGCCGACGTTCAGCGTAACGTATGACGAGGGATTGAAGGTTGGGTACAAGTGGTATGACGCGGAAAAAAAGGCGGTTCTGTTTCCGTTTGGGTTTGGGCTGTCGTATACGACCTTTGCCTATTCGGGGTTGAAAGTGACGGCGGGGAAAGAAACCGCCGTAAGCTTTACGGTGAAGAACACCGGGTCACGCACGGGAGGGGAAATTGCAGAAGTGTATGCGGCGCTGCCTTCTGATGCGGGTGAGCCGCCGAAGCGGTTGGTGGGGTGGAGCAAGGTGTGGTTGAAGGCGGGAGAGAGTAAGGATGTGAGTGTGAGTGTCCATCCGAAGTATTTGTCGATTTATGATGAGGCTTCGAACGGATGGAAATTGCTTCCTGGCGTCTACACCTTTATGGTGGGGGGATCTTCCAAGGATCTGCCCTTGGTTGAGAAGGCCAGCCTGAAATAGTTAAGAGAAAAATACAGGATGGGTGTGGCGGAGTCGTGGTGTGTTCGAACGGGTCCGGCTTTAGGAAAAACTAAGGCAATCCATGCTAAAACTCGGAGGCGATACCGCGGCTGGAGATTGGTCGATGCCAGCCGAGAAAGAAGCCTCCTCATGATCAAGCACACCTCAGCTAGCGGCGGCCCGCTGATCTTCAAAAATTCACGGCGTTTCACGGTGGGGATGTGTCTCGGGCTGGTGGCGTGGGGTCCGCCGGCACGAGCACAGGCGGGCGATCAAGCGCCCGCATCGGCGGAGGAAGTAAAACAGTTGCGCGGCGTCGTAGAGAGCTTGCTGACGCGCGTCGCGGAATTGGAAAACGAGCTGAAACAGCGGCGGGCTTCGCCGGCAGAGACGATAGCAAGAGACACGTCCATTGCAGGCGGGGTGCCGGCTCCCCGTGCGGAAGCGGTGACGACTTCGCCGGCGTTCACGGCCGCTCCCGATGTCGGGGCAACGGCAACAGCTCCCACGACCGCGCGGAGTGCCTCCTTGGAGGCACCCAAAGAATCCCCAAACGCGGTGGACCGAGCCATCCGTGACTACCTGCACGGAGCGACGCTCAACTTTGCCTTGGATGAATATTATTCGTTCAATTTCAACAGCCCTGTCGGGCGGGTGAACGCTCTGCGTGCGTACGACGTTTTGAGCAACAACATCAGTTTGAATCAGGCTGACGTAGTTTTCGAGCGGGCTCCCGAGGTCTCCGCTGGTCGGCCGTTTGGAGTGCGCCTCGACCTGCAATTCGGGCAGGCCACGGACACGTTGCAGGGGAATCCGGCCAACGAACCACGGCCGGAGATTTATCGAAATATATTTCAGGCTTATGGAACGTGGGTGGCGCCGATTGGCAGCGGATTGACCTTGGATGTGGGGAAATGGGGAAGCTCGATCGGAATCGAAGGAAACTACACGAAAGACCAGATGAATTATTCGCGGGCGTATTGGTTCGATTTTTTGCCGTTTTATCACATGGGTGTGCGGGCGAGCTACAAAGTGAATGATGAGCTGACCCTGAACTACTGGCTGGTGAACGGCACAAATCAGGCGGAAGCGACGAACGGATTCAAGGATGAGCTGTTTGGGTTTACCGCCACTCCGCGTAAAACGGTCACCTGGAACGTGAATTACTACCTGGGGCAGGAGCATCCCGACCGTAAGGTTGTGTCCTCGAGCGGACCGATCCCGGTTCAGCCGGGGCTAACGTTTCAGGCGATTTCGCCTGCGCCGAACGGGAAGCTGCACATCTTTGACAGCTACGTGAGTTGGCAGGCGGCGCCAAAGCTTACGTTTGCGCTCGAAGGCGACTACGTGATCGAGCGCCTGTGGAAAAATGCGGCCCCGGGCGAGTCGTCGTCGCCTGCGCACGTCATCGGAGGGGCTGGCTACGCGAAGTACCAATTTACGCCGAAGTTGGCCGTGGCCGGGCGGGTGGAGTATCTCTCGGATCGCGGCGGACTATTCAGCGGGATCACGCAGGCTTTAAAGGAAACGACGGCCACCTTCGATTACAAACTTTCCGAGGGATTTTTGATGCGCTATGAGTGGCGGCGGGACTTCTCGAACCGGCCGTCCTTTTTTACGGATAAGAACGGAGTGCTCAGCAAGGAACAGCAGACGGCGTCGATCGGGGTGGTCTGGTGGGTGGGGAGCAAGGAGGGAGTGTGGTAGGGAAGGCGAGCAAATCCTTTGGAAAACAGATGGGCGAAGGGCAGCGGGCGGGCCAGGCCCGCTACATGGTGCGGAGGAGTTTCTAGAGGCTATTGGCAGCCGAGGTCAGCTTGGATGGAGCCGCAGCCAACCGGTGACCACGGCTACGGAAAGGAAGTGGGACAAAAGAGAAAGACCCAGGCCCGCTACATGGTGCGGAGGAGTTTCTAGAGGCTATTGGCAGCCGAGGTCAGCTTGGATGGAGCCGCAGCCAACCGGTGACCACGGCTACGGAAAGGAAGTGGGACAAGAGAGAAAGACCCAGGCCCCTACAGGGAGCGGAGGAGTTTGTAGAGTTCGTTGGCGGCGTCGAAGTCGGCTTCCAGGTCGCGGGTGGCTAGGCGTTCGCGCAGATCGTCGAGGCGGCGGGCGAAGAGATCGAGGGCGGCGGAGAGGACTTCTTTGTTGGTCAGGACGATGTCGCGCCAGGTGGCGTAGGGGCTGCCGGCCAGGCGGAGAGAGTCGCGGAGACCGGGCCCGGCCAGCGTGATGGGCAGCCCGTTTTCGTCGAGATGATCGTAGAGGAACGAGGCCAGGGCTACGGCAGCTAGTTGGGGAAGATGAGAGGTCAGGCCTACGGCGTAGTCGTGCTGTTGTGCGCCTAGCCAGAGAGGGCGCGCGCCGATTTTTTCCAGGATTTTGACGAAGGCGGAGATGCGGGGGTCGGTTTGAAGGGAAGACGCGCCGATCAGGGCGTAGGTGTTGTTGCGGAAGAGGTCGGCGTCGGCATGGGCGATGCCGGATAGTTCCCTGCCGGCCATGGGATGCCCGCCGAGAAAGAGTGGCGTAGCGTCCTCGGAAAAAAGAT
>Ga0210406_10002948_pt1 | contig 18959 bp, 16 predicted proteins | sample IncBWC30MmetaG_FD_155454 | JGI IMG/M metagenome (GOLD analysis project Ga0210406, IMG submission 155454) | Forest soil microbial communities from Barre Woods Harvard Forest LTER site, Petersham, Massachusetts, United States - Inc-BW-C-30-M | ecosystem: Environmental > Terrestrial > Soil >... | reverse complement strand
CACCACACCGTCGAGGCCCGGCCCCGGAAGTACTTCATTGATGCGCTTGGCTAACTTCAGCATGATGTCGAAGGTCATGTCCTGCGACCCGACGTTCGAAATTTGCTCGCCCTTGATATTTGCCAGATCCTTGATTCCAGGGACGGCATTCAACATCGCATCAATCGTCACGGCGCCCGACGTGTATGCCGCTTGCGTGCCGCTGGCCGCGGCTCCCGCGATCGTCCCGCCGGTTGCCAGAATCAGAACGTTGGGTTTTCTGGTTTGGCTCGCTGCATTCTGGCTCTCAACGCCGAGAAAGAAGATGACGAACACTAGCCAAACTCTGTGTGACCTGCTCACGGTGCTCACTTCGCTTTCCGAGCTACTCGCCGCTCAGTGCTTTGGCGGGTACTTGCTCTTATCCAGCCCTGCAAGTTTGACCGGGTCCAGCAATTGCTGAATCTGCTGTTCGGTCAATACGTGCTTCTCACGGATAATTTCGAGGATTCCCTTGCCGCTCGTGTAGGCTTCCTGAGCAAGCTCCGTTGCCTTCTCGTAGCCAACGATCGGGTTGAGGGCGGTCACAATACCCACGGTTGTCTCCATGTAATGCTCAAGCACCTTTTGATTTACCGTGATGCCATCGATGCACTTCGTGCGGAAAAGCATGGAAACGCGATAGAGCAGATGCTGCGACTCCATCGACGCGAGACCTTCGATCGGCTCGTAGGCATTGAGCTGAAGCTGTCCACTGTGAGCCGCGAGTGCTGTAACGAAGTCGTTGCCCATCACGCGGAACGCAACCAAATTCACCACTTCGGGAACGACTGGGTTCACTTTTCCGGGCATGATCGACGACCCGGGCTGCAGTGCCGGCAGGTCTATCTCGTGTAAGCCGGCCCTCGGCCCTGATGTTAAGAGGATGAGATCGCCAGAAATCTTGGAGAGTTTGGCTGCAAGGCTCGCCAGCGCCGCGGAATAGACAACAAAGCCTTGCTGATCCCAGGTGGCCGCAATCATATCGGACGCGGGCACAATCGGCTTGCCGGTGAGCTCCGCGAGGTGCGCAGCACACTTTTCCGGGTATCCTTTGGGAACGTTAATACCGGTTCCGATCGCTGTCGCACCCATATTGACGGCATACAAGTACTTCTCGGCGTTCCGCAAAAGCTGAATCTCCCCGTCCAGCGCTGAACCGAACGCGTATAACTCCTGGCCGACTGTCATGGGCACGGCATCCTGCATCTCTGTACGTCCCATTTTTACAATCTCTAGATAGGTCTGTCCCTTCGCTCGAAATGAGTCCGCAAGCAACTGCAGCTCCTGCACCAGCTTGTCATTGCGCAGAAGTAGTGCGACCTTGATCGCGGTGGGATACGAGTCATTGGTCGATTGCGACATGTTCAGGTCGTCGTGCGGATCGAGGAACTGGTACTCGCCTTTTTTGTGCCCAGTCATTTCGAGCCCGACGTTTGCAAGAACTTCGTTGGCGTCCATGTTCGTTGAGGTGCCAGCGCCCCCCTGATACCAGTCGACCAGAAATTGATCGTGATATTTGCCCGCCAGGACCGCCATGCAAGCCTTCTCGATCGCTTGAAGCCTCTCAGGTTTCATGGCCCCCACGTCGGCGTTAGCCCGGGCCGCAGCCAACTTCACGATGGCCCACGCTTCCACAAAACCGGGGTAGTGATTGATCGGAATGCCAGAGAGTTGAAAATTCTCGAGAGCTCGCGCGGTCTGCACTCCGTAGTAAGCATCCGCGGGGATCTGCTTCTCTCCCAGTAGGTCCTTTTCGGTTCGCGTTTTCGTCGTCGTTTGCGAGGGCTGCTGGGCGCAGCTGGGATAGGCAAGAACAGCTGTGATAACTACAAGGGCAGCGCTGAGCACCAGCCGCTCCCGTTTCTCAGAAAAATGCATAGTCACACCCGTTGAGGGACCGGAAAAACCCTCACCTCACCCCGCTGCCGTCGCGCAACCTAAGGCCGAGGTTATGGGTCTGTCCGTCGTCGTCTTCGTCCCGGCAAACCACATCAAGACCGAAACCAGAACGGAATACAGGGGCCTGTCGCGAAGTTAATGGGTGCGCAATAACGACGAAACTGGCAAAACTAACAGATACCTACGAAGTTCAACGGGGTTTTCGACGGCAACAACTGTTCCGGGCGGCTGGGACACAGGTGAAGCCGCGAAGTGGACGTAGGGTGGCGGACCCTTTCACTTGTAAGCGTCAGGGTTTACAACTGACTGCAAGTACAAGCGTCACGCGTGAATTTTTCTCTTCGGCTCGTCGCCGTTCGCTGCTCCTAATAGCCATTCGCCCCCGAAATTCCGCCATTCGCTGCTTTTTACTTTACTTCTAATAAACCCCCGCGCTACCCTTCCCCATGGTCGCCCCCGTCCCGGCCCATATCTCGAAGCTCCGTCCACGTGTACCCGCCGCAGCGCTCCGCCGCCCACTACTCACTACCCACCACTCACTGCCCACTCTCTTTTTTCCTGTCTTCAAACGCTCAACTCCTTTGCTTCCTATCGCATCCCTGCAACCCCAGCAGTTTCATGCGATTACGCACTCTTTTGCGCAACGGCGCGCCGCGATCCCTCCTATTTTCAATGGCTTCCGCACTCTTTCTATCGCCACGGGGGCGTACCCCTCCATCATTCCCGACGACAATCTTTCAGGCTTCCAGCGCGTCAACGCTTTTGTTTACAAGAGTTTGGAGCCTCTTTGTCGTCTCTTTGCACTCTTTCCTGCACTCGTTTCCTTTATTTTCAATGGCTTGCGGCCTCTTTTCCGAAAACACCCGGGGTGGGGGTATCCCGAATGCAGCTATTCAGGCTCCGCACACGGAGGCGGCGATGAGATTTGCGAAAATTACGTTTCGAGTAGCCGCGATTTGGGGTGTGCTGGTGATTACGCCGCTGTACTTCATGTTTGATTTGATCAGCCGCAACGACCCGCCTCCAATTACGCACCCGGGATTTTTTTATGGGTTTGTGGGACTGGCACTGGCGTGGCAAATCGCGTTTTTCTTCATCGCCAGCGATCCGGTTCGTTATCGGCCGCTCATGATTCCTTCGATGTTTGAGAAATTCAGCTTTGTAGCCGCGGTGGTCATCCTCGTCCTGCAAGCGCGAATGCACACCTCGGACCTGCTCTTTGCCGGCACGGATTTTCTGCTCGGCGTTCTGTTTGTCGTCGCGTATTTCAAAACGCCGCCCCGCGCTTAAGGGAGCACGAGATGGAGCAGGCGAAAGATTCCCGCGCCGAAGAAAGCGGCGCCGGGGATGGTCAGCACCCAGGCCCAAAGGATGCGCCGCGTAACGCCCCAGCGGACGGCTGTGAGGCGCCGCGAAGCTCCGACGCCAACAATGGCTCCGGTGATGGTGTGCGTGGTGCTGACGGGAATGCCGAAGTGCGCGGTACCGGCGAGGGTAAGCGCTCCCGCGGCTTCGGCGGCAAAACCGCCAAAGGGGGTCAGCTTGGTGATGCGTTGTCCCATGGTTTTGATAATGCGCCAGCCGCCAGCCATGGTGCCGCCGCCCATGGCGAGGTGGCAACAAATGATGACCCAGTACGGAACGTCGAACGTCGTGAGCAAACCGCCCGCTGCCAGCGCGGTTGTAATGATGCCCATGCCTTTTTGCGCGTCGTTGGTGCCGTGGCCCAGGCTGTAAGCCGCCGCGGAAAGGAGCTGCAGGCGGCGAAACCAGCGGTCCACTTTGAGCGGGCGCTGCTTGCGAACGATCCAACTCGTAGCGATCGTGACAGTCATGGAGACCAGCATGCCGATGATCGGAGCGAGAAAAATGAACAGAATCGGTTTGGTCCAGCCGCTGACAATGATGGCCTGAAAACCGGAGTTGGCTACGGCGGCGCCGCCGTAACCGCCCATGAGAGCGTGTGACGAACTGGTGGGCAGGCCCAGAATGAGAGTGATGAGGTTCCAGAAAATGGCTCCCAGCAGCCCGGCCAGCAAGACTTGTTGGTTCACCATCTCGATGTGCACCATGCCTTTGCCAATGGTCTTGGCGACGGCCGTGCCAAACACAAAAGCGGCGACGAAATTCCAGAATGCGGCCCAGGCCACGGCGCGGAACGGCGTCAGCACGCGGGTGGAAACAACCGTGGCAATGGAGTTGGCGGCGTCGTGCCAGCCATTGGAGAACTCGAAGATCAAGGTGAGGACTATCACCGCGATGAGAAGGTGGAAGCTCGTCACGGGCAGGTCCTGAAAAAGAAGGAGCCAAAGAAACTGAAGCAGGCAAGGGAACTTAGACGGAGAGCCTTCGGGCGCATTTTGGATGTGGGCATGCGCGTTAAGCGTTTTTGAGGATGACGCCTTCGATCACGTTGGCGACGTCTTCACATTTGTCGACCGCGGTTTCGATGACTTCGAAGATTTCTTTCCACTTGATGATTTGCACGGAGTCGGTTTCTTCATCGAAAAGCTGGGCGATGAGCGTGCGGCAAAGGCGGTCGCTTTCGTTTTCGTAGCGGTTGATTTCGATGCAGTGCTTCAGAGCCTTTTCCGGCGTGGACAGGGCGCGCACGGCCGCGGAAACCTCTACGGTAGCGCAGACCAGAACTTTGACGAGGTCGACCGTGCCCTGGCGGATGCTGGCCACGCGGTACAGCACGAAGCGGCTGGCGGCCGCGTCGATCAGGTCGATGACGTCATCGAGCTGGCTGGTGAGCTCGTGAATATCCTCGCGATCGAACGGTGTGATGAAGCTTTGGTTCAACTTGGTGAAAATGCTGTGCGTGATTTCGTCGCCATCGTGCTCGATGGCCTTGACGATCTGCACCTGCTCGGGCACACCGGTGTAATGCTCCAGCATCTGGAGCAAAGCCTTGGCGCCCAATTGAATGTTATCGGCTTGCTTGTCAAAGAGGACGAAAAAATCCTCTTCGCGCGGCAGCAAGCGCTGCAGAAGTCCCGGCATGGTGACTCTCCCCTAAAGAGTCGCGGTAAGGCAGGGAGACGATAGCAGAGGCGGGTAGACGAGGCAAGGCGACCCCTGGCCGGGAAAGGAAAGCCCTGATTTAGCTATAGGTTATGGCGCGGGAGCCGGGCCTGCCGTGGCGGGAGCGGGCCTCGCCATCATCCGGGCGGGCAGAAACGTGTCCCATAAAAAAAGGCGGGCCGATTGGAATCGGCCCGCCGGTACGATTCGCGTTGGCGAATCAGGTTTAGTACATGCCGCCCATGCCGCCGCCCGGGCCTCCGGGACCGCCGGCTGCCGCTGCGCCCTTCTTGTCGTCTTCCTTGAGTTCCGCGACGAGCGCTTCGGTGGTGAGCATCAGGCCTGCGATGGAAGCTGCGTTCTGCAGCGCCAGGCGGGTAACCTTGGCTGGGTCGATGACGCCCATCTTGACCATGTCGCCATAGTCGCCGGTGTCCGCGTTGAAGCCGAAGTTTTCATCCTTCGAGTCGCGGATTTTGCCGATGACCACAGCGCCTTCGGCTCCGGCGTTATGGGCAATCTGGCGAGCGGGCTCTTCGAGAGCGCGCTTCACGATGCCGACGCCAACGGCTTCGTCATCATGCAGCTTTAGCTTCTCGATGGCGGTGATGCAGCGCAGCAGCGCGGTGCCGCCGCCGGCTACGATGCCTTCCTCAACGGCCGCACGAGTCGCGTGCATGGCGTCCTCAACGCGAGCCTTTTTCTCCTTCAGCTCGGTTTCGGTCGCCGCGCCCACCTTGATGACGGCAACGCCGCCAACCAACTTGGCAAGGCGCTCCTGAAGCTTTTCCTTGTCGTAGTCGGAAGTGGTGTTCTCCACCTGCTGGCGGATCTGCTTGACGCGTCCTTCGATTTCGGAGGACTTGCCGGCGCCTTCGATGATGGTGGTGTTGTCCTTGTCGATCGTAATCTTCTTGGCGCGGCCGAGGTCTTCGACCTTGACGTTCTCGAGCTTGATGCCGAGATCTTCGGTGACGGCCTTGCCGCCGGTGAGGGTGGCAATGTCTTCGAGCATCGCTTTGCGGCGATCGCCGAAGCCCGGGGCCTTCACCGCGGCGCACTGCAAAGTGCCACGGAGCTTGTTGACCACCAGGGTGGCCAGCGCTTCCCCTTCGACGTCTTCCGCGATGATGAGCAGCGGCTTGCCGGTCTTGGCGATCTGCTCAAGCAGCGGGAGCAGGTCCTTCATGGAGCTGATTTTCTTTTCGTGAATCAGGATGCGCACATCCTCGAGGATGCACTCCATGCGCTCCGGATCGGTGATGAAGTAGGGCGAGAGGTAGCCGCGGTCGAACTGCATGCCTTCCACGACTTCCAGCGTGGTCTCCATGGTGCGGGACTCTTCCACGGTGATAACGCCGTCCTTGCCGACCTTCTTCATGGCTTCGGCGATGATGCCGCCGATTTGCTTGTCGTTGTTGGCGGAAATGGTGCCGACCTGCGCGATCATGTCGCCCTTGACGTCGCGGGAGAGCTTCTTGATCTCTTCCACGGCGACTTCCACGGCGCGCTCGATGCCGCGCTTGAGAGCGGTCGGGCTGGCGCCGGCGGCGACAGTCTTTACGCCTTCACGGAAGATGGCCTGCGCGAGCACGGTCGCGGTGGTGGTTCCGTCGCCGGCAACGTCGCTGGTCTTGGAAGCCACTTCGCGAACCATCTGCGCGCCCATGTTCTCCAGGGGATCGCGGAGTTCGATTTCCTTGGCCACGGTCACGCCGTCCTTGGTGATGATCGGCGCGCCGAACTTCTTTTCGATCACCGCATTGCGGCCCTTGGGGCCGAGGGTGATCTTCACTGCATCGGCAAGAGCATTCACGCCGCGTAGAATCGCTTGGCGGGAATTCTCACCTGTTACGATCTGCTTCGCCATACGGGTATTTCCTCCTGAGATTCTTTGCTGATTCTTGGTACTGCGCCGGTCCAGGACCGGCTCACTGCATTTACTGCTGGCCGGGCGGAAGCCTGACTGCGCAGGCAGGCCCGGCGGCTACTTCGAGAACTGTTACTTCTTGCCGCCCGCGGCTTTTGCGGCGCCGCCAAGCTTGGCCAGGATTTCCTCTTCGCGGAGAATCAGCAACTCTTGATCATCGATGGTGATTTCCGTACCGCTGTACTTGCCGAACAGAACGCGGTCGCCGGGCTTGACGTCCAGGGGGATGAGCTCGCCCTTTTCGCGCTTGCCGGAACCGACGGCGATTACTTCGCCTTCCTGCTGCTTTTCCTTGGCTGAGTCCGGGATGATGATGCCTCCCTTGACGCTTTCCTTCTCTTCAATGCGCCGCACGACAACGCGGTCGTGGAGCGGGGTCAGATTCACTGCCATCTTGAAAGAACCTCCGTGGATTTATGGTGCGATTTGCGTGGCGTGGGAAAGCTAAGGAATTTAGCACTCCTCGTAGCCGAGTGCTAATATAGCAGATTCGCCTGACAAGTCAAGGGAAAGGACGACGAATCGAGCGTCTCGGCCTGGACCTATTTGCTTCCGTAAGTTACTTGTTTTTAGTTAGATACAAGTGCAAGAAAAATCGGACACTTGGGTATTGTCGTGCTCCTCCTATAGACGTAGACTTCTTTGCGGGTCGACAACCCTGCGACCACGACGATGCCATCCCTCGTTTATTTGCGGCTGATCGGGTTCACGGCGGGAACACTGCTGCAGCTTTTCTGGATGGTGGTGATTCTCGGCTATCGGCGGCAGCGCAATTTCGAGCGCGTGTTTTTCTTCCTCTCCGTGGCCCTGTTTTTCTTTTACGCGGGTTCGCTGCTGGCGCTGAATGCGCAAATCTACTACCCCGCGCCGCCGGCGCTCCTGACCATCTTTGCGAAGACGCTGCTCTGCGGCGGGCTCTGCTTCTTGCCGGCCCTGCTGATTCATCTGCACCTTGAATACGCCGATACGCGCGGCATGCTCGCCAGCCGCATCCTGAAGCGCACTGTGCTGCTCGCCGCGTACGCTCCGGCGCTCTACTTCACTTCACGCGTTTACCCGTTGCTGGCGGATTCGCCGGGGTTCGATTTTCTGGCTCCCGGGAATGTGCTGGGGCGCAGCTATGGCGTTTGGCTGACGCTGGCCATGCTGCTCAGCGCGGCCTGGGAAATCCGGTTTCATTTGCGGGCGCCGGATCGGGCGCAGTCTTTCTTCCACAGCTTGCTCGCGGGAGTGTTTGCGATCGGCGCGGCACTGGTGCTGCAGTTACATGTACTAAGCGGGCCCATGCCACGCGACTTGTCCGACGCGGCGAGCACGGCGCTAGCGTTCGTGGCGCTTTTGCCGTCGGCGGTGCTGATTTACCTGGTGCAGCGCTTCAATTTTCTGCAAATCGGACGGCAGAAGAACCTCATGTATGCGGTGTCGGCTACATTTTTGGCGCTGCTGTATTTGAGCCTGGTGCGGCGTCTGAGCGGCTGGCTGGCGCCGGAAATTCCGCCGGAGGCGACAGCGTCGATCCTCTTGTTTGTGCTGGTGATTTTCATCGAGCCGTTGCAGCGCGCGCTGGGCAGGAGCCTGCAAGAGACCGCGCAGCGGGAGATGGATCGTGTGCAGCGGTTGATGGCGGAAGTGCAGCAAGTGGCGCGGTTGGGTGATATGTCGCAACTGGTGCGCGTGATCGAAGAGCGCTTGAAGCAACAGTTTGAGGTTGCCGATGCGGGTTTGGTCTTGCATGACGCTGAGCCGGGGATGCAGCTCCGGGCGGGAGGCAGGCAGTTCAAGGAAAGCTTTCCGATTGGGCAGGGCGAGCGCATCGTCGGAACGCTGGGGATTGAGCCGCACGGCGCGATGATTTCCGGGGAGACGCGGGCAGCGTTGGAATTATTGTGCGAACAGCTCGCGGCGGCGCTGGATTTGTGCCGGTTGATTGACGAAAAAGTGCGGCTGGAAAGGGAATTGGCGGAACGCGAGCGGCTGGCGCTGCTGGGGCAGATGGCCGCGAGCATTTCGCATAATTTGAAGAATCCGCTGGGCTCGATCAAGACGATTCTGCAGGTGCAGATGGAAAATCCGGAGCTGCCGGCGTCGTTGCGGGGAGAAACGCAGATTGTGCTGGACGAGATTGGGCGGTTGTCATCGAAGCTCAATCAGTTGCTGCGATTCAGCAGGCCGGCGGTGCGCGGCGGGAGCGTTGAGGGAAGTTGCGATGGGGCGGCGGTGATCGAAGAAGTGGCCGGCGTGCTGCGGCATGAAGCAGAGCGGCGCGGCATAGCCTTGGAGCTGCAGCTTTGCACGAATGGCGCGAAGGCCGCGGCTGCGGCGGATTCGGTGAGCGACATCGTTTCCAATTTGGTGGTGAATGCGCTGGAGGCCACGTCAAGCGGAGGGCGCGTGATTGTAAGCGCGGCGGCGAATAACGGCTCTTGTGTGCTGAGTGTCGAGGACAACGGCGCGGGAATTTCGTCCGAGGCCAGGGAGAGACTCTTGCAGCCGTTTTTTACGACGAAGACGCAGGGGACAGGATTGGGGCTGGCGATTGTAGCGCGGCGGGTGGCTGAGGTTGGAGGGAAGTTGCAGTGGGAGAGCCCGGTGAAAGAGGAGCGCGGAACCAGGTTTCGCATCACGCTGCCGCTTTTGCCGTAGGCCGCGCTCCAAAGGATGGCGATGAAGACGATCTTGATTGTGGATGATGAGCCGGCGGCGCGGTACGGCCTGCGGCGGGCGCTGGAGTCGAAATACCGCGTGGCGGAGGCGGACTCCGCAGAAGCGGCGCGAGAGGCATTGACGCGCGAGCAGCCGGACTTGGTGCTGCTGGATGTGGTGTTGCCAGGGCAAAGCGGAATTGAGTTTTTGCGCTGGATGCGCGAACAGGGAAGCGAAATTCCGGTGCTGATGGTTTCGGCGTTGGATACGGCGAAGACAGCGGTGGAAGCGCTACAGTTGGGCGCAGCGGATTATTTGGTCAAGGGATTTGAGCTGGACGAGTTGCGGCAGCGCGTGGCGAATCTTTTGAAGCTGGCATCACTGGAGAAAGAGAACCATGCCCTGCGGCGGCGGTTGACCAGCGAAGGACAGTTCGGCCCGATGATTGGGCGCACGGCAGAGATGCGGCGGGCATTTGAAATAGCGGAGCGCGTAGCGCCTACGGACTCCACCGTGTTGATTCTGGGCGAGAGCGGCACTGGCAAAGATTTGCTGGCGCAGGAGATTCACGCGCGTTCGCCGCGGGCGGGGAAGGCGTTTGTCGCGGTGAACTGCGCGGCGCTGCCTGAAACACTGATTGAATCGGAATTGTTTGGCTACGAGCGCGGGGCGTTCACCGGGGCGGCGCAGCAGAAAAAAGGGAAATTCGAGCTAGCGTCGGGCGGAACGCTGTTCCTGGATGAAATTGGAGATATGAATCCGGTTACGCAGGCGAAAGTGTTGCGCGCGCTGGAGAACCGCACGATTGAGCGGCTGGGCGGCACGCAGTCGATTCCCGTGGATGTGCGGATGATCAGTGCGACGCACCGGAATTTGCCGTCCGAAATTCGCGCCGGAAAATTTCGCGAGGACCTGTTCTACCGGCTGCGCGTGGTTAGCGTTGAATTGCCGCCCCTGCGCGCGCATAAGCAGGACATTCCACTGCTCGCGGACTCTTTTTTGCAGATGCATGCCGCGCGCCTCGGACGTGCGGCGCGGCTTACACGGGAAGCTATCACGGCGATTGAACGTTATGACTGGCCGGGAAATGTGCGGGAATTGAAGAATGCGCTGGAGCGCAGCCTGGTGTTGTGCCGCGGGGACGAGATCGGCGTCGCGGACTTGCCCGAGGAAGTCGCGCGCGGCGAGGCGTTGGTGCAAACGCATTCCGGCGCGGGGCACGACAACGGGCTGGGCGAGAAGGATTTTCGCGAGGCGAAGCGCAAATTTGAGGTGGCGTATTTGACGAAGCAGCTTGTGGATCATCGCTGGAATGTTTCGCGCACCGCGGCGACAATTGGGCTGCACCGGCAGAGCTTGCAGGAGAAATTGCGGGAGCTGGGAATCCGGCGGCCCGGGCGCGAGCCGATTGAGGACGAAGAGAAGAACTAAGGCAGGGGCGCGGAGTGGGCGGAGACGGCATCGAAACGAAACCGGTTGTGGGGTACGTGCTGGCGGGCGGAGGGAGCACGCGTTTTGGGCGGGACAAGGCTTTGGTCGAGATTGGCGGAACGCCGATGCTTTTGCGCATGCGGGCGCTGCTCGGTGATATCGCGAAAGACGTGCAGGCGATTGCGGCCCCGCAGAAATACGCGGCGCTGGGAATTACTGGAATAGGCGATCGCTGGGAGGGGCAAGGGCCGCTGGCCGGAATCATCACCGCGCTGCAAACCACCGAAGAGACCGGCAGCGGAGCCGAGTGGAATTTGATCGTTGGTTGCGACATGCCGTTTCTTACTCGGGAATGGCTGACGTACCTTGCGGTGCGGGCTCAAGCGAGCGGTGCGGAGGTCGTGGCCCCACAATCGGCGCAAGGGCTCGAACCTTTGTGCGCTTGCTGGCGGACGAGCGCGGTGCGCAAACTGCAAAATGCTTTCGATGGCGGCGTGCGCAAGATTACCGAAGCCATGAAGCGCCTGCGCATGGAAGTGGTTGACGAAGCGGACTGGAAGCGATTTGATACAGCGGGCCGGCTATTCTGGAACATGAATACCGCCGCGGATTATGACGAGGCCAAGCGCATCCTGGAGGCGCAGCGCGCGTGAGCGAGATTCTCAACGGCAACGATACACTCACCGGTCCCCGCGAGTCCCCGAATTATTTCGAATTTCGCGACGTCTGCAAAGGCTTTGACGGCCGGCCGGTGCTGGATCACGTGAGCTTTACGGTGAAGCACGGCGAAACCTGCGTGATTATGGGGCGCAGCGGAGTAGGCAAATCGGTTTCGCTGAAACACATCATGGGATTTCTCAAGGCGGACTCCGGGCGGATTTTCATCGATGGTGAAGACGTCACGGACTTCAGCGAGAAACAATTCGCGGAGATCCGCCGCAAGGTGACCATGGTGTTTCAGTCCGGCGCGCTTTTCGATTCGCTGACCGTCGCCGACAACATCGCGTTTCCCATGGAGGGGCAGACGGGGCTGACCGCGGACGACATCGATGCCAACGTGGACAAGCTGGCGCATTTGCTGGAGGTTGACCCCGTGCTGGACAAATTGCCTGGGGAGCTGTCGACCGGCATGCGGCGCGCGGTGGCCATTGCGCGGGCCCTGGCGCAAAATCCCGACGCGATTTTGTACGACGAGCCGACCACCATGGTCGATCCCATCATGGCCGGGCACATGGGCAGCCTGATTTTGCGTCTGAAAAACGCGTTTCACAAAACTTCGATTGTGGTGACCCACGACACGCATCTGGCCAAGCGCCTGGCCGACACCGTCGTTTTTTTGCAGGACGGCAGAGTCACGTTCTTCGGCTCCTGGCCTGACTTTGAAAATTCCCGTGATCCCTTCCTGCAAAACTTCCTCAAACAAGACGAACTCATACCCGAACTGGATGTGACTCTGTGAGCCAGGTCGCGGCTAGCGCTTCCAGCCCCATCAACCAATTGCGCAAGGAGATGGGCTTCTGGGATGTGCTGCTGTTCAACATCGCCACTGTGCTGGGTCCGCGATGGATTGCGGCGGCGGCGCACAATGGCACGTCGTCGATTAGCTTGTGGCTGATTGCCGCGGTTTTCTTTTTTGTGCCGACCGCGATGGTGATCAACGAGCTGTCGTCACGATTCCCGGAAGAGGGCGGGCTGTATGTTTGGGCCAAGGAAGCGTTCGGCGATTTTCACGGCTTTGTGGCCGGATGGAATTATTGGATCTACACGGTCTTTTATTTTCCGGGGCTGCTGCTGGCCAGCGCGGCGATGAGCGCTTACATCATCGGCGAAGGCGGTGGCACTCTGGCGCAGAACCGCACATTTCTGCTGCTGGTTTCGCTGGGATACCTGTTTGCCGCGGTGATCTTAAACATCATTGGCCTGAATGTCGGGAAGTGGCTGCAGAATGCCGGCGGCGTTTCCACCTACGCCCCGCTGGTTATTCTTGCATCGATTGCCGTAATCCTGTGGCCGCGCCACGGATCGGTGACGCAGTTCACCGTTTCAAACATGCTGCCGCACTGGAATTGGGACACCGTGAATTTCTGGTCGCAGATTGCTTTTGCGTTCACCGGGCTGGAGCTGGTTTCGGCGATGAGCGCGGAGATTCGCGAGCCGCGGCGTACGCTGCCGCGCGCGGTGTTCGCGGCCGGCGCGCTGATCGCGCTGATGTACATCGTCGGCACGGTTGCGGTGCTGGTGTTGGTGCCGGCTCCGGATGTTTCCGCGACTTCCGGCGTGTTTCATGCCATTACGGCGGGAGCGATCGCTCTGAAGATCGGCTTCGTTGGCATTCTTGCCGCGATTCTGGTGACCGTCGGCAACGCGGGCGGCGTCGGCAGCACCGTCGCGGGAATCGCTCGCGTGCCCTTTGTCGTGGGCATCGACCAATATCTGCCGAAGGCCTTCGGCAAGATTCATCCGCGCTGGAAGACGCCGCATGTTTCGATCATCGTGCAGGCGGTGGCCTCCGGCGTGATTCTGCTGCTCAGCCAGGTAAGCGAAACGACGCGCGGCGCGTATCAAGGCTTGGTCGACGTGGCCATCATCCTTTACTTCATTCCGTTTCTGTACATGTACGCGGCGGCGATCAAGCTGGCCGGCCGCAAAGACCGCCTGGAGAATCCGCACGCCGTGCTCATCCCGGGCGGAAAGCCAGGCGTTTGGCTCGCCAGCGGCATCGCTTTTGCGGTCACGCTGCTGTCAATTATCGTTTCAGTGCTGCCGCCGGGCGATTCGTCGAACCGCGCGTTGTTTCTGATCAAGGTCGTGGGCTCGACGCTGGGCGCGCTGGCGCTCGGGCTGACGCTGTACTATCGCGGCGTGCAGGCGAAGAAGAGAGAAGCGGGCGCCGTTGGCGGCTGAAGCGGCTGGGACGCGCTAAAGCGCGCCCCTACAACTTAGAAGCCTTGTTCGGTGAGGTCGGCGATTGAAATCTTTGTTGTCGTTGTTGAGCCGCGCGCTTCCAGATAGCGCTCGACATACTTGCCGAGGATGTCGCCTTCGAGGTTGACCGCGTCGCCGGGTTTGCGCTCGCGAATGTTGGTGTGCTCGTAGGTGTGGGGGATCACCGCGATTTCCACGACGCCGTCGTGCCAGCGCGCCACGGTGAGGCTGACGCCGTCGATGGTGATCGAGCCTTTCGGCACGATGTAGCGCGCGAACTCCTCCGGCACTTCGACGGCGTACCACCAATTTTCTCCTTCGGGCCGCAGATGCGCGACGCGGCCCGTTCCATCGACATGACCCAGCACAAAGTGGCCGCCGAATTCTTTGCCGGCGGTGAGCGGCTGCTCGAGATTCACACGAGCGCCCTCTTTCAGCGCGCCGTGGTTTGCACCGAAGGAGGTCTTGTGAATGGTTTCCTCGGAAAGGTCCGTGGAGAAGCGGTCGTTTTCCACCGCGACGATGGTGAGGCAGCAGCCGTTCACCGCGATGCTGTTGGAGACGGCGAGCTTGTTCCCGAGTGCGGGCGCGTGAATCGTAACGCGACCGCCGTCGCTTTGCAGCGAGAGTGATTCGACGGTACCGATGTGCTCGATGATTCCGGTGAACATTGCGACATCGAGGATAACATCCTGCCTCGTCCAGTGTGGAGTGCGGCGGCCTTGCCGCCGCTTTTGCGATCGAGACTCTGCTCAGTCGGCTACCATCGTTTCGGTCGATGAGTGCGCATATACCTCAAAAGCGGTAGCAAGACTACCGCACTCCAAACGCAAGCTCTACCTCTTGCGATAGACGTCCTGGAGATAGGCTTCGATGGCCACGTCGGAGCCGAATTGTTGCACGCTTACGTTCGACAGCGGCATCTGGCCGGGAACGGATGCGTGTGCGCGCGCGAAGGGAACGCCGGACTCGCCGGCGAATTTTGGCGCGTAGAAGAGCGTCAGCTTGTGCACCAGGCTCGCCGACAGCGCGGCGCCATTCAGCGTGGGACCAGATTCCAGCAGCACGCTGAGGATTTCACGCTTGCCTAGCTCGCTTAGCACGGCGTTCAAATCGATTCGGCCGCGGAGAGCGCGCATGTGAACCACCTCGACGCCTTCCTTCTGCAGGCGGCGCGCTTTTGCCGATTTCAGCGGCACGGCGGTGAAAACTAGGAGGTCGTCATCGGCGGTTTGCACGATGCGAGACTTCGGCGGCAGGCGCAGCCTGGCGTCGAGAATCACGCGAAGCAGGCGCTTGCGCCGCGGCAGGCCGCTGCGGTCGGTGAGCAGCGGGTCGTCGGCGAGTATCGTGCCGATGCCGGTAAGCAGTGCGTCCGAAGCGTGGCGCATGCGCTGCACTTCGGCGCGCGACTCTTCGGAGCTGATCCCGGTTCGCTTCTTGCCCCGCCGCGCCTGCGGAAGGGCCAGCTGGCCATCCAGGGTGAGCGCCGATTTCAGCGTGACGAACGGCTTTTTCGTGCGAATCCAACAGGCGAAGGCTTCGTTGAGGCGGCGTGCGTCGTCTTCGAGCCCGCCGCAAACCGTTTCGATATTCGCGGCGCGAAGCCGCTCGAAGCCCCCGCCGGATGTCGCCGGATTCGGATCTTGCATGGCCGCGACAACGCGGCGAATGCCTGCGGCGATGATCGCTTCTGTGCATGGACCCGTGCGGCCGGTGCGATTACAAGGCTCAAGGTTCACGTACAACGTGGCGCCGCGCGCTTTCTCTCCCGCGGATTTCAACGCGACGATTTCGGCGTGATCGCGCCATTCGTATTGATGAAAACCTTCGCCAACGATTTGGCCGTCGCGCACAATCAGGCTGCCAACGTGCGGATTGGGGCTGGCCAGGCCGATGCCTTTGCGCGCCAGGGCCAGCGCGTGTTCCATGAAACGAATGTCGTGTGCGTCCACGAATTAGTCGAACAGCGAGCTGGCGTAGGTTTCCGCGTCGAAGGGAACCAAGTCGTTGATTTGTTCGCCAGTGCCCACGAAGCGGATGGGCAGCGCGAGTTCGCGCGAGATGGCCACCACGATTCCGCCCTTGGCGGTGCCGTCGAGCTTGGTGAGAATGATGCCGGTGACCCCGACGGTGGAGGTGAATTCGCGCGCTTGCGCCAGTCCGTTCTGGCCGGTGGTGGCGTCGAGCACGAGCAAAACGTCGTGCGGCGCGCCGGGAATCACCTTCGCGGCGGTGCGCTTCATTTTTTCCAGCTCGGCCATGAGATTGGATTTAGTGTGCAGGCGCCCGGCGGTGTCTACGATGACGGCGTCGGAGGAGCGCGCTTTCGCGGCAACGACGGCGTCGTAAACGACCGCGGCTGGATCGGCGCCCGATTTCTGCTTGATCACTTCGATGCCGTTGCGCTGCGCCCAGATTTCGAGCTGCTCGACGGCGGCAGCTCGAAATGTATCCGCCGCGCAGAGAATTACGCTGGAGCCCTCTTTGCGCAGGCGATTCGCGAGCTTGCCGATGCTGGTGGTCTTGCCGGCGCCGTTCACTCCGACGATGAAGATAACGCGCGGCCCTTTGCCGTTGGGCGAGCCGGCGGCAACGCTCGGTTGCAGCGCTTTCGAGGCGGCGGACGCGTTAAGAATGCGCACGATGTGCGATTTGATTTCGCTCTTGAGCTGCGAAGCGTCGGAAAGCGCGTTGCGGTCCAGCTTTTCGCGAACAGCATCCAGAATTTCGCGAGTCGTGCCAACGCCCAAATCCGCGGAAATCAGCGCGGTTTCCAGCTGCTTGAGCAGCGCAGGATCGACCCTCTTTTCGCCGAGGAAGATTGTGTCAACGGTTTCAGAAAGCGCCGCTTTCGTCTTGCTGACGCTGGCCTTGAGACGTTCTGCCAGCGTCGGTTCTGGTTTGCCAAAGAGTGTAATCATGCGATTGCGCGTTCAATTGGCGCGCAATAGAAAATTGTAGCAGATTGTGTCGGAGCGACGGGCGAGGCCTACACCTGGACTTCGACGGCGCTGAGGCGGATCCTGCCGGCGTTGACGGCGGCGTCGAGCGCATTGACCACCACGGCGTCAAACTTACTGCCCGCGAGCGCTTTAATTTTGCCGAGAGCGAATTCCAAGTCCATCGCCGATTGATACGGTCGATTGGTGGTCATGGCGTCGAGCGTGTCCGCCACGCCGATGATGCGCGCCATCAGCGGAATCTGCGGGCCCTGCAAGCCGTAGGGATACCCGCGGCCGTCGATGTGTTCGTGGTGCAGCTCGATGCCCGGCAGCATGTTCTTGAGCTGCGAGACGGGACGCATAATGTTCGCGCCCTTTACCGTGTGTTGCTTCATCAAATCAAATTCTTCGGGAGTCAGCGCGCCGGGCTTTTTCAGCACGCGATCCTCGACGCCGATTTTGCCCACGTCGTGCAGCAGAGCGGAGATGCGCAGCGTGTCTAAGTCTTCGGCAGTAAGGCCCAGCTCGCGCCCGATGATCGAGGAATATTTCGCCACGCGGCCAGAGTGACCGCGCGTGTACGGATCCTTTTCGTCGATCGCCGCGGCGAGCATGCGGATGGAGCCGACGAACAGCTCGCGATTTTCTTCCGCCGATTCCTTCAGCCGCTCGATGTACTCTTCGATGTCGCCGGCCATCTTGTTGAAATTTTCGGCCAGCTCGCTGATTTCCGAAGCGCCGCGCACCGGTGAACGCTGATGGAATTCACCGCGGCTGATGGCGCGCGTGGAGGCGGCAAGACCGCGTATAGGTCCGCTGATTCCCACGGCAAAGAAATAGCCGACCAACACGGCGGCGAGGACCACAACGCTGACGAAAGCGAGTGCCTGACGGTTGAGGTCGTTCACACCCGCGTCGTCGCGCGCCTGACTGAGGCTGCGCTGCGCAACGATTGCCCAATTCAACTCCGGCAACGTGCTGAAGGTGCCGACCATCTCGACGTTGCGCCCCTTGACCTGCTGCGTAAAGCGAACGGTTTCGGTGCTGCGCAGCTCTTGCGGCAATGTCCGCAATTGCTTGACCAGGTCGGAATTGCCGCTCAAGTCCGTGCCCGGAACGAAATTTTTCGTGTCCGGATGCGCCACGATATGGCCGGAGTGATCGACGATAAAAACGGTGCGCCCTCGTACGCTGGCATCCTGCAAGCGGCGCAGCAGCGGATCAAGCGACACCACCGCGGCCAGCATACCCGTGAAATTTCCGTCGATGTCCCGGAGCGGCACGGCCACCACGAAGGCGGGCCGATCATCGGGTTCCAGCGCCAGCGGGTCGCTGCGGAATTCGCCGGATTGCTGCATGCACCATACGAATGCGCGCTGCAACGCCTTGGCCACGAAGGGATCCTGATCGGCGCGGTAATTTCCCTGCGAGGCCACAATGCCTTTGCGGGACTTGCCGACCGCGGTGAGGTACAGAAACGTGTGGTTGCCATCGGCGAAACCTTCCAGCACGCGGGTGACTTTGGGCTCCGCGACGGGGTCTTCCACGTTGTCGCTGACGTTCATCAACTGCAGGATTTGGCGCTCGTTGACGAGCTGCTGCGTCATATTGGATTCAAAGAACTGGATTTCCTGAGTCAGGGAGCGCGTCAAGTCGCTTTGCTGGATGCGCTCATTGTCCACCAGCTTGTCCTGACTAAGCTGCAGCACTTGGCGATGGTATAGCCCGATCGGTAGGACGCTGACGAGCAACAAAGCGCCTAAAACGAGCCAAAGAATTCGCACGCGCCCGGCGCGCATGCGTTCCCAGGAGGCTTTGATGTTCACGGGCATGGGCAGCTTGACAGACATCGCCTTGGCACTAATTTTAAGGGATTCCCGGAGGGTACCGGGGGATTGCGAAGGGCAGGGGTCGCGGACTTGCAACTGGAACCTTGGTACTACGGGCGTTTGTTAGTCTTAGACTAAGTAACTACTCTCGCTTCTGCGGGCGGTCCATGATGGCGCGGATTGCTTCGCGGGGCGATTTGCCGTGATGAAGGATGGCGGCGACCTGCTCGGTGATGGGCAGTTCGACCTTCGCTTCGCTGGCGAGGGCCAATAGCGCCGAAGTGGTGCCCACACCTTCGGCAACCATGC
>Ga0210406_10002947_pt1 | contig 18961 bp, 21 predicted proteins | sample IncBWC30MmetaG_FD_155454 | JGI IMG/M metagenome (GOLD analysis project Ga0210406, IMG submission 155454) | Forest soil microbial communities from Barre Woods Harvard Forest LTER site, Petersham, Massachusetts, United States - Inc-BW-C-30-M | ecosystem: Environmental > Terrestrial > Soil >... | reverse complement strand
GAGTCAGGGTTCTACCTTCGCAGAGGGACGCAACACGCGAGCATGGTAGAACCCTGATTGGATTAGGCAATGTCCAAACGGATTGCGCCATGGAGTTCCTTTTGGGATTGCTTTCAGGGATTGCATTCAGGCATTCCCCAATTGCCATTCCCACCACCCCAAAGGAATGCATTCCGACATTCCCACCATCCCGCAATCCCTCACCATCCCGGATTGCGTCGCAGTACCCTCTCATCAGAGGGCTGAGTCACCATCCCGAAAGCATCACAGGGGATTGCGATAGGCCCTCTGCATACTGCATCGATATGCAGGGGGGTGGGTAAAAATACGGTCGTGACGCAGGGTAGCGGGGACCCCGCCATCGACATTTTCTCCCCGAGCCAAAATTTCAGGGGATGGTCACCCTCCCGACCTGCAGCGATGCAAAACGGAGGCGCCTCCGTGTAACCGGGGCCTAGAACCCGCTTCGCAGTCACTCAGCGTGACGGAAAATGCTGCATAGACATGCAGCGATGATTTCCACATAGGAAATCGCCTTCGCACTAAAGAAAGGCAAAGGAATGCAGCAATATTCAAGTGCGAGTGGCGTTCATCGCGGACTTGCGGTCGATTTCAAGACACCCGGAGCCGAAACGGCGTCGACCACGCACTCAGCCTTCGATACGGGCAACGATTCCGGCGGTTCGCTGTACGTGAAGGTCAACGTGACGGCCTTCTCGGGTACCACGCCGACCCTGGACGTCATCGTCGAGGGATCCCAGGACGGCGGAACAAGCTGGTTCCAGCTGGGAATCGTCGGTTCGGACGGCTATGCGCACGGAAAGGGCTCCGGAGCGGGTACGCCGGCCCATTTCGCGAGCGCCGTCGCCTCTCAGGCCATTTTCCCGCGCCCGCAGCTCGTCCGAACCCGCTCCGTGATCGGTGGCACCACGCCGTCCTTCACCTACTCGGTCGTGGGCGTCGTCCTGTAAGAGCCGAGGAGGCGAAATGTCGATCACAGTCGAAGACCTGGTCGAATTCACCCAGGATCCGAGCGCGAACCTCGACTACGCGGTCGACTTCACCGCCTGGTTGCCGGCCGGCGACACGATCTCAGCGTTCGTGGTCATAGCGGACTCCGGGATATCGGCCTCGAAGTCGAACACCCTGTCGACCGCGACCGTGGCTGTGATCTGGGTGTCTGGCGGTGTCGTCGGGCTCGTTTACACGATCACGGTCCGGGTGACGACGTCCGTTGGCCGCGTGGACGACCGCACTTTCTACGTGCGCATCAACAACACCTGAGCGAAAGGGATCACAAATGATCTATGACCCGAATCCCAGCCGCGACGGGATCAAGTGGACCGCACATGCCCTGGTCGAGAAGTACGACGAGCCGATCGTGCGAGACCTGACCAAGTTCCTCGGCTACGAGCCGAAGTCGGCCGATTTCAAGCGCTTCAGCATCAAGCCGAACGCTGTGGCCGAGGCGCCGGGCAACCTGCTGTGCATCAACGGCCTGGCGAACATGACGAACCTGATCACCGGTCTCGGCGGGCAGGCCCTGAACTCGACGCGCACCTTCCTCGGAGTCGGCGCCACTTCCACGGCGGCGACGGCGGCGGACACGGCCCTGGGCGCGAACGGCGGCTCCGCCTGGTACCAGGTGGTCGACTCGGCCCCGACGCGCACCACGACGTCGCAGACGAATGACACGATCCAGACCGTGTCGACCTTCACTTCGGCGAACGGCAACTTCGCCTGGCAGGAGTGGGGCCTGGGCTTCACGACCGCCGCGATCACCTCGTCGGCGACGCTGGCGTCGGTCGGTACCGGCGCGGCCCTGATCAACCACAAGATCGCGAGCTTGGGAACGAAGGCGTCCGGCGCCGCCTGGGCGTTCACCGTGACCATTCAGCTTTCGTAAGGAGGCAGCATGTCGTTCCAGACCGGCACGAACGCCGAACTCCTGTACGTCAACGAGGACGCGTTCACAGCCAAGAACACCTTCACGTCGGAGGTGCAGATCAACGACCAGGCTGGCGGCGGCCCTCAGGCGTACCTGCCTCACGGGTTCTTCCTGTTCCCCGGAAGCTCGCGCAAGTCTCTCAGGGTCGTGGCCCGAGGCATCATGTCTTCGACGGGCACGCCCACCTACACCTTCACGCTACGTAGCGGCACGGCCGGCAACACGTCCGCCGCGATCCTCGCCGGCTCTGCGGCCCTGACGACCGCGTCCGGCATCACGAACAAGATGTGGGAGTTCGAGGCCGACATCGTGGTGAAGAAGCCCACTGGTAGCGGCGCGGCGACGTCGGGTGTGGGTGCGGGCATGATCTCGTCCCCCGCCGGCCTGGCGTCGCCGTTCCAGTACGAGCTGTGGGGCGGTGCGGCCCAGCCCGGTACGTTCTCGACCCTCGACCCGACGATCGACAACTACCTGAACTTCAACGTGGCGTGCAGCGCGTCGAACGCGTCGAACTCCATCCAGCTTCTGCAGCTGCTGGTTCTCGGCCTGAACTGAGATTGGAGGTGTACCGGTGACGATCTCCCCGGTCGGATTCCTGGCCGGCGTTTCCAGCACCGGCATCACCTCCTTCCAGACGTTCCAGAACAACCTGCCTGGCGACCTGTGGGTCCTGTGCGTGATCGTGAAGGACTCTGCCACGACGGCTACAGGCGTCAGCGGCACCAACACGAACAACTGGGTCAACGTCACCGGTAACTGGTTGGACGGCACCGGCACCGCGAACGAGTCCATCTGGATCGGCCAGGTGCACTCGTTTGGCACGGATACCATCAACGTCACGTTCTCGGGGTCCGTCGCATCGATAGGCATAGACCTGGTCGCGACACCGTTCCGGTCGAATCTGCCCACACCGTGCTGGGCTGTCGACGCTTTCGGGCATCAGAGCAATGCGTCGTCCACCACGGTGGCTTTCCCGACCCTGACGCCTACGATCGACCCGACCGACGGCGAGATGTACTGGGGCCATGCGCGCGTGCCGTCGTCGGCTTCGACTCCTACGCCCGCCGGGTTCACCGCAGCCAATGACCCGAACGGCAACCCTGAGATCTATGGCATAGCGAACGCGTCGGTCTCTCCGACTATGACGCAGGCTGCCGGCATCTCGAACACGATCGCGATCCTCTTCTCGGATCAGTCGAGTTCGCCTCCTCCGCTGGCTCCGCTCGTGGTGCCTCGGCGCAATGTCGGTCCGATGGCGCTTCGGCGCCGCACGGTGGCCTTCATAGGCCAGCCGGCCGGCGGTGTCGTGCAGGTTTCGAGTTCGGACGTCTCGGTGGGCGTCGACACGGGCGCCGCGCCGCCAGCCACGCTGTCGAGCTCTGATGTCGAGACTGCGGTTGACGGGTCGTCGATCGCTGCGTCGCTGTCGAGCTCTGATGTCGAGGTTGGGGTCGAGGGTACGCCGAAGATCGGCGTTTCGAGCTCTGATGTCGAGGTTTCGGTCGACTCCGGCTCGATTGTGAACTCTGTCTCGAGTTCGGATGTCTCGGTGGGCGTGGATTCGGCGAATCCGCCGCCCGCGACGCTGTCGAACTCCGATCTTGAGGCTGCGGTCGAGACTGGCCGGGTGGCGGCGACGCTGTCGAGCAGCGATCTCGAGGTTTCGGTCGATGGCGGCACCGTTCTGGTGACCTTGTCGAGCTCTGATCTCGAGGTTTCGTTCGACGCGGCGTCCATCCCGACGGCCACGCTGTTCAGCTCCGATGTCAGTACTGGAATTGAGGGGTCTTCGATAGCGGCGACGCTGTCGAGCAGCGATCTCGAGGTTTCGGTCGACCGGGGCACGTTGCCGTACTTCCCGAACCCGAAGAGGACGTGGGTCATACCGGCCACGAACCGTACTTACACGGTCACGAAGCCGAACAGGACGTTCACGGTGGCGCCCGAGAATCGTACGATAGAGGCCTGATTGGAGATCCCATGGAAGCCCCTGACCTTGACTGGGAACTCCACGAGTCGAGGGCGCTGCAGGATGCCGTGGAGGGTGGCGACGAGCTCACCATCCTCCTGGAGTTGAGGCGCCTGGTCGCGCATGAGCTCGAAGGCAACCGGTGCACGCACTGTCAGCTGTCGACGATGAACACGGGGCAGATAGCGGCCCTGGTGCTTCGCATGGTGGACCTGAACGAGCGTATCGACGCCCTGAAGGCCCAGTCGGAGGAGGATGACCCGCTTTCGATCATCCAGAACCGTCCTCGTCTGGCGAGCGTGACGGAGATACACGCGTCATGATGATCGGATCTCAGCGCCCCCGCTTGCTTCACGCCCCGCAGCCGATTATCGGCGACTACGGCAAGATGGCGATCGACCTGGCCTACAAAGCCGGCCTGGAGCTCGACGACTGGCAGCAATGGCTGATGCTCAACACCTGCTCGGTGGATCCGACGCGCAGCTACGTGAACCAGTTCACGGGCAAGACCGAGTACAAGTGGCACTACCTGCGCAACGGGATCACAGTGCCTCGCCAGAACGGCAAGGGCAGCCTCCTGGAGGCGCGCGAACTGGCCGGGCTGTTCCTGTTCGGTGAGAAGACCCTGATTCACTCGGCGCACCGCTTCGACACGTCGAAGAAGCACTACGCGCGCATGGTGGAGCTGATCAAGCGCACTCCGATCTTCAGCAAGCTGCTTTTGCCGAACGATCGCAGCTTCGTCAAGAGCCACGGCCAGGAAGCCATCACCCTCCGGACCGGCCAGACCCTCGAGTTCCGCACGAGGGCATCCGGTGGTGGCCGTGGCTTCAGCTGCGACTTCCTGGCCCTCGACGAGTGCATGACCTTGTCGGCAGAGCTGATGGGCGACATCTTCCCGACCTTGTCGGCGATGCCGAACGCCCAGACGTTCCTGACCGGGTCTGCCGGCGACCAGAACAACTCGAACTGCGAAGTCCAGGCCGAGATGCGCGAGAACGCCATCAAGGGAAAGGGCAAGCGGCTGTTCTTCGCTGAATGGTCGATCGACTGGTGCCTGCCGAGCTGCCCGCCGGAGATAGGCGGCGAGTTCCAGTGCGAGGAGCACGACGACCCGCACGCCCCTGAGTCGATGCTGAAGGCCAACCCCGGCTGCAACATCCGGATCGACCTGGAGTTCATCCAGGAGGAGCATGACGGCGCTATCCCGTGGGGCGAGTACCTGCGGGAGCGCCTCAGCGTCGGCGACTACCCGATGAAGGGTGAGGCCTGGAAGGTCATCTCCAAGGACACCTGGGAGTCGGCGTGCGACGAGGCGGCGCAGATGGCCGGCGAGGTCGCTCTCGGCGTGGCCATCAGTCCGGACCGAAACTGGTCCTGCATCGCGGCGGCCGGCCAGCATGACAGCGACGAAGAGGCGCTGCTGGTCGAGGTGACCGGCGACGGTGAAGGGCGACTCGACTACTGGAACGGCACGCACGGCCTCGGCAAGAGGATCATCGAGATCGTCGAACGTGCCGACATACCGATCGTGATCATCGACACGGTGGACTACGCGGGAGGCTTGATCAAGCAGCTCGAGGACGCCGGAGTCAACGTGGTGACACTCAACGGTCGCCAGTACGCGCAGGCGTGCGGCGAGTTCGAGTCCGGCATCAACCCGGTCAAGGGCGAGCCACGAACCGTCTACCACGCCGGGCAGCCATGCCTGGCGGCCGCCGTCGCGAACGTCGGCAAGCGAAAGCTGATGGAGATGGAGGCCTGGGCGACGAACAGCTCGAGCGCTGACATCACCCCCCTGAAGGCCGCGACACTGGCCAGCTGGGGCTACAAGGAGCACGTCTATTCCGAGCAGGCGGCCGACCCGTGGATCGCCTACGTCTAGAAGGGACGAGCATGGAACAACGACAGGCCTTCGCGCTACTGGTGCTGGGTGTCGTACTCGTGACGGCCGCGCTGACATGGCGCTTCGGCTGGCTAGGACTGCTCGTGCCCGGCGCTGTCATCGCGCTGTACGCGTTCACCGTGGACACGGTAAGCCCGGAGAAGGAGGTGGAGGATTTTGAGTAGCTTCGTCAGGACGCTGCCGCTGCGTCGCAAGGTGTCGAGCATCGCGGAGCGGATGAACCAGAATGACTGGGCTCTCCAGTGGTTCTCCTTCCAGGGCCAGGCGTACCCGATCGTCCAGAACTCGCTCGACGCCCAGTCGACCAAGGAGTCGGACACCGACTTCGGCAACTTCGTGGCGAACGCCTACAAGAAGTCGGGCATCGTCTACGCGGCCGTCATGGTGCGCGCCGCGATCTTCTCGCAGTGCCGTTTCCAGTACCAGAGCATGGGGAATGGCCGGCCGGGCAAGCTGTTTGGAAAGCCAGCGCTTTCGATCTTCGAGCATCCGTGGGGTAACACGGGCACCACGGCCGAGCTGCTGACCAGGATGATGCAGGACGTAGACCTGGGCGGCAACTTCTTCGCGGTGCGTGAAGGCACCGGCTCGCAGAAGAAGCCGTTCAAGCTGCGCCGGATGCGCCCCGACTGGGTGGAGATTCTGCTGTCGAAGCCACCGGCCGAAGCCCTCGACTCCGACGTCGTAGGGTACGTCTACAAGCCGGACAACACGCCGAACTCAGACCTCTGGGAGTACTTCCCCGTGGACGGTTCGAACGGCCCGGTCGTGCACTGGGCGCCCATGCCGGACCCGGCCTTCCAGTACCGTGGCATGTCGTGGCTGCAGTCTGTGCTCGTCGACATCGCCTCCGACAAGGCGATCGTCGGCCACAAGCAGAAGTTCTTCGAGAACGCCGCCACCCCGGCCCTCGCGATATCCCTGTCCGACAAGGTCACGAACAGGCAGTTCGAGGCCTTCATGGACAAGGTGAACAAGGGGACCACGGGCGTCGAGAACGCTTGGAAGACCCTGTACCTGGGCGGCGGAGCGAACGTCAAGGTTGTGGGTTCCGACCTGCAGCAGCTTGACTTCTCGAAGATCGGCGGACACGGCGAGACGCGCATCGCGATGGCGGCGGGCATCCACCCGACCCTGATCGGCGTCGCCGAGGTCATGATCCGTGGCACGGCCCTGAACTCCGACAACTACCGGACGTCCAAGTCGATGCTGATCGACGGCCACATGCGGGGGCTGTGGGCCTCCGCTGCGGCCGCCCTGTCCGTCGTGGTGCCGGAGCTATCCGGCGCGCGGCTGTGGTACGACGACCGCGACATCGCCTTCCTGAGGGACGACCGTCAGGCCGTCGCGCAGGTGAAGCAGACCGAGATGGCCACCATGGTCGCCGCGATCCAGGCCGGGTTCACGCCCGACTCGGTGAAGGCTGCGATGCTCATGGAGGACTGGGATCTGCTCGAACACACGGGCTACTTCAGCGTGCAGCTGCTGCCGCCCGGCACGATGGGCAACGACAAGAACGACAACAACGTCGATGGCGGAGATGCCCCGAATGCCAACACGCCCGCCTCGGGCGCCAATACGCCGTCCGGAACAGGCGGCAAGGATGCCAACACGCCAGACGCGGCCGACAAGGGCAAGAGCAAGCAGCCGCCCACGCCGTCGGACGACACACAGTGAAAGGGGTGAGCGATGACGAAGCGTGACATGCGGCACGGAATGTGCGAGCGCACGGTCGAGTTTCGCGCCACCGAACCGCCCGACGAAGGCGGTGACGGCAGGACGATGGAGGGGCACTTCGCGGTGTTCAACACTCCGACTCGAATCTCGAGCCCCTACGAGGGCACGTTCGACGAAGTGATCCATCCGGGAGCCTTCCGCAAGACCATCTCCGAGAAGCAGCCGATCGTGCAGTTCCAGCACGGTCACGATGCCCGTGTCGGCGGCGTTCCGATCGCCTCGATCGAGGATCTGAAGGAGGACGGCAAGGGCCTGTTCATGCGGGCTCGGCTGTTCGACAACGACCTCGTGAAGCCGGTAGGCGACGCGATCCGTGGCGGCGCGCTCAACGGCGCCTCGTTCCGGTTCAGCCCGGTCCGCGATCAGTGGACTGACGCCCGTGGTAACGAGGTCGACGACCGAGACGAGCTCGAGTCGCTCCTGTTCCCCGGTCGCTCCGTGGACACCAGCAGGCTGCCGCTGACCCGGCACGTCCGCGAGGTCCGCCTGCACGAGCTCGGCCCCGTCGTGGGTCCTGCCTACGAGACCACTTCGATCAGCGCGCGCTCCGACGAGGAGATCGAGCTGGCGAGGGCGGAGCTCATGGAGCAGTACGCGCGCACCATGATCCGTGTCACCAAGCCGGACACCGCAGAGCTCGAGCGTCTCCGCAAGGAGAACGAGGAGCTTCGCCTGAATCTAGCCGTGGCCGATGAGGCTCTCGACCTGCGTTCCGGCGCGGACGACGGCGACAACGACGAGGACGACACGCTCCTGTTCGACCACTTCGCCAGCGACATCCCGGTGCGCGAAGACGGTCTGCCGGACGTCGAGGACAGCGAGTACGACGCCGACGAAGAGTCGGGCCGCGCCGCGAAGGACCCCTCGAAGCCCTACGGCAAGGTCACCTACGCGGACAACGGCCTGCAGGCCGACGGCAAGTCCCGCTACCCGCTGGACTCCGCCGACCACGTAAAGGCCGCCTGGTCGTACATCAACATGCCGAAGAACGCTGCGAAGTACTCCTCGGGAGACCTCGCGAAGGTGAAGTCCGCCATCAAGTCGGCCGCCTCGAAGTTCGGCATCAGCATTTCCGACGACTCCTCGGACAAGAAGAAGTCTGAGATGAAGTCGGCCGAAGCCACCGGCGCCGTCCGCGAGGACACCCCGGATCCCAACACCGACGACGCCGCCCGAGAGGGCACCTCGTCCCCCGAAGACACCCGAAAGGTTGCTCACATGCCCAAGACGAAGGAGCAGCTCGTCGAGCGCAACCAGGAGATCCTGGAGTCGCTCGCGGCGTTCGAGGTCGACGAGGAGACCCGCGACGCGGCCCTCGACGACGACAAGCAGAAGGAGTTCGACGACCTGGTCGCCGAGCGCGAGGCCAACGACAAGTCCCTCGCCAACATCAAGGCCCGGCAGGACAAGCTGCGCGAGCTGGCCGGCAACGCCGCGACCACCGAGCGTGACAGCCGGACCCCGGCGTTCCACCAGCGCACCGACTACTTCGACGTGGACGCCCTCCGCGCTCGCGGTGCCGGCAACCTGGAGCGCACCAGGGACCTGATGGTCGACGCCGCCAAGCGCGCCATCGACGACGCGAAGTTCTCGCGCGCCCCGAAGAACTACAAGGGCGCCCAGTCCGGCGACGTGGTCCTCGAGAACCTCGAGGCCGCGCGGGTCGGAACGAAGAACGGCGAGATGCACCTCGCCGAGCGCATCCTGGTGACCGGCACCGACGCGTACCGCAGGGCGTTCGAGAAGATCGTCATGCACCAGGAGAACGCGCTGTTCCGCATGACTGAGGACGAGCGCGACGCGGTGCAGCGCGCCATGACCCTGGGCACCGACACCCAGGGCGGCTACGCCGTTCCGTTCCAGCTGGACCCGACGGTCATCCTGACCTCGGCCGGCGTCGTCAACCCCCTGCGGGACCTCGCCCGACTGATCAAGATCACGGGCAAGACCTGGGAGGCGGTGACCAGCGCCGGTACGACCGCCACTCGTGGCGCCGAAGGTGCTGTCGCGCCGGACTCCAGCTTCACGCTGGCTCAGCCGTCTGTCAGCACCAACCGGGTGCAGGCCTTCATTCCGTTCACCTACGAGATCGACCTCAGCTGGGGTGACCTCTCCTCGGAGATCACCAAGCAGATCGTGGACGCGAAGAAGCGCGAGGAGAACTCGTTCGTCACGGGCGACGGCACCGGCACCAACCCGTTCGGCCTGCTCGGCTGGACCAACGGCGGCACCTTCGGCCAGTCCGGCAGCGCCACCACGGTGCTGACCGCGACGACCAGCGTGTTCTCGTCCACGGACGTCTACTCCACCGACAACGCGCTGAACCCGCGTTGGGAGGACGGCGCTTCCTGGCTGGCCCATAAGGGCACCTACAACGACATCCGCCAGGTGGACACCGCCGGCGGTGCCGAGCTGTGGGCGCGGATCGGCGACGGCCGTCCCGACGAGCTGCTCGACTACCCGGTCTACCGCTCCAGCGCGATGACCTCGAGCCACGGCGCGGCCTCCGGCACCAACATCGCGGTGCTCGGCGACTTCGACCAGTTCGTGATTGTCGACCGTCTGGGCATGCAGGTCGAGCTGGTTCCCCAGGTCTTCGACCCGACGACCGGTCGCCCGACCGGTCAGCGCGGCGTGTACGCGATCTGGATGAACAACTCCAAGCGCATCGTGGACGACGCGTTCCGCGTGCTGCAGGTCAAGTAGCAGTCATCTGTGTTGCGAAGTTGCCACATTCGGGCTTTTTGCCAGGGTGTGGCAACTTCGCAACATTGGCAACTTCAAGAGAGGAGCCAGGGATGGCTAACTACGCCGTGCTGCGCGCGACCAAGACGTTTTTCGTGAACACCTCGGAAGGCGTCGTGAAGGTCGTCAAGGGCGACCTGGTGCGCGCCGGGCACGAGATCACCAAGGGGCGCGAGGAGCTGTTCGGCCCCATCAAGGTCAAGTTCGACTACGACGTCAAGGCTGCCGAGGCCGAAGCCGCGAAGCTGGCGGCCGCCGCCGAGGAGAAGGCCAAGCAGGAGGCTGCGAAGGCTGCTGCGGACGTCGCCGCCGAGACTGCCAAGGTCGCGGCCGCCGCGAAGGCCGAGGCTGCGAAGCCGCCCACGAAGGAGGCGTAAGCCGTGGCGAACGACATCAATCAGGTATACGCCGACCGGTCGCTCGACGTCCTCAACATCGTCGCCGGGACGGCTTCGCCCAACACGAAGGAGTTCGTCTCGTTCTCCGACGAGTTCGGCGGACTCGAGGTCGTGTTCGACGTCACCACTATCGGCGCCGCTGCTTCGCTGACGCTGAGCATCCTCGGTGTCGACGAGCTGTCCGGCAAGACCTGGCCCCTGGCCACAGTGGTGCCCGTGGCGGCCACGGGGACGCTCGTCGTTCGCATCCACCCGGCCAACGCGAATGCCGCCGCTACAGGCACGCCGGCGATCCAGACCGTGCAGGGGCAGATTCCGGGGCGTTTCCGGATCGGCGTCGCGCACAACAACGGGACCGCGAATACCTACACGGTCGCCGCGCACCTCACCCGATAGGAGTTTCCGAGCATGGCTCTAAACGACTCCTACGCCACCCTGGCCGACTTCAAGCAGTACTACGACGACAAGGCCATGGCGGTAGCCGGGACGAAGTACGACACCCTGATCACACAGGTTCTCGCCTCGTCGTCCCGGATGATCGACAAGTACTGCGACAGGCAGTTCAACGCCGCCGCGACGGAGTCGGCCCGGTACTTCAAGGCCGACAATTCCGACTACTGGAACCTGGCCGTGGACGACTTCGTGCCGTCCTCCGGGTTTCAGCTGGCTACGGACAACACCGGCATGGGTTCGTTCTCCACGATCTGGGCCACCACCGACTACGAGTTCCTGCCGCTGAACCAGCTGAACCCTGACACCGGGGAACCCTGGCCTGTGGAGGAGATCCATGCGGTGGGCGGCAACCTGTTCCCCCTGACGCCCTACCGGCGCTACGGGAACGTCAAGGTGACCGCACTATGGGGCTGGCCGGCCGTGCCGCAAGGCGTCAAGCAGGCCACGCTCATCCTGACGGCGCAGTACTTCAAGATGAAGGATGCGCCGATGGGAGTCCTCGGGTTCTCCGGGTTCCAGTCGATGATCCGGGTCAAGGACAACCCCCTGGTCGAACCGCTCATCTGCGACTACGAGAAGAACGCGGTCCTGGGTGGCACAGGCACGGGTCACAGCATCGCGGGGCTGTTCTGATGGCCAGTCTCAACGATCTTGTAGCCGCCGTGGCGACGACGCTGGAGAACAACATCACCGGCCTCGCCGCCTACCAGTACATCCTGCCGAGCAGCGCCACCTACCCGTGCGTCATGGTGCAGCCCGGACCGGGCGACTACACGCCGGCCTTCGGCGCCGGTGATGACAAGTGGATCCTGAGCGTCTTCGTGCTGACTTCAGCCGGAGGCGAACAGGGCGCCGCTCAGATGGAGCTCAACTCGCTCATCACCGGGTGGGGTCCGAGCAGCATCAGGCAGGTCTTGTACGACCACGAAGACCTCGGCCTGACCGACGGTACCGACGTAATGGCCACAGGGGTCAGCAACTACGGCGGAAAGTACACGATCGGTGATGTGGAAGCAGCCGGGGCGCTCATAAAGGTCCTGATCCACACCGATCCGCAACAGTTCGTCGTCCCGTAAGCAAAGGAGCATCACATGGCCGCTATGGTCGTACAGAAGCTGCTGGAAGCCGGCACCAACCCGGTCCTCTCGGCCGCCAACCTCACCGACACCGCTCCCGTCAACGACGGTCACAGCAACATCCTGATCGTGAAGAACGGCAGCGGCTCGAGCGTCACCGTCACGCTGGCGGACTTCCTGTCGGACGACGCGGGCGACGCCAACCCGAGCCACGTCGTGACCGTCGCGGCCGCCGCGACCGCCTACATCCCGCTGCACCAGTCCTATGACAAGGGCGACGGGACCGGCGCGCAGATCACCTACTCCGCCGTCACCACCGTGACGTCGGCGGTGCTGAAGGGGTCCTTCTGATGGTGGCGCAGCCCGACCGCTCGGTACCCACGACACGGGGTGAGTACCGAGTCATCGGCAACCACTCCGTGTTCGGCAAGGAGCCGGGAGAACTGCTGGAGGTGGACATGCCCACCAGCGCCTTCGAGGCCCTGGTGGAAGGCAACCATCTCGACCCGAACCCCGTCGTCCCGGAGAAGTCCGAGCCGGCGAAGACCGAACAGGCTGAGCAGCCGGTGCCGGTCGTCCACATCACCGACGGCGACAGCGTTCAAGGCGCCGACAACAACACCTGAGAGAAGGTGCCATCTTGGCTAACAAGTTCATTCTCAAGAGCTGCGTGGTCAACATCGCCGGCGTCGACTTCACTAACCACTGCTCGAGCGTGGAGGTCAACTTCAAGAAGGCCGGAGTCGACACCACGAACTTCGCGGGCGGCGGCAAGGAGCAGCAGGCCGGCCTCAGCGAGGACACGTTCGTGATCGAGCTGCAGCAGGACTTCAACTCGTCCGAGGTCGACCAGACGCTGTACCCGCTGTTCAACAACGAGACGGAGTTCACCGTCACCGTCCAGGCGGCTGCGGGCTCTGTGTCGGCCACCAACCCGAGCTGGTCCGGCACCTGCATCCTCCTCGACTACCAGCCGCTGTCCGGTAAGCCCGGCGCCCTGGCCGCGACGAAGATCACGTTCCCGACCCAGCGCGTCGGCATCACCCGCGCGACCAGCTGATGTCGGACGGCCTGGACTTCCAGGTCAAAGACACAGACCAGTTCAACCGTGCCATCAGGGCCCTCATCGGGTCCACCCCGGAGATCCAAGAGGGAAGCCTCGAGGTTATCCGGGAGATGGCCGAACTGGCGTCGGCGGACGCGAAGTTCAACATCGAAACCGCCCCCATCAAGGGGACCACTCGCGGCAACGCGAAGCGGCCGCTGAGGATGACGATCGCCAGGGGCGTTTTCGTCCGGGAGCTCGCCGACCATAGCGGCTACATGATCGGAACGTCGATGCCGGAGGACGATGAGCTCATCATCCCCCGAGGCTTCGACGTCGCCGTAGGAGGACACTGGCGCCACCCTCTCTTCGGAGACACGACGCGCCAGTACGAGAACTACGGCTTCTCCTCCTGGTTCATGCTGCCCATGAATGAGGCTACTGACGACGGACGTGCTAAGCTGGTCTCGCTCCTGGAACAGGTTGCTGAGAACACGGCTCGAATGTCGTCCTGAACCAGGCTACTGACCGCCGGTCGGCGTCGCGGGTCGCCGGCCGGCACAGCAGGGAACGAACCCGCAATCCCGCATGAGAGGAACACCCGCAATGGCTCTTCTTTCGAAGAACGCGATTCTCGACTCCAGCCCGCGCACCTACCGGACGGTCACGATCCCGGAGTGGGGCGGCGACTTGCGCCTGCAGTCCCTGACGGGCAAGGAGCGCGACTCCTTCGAGCAGTCCCTGTCGGTGACGCGCGGCAACAAGACCAAGCCGAACCTGGACAACTTCCGGGCCCGCATGGTCGCGCTGTGCGCCGTGGACGAGAACGGCGATCTGCTGTTCACGAACCGCGTCGACATCTCAGCCCTCGGCGACAAGAACGTGGCCGGCCTGCAGCGCGCCTACAAGGCCTGCCAGGAGCTCAACGGCATGGGCGAGGACGAGGACGACACGGTGGAGGCCGAGGCGGAGGATTTCGACGAGCCGACTCCCGTCGCGCTTTCTACTTCCGTCTAGCTGCCGAGCTCCACTGCACGGTGGATGAGCTTCTCCGCAAGATCCCGTCCTACGAGCTGACCCAGTGGAAGGCCTACGAGCGTGCCTTCGGGCCGCTCGGGAACTTCTATGCGGCGGACGTGTGGGCAGGGATACACGAGCAGCTGCAGCGTATAGCGGCACTGCTCACGGAGGGCGGCAAAGCCACCGTGGAGCGCCTACCGAGGCCCATGGAGGTCTACAAGGTGGCGCTGGAGCGCCAGGAGATAGAGGAGCAGGCCGAGGAGATCTCGGACGAGGAGTCGAACCGGGCGGCCATCGCCGCCATGAACATGATGTTTGACGCGCGCTGATTTTGGGGCGCCAGAGTGGCTTAGGTCACTCTGGCGCCCCATTTTTTTGCGTTTATCGCAGAACTATGAGACAATCGAACGTTGAGCACCAGCTCTGCGTCGCTCGAGGGAGGTGCCGTGGCCGACTCAGATCTCAAGTATACGATCTCCTCCAGCTACGACGGCAAGGGCGCTGACGCAGCCGCTGCTCAACTTAAGGCCCTGAAGGACCAGCTCGATAGCCTCCAGAACAAGAAGCTGCAGCTCACTGCCGACTCCGCGCAGGTCACGGCCGAGATCAATCGGGTCAAGCAGCAGATCAGCACCCTCAACGGCCAGATCAAGCTGGGGCTCGACGATGCCGACGCCATGGCGCGCCTCGCCGAGCTGAAGGCGAAGCTGCAGGAGCTGCAGGACAAGAAGCTGGCGATACGGGCCGATGCGAGCGATCTAGACGTCGAGATCTCCAAGGTCAGGCTGGCTCTGGCGTCGCTGCCGGACAAGAAGACCATCAAGATCGACGAGGATTCCTCGTCCGCCCGCGCGGACCTGAAGGACCTCAAGGACCAGTTCGACCAGACGCAGAAGGAAATCCAGGACAGCTGGAAGCGGACCCAGTCCGCCGGAACGGCCGCGACGTTCTCGATCGCCACCGCCATCGCGTCCCTCATCGTCTCGATGACCCCCATCGCCGCCGCCGCCATCTCGGCCGGCGGTGCTATCGTGTCTGGGTTCGGATCTGCGGGACTCGCGGCCGGCGCGTTCGGCCTGTCTCTGCGAAGCACGATCACGAGCGCGCAGGGCATGGCGACGAACGCCTACAACCTGCAGATGAAGATCCAGCAGCAGGAGATGGCCCTCAACAGCCTGACCAAGGGCAGCGCGTCGTACAACAGCATGGTGAACCAGATCAAGGTAAACCAGGCCGCGCTCACCCAGGTTATGGGGCAGGGTACGCCCGTTCAGAACCAGCTGGCCGTCAGTATCCTGAACCTGCACATGCAGTGGAACAACCTGCAGACGATCATGGAGAAGGCTACCGGTCCGCTGATCCAGAGCGGCATCCACGTCATCAGCTCCATGATGCAGGCGATGGTGCCACTGGTCGTATCGGTCGCGAACGCGCTGAAGCCGATGATGGATCAGCTGGTCCGGTTCACCTCGGGCGGCTCTAGCGGCATCACGAACAGCGGTTTCGCGAAGATGATCCAGTGGATCGAGGCTGTGGGTGTTCCGAACCTGCAGTCCGCGATCCAGATCGCGCACAACCTGATCATCACTGTTTCGCAGATCTTCGTGGCCTGGGGCGACTCGGGTACGAACATGATGAACGACATGGTGCGTATCACCGCCGAGATCGACAAGTGGGGCGCGGGCGGCGGCTTCGCCAGGTTCCAGCAGCAGATCCAGCAGAACATGCCGATGATCAAGCAGTTCTTCACGGCCCTATGGGAAGCCATCGCTAAGCTGACGGTGTCTGCCTACCAGTTCGGCCCGGTCGGACTGTCAATGCTGGACATCGTGCTCAGGCTGGCTGCCGCGCTGCCCATCCAGGCTGTGCAGGCCCTGTTCGTGGCGTTCATGGCCTACAAGGCTGTCGCTTCGACGGTGGCCATCTTCAGCGCGGTCGGCACCGCCGTGAAGGGTATCGAGCTCGGCTTCAAGGGTGCGCAGGTGGCCCTGGCGTCGTTCAAGCTGGCGCAGGAGGGTACGGCGGCCGCAACAGACACACTCGCCGCGTCGCAGATGGCTCTCACGAAGGCCACCTCGGAGGGCAAGGACGCTACCGAGGCGAACAGCGCTGCGCAAATGCTGTCGAAGATCGGCACGATAGCCAGCGCCATCGCCGACGGCATCGCCACCGCCGCGCAGGCCGCCTGGAACGCCGCTGTGGCAGTGTTCGACGTTCTGATCTCGCCGCTCGTGCTCCTGATTGGCGGCATCGTCATCGCCGTCGCGGCGGTCGGCTTCGGGATCTACGAGCTCGTCACGCACTGGACCACCGTGTGGCGCGACATCAAGGGCGCCTTCGTCGCCGCCTGGGACTTCATGAAGGGCGTCTTCAACGAGGTCGTCGAGTTCGCTCGAGGCAAGTGGGGCATCTTCGTCACAGCCATCCCAGTGGTCGGCTGGCTGATCTACATCTACGCCAACTGGCAGCGCATCCTGGGCGACGTGAAGCGCTACTGGGATGAAACGTGGAGCGCCGTCAAGTCAGCCTTCGACGAAGCTGTCTCGTTCCTGCGCGGCAAGTTCGGCATACTCGTGACCGCCCTCCCCTTCGTCGGCTGGCTGCTTTACATCGCCGCCAACTGGCAGCGCATCATGGGCGACATCAGGCACTACTTCGAAGACGCCGTCAACGGCATAAAGACCGCCTGGGACACCGTCTCAAACGCGCTGAAGTCGGCTTGGGACACGACAGCCAACGCGCTGAAGTCGGCCTGGGACACGGCCTGGAATGGTATCAAGTCGTCCGCGCAGACCGTTTGGGACGCGCTGAAGACGGCTTGGGACACGGTTCTCAATGCCCTGAAGACCGCTTGGGACACGGTCAGCAGCGCCCTGACTGGAGCCTGGAACACGGTGTGGAACGCCCTGAAGACGGCCGCGCAGACCGTTTGGGATGCCCTGAAGACCGCCTGGGACACGATCATCAATGGTCTGAAGTCGACCTGGGACACCGTGTCGTCCGCGCTGAGCAGCGCGTGGAGCAACATCTGGAACACGATGAAGTCCGCTGCGAACACCGTGTGGTCCTGGATCACCAGTACGTGGAACAGCATCACCGGCACGCTGAAGTCGACCTGGGACACCATCAGCTCGTCGCTCAGCGGGGCGTGGAGCGGATTCTGGAACGGCCTCAAGGGCGCCGTCTCGCAGGCCAAGACCGATATCGGCAGCATCTGGGACGGCATCAAGGCCGTCTTCGCCACCCCGGTCAACTTCGTCATCGGAGTCTGGGACACCGTGGCCGACGTGATCGGCGTCGGACACATCAACCCGATCCCGAACGAGCCCGGCTTCTTCAAGCTAGCCGAGGGCGGCCAGGTGCACGGTGCCGGTGGCCCCAGGGATGATAAGGTCCCCGGCTGGCTGTCCGACAAGGAGTTCGTGCTCAACGCCGACGCCACCCAGCATTGGGGGCTGGACGCGCTGTACGCGCTGAACAACAAGCAGATGCCTGACACGTTCGGCATGGCGTCGGGCGGCACGATCCAGCGCTGGCCCGGATTCCACCTGGCCGGTGGCGACACGGGCGCGGGCCAGACCGGTGCGACTTCGACGCAGGGTGCTCAGGGTGCTGGCACCAGCGCCAGCAAGACCATCGTCAGGACGAACCTGGCCGGCTCTGGCGTGTTCGACTCGATCATGCACGGGTTGACGCACCCGCTGTCGACGCTCAAGAACCTGGCCGCCGATGTCGTGTACGACGTCGCGAAGCCGATCCTGGACAGCATCGTGGCCGCCATCCCGGACCCGGCGCCCGGCTTCAAGACTTCGACCGGTGGCGGCGGAATGCCGAAGGCTGGCGGCCAGAAGATCGAGGACTCGATCCTGGCGAAGCTGAAGTCCGCGCAGACCACCGCGAAGAGCGTGGGCGGCACCATCCCGACCGGCAACCGTCTCCAGGTGATCGTCGAAGCCCTGAAGGCCGACAACGTGCCGATCACCGCGTGGCCAGAATGGGAGGCCGGACTCAATACACTGATCACGCGCGAGTCCGGCTGGAGCCCGAACGCCGTAAACAACACCGACTCGAACGCCAAGGCCGGGACGCCGTCCACCGGCCTCACGCAGACGATCAAGCCGACATTCGAGGCCTACCGCAACAAGTCGCTGCCGGACAACATGATGGACCCGGTGGCGAACATCGCCGCCGCGATCAACTACATCAACGCCGTGTACGGCGGCATCGCCCACGTGCAGCAGGCCAATGCCAACATGCCCCCAAAGGGCTACGACATGGGCGGCGCCCTGATGCCCGGCCTCACCCTGGCCAACAACACCACCGGTGTCCCCGAAGGCGTCCTAAACCCGACCGGGCTGGCCTCCATCGGCGGCCTGTCGAACCTGAACATGCTGAACGCCGGGGTGAGCCCGACGGCGAAGGCGTCCACGTCCGCGACGGGCGGCATGGGCGCGGCGGTCGTACTGAACATGCCGGTAACCGTGAACTGCACGTCCACCGACCCTGAGGGGATCATCGAGCAGGTGGAAGAGGATCTGCTGCCGAAGCTGACCACACTGATTAAGGCTGGGACGCGCTGATGGCTATCACGAACATCAACCCGGTTGCCGACGTTGAAAACGACGGCTGGGCGATCGTGGGCGGCGACACGTCGATGTGGCAAG
>Ga0210406_10002946_pt1 | contig 18963 bp, 18 predicted proteins | sample IncBWC30MmetaG_FD_155454 | JGI IMG/M metagenome (GOLD analysis project Ga0210406, IMG submission 155454) | Forest soil microbial communities from Barre Woods Harvard Forest LTER site, Petersham, Massachusetts, United States - Inc-BW-C-30-M | ecosystem: Environmental > Terrestrial > Soil >... | reverse complement strand
GTTGGGCTTACCGAACAGGACGCCCGCGAGAAAAGGTTGAAGTTTCGCGTCTCCCGCTTCGAAATGAAGCGCAATGGCAAAGCGCGCGAGATCGGCGAGCCCGACGGCTTCATCAAAGTTCTGCTAGAAGAAGGCACCGGCAAAATTCTGGGCGCCGCGATTCTCGCCACCGAGGGCGCCGAGCTGGTCCACATGTTTATCGACATCATGAACGCCGGCGCATCATCCACCGTGATTCGTGACGCTATTCACATTCATCCGACGCTCGCCGAAGCCGTCCAAAGCGCCGTCACCTGACGGTCTGCTTCAGTTACACTACTGTTTATCGGATGCGCGAGCAAATCTCTCCGGCCCGTGCCTTGAGCGGCGCCATCCAACTCCCCGGCGACAAGTCGATTTCGCATCGCTACGGGATGCTAGCCGCCATCGCCGAAGGCGTTTCGAAAATCGAGAACTATTCCACCGGCGCCGATTGCCAGTCAACCCTGGCCTGCATGCAGGCGCTGGGCGCGCGCGTCGAAAAACAGGAAGGCTCGGTATCCATTGAGGGGCGCGGCCTCGATGGCTTGCATGCGCCCTCCGCGATGCTCGACGCCGGTAATTCCGGTTCTACCATTCGCATGCTCTCGGGCATCTTAGCAGCGCAGCGCTTCGACGCTCGAATCGGAGGCGATGAGTCGTTGTCCCGCCGGCCCATGGAACGGATCATGAAACCGCTGGCCGAAATGGGAGCGAGCATTGAAGCCCGCGAGAATCGCTTTCCCCCGCTAACCATTCGTGGAACCGAGCTTCATCCGATCGAATATACGCTACCTGTCGCGAGCGCACAGGTGAAAAGTTGCGTTTTGTTGGCCGGCCTCTACGCCGATGGCCGCACCATCGTTCACGAGCCTGTCCGCACTCGCGATCACACCGAGCTGGCATTGCGCGAGTTCGGCGCCGAACTCGACGTTCAAAGAAAATCCATCACTCTGACCGGGCGTCCGCGCCTCAGAGCCCGCGTTCTGCGCGTGCCGGGAGATCTTTCCTCGGCAGCCTTTTTCTTGGTGGCCGCGCTGATCGTCGCTGAGTCGGATTTAACCATTCGCTCCGTGGGCCTGAATCCGACCCGTTCCGCCTTGCTCGATTTCTTGGCCGAAATGGGCGCGGCCATCAAAGTTTTGGACATCACCCAGACCGCCGGTGAATTGATCGGCGATGTTTCGATAAAAAAATCCCGCATCCGCGGCGGAGTGCTTGAGAAAGCGCGGACGGCGGCGCTGATCGACGAGATCCCCGTTCTGGCGGTCCTCGGCGCAGCCAGCGAGGATGGTCTTATCGTCCGCGATGCCACCGAGCTGCGCGTCAAAGAGACCGACCGCATCCGCACCATCGCCGACAACTTCCAGCGCATGGGATTGGCGATCGAGATTCATCCGGATGGCTTCCATGTGCCGGGCCGCCAGCACTTCCACGCCGCTGAGCTCGACTCTTTCGGCGACCACCGCATCGCCATGGCCTTCTCCGTCGCAGCCTTGGCCGCCGACGGACCTTGCACTATCGCAGGCGCCGAGTCAGCCTCCGTGTCTTTTCCCGAATTTTTCGCTACACTACATCGAGTTACCCAGTAATCAATATGGCAGTTGCTGATTTAACCCTCGAGGGCCTGATTCACGATTTGAATAACGTGTTTCAGACGATCGGAGAGAACGCCGATCTGCTCGAAAGCGATCCTAAATGGCAGAAGGTCGCACAGACCTTGCAGCGCAGCATCCATCGCGGCCAGCGAATCGTGCATAGCATTCTCGAAACCACCGGCTCGGCTACCGACCTAGAGCCCGTCATCGAGAATGCAACGCAATTTTGCCAGGATTATCTGGAATGCGCCAATAGTCAGCGAATCGGATTCACCCAAGAGATCGATCGCGAGTTTCACTTGAAGGGCGATCCTGCTCAGTGGGAGCGCGTTCTGGTCAACTTGTTCTTGAACTCCGCCCAAGCTGGCGCCAAGAATATTCACGTGGAGGCCCGCCAGCAGGAAATCGTCGTGAGCGATGACGGCCCGGGAATTTCACCCGAGCTGCTGCCGCGGATTTTTCAGCCGCGCGTGTCGACCAAGTCAATTATCTCGGGGCTGGGTCTCTATGTGGTGCAGTCCATCGTGGAGCAGAACGGCGGTACGGTCAGCGCAGCTAATGGACCCAGCGGTGGCGCGGTCTTCACTTTGCACGTGTAGGCCCGCCATACGCCTCATCCAGAATCTGCACCACGTGCGCCACTCTCTGTCCGCGGCCAAACTTCTGAACACCCGCGGCTAATTGCAGCATGCAGCCTGGATTTGCTGTGACGACCACCTGTGCGTCTGTCCCATTTACGAAATCCATTTTCTTGCGGAGCAGCGCCATGGCCATCCCAGTATGCACGACGTTATAAATTCCGGCGCTGCCGCAGCACAAATCCGACAGAGGCATCTCGTGAAGCTGCAATCCCGGAACCGCATTTAATAGTTTCCGGGGCGCGGAACGGATTTTTTGCCCGTGCGCCAGGTGACACGAATCCTGGTATGTAACCGTCATGGACTGCGGCTTCATATCCATGACGTTGAGGTCGATGGATGCGAGAAACTCGTTCACGTCTTTCACCAGCGCCGAAAAGCGCCGGGCTTTCTCCGAATACTCCGCGTCGTGCTCCAAAAGCTCACCGTATTCCTTCAGCGTCGATCCGCAGCCGCCCGCGTTGGTAACGATTGCGTCATATTCACCTTCCAGCAAGGCATCGATGTTTTGCCGGGCCAGCTCCCGTGCCTTCTCCCGGATCCCGGCATGCACGTGCAGGGCGCCGCAGCAGGTCTGAGTTCGGGGAATCGAAACTTCGCAGCCGTTCTTCTGCAGCACCCTCACCGTCGCCTCATTGAGGCGCGCGAAACTGATGTTCGCGATACACCCCCCCATAAACGCCACGCGATGCCGCTGCGTACCCTCGGGCGCCAGCACCCTCCCGTAATAGCCGAAGAAGAATGGCGATTCGATTTCCGGCGCCAGACTCTCCACCTCACGCATTCTGGCGGGCAAAAAGCCCAGCATTCGAACCAGTTTTTTCAAGCCGGTGGCCTGATAGAAATAGAGCAGCGTGCCGACTATCCCAAGGTTTAGCTTGGACGGCAAAAGCTTCTGAAAAACGAGCCAACGTAGCATTCGAACGTGCCACGGCCGCTGGATCTTGGTCTCGATCTCAGCGCGCGCTGCCTCTACCAGGCGCCCGTACTGCACTCCCGATGGACAGGCAGTTTCACAACCGCGGCAGGCCAAGCAAAGCTCGATGTGCTCTATATAGGAGGGGCTAATCGCCACTGCGCCGCTGGACACCTGCGCCATCTGATAAATCCGCCCTCGCGGAGAATCCATTTCAACGCGCAGCTCGCGATAGGTCGGGCAGGCGTTCAGACATAAGCCGCAATGCACACAGCGGTCAAGATCGGCCTGCTGCGGTTTGTCGAAATTCACCAGCTCAGAGACGGCCATATAGTCTGCCGCGGTTAAGAAGATACTGCGGGTCGAACATTTCCTTTACCTTTTTCATCATCGCAAAGTCGGTTCCCGGCTCGGGCCATAAGTCCGACGTTTCGCGTACGCTGTGCGGAGCGAATTCCACCACGCACTTTCCTTTATGACCCTCCCGATACAGCCGTTCGATATGGCGTAGATCTCCGGGTTGGGAGTAGTACCAATAACACACACCCGATCCCGCCCGTGCCAATACCGGCGCTGGTAATGTCTCCAGCACCTGCCCGACTTCTGAAAGCGTGCATGAAATCCGCACTACTACTCCGTCTGCATGCTCCCGCAGAAACCGTGGCGTGAACTCGCGAATCCGCTCCCACAGTTCCTGTTCCCCAGCCCCCTCTACCACCCGCGCGCCTGGCAATTCGCGCGAGTAGCGATCTAGCACCGCCGGGCTTCCGCCGCCCTGAATCATCAGATCATAACCCGCTGCCGATTTGACGATATCCACGGCGGCCGGTTGGAGGGGGCCTTTCAAGGCCTTGTCCCGCGCCGCGATCGCCTCCGTCGACCGAACGAATTCCCGCACGAAAGTTCGCGTACCCGCGGGCATCGGATGCAAGCGGAAGTTAATCACGGCCACGGCCGCCAGAGTCCCGAACGATCCGATCATCAGCTTGCCCATATCCAAGCCGGCAACGTTCTTCACTACCATTCCGCCGGATCGGATCAATTTGCCTTCCAGCGTCGCGAACGTCATACCGATCACCATGTCCCGCGCAGTCCCGTACAGACGCCGGCGTGGACCGCTCGCATTCGCTGCCACGATCCCGCCTATGGTCGCGTTCTCAGAAAATGGAGGATCGAGCGGAATCATCTGCCGATGCTCAGCCAGCACCCGGAGCAATTCACGGTAAGGTATCCCAGCCTCCACGCTGATCGTCAGATCGTTGGGCTCGTATTGCAAAACACGATTCAGCTTCGTCGTCGAAATCCGCACATCCGCCGCCGAGATCGGGCCGCCCATCCGATCCTTGGTCGAGTTGCCGCACAATTGGATAGTCTGATGGTTGCGTTGCGCCACGGCTAGCGCTTCGGCCAGATCTTCCGGGCTGCCAGGTACCATCATCAGCGTTATCGTACCAGCCGCGACGTGCCAAACGTCTTGGGAAAATGGAACCTTCATGAATTTCGCCGCCCTGGTGCGCTCTTTTTTGCCGCTCCGCAACCCGATCGGCTTCGGCGCCAGCGACTTCATCGAACTCATCATCGCGGCGCTATTAGTGCTGCTGGCGCTGGTTTCACGCCGCTGGATCGAGCCCTATGCGCGCAAGTTGGCGCCAAGAACCGGTTGGTGCATGTTGCTCCTGGCGACATCGCCGGTCGTGCTACGGCTCGCGCTCCTTTCTCATCATCCGGTTCCCTCGCCCGACATTTACGACGAATTCAGTCATCTTCTCGTGGCCGACACTCTCCGGCATTTTCGCCTCGCCAATCCAGCGCATCCATTACATCAGTTCTTCGAAACGTTCTTTGTACTACAGCAGCCCACCTACAGCTCGATCTACCCGCTCGGTCAGGGTTTGTCGATGGCGCTTGGCCGCATGCTGTTTGGCATTCCCTGGGCCGGCGTTCTACTGTCCACCTCGGCTTTCTGCGCGCTCTGCTACTGGATGCTGCGCGGCTGGACCACTTCCCTCTGGGCGCTACTTGGCGGTCTCCTCGCAGTCGTCGAATTTGGCCCGCTCAATCAATGGATGAACAGCTATTGGGGTGGGACGTTGTCGGCAACCGCCGGATGCCTCGTCTTTGGCGCGATACCGAGACTGCGCGAATCCGGCAGGCGTCGTGATGCAGCGCTCCTAGGCCTCGGCCTGGCTCTTCAGCTACTCACGAGGCCTTACGAGTTCATTTTCCTGTTCGCGGGTGCAGCCCTGTTTCTTTCCCGATCATTCCGCAGACCTGCCAGACTCGCGCCTGCCTTGCTCGTCCTACTGCCCGCAATCGGGCTCACGCTGCTCCAAAACAAGCAAGTGACTGGGAGTTGGACGACGCTCCCCTACATGCTGAGCCAATATCAATACGGCGTGCCCGCTGCGCTCACCTTTCAATCCAACCCCGTTCCTCACAACGATCTCACTCCACAACAGCAGCTCGATTACAAGATGCAGCTTGCGTTCGGGCCGAGTGGTCCCGAAACAGTCGAGACTTATCTGACGCGCTTGGCTTACCGCGTGCGATTCTACCGCTTCTTTTTCCTTCCGCCGCTTTATCTCGCTCTCATTGCGTTCCTCTTCGCCCTACGCGAAGTCCGATTCGCATTGGTTGCGCTTACGCTGCTGATCTTCGCGCTCGGAGCAAATTTTTTCCCAGCTTTCCAATTTCACTACATCGCCGCAGTCACGTGCCTGTTCGTTCTCATAATCGTCACGGGGCTTCGGCAATTAATCCGGCTGACCATTCGGGGATGGCCTGTGGGCAACGAAGCCGCCCGGCTGATCGTGTTCCTTTGCTTCATCCATTTCGTTTTCTTTTACGGCCTTCACGTTTTCGACACTGCAGATTTCTCGTTGGCGATGCGACACTACGAAACCTGGGACGTCATCAACCACAACAACCCCGAGCGCCGGATCGAGGTCAACGGCCAGCTCGCAAAAATTCCCGGCAAATTGCTGGTTTTCGTTCGATACTGGCCCCAGCATATCTTCCAGGACGAGTGGGTTTACAACGAAGCGGATATTGACCGGTCCCGCATCGTATGGGCGCGGGACCTCGGGGCAGTCGAAGACGAAAAACTGCGGCGTTACTATCCCGATCGCGCCGTCTGGCTGCTGGAACCCGATGCTCGTCCGCCCCAGCTCAGCCGCTACGTGCCCGAGCCACCCGCACCCATCCCGCAACCTTCGCCACTCCGGCTGGAGCAGGTGCACTAGCTAATGGATTTCCTGCGCTTCTTTCTGCCGCTTCGCAATCCCATCGGATTTGGCGCCGCTGATTTCATTGAGCTGATCTTGGCGGTTCTCCTGGTCATGCTCGTACTCGCCTCACGTCCCGTTCTAGAGCCCTACGCTCGCAAACTTGCTCAACATACCGTCTGGTCCACGCTGATGCTCGCCGCGCTCCCCATCGCGCTCCGTCTCGCGCTGCTGCCGCAATATCCCATCCCGTCTCCTAACGTGACCGATGACTTCAGCTATATTCTTCTTGCCGACACGCTGCGCCATTTCCGTCTCGCCAATCCTCCCCACGGGCTGCATCAGTTCTTCGAAACATTCTTCGCGCTCCAGGAACCAACCTACAGTTCGATCTTTCCGCTCGGCCAAGGCATCGTCCTCGCGCTCGGCTGGAGCATCTTTGGACATCCCTGGGCAGGCGTCGCTCTTTCCATCGGCGCTTTGTGCGCGTTGTGCTACTGGATGCTCCGCGCCTGGACCACGCCCGGATGGGCGCTGGTCGGAGGGTTGCTGGCCGTCGTCGAATTTGGACCGCTCAATCAGTGGATGAACAGCTTCTGGGGCGGGGCAATCTCGGCTTGCGCGGGCTGCCTTGTATTTGGCGCGTTGCCGAGACTGCGCGAATCTCCAGGTTTTCGGAACGCCGCACTGCTCGGGCTAGGTCTGGCCCTGCAGCTCCTCACACGACCTTACGAGTTCATCTTCCTACTGGCGAGCGTGGTTTTGTTTGTTTTACTCTCCTTCCGCAAAGCCCTGAAGCTCACGCCCGCGCTTCTTGTTCTATTGCCCGCCATCGCGCTGGTCCTGCTCCAGAACAAGCAGGTTACCGGCAGTTGGACCACGCTACCCTACATGCTCAGCCAATATCAATACGGCGTGCCGTCCAGCTTCACTGTCCAGGCCAACCCCATCCCACACCGGCAGCTTACGCGCGAGCAGCAACTCGACTACGAAATCCAATCGGAGACCCACGGCTCCACGACTGACACGGTCCGGACGTTCTGGGACCGCTACCTCAGCCGCGTTCGCTTTTACCGCTTCTTCTTCCTCCCGCCGCTCTATCTCGCCTTGCCGGCCTTCTTGCTCGTGCTTCGCGAGCGCCGTTTCCTGTGGGTGATCCTCACGCTGCTCATTTTCAGCCTCGGGGCTAATTTCTATCCGTACTTTTATAGCCACTACATCGCGGCCGTCACCTGCCTGTTTGTCCTGGTCAGTGTTACCTCGCTCGAACGTCTGGGCCGTTACAATATTGCCCGCCTGATCCTGTTCCTGTGCGCGGCCCATTTCGCCTTTTGGTACGGCCTGCATCTTTCCGGGAATCAGCCGCTTTACTCCGCGATGACGCCGTATGAAACCTGGGACGCCATCAATCATGACGATCCAGACGGCCGCATCGCGATCAACAACCAGCTTACGCAGTCTCCAGGAAAGCAACTGGTATTTGTTCGGTATTACCCGCCGCACGAATTCCGCGAGTGGGTCCACAACCTGGCTGATATTGATGCCTCGCAAGTTGTTTGGGCGCGCGATCTCGGCTCCGAAGAAAACGAAAAACTCCGCACTTACTACCCCGATCGCAAGGCTTGGCTGCTCGAACCCGATTTCCGGCCGCCTCGCCTCACACCTTTGAATTAGGACCGGCGCCGCAGCTCGGGGGCAGGTGTATACTCGAATGCTAGGTATCTTTGGAGGAACCAATGAAGCTATCTCTGCTGGTTTTCGGAATCGCTCTTTGGCTTGGATCTGCCGCAGTCGCGGCTCCCATTACGTATGTCGCCACTTTGAACGGACCAAATGAAGGCACTGCATCTCCCGGCATTGGAAGCGGTTTAGTCATCATTGATACCACCGCCAACACGTTGTTCGTAATGGAGTCCTTTTCTGGTTTGGTGGCCCCGACGACCGCGTCTCACATTCACTGTTGCACTGGTACTCCCCTGACTGGGACAGCGGGCGTAGCAACCCAACTCCCGTCGTTCAGTTTGTTTCCGCTTAGCGTCTTCTCTGGAAGCTTCATGCAGACTTTCGATCTTACGATGGGCTCATCCTGGAACCCCGCCTTCATCAGCGCTAATGGAGGAACTCCGGCTGGCGCCGAAGCAACTCTGGCAGCCGGACTCGCCGCTGGAGACGCCTACCTGAACATTCACACGACGCAATTTCCCGGCGGCGAAATCGAGGGCTTCTTGACGCCGCAAGTTCCCGAACCCGGCACGTTCGGACTGGCGTTGTTCGGGGTTGCCGGGCTGCTCGCTTGGCGGCGGCGTAACCGCCAGACCCGCTAAAATAAACCAGTACGGCTCTCGGCTCAGTTATTGTTTGGACCAATGAAGGCTACGATCGACATCCCCGATTCCCTGTTCCACCAGGCTAAAGCGACCGCCGCTGAGCAGGGTTGCTCCCTCAAGGATTTCTTCACGGAAGCCGTGCGCGAGCGGTTGGGGAGAAAAGCCGCTCTGCCTAACCTCGATAAACCCTGGATGCGCGCTTTCGGAGGCCTGCGCGATCTCCATGCCGAGACCAGGCGGCTGGATCGCGTCATTCGCCAGGAGTTTGAGCGTCTCGACGACTAGGAGAATTGAAGTTGATTCTCGTCAATGCTTTTTCGGCATTTGCCGGTGGCAATCAGAATCTATCGCCGTTCGTCGAGAACGAGGATTCACCAGTCCCGCTTTCGCGCGCGGTATCAGCGCTGGCTCGACGCCAATCTGTCCTTGTTCGACCTGCTGGCTGTCGGCGTCGAAACCGCGCGGGGATATGCGGAACTTCGGCGCGAGTTGAAGACTGCGGGAACGCCTATTCCCAGCAATGACACCTGGATCGCCGCTCTGGCCCGCGAGCATCGGCTCCCCGTCGTGACCCGCGATGTTCACTTCCAAGCCATCCGCGGCCTGCATCTGCTTACCTGGTAACGCCTTAAATTGGACTGGAATGATAAGATTGAACCATAGAAGGTCAACCCATAGAAGGTCAATCCATGGATTCCCGCCGTAAGTTCATCGGCACGATGGCCACTGGCCTCGCCACCACTCTCGCCTCACCGCAAGGCGTGTTGGGGGCTAACGATCGCGTCCGCATGGGAATCATCGGCGCCGGCGACCGCGGCACCGAACTGGTTCACTGGGCGCTCAACTGCCCCAACATCGATTTCGTTGCATTCGCCGATATCTACACCAAGCGCCTCAACGATGCCAAGAGACTCGCCCCTAGCGCAGCCAGCTATCTCGACCATCGCCGCCTCCTCGACGACAAATCCATCGATGCCGTTATCATTGCCACGCCCCAGCATCTGCACTGCGAGCACTTCGTCAATTCCATCCAGGCCGGCAAGCACGTCTATCAGGAAAAGACCATGGCTTTCACGGTCGACCACGCCAAGCGCATGCGGGCCGCCTACCGAAATGCGCCGAAGCTCACGGTCCAGGTCGGCCATCAATCCTGTTCCTCGGGCCAAATGCCCGACGCGTTGAACTTTCTCGCCACTGGGTACGTCGGAAAAATTACGGCTGTTCACATGCACATGTATCGCAATACGCCCCACGGAAAGCCGCAGTGGGCGCGGCCGGTGTATCCCGACATGAATCCTGAGAACGTTCTCTGGAATTCCTTCCTAGGCGACGCGCCTAAGCGCGATTTCGAGGCGAACCGATACATCAATTGGCGATTCTTCTGGGACTATTCGGGCGGCAACGTCTACGAAAACATGTGCCACCAGCTTTCGTTCTGGTACAAAGCGCTGAATCTGCAAATCCCCAAAGCCGTCAACATGACCGGCGGCATTTATTTGTGGAACGATGGCCGCGAAGTTCCCGACACCATGAACGTCTCCATTGAGCAGCCCGAAAACATTCTGGTTAGTTGGGACTCGGGTTTCGGCAACAACCAGCTCAGCGTGAGCGAAGACGTGCTCGGCACCGACGGAACCATCTCCAAAGGCGCTGCTATTCGCTATGTGCCGCAGAAAGTGAATCGCCCGGACGGGACCGAGATGTTGGGCCGTACCACTGCGGCCGGCAATGCCCACATGCAGAATTTTGTGGACTGCATCCGCGATGGGAAAGAACCGAATTGCCCCTTCGATTTGGGATTCCGCGTTTCGATCGCTTGCCGCATGGCAGTGGAAAGCTATCGGCAGAGCCGGACTATGCGCTGGGATTTACAGAAAGAACTGATCGTCTGATCCGCGATGGAATTCGACTACACGCAGGAGCAGATCCATCTTCGAAAAGCTGTCCGTGAATTTGCCGAAGCCGAAATCGCGCCTCACGTGCTCGAGTGGGATGAAGAGCAAATCTTTCCGCTGGAAGCCATCAAGAAGGCCGGCCAACTCGGTTTCCTGGGCGCCATTTTTCCGGAAGATCTGGGCGGCGCCGGACTCGGCTATGTCGATTACGCCATCATCATCGAAGAGCTGTCGCGGGTCGATCCCTCGGTCGGCCTGATCGTTGCCGCGCACAATTCCCTCTGCACGAATCACATTTTCATCGCCGGCAGCGACGAACAGCGTCAAGAGTACATTCCGAAACTGGCAACTGGAGAGTGGATCGGTTCCTGGTCGCTCACTGAAACCGAATCGGGGTCCGACGCCGCGGGAACACGGACCAAGGCGGTTAAGGATGGCGCCTGCTGGGTGCTGAACGGCAGCAAGATCTTCACCACCAATGCTCAGTATGCCGATGTCTGCGTCGCCATGGCGGTTACCGATCGCGGCGCATCGCAGCATGGCATTTCCGCGTTCATTCTCGAAAAAGGCGTGCCTGGCTTCCGAGTCGGTAAGAAGGAGAACAAGCTCGGAATGCGCGCCAGTGCAACGGGTGAAATTGTATTCACCGATTGCCGCGTGCCGGAATCGCAACTGCTGGGCAAGCGCGGCGAAGGCTTCATCGATAGCCTGCGCATTCTGGACGGCGGCCGCATCTCCATCGCGGCGCTCTCGGTGGGAACGGCGCAAGGGGCTTATGAGGCCGCGCTGAAATATTCCAAGCAGCGTAAGCAATTCGGCCGGTTCATCTCCGAGTTTCAAACCATCCAAAACAAGCTCGCCGACATGGCCACCGAAATCGATGCCGCGCGCCTGCTTACGTATCGCTCCGGATGGATGAAGGATCAGGGTCACCGCGTCACCAAGGAATCGTCAATGGCCAAGCTTTTCTCGTCCGAGGTCGCGGTGCGCGTCACCAACGAAGCCGTCCAGATCCACGGCGGCAACGGGTTCATCAAGGATTATCCAGTCGAAAAGTTCTATCGCGACGTCAAGCTCTGTACCATCGGCGAGGGGACTAGTGAAATTCAGCGGCTGGTTATCGCCCGCCAACTTTTGAAGAGTTGATGACGGACTCGGCTCAGAAAATTCTGGCCGGCGATCTCCGCGCCCTGGCCCGTGCCGCCACCTCGATCGAGAACCGGTCTCACCGTGCCGAGCCGCTACTCAAAGAACTCTTTTCTCACACCGGCAAGGCAACCGTAATCGGCATCACCGGCTCACCCGGCGTCGGCAAGAGCACTCTGGTCGACCGCCTGGTCCACGAGCTGCGCAGCGAGAACAAACAGGTCGGCGTGATCGCCGTGGACCCGACCAGTCCCTACACTGGCGGGGCGATTCTCGGCGACCGCATCCGTATGCTGGCCCATCACGCCGACCCAGGCGTTTTCATCCGCTCCATGGCAACTCGCGGCTGGCTGGGCGGGCTGGCCGCAGCCACTACCGATATGGCTCTGCTGCTCGACGCCGCCGGCAAAGAGGTCGTGCTCATTGAAACGGTCGGAGTTGGCCAGGATGAAGTGGAGATCGCGAAGCTCGCCGACGCGACCGTCGTGGTGCTGGTGCCCGGAATGGGCGACGATGTGCAAGCCATCAAAGCCGGCATCATGGAAATCGCCGACGTCTTCGTCATCAATAAAGCGGATCAACCCGGCGCGGACCGCCTGGAGCGCGAGATCAAAGCCATCCAGAGTCTTTCTACGCGCAAAGACGGCTGGGTGCCGCCGGTGATTCGAACCGCCGCTACTGAAGGCCAGGGAATCACTGAGACTCTGGTCGCGGTACGATCGTTTCTGGCGCGTAGCGGAGCGAAAGACCGGGCAGTAGCGAACTGGCATGTACGGCTGCGCGAGATGCTGCGAGAGCGGTTGCTGGAACGTTTTTCGGATGTCAATTTCGAGGCCGCTGCCGAAAAGGTCGCCGCGCGGCAAGAGGATCCATACTCAATCGTCAATGGCTGGCTCAAACACTCTAAAGATTGATCATCTGGGCATCGCCGTGCGGTCGCTGGATGCCGCGCTAGACTTCTACGAAAAGCAACTCGGCTTCTCGGTCGCTCTCCGCGAAACGGTCGAACAGGAGAAAGTGAAAGTCGCCATGCTGCCCGCGGGTGAGTCGCGTATCGAATTGCTGGAAGCCACGGAAGCAGATTCAGTAATCGCCAAATTCATCGATAAGCGGGGCGAAGGGCTGCATCACGTCGCCATCAGAGTGCCCGATCTCGCGAGCGCTGTCGCGCGTCTAAAATCGAGCGGCGCCCGATTGATGAACGATCCGCGGCTAGGCGCAGGCGGCCACCTTTATGTTTTCGTCCATCCCTCATCGACCGGTGGCGTTTTGCTGGAACTCATACAAGCATGAAACCTACGATCGGTATTATCGGGGGCAGCGGGCTGTACTCAATGCCGGGCTTTGAAGCGCAGCGGGAGTTGGCGATCGACACGCCATGGGGCCGGCCTTCGGATCCATATGTCGTCGGAAAGCTAGCCGGGAAAGAGGTGGCCTTTCTTGCGCGCCATGGCCGGGGGCATCGCATCTCGCCTTCCGAGCTGAATTTCCGCGCCAACATCTACGGTTTTAAATCGCTCGGAGTCGAGAGAATCATTTCGCTCAGCGCCGTCGGATCGCTGACCGAAAAACATCCGCCGTTGAAATTCGTAATACCCGATCAGTTTTTCGACCGCACGCGCGGCCGCGTCTCCACTTTTTTCGGCGAAGGACTGGTCGCGCACGTCAGCTTCGCCGATCCTGTCTGCCCGCAGCTTTCCGAAGTCGTTCACCAATCCTGTGCGCAGGTAGGGGTCGATGTATTTCGTGGCGGCACTTACTTGTGCATGGAGGGTCCGGCCTTTTCCACCAAGGCCGAATCGAACGTTTATCGCAGTTGGGGCATGGACGTGATCGGCATGACCAATCTGCAGGAGGCCAAGCTCGCGCGCGAAGCCGAGATCTGTTACGTGACGGTAGCGATGGTCACCGACTACGATTGCTGGCACGAAGAGCACGATGCCGTGACCGTTACCGATATCCTCGCCAACCTGAGCAAGAATGCCGACAACGCGTGCAAAGTTGTGGCCGCCACTGTCGCCGGCATGCCAGCCGCGCGCGAATGCAAGTGTGGAGCGGCGCTCGCCCACGCCTTGATTACAGATCGCAAGGCCATCCCGGAAGCCACCCGGAAAAAACTGGAGTTGTTGGTTGGAAGATACCTCGGCTGATTCACTGGCGAAGGAACTGTTGGAACATTGCCTGGCCGGCTCACCCTACCCTGAACGGCTGGTGGATGATTTGCTCGAAGGGGACCGCAGCCGGGCCTTGTTCCGCATCGTGGTCGAGCGCCTGGCCGACCTGTTCGAGCCGCGTCTCTGCGAAGTTTACGCCGATCTTTTCTCGGAAGTGATCGCGCGGCGCATTCCCGATCTGCATGCCGAGCATCTGGCGGCGCGCTACGAACGGGTGCGGCGGCCTCGAAAGTTGGATCGTGATCCCGCCGTGATTCGAAACGTATTCGTGCTGTCCCGTGTCACGCTGGGCGCCGATGTGGCGATCACAAGTATCATGCTGGACGCCGCCAAGCAAAAGTTTCCCAACGCTCAGATCTACTTCGTCGGGCCGCAGAAAGCCTGGGAGCTGTTCGCGGCCGATTCGCGATTGAGACATATCGCCATTGCTTATGGCCGCAGCGGAGCACTCGACGGCCGGCTCTCGATTTGGCGGGCTCTGCGGGAAACGATGGGCAAACCTGCCAGCATCATCATCGATCCCGATTCCCGCCTTACGCAGTTGGGCCTGCTCCCAATTTGTTCAGAGGAAGATTACTATTTCTTCGAAAGCCGTTCGTATGGCGGCGACGGCGATGAGTCTGTTTCTGATCTGGCGCGGCGGTGGGTTTTGGAAACATTTGGGGCCGCCGATGCGCGGCCTTATATTCGCACCGGCCTGGATGCCTCCGAGCTCGCGATCACGGTTAGCCTCGGGGTCGGAGAGAATCCAGCCAAACGCGTTCCGGACCCGTTCGAAGAAGAGCTGCTTCGCAGCCTGCCGCGGCCGGTTTTGATCGACAGGGGTGCTGGCGGCGAAGAAGCTGATCGCGTCGAACGCGCCGTGGCTCGCGCGGGCCCGGGCATCGCGATGTGGGAGGGTTCCTTCGCCGGCTTCGCTGCTCACATCCAGCGCAGTCATTTGTATATTGGCTACGATTCCGCCGGCGGGCATGTCGCCGCGGCGTGTGGTGTCCCGATGATCAGCATCTTCGCCGGGTTTGCATCCGAACGCATGGTCCAGCGGTGGCGCCCAACCGGGCCTGGCAAAATCACTGTGCTTCGCGCCGATCAATTTTCTGGGCCCGGTCCCTTGACAGAGGCAATACTTCGATTATTATAGAAATATGGAAACCGACATCAAGGAAGTCGTCAAAGAAAGATATGGACGCGCCGCCCGGGGCGTTTCTAGCGGCACCAGGTCCTGCTGCGGAGGCGCCTGCGACCCGATCACCAGCAATCTCTACGATGCCTCTCAGACCGACGTGTTGCCCGAGGAAGCCGTCAAAGCGTCGCTAGGCTGCGGAAACCCGACCGCGCTGGCGAAGCTAAATCCTGGTGAAACAGTCCTCGATCTCGGGTCGGGCGGCGGCATCGATGTTCTACTATCAGCCCGGCGTGTTGGCCCGACCGGCAAAGCCTACGGTCTCGATATGACGGACGATATGCTGGCCCTGGCTGAGGAGAATAAGCGCAAAGCCGGTGTCCAGAATGTCGAATTCCTGAAGGGCGAGATCGAAAGCATCCCTCTGCCCGACAATTCGGTGGACGTCATCATTTCTAACTGCGTCATCAACCTGTCTAGCAATAAAGATCGCGTGCTCAGCGAGGCCTTCCGGGTGCTGAAGCCGGGCGGACGGTTCGCCGTTTCTGACGTGGTGACGCGCGGTGAAATCCTGCCCGAGATTCGTAAGAGCGTCCTGCTGTGGGTCGGCTGCGTGGCCGGCGCGCTGGATGAAGGTGAGTATCGAAGCAAGTTGAAATCAGCAGGCTTCGAACAGATCGATCTGGAGCCCACTCGCGTCTATCGGGCCGAAGACGCCAGGGACTTTCTGGCTGGCGAGGGCATTGATGCCGAGGCCATCGCGCCCCAGGTGGACGGAAAGTTTTTGAGCGCTTTCATTCGCGCTGTAAAACCGGCTTAGAAGGCGCAGCTCCTACTGCTTCTTCTGAGTCTTATCTGCCGGAGGCTTCTCTTTGGTCGTGTCGTCGGGCAGTGCGTCGGGAGTCTCGAACTTGATGGTGCTGCCGGTTTCGAACTTGCGATACAGGCGGAACTCGGTTTCGTTCTTTGAGCCATAGCGCGACCGGCTAACAGTGAGGACAGCTTTGAGCGGCAACAGATATTCGGCTTCAGCAATCTTTTCGAAATCATAATCGAGCGATTGGTGGGACTCTCGCACCGGAAACGCCTCCGGAAGGTTGTAAGGATCCAGCGTGAGTTTGGTCACCATCTTGGTGTCCTCGTCGATATAGACCAGGCCGCGATAGGCGGGGACGATATTGAGATTGTCCTCGACCAGAATGTGATATCTCGAATATTGCTGCTCGATGTCGTAGCCAAATACGTAGGTCCGCCGGCCGCGCAACGTTCCCCAATGATCCCAGGAGAAACGCGCATGGCTTTCGGGCTCGAAAATTTCTTTCATCATGGTCCCGAATTCACCCGCCGAAGTCGTGCCGCCGAAGGCTTCCATGGATTTGTTGGTCACTGGCTGGTCATTATGCAGGACGACCTGATAATCTTCCTTTTGCCCGTCATAGGTCAGGCGCGTGGTGATGGTGTCGCCCTTGTACCAGTTGTTTCCGCCTTTGGGATCGAAGCTGCGGCGGGTGACCTGTACGCAGATGAAATTCGGCAGGTTCTTGGTGTAATTCATCACGTATTCGCGCGCCTGGTCGATGATCTTTTCCTGCTCAATAGAACTGGGTGGAGGGGGAGGCACGTATACTGGTTTCGGAGCCGGCGGCGCGGCCACGGGCAGCGTGGAAGACGCATTACCCAGCACCCGCAGAGCTGCAACAGTTTTCGGTCCAGCGCCCATCCCCTGCAGTTCTTCAATCATCCGGTCGTCGAGTTTCTCGACCATTTTGACGTGGTGCAGGTATTCGGCCACGTCTTTATCGGGCTCCTTGAGCTGGATCGCCGAACGCATGAACGCCGTCAATTTGTCTACGGTCAAGCTCATGTCCGCGGCAGCGAGGCCGACCGCGGCGGCGAGAATCAAGACGTACCGCATACTACTACTATTGTGCCCCAAGTTCATTTCGAAAGTAGACGTACCAGGGCTGGCCTGAGTTCCGGGTATTGGAACTGAAAACCGGCCGACTGGGCCGCCTTGGGCAGTACCCGCTGGCTGCCTAGGATGACTTCGGCCATTTCGCCGAACAGGATTTTGAGGGCGAATTTCGGTACTGGAAAGATCGCGGGACGATGCAGCGCGTTGGCGAGCTGCTCGGTAAACTCAGCGTTCCGTACCGGCTGCGGGGAGGTCGCGTTCATGGGGCCACGAGCGGCGGAATTGTCTAGTGAGAACCGGATCAGGGCGATCACATCGTCGACATGAACCCACGACATCCACTGCTGGCCCGAAGCCAGGCGTCCTCCGAGGCCGAGCCGGAAGGGAGGTAGCATCTTGGCGAGCGCGCCGCCATCTTTCCCAAGAACCACGCCGAATCGCAGCGGGACCACCCGGATTCCGAGGGCTTCGGCCTGCCGGGCAGCCTGCTCCCAGTCGATGACGACCTGCGCAAGAAAGCCGCTGCCCGGCGCCGACGTTTCCGTGAGTGTCTCATCGCCGCGCGAACCGTAGTAGCCAATGGCGGAAGCACACACCAGCACCTGAGGGTGGCGCGATTGCTTGGCAAGCGCATTCACAAGATTGCGCGTTCCATCGGCGCGGCTGCCGCGGATGCGCTGCTTCACCTCCGAGGTCCAGCGTTGTGCGACGGATTCGCCCGCCAGATAAACGATGGCGTCGGCGGAGGCGAGGGCTTCGGACGGCGGCTCGGATTCCGTGGAGGGCCATTCCGAGAATCGAACAGCTTGCGGAAGGCCAGCGGACCGTTTTCTTCCGAGAGCGTGAATGCTGTGCCCGGCGTCGAGCAGTTCCTGGATCAGGTGGTTACCGATAAAGCCGCTGGCACCCGTGACCGTGATGTTCATGAATCAATCTTCGTCTATCTCGCGTAGCCAGATTCCGCCAGGCGGCTACAATGAGGTTGTTATCATGCGCGCCTGGAACCGGGCCAAATTGCTGTGGGGCTACCTGCGGCGCAAATCGACGCTGAATGCGCTACCGGTGGAGTACATCGTCGAAACCACCGCCAAGTGCAATCTGTATTGTCCGATGTGTCCTCGCGAAACTTACAAGCAGCCGAAAGAGGACATGACACAGGAGATCTTCACGCGGCTGGTGGAGGAGTCCGGGCGCAGCGCCGAGCACATGATGCTGATTGGTCTAGGCGAGCCGTTTATGGATCGCCAGATTTTCGATCGCATCGAATATTGCGCGCGCCACAATATCTCGACCTTGCTTTCAACCAACGGCACCTTTTTCGACGAGAAGACTTGCGCGCGACTGCTGGATTCGCCGCTGGAGCACATCACGCTGAGTTTCGACGGCGCGACCAAAGAGTCTTATGAGTATTACCGCAAGGGCGCGAAGTTTGAAAAGGTCCGCGACAATTTTGTGCGGTTTGCGCGCATGAAGCACGAGCGCGGCTCCAAAGTGCAGGTGGTCGTCCAGATGGTGAGAATGCAGCGCAATGCCGGGGAAGTGGATGATTTCATCCGTTTCTGGAGCGCGGTGCCGGGGGTCGATCAGGTTCGAATCAAGGAAGACGAGACCAATCTGCTGCAGCCGGAAGCCGTTCATGCGGCGCAGGACTGGACACATCCCTGCCACTATCTGTGGCGCGGGCCGATGTACGTGAAGCACAATGGCGACGTCTATCCGTGCTGCCAGAGCTATATGCTGGACGGCCGGCCGGTGGGGAATGTGGGCGTGCAATCTCTTCCAGATATTTGGAATTCCGAGGAGATGCAGCGGATGCGCAGGCTGCATGTGGACGGCCGGGCGGGTGAGATCGCGATCTGCTCGCGTTGCTGCACGACAATACCCCATCCGTTGCTGGTGGCGGGAAGCCTGCTGTTGCATGGCCGGACCGTGCGGCGGATGCTGCCGTGGGTAGAACGGATGGTCTATTTTTCGAAGCTGCCCCGGTCG
>Ga0210406_10002945_pt1 | contig 18963 bp, 18 predicted proteins | sample IncBWC30MmetaG_FD_155454 | JGI IMG/M metagenome (GOLD analysis project Ga0210406, IMG submission 155454) | Forest soil microbial communities from Barre Woods Harvard Forest LTER site, Petersham, Massachusetts, United States - Inc-BW-C-30-M | ecosystem: Environmental > Terrestrial > Soil >... | reverse complement strand
ATTGTCGCTGCAGTTTTCGCGTCGCTTGAATGATGCTGAAGGAGGTTTCGGCGGCGTCATCGTCATCTCGATCGACCCGAATTTCGTCGAGCGGTTCTACCGGACAGTCGATCTCGGCCCACTGGGCAGCATCGTCTTGCGCAACCTCGATGGTGTAATACTCGCAGCCCAGGGACTTTCGGAAAACGTCATCGGCCGGAAGATCAAGCAGCCCGCTCTCGCCGACGCGCTTGCGCGTGCGCCTTCCGGTCACTACTGGGGCGGCGGCGCCGTCGACGGCACCAACCGGCTCGTCGCCTACCGTACCTCGCAGAAGTTCCCCTTGACCTTCGCGGTCGGCCTGCCAGAGAGAAATATCCTGAGCGACTACGAAAGGCATCGATCGGCTTACCAGTTGCTGGCTTCGGTCATTACGCTCGTGGTCCTGATCGCCATGGCATTCACCACCCGTTACCAGGTGAGGCTCGACCGCAGTCAGCAGGACCTCAAGCGGCTCAATGAGGAAATCTCGCGACAGAACCTGCGGTTCGATGCTGCGCTGAGCAACATGTCGAATGGGCTGTCGATGTTCGATGCAAACGGCAGGCTCGTGATCTGGAACGAGCGCTACGTCCGGCTGTATGGAATCCCGAGGGAACTGGTGCGCCAGGGCGCCAACGTCTATGAGATCCTCGAATACCGCTGGCGAACGGGAAACCTGGACGTCGACCCTGCGACCTATGTCGAGAGGTTTCGGCGGGGGTTGGTCAATAAGGGCAAGAGTGCATCGACCACCCTGCTCAAGGACGGGCGGACGATTGCCGTCGTCAATACCGCGATTGCCGGTGGAGGCTGGGTCGGCATCCACGAGGACGTCACGGCCCAGCGTTCACAGGAGAAATTGGTGGCGGAAAAGGCCGCCGAGCTCGAGCTCATCAATGCGCGCTTCAACGCGGCGATGCGCAACATGTCGCAGGGTCTGTGTCTTTTTGATCCCGATCAGCGTGTCGTGATCGCCAACACCCGTTATGCGGAAATCTACCGCCTGCGCGAAGACCAGGTGAAACCGGGGACGACCTTGCGGCAAATTCTCGAGCTTCGCCGTCAGAATGGCACTAATTTTGCGACCGATCCGGAAAGCTATGTCAACGTCAACGTGAAGCTTTCGAGCGAGGCCCAGGAACTTGCCGACGGGCGCGTCATTTCGATCAAGCGCCAGGCGATGGCAAACGGCGGCTGGCTGACGACGCATGAAGACGTAACCGCGGAGAAGCAGAACGAGAAGCTTCTGGCCGAGAAGGCGGCTGAACTCGAGGTGATGAATACCCGTTTCAGCGCGGCGCTGAGCAACATGGCGCAGGGCCTCTGCATGTTCGACAAGCAGAAGCGGCTGGTGGTCTGGAACGAGCGCTTTGCGGAACTGCACAACGTACCAAGGCACTTGCTGAAAGTCGGGACCACTTACGAAGAGATCGTCTCAAGCCGTCTCGCACGTACCCTGAAGAAAGCCGAAAGCGACCCCGAAGTCATGTCCGCCGTCGCCGAGCTTGCGCTACAACCCTCCAACGCCAGCCGGGTCGACGAATTGCCCGATGGCAGGTTCGTGCAGCTCACGCGCCAGCCGATGCCGGGTGGCGGATGGGTCGCCATCATCGAGGACATTACCGAGCGGCGGCGCGCGGAAGCCGAGATCGTTCATTTGGCCCGGCATGACGTGCTGACGGGACTGGCCAACCGCGCCGAGTTCAACGCGCGGCTCGATGAAGCCAGCAAGCGGCTGAAGCGGAACGGCGGCGCCGTCACCGTGATGATGATCGACCTCGATAAATTCAAGGCGGTCAACGACACGCTCGGCCATCCTGCGGGCGACCAGCTTTTGATCGAGGTGGGCCGCCGGCTGCAAGCCACGATCCGTGAGACCGATGTGCTGGCGCGGCTGGGCGGCGACGAGTTTGCCATCATCCAGGAGGGCGGCGCGGACCCGCACGAAGGCGCGATCGCGCTTGCGCTGCGCATCATTGCCACCATTTCGCAGCCATTCGATCTCAACGGCCAGGAGGCGCGGATTGGCACCAGCATCGGGATCGCGATGGCGCCGGAAAACGGCGAGGAGCCTGAGGACCTCCTGAAGCGGGCAGACCTTGCGCTCTACAGCGTCAAGGCCAACGGACGAAATGATTTTCGCCTGTTCAGGCCCGAAATGATCGAGGTCGTCAATACCCAGCAATCCGCCGAGAACGAACTGCGCGAGGCGATCGAGCGCGAGGAATTCGAACTGCACTACCAGCCGGTGGTGGATGTCGGGACGCGGCAGCTTTGCGCCGTCGAGGCGCTGATCCGCTGGCGCCATCCGACCCGTGGCCTGATCGCGCCGGATAATTTCATTCCGCTTGCGGAATCGACGGGCCTGATCGTGCCGCTTGGTGAATGGATCCTGCGGCGGGCCTGCAGGGACGCGGCATCATGGCCGGCCAATGTCAGGGTCGCGATCAATATATCGGCGGTTCAGTTCCAGAAGAGCAATTTGTTCGACGTGATCTTGTGCACGCTGGTGGAAACCGCACTTCCGCCCGAACGGCTGGAACTGGAGATCACCGAGACCTCGCTGCTCGAGAACCAGGAAGCGCATCTGACGACGATAAGGCAACTGAAGAATCTGGGACTCTCGATCGCGCTTGACGATTTCGGCACGGGATTCTCGTCGATCAACTACCTGACGATTTTTCCCTTCGACAAGATCAAGATCGACAAATCGTTCATCAAGGACGTGCTCGAGCGAAGCGACTGCAAGGCGGTGGTGGCTTCCACGCTCGCGCTGGCGCAGGGCCTCGGCATCGTCACTGCAGCCGAAGGCGTGGAGACCGAACAACAATTCGAATATATGCGCTCGGCCGGCGTGGATCTCGCGCAAGGCTATCTGTTCGGGCGGCCGGTACCGATTTCCGAATTCGGCCGGCAGGCTGCGGCCATCCTGACCGATCTGGTGGCCTGACGGCTAGATCGCCGTCGCCTCGCCCTTGGTCCAGGCATCCCGCAGCTTGAATTTCTGGATCTTGCCCGATCCCGTCAGCGGGAATGCCTCGACGACGATCCAGTGTTTCGGCGTCTTGTGCGGCGCGAGGCGGCTGCGCATGTAGTCGGTCAGTTCGTCCTTGTCGATGACCGCGCCGGAAACCGGTCGAATGAAGGCAGCAACCTCCTCGCCCCATTTCTCATGGGGAACGCCGATGACGGCGACTTCGCCGACCTTGGGATGCTGGAACAGGAGTTCCTCGAGTTCGCGCGGATAGATGTTCTCACCGCCCCGGATGATCATGTCTTTGAGGCGGCCTTCGACCGTGCAGTATCCGCGCGCGTCCATGGCACAGAGATCACCCGTATGCAGCCAGCCATCGGCATCGATCGCGGCCCTGGTTGCCTCCGGCATTTCGAAATAACCCAGCATCACGTGATAGCCGCGGGTGCAGAATTCGCCGATCGTGCCGATTGGAACCGTCTCGCCGGTGCTGGGATCGATGATTCTGGTTTCCATGTTGGGAAGCGGCAGACCGATCGTACCGGCCTTGTCCTCGACGCTGTCGTCGGTGCGGGTTTGCGCCGCAACCGGCGAGCATTCGGTCTGACCAAACACAATGGTGAAGGGGGCGCCAAGTTTTTCCTCGAGTCGCTTCACCAGTGACGCCGGCACCGTTGAGCCGCCGGAACATATCGCCTTGACCGACGAGAGATCCGTCGTCGGGAATGTCGGGTGCTCCAGCATCGCGATCAGCATCGTGGGTACGCCCACCATCGCATTGCCGCGATAGGTAGCGAACATCTCGAGCACGATCGCGGGATCGAACGCCTCGATCAGCACCTGGGTCGCCGCCCTGGAGACCGAACCGAGCACGCAGCAGACGCAGCCACCGGTGTGAAACAGCGGCATGGTGGTGACGAAGATGTCGCCCGGATCGACCCCCATCCGTTCGGCGGTGTCGGCGCCATTGTTGAGGAGCCCACGATGACAAAGCAGCGCGCCTTTCGGAAAGCCGGTCGTGCCGGAGGTGTACTGGATCATCACGGGATCGCCGGGGTTGACGGACGGCAGCTTGATGTTTGGATCGTCGCCCGCGGCGATGAACGCGTTCCAGTCGTCGAAGCAGATGATTTCGCGCAGTTCCGCGCAGTTGGGCGCAACGGCGTGAACCGTCTCAAGCATTGGATTGCCACGGAAGCCGGAGACCGCGAAAACACCGGCCGCACGTGACTGCTTCAGCACATACTCGACCTCCCGGGCGCGAAAGGCGGGGTTCACGGTGACAAGCACCATGCCTGCCATGCCGGTGCCGAACTGGAGCATCACCCATTCCGGAATGTTCTGGGCCCAGACCGCGATGCGCTCCCCCGGCTTGAAGCGGGTAAGCAGCGCGCGAGCGGTGCGCTGTGCCTGATGGTAGAACTGGGCGTAGGTCCATTGGCGCCGCAGCGCCGGATCGGCAACGCCCGCAATCAGCGCCAGCCGGTCGGGCGCGGCTTCGGCTGCCTGACGCAGGAGGTCGCCGAACGTCATCTCCCGGACCGCAGGCCTGGATGGTCCCGCCACATGGGATTTCGTGAGAGCCAAGGTACCCTCCCTGTAACGAGGCGCACGGGGTACGGTGCCGCGCTCTTTGCGGGCGTTTCACCTTCCTGCCTCGCTCACGACCAAAAATGCCGCGGGTCTGCCTCCAAGGCAAGCCGCTCGTCGGTCCCTTCGGGTCCAAGATCGGGTCCAAGATCGGGTCCAAGATCGCCGCCAATTGCCATTTTGGCAGCGATCCGGTGTACCGAAAAATGGCTATGTCCATGCCGGGGGAAACCAGATCAAAGATACTGTTTTCTGATGTCAAGAAGCGTGCGACGACCGCGCATGTGAAGGTCGACATGGGGGCGGTCAGGTCGTCACCACTTCCATCGCCAACGAGGCGTTTGACGAATTGGCGGTCAGGGCCGACCGCTCATTTCATGACTTCGCAAACCGTGAGGTGGTCCTGGCCGGTCGCTCTCGGCGTTCTCGCCGACACCTTGCGCCACCACGTATCCAGCGCACGCCGGTCGCAGGCAAGCTTTACGCTCATGCCCCCGGCGAATTTGATCCACTCCGCAAAATTGCGGTTTGAGACCGCGATCACCACCGGCACATCGACGGCAAGCGCACGCTCGATAAGATGAGCCAGGCCCTTGCCGTCGCGCTCCCGTTTCCCGAAGCGGTTGATGATCACGATGTCGGCACCCGCATCCAGCGCGCCAGCAATCCGCTCGGCCGCGTTCTGCAGCCGGTCGGCATCCAGCCGGCAACCACTGGCACCGGGGTCAAAATCCTGCGCCAGCAGCAATTTTTCCCCGCTGTGAACGAGCACCGCCGAAAGGCTGGAATCGGCGCACTGGCCGGCCTGGACCATGCCGATCGCGCGATAGCCGTGCGAATTCAGGTCTGCCGCAAAATCGCGCAGGATCGCGTCGGGATCCTGATCGGCCTCATAGACCAGAGCGGCGAGGTCGCATTGGGCATCAAACATGACCGCCCCTTTCCTGTTGATGGAGACTGGAATCGCGGCGATGTCGCCGCGATTCCGATATCGCAAAGATCAGGCGCTGGCACCCGGCCCGTTGATGATCTGCAGCTGGGTGAACTCAGCCAGACCCTCTTCGGCAAACTCGGTGCCTATGCCGGACTGCTTGGCACCGCCGAACGGAATATGAGGGGCCACGTCCAGATGCTTGTTGATCCAGACCGTGCCGGCCTCGATCCGGCTTGCGACCTCGTGGGCACGCTTGGTGTCGGAAGACCAGACCGAAGCACCGAGACCGTAAGTCGTCGCGTTTGCACGGCGGATCACCTCATCCTTGTCGGTGTATTTGATCACCGGCAGCACCGGCCCGAACTGCTCCTCGTCGACCAGGCGCGAGCCTTCCTTGATGTCGCGAACGATCGTCGGCTCGATGAAATAGCCGGGACGGTCCATCGCCGAGCCGCCGGCGATGACATTGCCGTTGCGGTGGGCGTCTTCAAGGAAAGCCTTGACCTTCTCGTACTGCATCTTGTTCTGCAGCGGCCCGAGCTTGGTGCCCTGCTTGGAGCCATCATCGACCACGGTATTCTTCGCGATCGCCACCAATTCGTTGCAAATCTCGTCATAGACGGACTCGTGCACGTAGAGCCGCTTGATGGCGAGACAGACCTGGCCCGAATTCTGGAACGCTCCCTCGAAGATCCCGGGGGCGACCTTTTTCGGGTCGACGTCGTCGAGCACGATGCCGGCGTCGTTGCCACCGAGCTCCAGCGTGATGCGCTTCAAGGTCTGAACAGCGCTCGCCATGACCTTCTGACCCGTCGCCGACGATCCCGTAAACGAGATCTTCCTGATGTCGGGATGCTTGGTCATGAAATCGCCGAGATCGTTGGCGTCGGCGATGACATTGAGCACGCCCTTCGGCAGGATGTCCTTGACGAGCTCGGCGAAGCGCAGCGTCGATAGCGGCGTGGTAGGCGCGGGCTTCACCACGAGCGTGTTGCCGGCCAGCAGCGCCGACGGCAGCTTGAAACTGAGAATAAGGAGCGGGTAGTTCCACGGAATGATCGCGCCGACGACGCCGAGGGGGCGTCGATAGGCTTCGACCTTGCGATCTCCGGAATCCTCGATCACCTTCATCGGCAAATCCAGCGAGCCGAGATAGCGGAAAAACGCCGCCATGCCGAGTACCTCGCCGGTTGCATCCGCAAGCGGCTTGCCCTGTTCGCTGGTGAGCAGGCGCGCCAGTTCGCCGGAATTGGCCTCGATCGCATCAGCCATCTTGATGACGAGCTTGCGGCGTTCCTCGATCGGAGTCGCTGCCCAACCAGGATAAGCGGCCTTGGCCGCCGCGACCGCCTTGTCGAGCTGTTCTTTCGAGGCGCGCGGGCATTCGGCCAGCACTTCCTCTGTCGCTGGGTTGACAACCGGCATGACCAGGTCGCCGGGCACCATCTTGCCGTCGATCAGAAGACTGAAGTCACTCATTGGCTCTGCTCTCCCTCATATTTCGGACCGCATTCGAACCCGTTATATTTGATCATATATCACGTTCTCGGATAGCTGGCCATGGCTGGCGCGCCGGACGCCCACCTTCCGGAGCCGCTATATTGTATAAAATATATCGAAGACATGCCTCGGAGCCTACCGGATGGAAATCGAAACCCAGTTGCTGACATGCTGTGAGATCGCTCCCGGTGGGGACGTGATTTCCCTGGGTTTCGTCGACTCCAGGCGCGAACCCCAGACGATACGCCTTTCCCTGAACCAGGTCGGCGCACCGCCATGACGCTGCCGGGTCTGATCGGCAAGGCGCCGCAGACGCGCAACGGCGACCATAGCCTGCGTTATGCCTATCCGCTTGAGTCCTGGGCCGTCGGGCGGTCCTCCGACCCCACCCAGAGCATGGTCACGTTGCGGACGACAGACGGCTTTACCTCGCGTTTCTCCATCCCGCGCGAACAACACAGCCAGCTGGGCGGGGCGCTGGTAGCGCAATACGAGCCGGCGATCCTCCGCGCCAACCAGCGCGGCCGTGTGTATGATGGCACGTTGATGACGAGCGTTTCGTCACCTGCATGGTAGCTCTTCGCAGACCGCATCGGCGCGGCCGCTTTACGGTCACAAGCGTTGACCTTAAAATCCCGACGATAACCACAAATCGTAGCATTCGGTCCACAAACAGTGAGAAAACAGATATGGCTGTCACGCAAGCGATTCCAATGACGCGCCACCCTTACGCGGATGGCTCCAGCAAAAAGATGCTGATCGACGGCAAGTGGGTGGATGCCGCGTCAGGCAAGAAATTCGAGACGCAAAATCCCGCAACCGGCGAATTGCTTGCAACCGTCGCCGAAGGCGACGCCGAGGATATCAACCGCGCGGTTGCGGCCGCACGGCGGGCCTTCGAAGGACCATGGAGTAAGGTAAGACCCTTCGAGCGCCAAAACCTGCTGCTCAAGCTCGCCGATCTCGTCGAGAAGAATTTTGAGGAGCTGTCGCAACTCGACACGCTCGACATGGGAGCGCCGATCAGCCGTACCCGCGGCAACAAGCTGCGCGTGCTCGGCATGCTGCGCTATTACGCAGGCCAGGCGACCGCGATTCACGGCGAGACCATCGAGAACTCATTGCCCGGCGAAGTCTTCTCCTACACATTGAAGGAGCCAGTCGGGGTCGTGGGCGCGATCATCCCCTGGAACGGTCCACTTGCCGCCAGCGTCTGGAAGATCGGTCCGGCGGTCGCAACCGGCTGCACGGTGGTGCTCAAGCCCGCCGAGGAGGCACCGCTGACCTCGCTTCGTCTCGCTGAACTTTGCATGGAAGCGGGCATTCCCCCGGGCGTCGTCAACGTCGTTACCGGTTATGGCGAAACCGCAGGCGCGGCGCTGGCCTCGCATCCGGACGTCGACAAGGTCGCATTCACCGGCTCCCATCTTACCGGTCAGTCGATCGTGAGGGCCTCGGCCGGCAACCTCAAGCGCGTCTCCCTCGAGCTCGGCGGCAAGTCGCCCGACATCGTCTTCGCGGACGCCGATCTCGACGCGGCGGTGCCGGGCGCAGCAATGGCGGTGTTCGCCAACTCGGGACAGATCTGCAGCGCCGGCACGCGTCTGTTCGTCGAGAGCAAGATCTATGACGAGTTCGTCGGCCGGGTCGCTGAATTCGGCAAGAAGCTGAATGTCGGCAACGGCCTCGATCCGAACACCCAGATCGGACCCCTGGTATCGCAGCAGCAGCTCGATCGCGTCTCGAGCTATCTCGCCGTCGGCCAGAAAGAAGGCGCCAAGGCGCTCGCCGGCGGGGCGCGGCTGACCGAAGGTTCGCTGTCGAAGGGCTATTTCGTGCCGCCAACCGTGTTCGCAAACGTCCAGGACAATATGCGGATCGCGCAGGAGGAAATCTTTGGGCCTGTGATCTCCGCAATCTCGTTCAAGGACAGCGATGAGCTGATCAGGCGCGCCAACGCCACGACGTTCGGCCTCGGCTCCGGCGTGTGGACCACCAATGTCAGCAAGGCCCATCAGGTCGCAAAGGCGCTCCGCGCCGGCTCGGTCTGGGTGAATTGCTACCAGGCGATGGACCCGGCGGTTCCCTTCGGCGGCTACAAGATGAGCGGCTATGGGCGAGAGTCCGGCAAGCAACACGTCGAAGAATATCTCAACGTCAAGGCGGTCTGGGTCAAGACGGCTTGAGCGCCGGCGATTTGCGAATGCGGAAAATGGCGGCCTCGGCCGCCATTTTTGTTGCTGTCCATTTTCCTGCTTCGGCCCGCCGATATCCGTAGCGCCATGGTTTCCCATCCGCTTTTGCCCTGCAGCGTCTTTGTGTCGCGCCGTGTCAAGGCAGGGGTTGATGCGATGAACATTAAAGCGCTATATTTAATGCAATATATCCATAGGTATGGATGTCGGGTTTCAGCCGGTTGCCAGGCTGTCGTCCCCGGGGCACTCGAGGTGGGGAGACCAAAGAAATGGCATGGAGTTCGCAAGACAATCGAGAAACGCGGGCGCAAGGCGAAGCGCAATGGCCCAACACGCAATTCAGATGTCTTTGTTGCAACGGTGTCATCGTGACCCTGTTCGATCAGGACGTCTCCGGCGGGCTCAATCTCAAGATGGGTCTGGTTTTCGACGAGTACTCCTTCATCTGCGACGGTTGCGCGGCTACCCTCATCGCCGAGCAAACACATCCCTCGCCGTCAGCGACGAAGAAAGGAACGTCCCGAAGAACGGGATGATCGCACAGACCGGCGGTAACCAGAGATACCGCCAATGTAACCCGCCGGTTTCCGGCGGCACATTGTTGAGGTTCAAAACACAATCTGCGAGCGCGCCGCGATCCAGTCGATCGTGGCGCCGCGATAGTTCGGACCGCCGAAGAATTGCGGATTGTCGACCACCACGTGCTCGTAATCGAGCATGAACTTCATGTTGTAGTTCGGATACCAGTTGAGGCCGGCACCATACGACGTCTGTTTGCCGCCGCCGTAGGTCGTGGTGCCTCCGGTGAAAACGCCCGGCGCGGAGAACGCAGGTCCGAGCGTTGCCGTCGTCAGATAGGGGCTGTTGAGGTCGACGAAAGTGAAGCGTCCGGCAAATTCGAGCGCGCCCCAGCCGGAGCTTCCCGGTGCCATCGGGTTTTCCGGAATGACGCCGGTATAGGCGCCGCGGGTCGCGTCATAGTGCCTGGTCCCGCCGATGCTGTAGCTCGCCTGCACATAGCCGCCATCGAAATTGAGCGAAGGTCCGGGAACACCGCCCTGCAGATTGCCGGGCACTGTCGGTACGCCGGCACGAGTGTCGACGACATAGTGGTAGTATTCGCCCTGCGCGAACAGGTTCTTGTACGACGCCGCGACCTCGACGCCGTAGACCTGTCCGCCGCTGGCGGGGATGTTGCCGGTTGCGAGGAAGGAGGTCGGGTCCACGCGAAGCTCCGGGCGGTCGGCAAGCAGGATTCCTTCCGCGTTCGCCCCGATGCGCGGAGCGAACAGGTTGGCGTAGTTGAATCCGAGGTGGAACGTTGCGTCCTTCTCTTGCACGAGCTGGTAGGCGCCGCGCGCAAGGAACGACAATTGCGGACCAAGCCCGGTCATCTGCGCGCTGGTGACGCAAGGCGTTCCCGGCGTCACCGCCACGGTGCCGGTGTTGCACGATGCACCGGCCGTATGCAGCGCGCCCGCGTTCGGCCCGGTCAGGAACAGGCCCAGCCAGTAACGGTCGTTGTTGGAGCGCAGGTCCAGCGACGAGCGGAAGTCGCCGCCACCGAAACTTGTCGCGATGACCTGCGCGGTCGAGCGCTCCAGAAACATCAGATCGTTGGAGCTCGTGGCTTCTTCCAGCGTCCACGGCACGTCCATGATGCCGAAATCGAACGCGACGGGAAATGGCCTGCCTTGATTGTAGAAGCCGTTATAGGTCAGGAACGCGTTCTCGACCCCCGAAAGGAACGTGTTGCTCGTTGTCGGGCTGGTGCTCGAGTTGGCGCTGGCGAGCGCGTTGTTGATGTTGCTGCTGTCGGATGAATTGCCGAAGTCGTAGACGAAGGCGTAGTGCCAGTCGGTCATGAACGTGCCGATCACACCGATGCGGGCGCGGCGAAGATCGACGCCGTCGGAAAGACCCTTGCGGTCAAGTGTCATCGGCGCGGGATTGTAACCGGTATATCCGCCGGCATCGACCTGGAGACGGCCAAACAGTTCAACCGTGTTGTCGCCGGTGGCATCCGAAAAGCCGAAGTGGTAACCGCGGTCGTAAGTCATCAGGACTTTCGCCGGCAGAGCGGGAGCTGGAATGCCCGACGGCGGCGCGGAAGATGGCTGCGGCTGTGCTGGCGGTGGCAACGTGGCGGCCGCGCTCACCGGCTTTTCCCGGCGCAACCGCCGGATCTCGGCCTGCAAAGCCTTGATCTCGTTTTCGTGCCGCGTTTCCAGTTGCTGGATTTTCGCCTCCAGCCTCTGAAATGCCGCGGTGTCGTCCGCAGCCGCGCTCGTCGCGCTCAAGATCACCATGCCGGTTGAAGCGACAAGGGTGTATCGAACAACAGACGCGAACGCCTTCTTCGAAAGGATGCCGTCCAAATTCCCTGCACGCATCGAGATCTCCTGAAGCTCGTTCAGTTTCTCGACGAGTAGAGGGCTGCGGGGAAAGCGCTGTCAAATCGGGGACGAAGCCCATCGCGATATAAAGTCCTGCAACAACGGAATCCTCTGACCGTCGCTCGAGGCAGAACTGTTTTCTCGCGAACCGATCCGAGCTCGCGGGCCGCGTTCAGGGGCGACGCCGCGCCTCGCTCGGATCCGAAACGCGGCCGCGAGCGGTATTTCAATATATTTCAATATTTCGCGCCGGCGAGCGCGTCACCGCCATGACCACGAAAAAATCACTGTTCTTCGAGACTTGCCAATCCGACAGAAGAGGCGAACTCGCCGCAATTCCTGTCTATCCGAGCCGCCTCGTGCGCTTGAGGCCGAACCAGTTAAACCTCGGCGGTTTGACGATCTCGTCCAGGACCCGGGTTCCGGCATCCTGAAAATCGACCAGGGTGCGTCTTCCGGCATTGCCGCAGGCGATCATCGCATCTGCAATCCGTTTGCGAATTTCGTAGCCGTCCTTGTCGGGCGGAATCCGCTTGCAGACCTGTTCGAGAGCCGCCGTCATATTGGCGATGGTGTTCTGATCAAATTCCGTCAGCACTTTTCTTGGTGTCCTAATTAAATCAATGATCTATCGAAAATTTCGTAAGGTTTGATATCAGCAGCCGCTGCGAAGGTGGGCCATCAGGATTACGGTTTCATGTTCGATTTATTAATAAATTGTGGAGTAACCTTCGATACTGCGATCTGGCTGCGCATGGCGCCCCCATCCCGGAATTCTGCAAACCGGCCAGTATTGAAATACCAGGGCGCCGACGGGACTGCAGAATGACTTATGGCGATCGGAAAAGCGAGCGCGTCAATTTCGACCACGGCATCCCCGTCTACATCATGGGGATTGACGGCACCTGGCGTCGCGAATGCACGATGATCGACGTGTCGCAGACCGGCGCACGCCTGCATATCGAAGGTTCGCTCGAAGGATTGGACCTGAAGGAATTTTTCCTGCTCCTGTCGTCAACGGGTTTGGCCTATCGGAGATGCCAGCTCGTACGCGTTGCCGGCGATCAGATCGGTATCGAATTTCTCGCGCGAGAGAAGAAACCCAGAAGAAAATAGCCGCAACGCGGACGCCGCTGCAACTTCATCGAGGACGCGCGCTCCAAGCGCGCGACTCAAGTCATGAGAATGAGACAGCTATCCTGTATCAAAACTCGTCGGCCGAGAGAATACCGCCCGGCTTGAACAGCATGCCTGCGATCCCCGCGCCGATCAGCGGCGCTATAATGAACAGCCACACCTGTCCCAGCGCCGCCGGCTTGGTAGCCACGCCGACGATCGCCGGCCCGAGTGAGCGCGCCGGGTTGACCGATACGCCCGTCACATTAATGCCGACGATATGGATCGCAACCAGCGTCAGCCCGATCGCAAGGCCCGCGAATTGAGTTGCGCCGGCCTTTTGCGTCACGCCGAGAATGCAGACCAGGAAGAGAAAGGTCGCAACGACCTCGAAGATGAACGCGGACAGCAGATTGTACTGGCCGAGGTAGCCTGGCCCCCAGCCGTTCTGTCCAAGACCCCCGTTCCAGCCCTCCGCTTTCCCGGAGAGAATAATGTAGAGCACGATCGCCCCGGCGAGCGCTCCCAGTACCTGCGCAATGACATAAGATATGAAATCGCCCATCGTCATGCGGCCCGCCGTCAGCACGCCGAAACTCACCGCCGGATTGACGTGACAACCGGAAATCGGTCCGATTCCATAGGCCATCGCGACAATGGACAGCCCGAACGCGAACGCAATTCCAAGCACGTTGATCGAGGTCGGGCCAGATCCCATTCCGGCGATGACCGCCGCTCCGCATCCGAAGAACACCAGCGTAAACGTCCCAATAAATTCCGCGACCGGCTTTTTCATTATCGTCTCCCCAATATTTAAATAGCTCGCGACCCTACAGCATTTTGGTTTCCCCCACAGCCGGGAAAGGACACGCTCAACTGCATTGGACGATGATGATCAGTCGACACTTGCTTTTTGTCGCCACCGACGGGATCGGACGGATGCCTACGTTGTTACCTCATCTCGTCACCCGAATCGTGCCGGCCGGATCCGAGTTCGGAATCAGGACGCTAGTTGAGCGGCAGCCAGACGACCTCGCAGGGACCGTTGCAGCCGTTGCAGTGAGCCGGCTGGGCGAAGGTGTTGGCAAGCTCCCATTCCTGCTTCTCATTGCTCCACTGGGCGGTAGCGTGGGAGATGATGTCGTCGGAGCGGCAGTTGGAGCAGACAGGCGTGGACCGGGTGGCCGGTACGGATCGCCGGTCAGCCTTCTGCGCCGGCTCTTGCCGGGCGTGAAACGGATTGAGAAGTAAAGGGTGTGTCATGGCCCGCCCCGAAGCTACCCCGGAGCGGACTCTAGCGAGTCGATCGGGTTTGTCTGTACCTGAGGCGCACGGCCGTTTCGATTATTGTGGATTACCGCAGGTATCCGACGCCATCGCGTCAGGGTCCCTTCCTGACGCTCACGATCTGGATCTGCTGGTTGACCGGAGCCTTCGGGTGGTCGGCGTCCGCGAGTTGCTCCTCGCCGAGCCCAACCGCCTGAATCCGTTTTGGCGAGATCTTGAACGTCGTCACCAGAACATCGCGGAACGACTCGGCCCGCCTCTGGCTGAGCGTGAGATTATCCTCGCGTCTGCCGGACACCTCGGTATGGCCGACGATCAGAAAGCCGAACGACAGTAGCCTGGGATCGCTCAGGGCATCGGCGACCCGGCCGAGCAACCGATAGGAATCGGGCCTGATGATCGGAGAACCGGGATTGAACTGGATGTCGAGGTCCAGATGCGGCAGCTTGTTCAATTGCGGCGCAATCGGCGGCCGCCTGAACGCTTCGGAGTTCGCCTTCGACTTGATCCGGGCCAAAGCATCCTGACGAAGGGACGGGATATCCACCTCGGTGGTGGTCTCAAGGCCCGCGAGCTGGTTGACGATATCGTCTGACGTGGCCGGTTGCCCAGGCGCCGGCGCAGCAGGCGTCGCAAGCGCGACGCAAACCGTCAACAGGGCGACGTGGATAACTTGCTGCCCGCCTCGCCGCCCCTGACCCATCAGTGATACCCCGCCTCGCTGATGGCCTGCTTGCAGCCGAAGGTCACCCCGCGCGGAACCTTCGACAGGCATCCAAGAATGTCGCCGAGGTCGTTTTGGGCGCTGGCGCAGAATTTCTGTTTGTCGCGGTCGCAGATCCTGCGCACCGCCGCGCGCGCCGCCACGCGCTTCTGAATCGCGTCGAACGCCTTGATGTAGTCGGCCCGGCATTGCGCCGAGACGCTGTCCTGGTTGCGAGAAAGGCATTCCTTCAGGCGCTGCGCATCGAGGTTCACGCCGAAGCAGTTGGCATCGATATCCTTGCCGCAGCTCTCGCCAAGTATGGCTGCGCTGCTCTCGAAATTGACAGTTTCAGCCAATACCGGAGATGCGGCGGCAATCGAAAGAACAAGCGCGATGGAGCGGCCCCGAACCATGGCTTCATCTCAACTGATGTAGTCCTCAACCGTCAAGGCCTGAATTGGGGGAAAGACAGCCCCTGAAGATCGGCGCGACCGGACGTTTAGCCGCACCGGGCGTATCTGTTCGCCCGCGGCTTCACGCCAGCCTGCCACGGACGAAGTCCGAAAGTCCTGCCGCGAGGTGATCGTACAACAGCCGGACACGGGTGGTGGAGCGCATGTCCTCATGCATCGCCAACCAGACCTCGAGGTCGAAGCGGACCGTCTTTGCCAGCACGCCCTGCAATTCCGGATAGCGGCGGGCGATATTGTGCTGGCAGCCGCCGATGCCGACGGCTGCCTTCAGTGCCGCAAATTGCGCAAGATCGCTGTCGCAACGAAAACCGAACAGGTCACGGCTCAGCGGCCGTGGCAGCGGCCTGAGGCTGCGGAGCGGCAGGTCGTCGCGGTCGAAGCCAATGATACAGTGCCTCGACAATTCGGCGATATCCCTGGGCGCGCCGTACTTCTCCGCGTAGGCGCGATGCGCGTACAATCCGACCGGGCTCTTGCCGATGTGGCGGGCGAGGAGCGATTTCTGTCGCGGGCGCACCATGCGGACGGCGATGTCGGCGTCGCGTCGCAACAAATCCTCGTTGCGGTTGTTGAGCGCCAATTCGATCGTGATACCGGGGTGGCTATCGCGGAAGCGCGAGATGATCGGCGGCAGCACCTCGCAGCCGATCATTTCGCTCGCGGTGATGCGCACCGTGCCGCGATCGGCCTTCGCGCCGCCGGAGGCGGTGCGGCGCAGCGCAGCCGAAGCGGCCGCCATGGTCTCGGCATGCCCGACAAGTTCCAGGGCCGCAGGCGTCGCCTTCAACCCCTGCGGCGAACGGGAAAACAGCCTCATACCAAGCGCCGCTTCGAGCGCATCGATATGGCGCCCGACGGTCGGCTGCGTCAGGGAAAGTCTTCGCGCCGCGCCCGACAGGCTGCCGTCGCGAATCACTTCGAGAAAAGTCCGGTAAAGCTCCCAGCCCGGCTCAGCCTGAGTCATACATAAATGTATAGCATTGATACGAATTAGCGCAATTTTCTTTAGTCGGCCGTGCCGCCATACTGCCTCGCAACCAATCAAGTTCGAGGAGAGCGGCGATGGCCGAGACCTACCGCGCGATGATGATCGAAAAGCCGGGCGGACCGGAGGTGCTGGCGGAGGTGGGCCTGCCGGTCACCGAACCCGGTCCCGGCGAATTGCGCGTGCGCATTCGCGCCTGCGGCGTCGGAGCGACCGACCTGACCATGCTCGGGGGAAAATATGCCTTCGCGCCCGAATTGCCGGTCGTCGGCGGCTACGAGATCGTCGGTCGCGTCGAGGCGCTTGGCGATGGCGTGCGAGGTTTTCGCGTCGGCCAACGCGTGGCCGCGCTGACCGTCTATGGCGGATTTGCCGAGCTGCTGGTTCGCGGCGCGGAGCATTTCGTGCCGGTGCCCGACGAAGTCTGCGACGTGGAAGCCGCTGCCGTCATCCTCAACTATGTCAGTGCGTGGCAGATGATCCATCGGATCGCAAAGGCGCAACCAGGCGCGAGCGCGCTTGTCGCCGGCGCCGGCGGCGGCGTCGGGACCGCGCTATTGCAGCTTCTGCGGCTTGCGGGGGCAAGGACCTACGGCGCCGCCTCGCCGCGAAAGCACGCACTCGTCGCTGGCCTCGGGGCAACGCCGATCGATCCTCGAAGCGGATCGGTCGACCGGCTGGTGCGCGCGCAGGAGGCGGCAGGCGTTGACCTTGCCTTCGATGCGCTGGGTGGGGAAAACATCGCCAGTTGCGTCCGCGCGGTCCGGCGTGGAGGCACGGTCACAGGTTACGGCTTCATGGCAGCTAAAAGCAGGCTTGCGCAGGCGCGGATGTTCTTCGATGTCTTCGTCGGCTCGCGCCTGCGCGGGCGGCGCGGCCACTTTTACGGTATCTCGCTTTGGTACCGAAGGGACAAGAGACCTTTTATGGAGGACCTGCCGAAAATCTTCGACCTGGTCGCGCAGCGAAAGATAAAGCCCGTGATTGCTGCAACCTTTCCATTGGATCAGGCGCGGACGGCGCTCGAACTTCTCGCAACCGGCACGGTGGAGGGCAAGATCGTGCTGAGCTGCGCTTAGCACTCACCAGACACCGGGTAACAGGCGATAGCGCACCTCGGCCTTGTATTCGGGATAGCCGGGCAAATTTCGGCTTAGAAATTCTTCCTCGTCGAACACGCGCCAGATCAGTGCTGGCATCATCACGGCAAGGACAAGGAGGCCCCACCAGGACCCAAGCGCGAGCGGTATGCCGAGCAGCCAGACAAGCGCTCCGGCATACATCGGATGCCGCACCCGCGCGTAGGGGCCGCTCGAAATCACCTTCTGGTCGTCGGCAATCTCGATTGTGGAAGACGTGAAGCTGTTTTCGCGGAACACGAAGAAGACGGCGATGCAGCCGATCACCACCATCGCATCTCCGGCCAGCGCCACCGCTCCCGGCACACGCGACCAGCCGAAGCGGTGATCGAGCGCGGGAACGACGAGCAGGCCGATGAAACAGGCCGACACGATCCACATGATGATTTTCTGCGCGGGCGCCTTCTCGGCTGTCGGCCCTCCCCGCATTCGCCTGGCCAAAAGCTTCGGATCGTTCGCCATGAGCCAGGCGGTGAGCGTGAGCGAGGCGACAAAATAAACCGCAAGGAACGTCCACGCCTGCCAATAACGAAGTGTGCCCGCCGGGACGAACAACAGCGCCGTCATCGCCACGATCACGACGATGTTTGCAGCAAGGGCCCTCTGGTTCAACGACATGTTCACGGGACAAGACTTTGGCGATTGCACACCGGCAATTGCACGCGCGATCACGGCGCCAAAAGGCACTATGCAATCGAGCGGAATATAAGACCGAATGTATCGTTCTAAAGTCTAGTGCGGCGGCCTCAGCCGTTTCGGAACCGCCTTCAAGGTTCCGCGTTCGCACCATTGGTTCCCAATTCTGGACAGAGATTTGCCCTGGCCGCGCCGGGACGGATTTCAAGGAGGTGCCGCATGCGGAAGTGGCGCGCTGAATCGGTCCTCGATCTTTACAATCTCCTGCTTGCAATAGTGCTGTTCACTGCACCCTGGTTTTTCGCGCATGCGAGTCGAACGGCGGTGGTCGACCTGCGACTGAGCAGCGCAGCGATCATCATCCTGTCGCTCGCAGCCATCATTGCATTCTCCACATGGGAGGAATGGGTGAACCTGGTCTTAGGCCTCTGGCTCGTCGTCTCGCCCTGGTTTCTCGGCTTTGCGCATACGAGGGCGATGCACTACAGCATCGCCATCGGGGCAGCCATTGCCTTTCTCGCCGCCCTCGATCTTTGGCTGAGCTATGAGGCGGCGGAGCGGAAAACGACGCATTCCGGCGAGGCGCGGGAGACCTGATCGCGCGGCGATGGGTGCCCCCGCGTTCACCGCATCTGCTGATTGCAGATCGGCGCTGTCGCAAGCAAAAAAGCTGTCAGACGAGAATCCGGCGAGGTGAGAATCCGGCCACGCATGTCGTTCGAGTTATCCTCGAAGAGGGCACGGCATTACTTCAGTGCGGTACCAATCGAGTTGAACCCGGTATTAAGGCTGGTGCCTAAACTGTTCACCGCAGTTATGATCGCAAGCGCGATGCCTGCTGCGATCAGACCATATTCAATCGCGGTTGCCCCCGATTGATCGGATAGGAATTTACAAAAGCAACGCCGCAAGCCCGCCTCCTTTTATCTTGAATCATGCTGCTGCCATCAGGCGCTGTACGAATACCTGATACCCCTTAAGGTTGTGTCAGCTATCCCTGTTGCAATTTTA
>Ga0210406_10002943_pt1 | contig 18972 bp, 11 predicted proteins | sample IncBWC30MmetaG_FD_155454 | JGI IMG/M metagenome (GOLD analysis project Ga0210406, IMG submission 155454) | Forest soil microbial communities from Barre Woods Harvard Forest LTER site, Petersham, Massachusetts, United States - Inc-BW-C-30-M | ecosystem: Environmental > Terrestrial > Soil >... | reverse complement strand
TCGCCAGAAAGCGTGGCGCTTGCGGTAGTACTCGAAGTATTCGTCGCGGGTTTCCAAAGCGCGGAAATACCATTTGTATTCATTCACATCGTAGATGTCTTTGCCCATCAACACGCGATCCTGATATTTCACCAAAAAATCATGTGCAGAATAGGGCTGGCGCCCCAACTCGGCGAGCACTGCGGCGATGTCCACGTACATATTCGGCAAGGTGTCGAAGAGTTTGCCGAGGCGCTCCAAGTCATTGCCGTGAAATGCAAGATGCGCGGCAATAAAGTGCGTGCGAGGGTGCTTGGCGAAGAGATGGTTCCGCTCGGCCATTAGCGTTTCAAACGAGGGATACTTCGAAGGCGGTCTGGCGCGTTGCGGGAATTCGTTGAGCTCCTCCCAGCGCTCATTCTTGTAGTCCCAGGGATCGAAGAATGCCGAAGGTTCGGCGATGTGGATTAACACCGGAATCTTCAGCTCCGCGCATTTTTCAAACAATGGATCGAAAATCGGATCGTCGGCGTGGACACGCTCGCCGTTCGCGTACTTCAGGTCCATGCCAAAATTCTTGAAGATTTTCAGTCCTTGCGCGCCATTGCGCACGTCGGCAGCAAGTCGCTCTGCGGCACGATTGCCGTACCCGGGCGCATTGATATCCTCGTAGCTCGGGTTCGCGAAAACCACGAATCGATTGGGATAGCGCCCTTTCATCGTGGCCACAGTTTTGCGCAGCTCTTCGCCGCTGCCCCCGCTCAGGTTGACCAGCACGCGCAGGTTGATGGTATCCATCTCTTTGACAAGTTGGTCGACGTGCTCCGGCGTGGGATTCCAGTGATGACTGTGAATATCGATGAAAGGAAACTTGGCGCGCTCGGGCTTGTGCTCCTTTGTGACCAGCGTGGATTTCGGATTGTACTCCTCGATCGTGGGAACCCGCTGTGATTGCTGCGTGTGGGCAATTCGGGGGCACAGTAGCGCCGAGCCGGCTGCCAGCATGCTGACCAAAGCCAAAATTGTGCGCCAGAATTTCATCCGCCAGCCCCCTTTAAGTAAATCGTGAACAATAGCTTCTCACGAGCAAGATATGCGATTAACGAGGTTATCGGAAACTGATCCACGACGCCGGCACAAGTTTTGGATCGCAAAGAAAATTAGCATGGGTAGATGTGGGGCACAAAATCAAGCGGCGCGTCTATATTGGATTCCGGTTTAATCACGAGCCGCTCTTACCTAATTCGGTACTCGGGACCTGGCAGACTGCGCTCCCGCGGTGAATGAACGCAGGCGGGGAATAAAGCGGTTCTGAATTCCACTAAGAACTGCTTCGCGTGGACTTGGGCCTTGGTGGCGTTGGTAAGCTACTCTTTGCCCGCGGAATCAGGTCGTTGCTGGGCCTCGACAAGCAGTTGCAACAGGTGGCTAATCTGGGATTTAGAAATCGTTGGAAGCGCTTTGAGCTCGACAGCGGGCACGCTGAAGCATTATCAGGAAACTCCGCATGAATTCAGATAGACGACAACTAACTCGCAATCTGGGATCACGACAACGTACTTTGCAAGCGCGCCCTGTGCGCTGAAGCTCTTTACCGAGAGTCCAAATCCGTTTACCCACCACAGGTATCCGTATCCTGCTCCGTCGACGTCAGAATAGGAGCGAGTGCTCTCCTCCACCCAGCTCGATGGAATTATCTGAGTTCCGTTCCAATTGCCGCCACGCAACATCAGATACCCAAATCTAGCCAAATCGCGAGCGGTCATCCGGAAATGATAGGCGGGATGCCGGGACCTTTCGTAGTCAGGAGAACCGGTCTGCTTCGCAGGTAATACATGTCTTGCAACCGGAAGTCCTGCAATCTGGATTGACCGGCAATCCCGTCATGGAATGTGTCGCCGATCTGCAGATGAAGTTCCTGCTCAGATATGGTGCCCAGAGCGTCAAAGTCCCAATTGTCGGCGATTCGTTGAAAAGACCCCTGGTAGCAAGGATTTCTTGAGTTCTTCCAGGATGACGAGCTACACGGAAGTTAGAATCAGAAGAATCGTAACTTCCGGCTTCGTTCTTGCCGACCATCAAACCAGTGTCGGAGATCTGCGGTGCTGATCGAGGCTTGTCCGGTGGGCGAACTAGGTACGAACTGCCAACAAATCGTGATAAAGTGGGGCTTCGTGGTGACTCCGAATCCCACCGGCATGGGAAATCAAAATGACCACCACCCAGTACGACGCCGCCTACGGGAATTTCCAGACGAGCCCATATGAGGAAATTCGCCGAGAAGCCTTCGGCGAAGACATTGGGCAGAATAGCTGGCTTACCGCGGGCGAGCAGGACAAATTTCTAAGCTGGCTTGGCTTGGCTGCTGGCAAAACCCTTCTCGATGTTGCTTGCGGGGCTGGCGGTCCAGCTCTTCGAATTGCGGCTCTCACCGGTTGCACTATTACTGGCGTTGACGTCCATGAAAAGGCGATCTCGACGGCACGTTCGCTTGCCAGTCAGCGTGGCTTGGAAAGCCGAGCGGAGTTTCGTGTTGTCGACGCGGACAAGCAGCTTCCATTTCCCGAATCCAGCTTCGACGCGATCACCTGCATAGACGCCATCAACCATATGGCGGATCGTTTGCGGGTTCTCGCCGACTGGGCTCGATTGCTGAAGCCCGGAGGTCGCGTCCTTTTCACCAATCCAGCGGTCGTGACGGGGCCTCTAACGAATGCGGAGATCGCAGTTCGAGGCCTTTCTGGCTTTTACCTGTTTGTCCCTAGCGGTCACGACGAACGGGTGATTATGCAGTGTGGCTTGCGGGTCGTTGCTTGTGAGGACCGAACGCCTAAACTGGGCGAAATCGCTGAACGCCGAAAGAGTGCTCGCGAATCGCGGAGTTCAGCATTGCGCCGGATCGAAGGCGACGTGGCCTACGAAAATCGGCAGAAATTCCTTTCCGTCGTAGCTAACCTCGCTAGGGAGGTTCGGCTTTCGCGTTACGTGTACGTCGCGGAAAAAGCGTAGACCGCGCCGCCAATCGTCGTAAACTTCCTGCACATCTCCAGGTGCCGCATGGGACCTGACCGATTCGAACATGCCACGCGCCGTCGGATCTCCATTCGCCTCCTACCGTTTGTGTTTCTGTTGTACGTCATCAGTTACGTGGACCGTGTCAACGTTTCCTTTGCCAATCTTCGGATGAGTGCCGACCTTCGTTTCAGCGACCGCATCTTCGGGCTTGGGGCCGGAATTTTCTTTGTGGGTCACATTTTGTTTGAGATTCCAGGCGCGGTCATTGTCGAACGTTGGAGTGCACGCAAATGGATGGTCCGCATCATGATCAGTTGGGGCATAGTGACCGTCGTGACGGCCTTCGTGCATACAGCTCATCAGTTCTATGCCGCGCGGTTTCTTCTCGGAGTGGCCGAGGCCGGCTTCTTTCCGGAGATGCTTGTGTATCTCACCGAAAGTGGCGAAAATCAGAATAGTCCACGTAAGTATCCGAATTCGGCCGAAATGGTCACTCAAGTTCCCAAAAAGCACTCCGCCAGCCACTGCACCGACTAACGTCCACGTTACAAGCGACCCTGCTTGCGAGTTCGTCAAAGCTAGATCTGCAGAGATGGTCGCGAGCATGAAACCGAGGATCAACATGTCGAATCCGTCCATGCAATAGCCAATGACCGATCCAGCCAGCGCTTTCCAGACATACGCCGTCGGCTTGTCTGTCGCGGAAGAAATTTGGATCGGGACTGATAACGTATCGCTCAGTTGAGGCTCATGGGGTAACGCCATACCGTTAGGGAGCGCTTCGCGGAGTTTTGACGATTCTGATCGAGTCACGAGCAAACGTGAAGCAATCCAAGGTAAGAGTTGCCGACGATACGTCAAGTGAAAGCGTACTTGCCTTCGCGGCCTATTACTGGTCTGTGTTGGATTAACATCCGACTAGTGAATGCCGGGATGGTAAGCGCGCTCGAGGTGCGCTTTGATCTCGGCGAGTGTAAACCAAGCGGGCTTAAAGCGACCTTGAGCATAGAGTGGGGCCTGATCGAAATAGTGAGGCGATTTGGGATCGCCGCTTTCGCCAAAAACCAGAATGGACCGCGCTTTAATTTCGGGCGAAAACTCGACAACGCCTACGTAGGAATCACCGAATACTCCGTAGCGACGCTTGTTGGCCAGGTCAACCGCAAAAGCGAACACGAGCCCGAACCTAGGTGGGCCACCAGCTGTCGGCAAGCTTGGTTTCGTGTCGCTGAACGACTCTTCGTTGTTGGTGCGCTGGAGTCGGTTGATTTCGCCCCAGGGCATATGCCACGTCCCGAAGTCTCGCTCCAGATCGGCCACAACCTTTCCGAGCGCCGCTGTTCTGGTCATACCTTCGGCGAGATCCTGAGGTGCGACATCTTCCGTTGGAAATGTCGGCGCGTAGGCTTGCTTGTGCACTTCTCGATGCCAAAGTGTGAACAGCGTCATGCCGACCGAGTTAACTGTGCTCACGTGATCCCAGGTGTTCAACTCATTTAGCGGCGCCGCCAATGCGGCCGCCCGCGACGGGTCTGATCGTTGTAAGGTTCCCCAGTCGCCTACCAGCAACGGTATTTCGAGATCGGCTACATAGACCTTTGTGTCGAATGCAGCCTGACTCCATTCGTCGAACGTGAACTTTGTTTTGCTCGCCAATAATTCTCGCGAGCGTTGCGCGCGCCAGTTGTCGATATCCCCCTTACCGACCATATACGTTGGAAAGTTTGTCCGTACAGGGTTATCGCCTGTAGTCACGAGAAAAGGGCTCGAGTTGCAGCTCTGCAGAAAACCTGCTGGCGGATTCGTCAGCTGCGGCAACTCGTCCAGCGAATGGTAGCCGTGCCATTCGGTTTCACGGTTGCTTCCATCGACAGGCTTTGTCCAATCGAACTTTGTAGAACGGCGAGGGATTGCTCCGCCATAGAGGTAGAAGATATTTCCTTCACGATCGGCATAGATGGTGTTCATAAACGGAAGGGCGAGGCGCGAAAGTGCGCGCTTGAACTCCGAAAATGATCGTGCCTTACCCATTTCATACATCTGATCGAGTGTCCCGCCCTCTTCCAACTTCGCCAAGCGTACGGCCAATGGTTTTCCGTCTCGTAGGGAGACTATTGGCCCGTGATGCGTTTTGCGGAGTGAGAATTGTCGAGTCGTGAGGCCCGCGGCAGTTTTAACCTTTATTTCGTCAGTCCACTGTATCGCGGCGCGATACCCGTCACCGTAGCGGTAAGCCAGCGGATGGTCTGGGTCATCGAAGACTTCCGCATAGACATCGGCAATATCAGGAGAATTGTTCGAATGGCTCCAACCCAAATATTGGTTATGGGCGAGGTGCGGGAATGGCCAGCCGAAAAAAGTGGCTCCTGACAGATCCCAGCCTTCATCACTGTGGAGATGCCCTTCGTAGAACTGACTGAGGCCAAGGAAGGGATCATGCGGGTTAATGAAGAGCATGGCATGTCCCGTCGCGCTCTTTCCAGGGCCAAGTGCCCACACGTTGGATTCGTGGCTCGTCCCCACGGCCACGGCCTTCCTTAGAAGTTCTGACCTGTCCACACCTGCGAGGTCGAAAACAAATTCATAGCGTTGGAAGCGAATCAGCGCCAGCACGTACCAAGGTTCGAAGTGCGTTATCATTTTTGGCTTAACGCGCGGGTTTTGCAGGAGGAAATAATTGAGACCCGCAGCTGTCGCATCACACAGTTCACGGGAACGGGCGTTTGCTCGCCCATACTCAGCGATCGAGAGACGGGAAATTTCAAGGGTTTTCACAAGAAGATCATCCGCCAACGTTTTCTCACCATACATTTCGGATGCCCGACCTAAAGCACGAATGTAGTTGTCTTCGATTTGGGAGAAATTATCCTCCGCTTGTGCATATACGAAGCCGAATACCACACTGGCATCGGTGGGTCCGTAGACATGGGGAACGCCATATGTATCCCGGTAGATTGTGACGGACTGGGCCACCGTTTCAACTTCAAGGCTGCTGCCCCGAGGGACAGCAAAACAGCAAGGCAGACTCGTTGAGGAGAGAAGGATCAGCGGCAAAAACGTTCTCGGAATCAATAAGGTCATAGCTCACCCAAAGCTTTCCAATCGCGTTCTGAACTCACCGGCGCAGCCCCATCAATCGCAAAATTAGACCTCTGGGTGACCGACGACGCTGTTCTTCTCACGGTGTTGGGGAATGTTAGATTCGAGTTCTGTGGGAATCAATGCTCCACTCTGAGCGCCACTAGGAGATTCTTCTCCCTACCGGGGCGCTCAGCAAGGTAGAGAGTTCGAATTCCGGTTGCTCCTGAACGGGCAACCCTTCCGTAATCCGGTAAGGTAAGGTTTGCCGACAACTCGCCCAAATGCCAGCAGCCTGCCCTATTCTGCTTACCCGGATTTTGAGCAATGCTTGGCCTACTCTCACCCGTCCGTACCCCCAACAAAGAACGCAGGGCTAGGTTCGGTCCGAAGGAAGCGGGCGCGCTCGGCGGTGAAGACAGGAAGCTTGCGCGAGGAAAACGGGCGCTAGCGGGAGAGGTAAGCAGCGGAACAGTGCGTGGGAACGCAGCCCGGAGCGGAGTCTTGGCTTCAGCACGCTGAGTCTGCCGAGTGTGCGGCGGGGGGCGTGCTCTGGCGGGAAAGCTCGCGGCGCAGCCAGGCTTTCGCCATTTTCCAGTCCCGCAGCACAGTTTCCGGCGAGATGCGCAGGAGCTCGGCTGTTTCTTCCACACTCAGGCCACCGAAGAATCGCAACTCGACGACGCGGGCTTTGCGGGGATCGCGCTTGGCCAACGATGCCAGCGCGTCGTCCAGCGCCAGCACTTCGACTCCGCGCGCCCGCGTCCCCAGCAACGTCTCTTCCAATGGAACCCGCACCTGGTCGCCGCCTCGCTTCGCATAGCGAAATCTTCGCGCATGATCCACAAGAAGGCGCCGGATGATCTGTGCGCACAAAGCAAAGAAATGCAAACGGTTTTCGCACTGGATGCCGCGGGCGCGAATCAATTTGAGATATGCTTCATTGACCAGGGCGGCGGACCCCAGTGTGTGGTCGCGGCGCGCCAAATGCACTCTGGCAATTCTTCGAAGCTCGGGGTAAACCACTGGTATCAGGCGACTTAGCGCTTCCTCGTTCCCTTCGCTCCAGGCCGCCAGCAGCTCAGTGATGTCTTGGGAACCGGCGTGCGTCATCCTGGGTGCGAGTCTATCAAAAGAATTCGCGAACGATGACGGTTTTCGACAGCCGTTCTCGGAATATATAGTGATGACAAGAAGGCGGCCCGGCTACCGGCATATTGGTTTGCCGCCCTGTGCATTGCCTCGCGGTTCGCCCTTTGAGAGGATGGCGATGTTGACTGACCGATGGCGCGAGATCGAAACCCTATACAATTCCGCCTGCGAGCGAAAACCCGAGGAGCGACGTGCGTATCTCGAGAGCGCCTGCAGAGGCGATGAATCACTTCGCCTCGAAGTGGAGTCCCTGCTAGCCCACGAGGAGCTGGCTGCAAACTTTCTGGAGACACACGAATCCACAACACCTGGAAACGCAGTGGAGGCTTCGGTCCCGGCCGGTGAGCAGATCGGGCCTTACCTGGTGCTGGAGTTCCTGCAGAAGGGCGGAATGGGGGAAGTGTATAAGGCCCGGGACATGCGCCTGGATCGCACGGTGGCCATCAAGTTTCTTCCCCACGCGCTGGCCGCCGATCCTACGGCGGTCGAACGGTTCCAACGCGAAGTGCGCGCCGCCTCCTCTCTGAATCATCCTCGTATCTGCACCGTACACGATGTGGGCGAGTTTCAGCGGCGGCCATTCCTAGTGATGGAATTCCTGGAAGGACAGTCGCTTAGGGATCGCATAGCTGGCGAACCCCTGCCAATTGCGGAGCTAATGGATCTCGCCGTGCAGATTTGCGACGCGCTCAAGGCCGCGCATGCCAAAGACATCGTCCATCGCGATATCAAGCCGGGGAACATCTTCATCACAGCCGGCGGGCAAATCAAAATCCTGGATTTCGGCTTGGCAAAGCGTTGCGGCGAGGCACGTGCCGTTGCCGAGGCAACTGTCTCTGCGGCAGACGAACAAACGGCCGCCACCGGCACCAGAATCACGATAACGCGACCTGGAAGCATCGCCGGGACGCTCGCATATCTCTCTCCCGAGCAGGCGCGCAGCGAAGAAGTGGACAGCCGCACGGACATCTATTCCTTGGGCGTGGTGCTCTATCAAATGGCGACAGGGCGCCCCACATTCCATGCCGAGACATCTGAGGAACTCATCGGCGCAATTCTGCATCAGACTCCGGTCAAACCATCGGTATTGAACCCTCCTGTGCCTGCCAGCCTGGAACGCATCATCTTGAAGGCGCTCGAAAAGGAGCCGACGGCGCGATATCAATCTGTGGCAGATCTTCTGGCGGACCTGGAGAGGATTACCGCCAGCAGGTCGCTAGCAGTGTTGCCGTTCGCAAATCTATCTGGTGACCTGGCGCAGGAGTACTTCGCTGATGGGATGACCGAGGCGTTGCTCACCGAGTTGGGCAAGATCAGCGCACTGCGGGTAATTTCTCGGCAGTCGATGATGCGGTATGAGGGCACGAAAAAATCAGTTCCGCAGATTGCGCGCGAATTGATGGTCGACGCAGTTGTGGAGGGTTCCGTGCTGCGTGTTGGGGACCGCGTACGCGTCTCGGTGCAGTTAATCGAGGCAGCGCCGGAAGGGCATCTTTGGGCCAATAGCTATGACCGCGAGGTGCGGGACGTTCTGACTTTGCACGGGGAGATGGCCCAGATGGTCGCCCGGGAGATCAGGGTCACTCTAACCCCGGAGGAGGAAAGTCGCCTGGCTGGCGCTCGCGCCGTCAACCCCGCCGCCAACGAAGCCTATTTCCGAGGCCGCTATTTTCTGAACAGGCGTACCAAAGAAAATCTTGATAGAGCCCTCGCCGATTTCCAGCGGGCTATTGATCTCGACCCCGCATTTGCGCCCGCCTACGCTAGCCTTTCGGAGGTCTACTTCTCCCTTGTAATGTACGATTTTGCTCACAGCAAAGAACTACTTGCGAAATCCCAGGCTGCATCGCTGCAGGCACTCGAGCTGGACGACAGCTTGAGCACGGCGCACTACACTCTGGCTATGAATCGTCTCGCCACCTCTTGGGATTGGTTGGGAGCCGAAGTCGAGGCCCGACGTGCTATCGAGGTCAATCCCAGCAATGCCTCCGCGCACTGGTGGTACTCGGACCTTTTGATCTTCCAAGGCCGGATGACCGAAGCAGAGGCAGAAATCCAACGAGCCCAAGAATTGAACCCCTTCTCTGTTGAAATATACGTTGCTGCGACTGCCCGTCTCTATTATGAGCGCCGCTACGACGAATTCATCGAACGATGCCAAGAATGGGTGCAAAGAGATCCGAGCCTGGAATGGAATTATCATCATGGCCTAGGGGCCGCGTACGTGCAGATGGGCAAGCATGAACAGGCGATTGCTGAGCTTCGAGAGGCGCTCAAGTCGTCCACGATCTATGCGCACACTGCAACGGAGCTAGCTAATGCGCTTGCCGTGGCGGGCAATCGAGAAGAGGCGATGAAGCTACTCGACACGGTGGAGTACGCCCCCTGGAAGACGATCGGCGCTGCCCTCGTCTACGCCGGCCTCGGGGAAAAGGACGAAGCATTCCGCTCGCTGGAGAAAGCTATCGAGCTCCGAGCGCCCTTCGTTATTGTTCTCAAGGTGGATCCGCGATTCGATTCTCTGCGCGAAGATCCGCGTTTCCAGAACCTGCTCCGCCGTATGAATTTACCCCCTTAGTCAGCACAAACGAGCAGTTCAACGTACAGGACATCACGACCTAATCGCTGCTTTGGACAATTCAAAAATCACAAAACCTGCAAAGCAGAAATCCCCATAGAAAAAAAGCCTTTGGTGTGGCGCCGAAAGTGTCGTGGCACTGTGCCTCCCTCCGTGATTACGTTCGAAACGATGCGCGATTATGCCGTGCAATTCGGCGTGACCATCGAAGAGAGGAGTGGGCTATAGTGGCGAATTCTGCGCAAGCGGGCCGCTACGAAGCAGCTAACTCGGGTTGAATGCACAGGCCAAATGGACGGTAACTCTGACGTAACGCGATTAGGTAAGGGTTGCCGACGACACGGGAGTTACCGCCTGTTTGCCCCGCCGGTAGCCAACGCCATTAGCGCACAGACGAATCGCGTGCCTGATGCCAACGCGCTCCGCGAGACCTGTACTAATCATCGGTCTCCTCAAGGGCTCCTCCTGTTTCGAAACTTTGCGTGGTCACTGGTTGCTTAGGCCGCTCGTCCACGTGGAGTTGGAAGATATCTGGCCGTGCATAATGGCCAACGACATCCAGATCGAATTTTCCTCTGACGATCTGAGTGCAATCAATCTCGGCGATCAGAATCGCTTCGCTTTCCATATTCGGTCCCGCGAGGAAATTACCAAACGGATCAACGATGCAGCTCCCGCCGCGATTCACAACTGAATCCGGATCGTCACCAAACACCGAATGATAATCGGCCGGGAAGTCGCGCCGGAGGTTGAACTGGTTGCAAGATAGCACGAAGCACCGCCCCTCGACCGCGATGTGGCGCACGGAAGCTATCCAGGAATCGCGGGCATCGGCTGTGGGCGCGCAATAAATCTCGACACCCTTTGCGTACATAGCTGCTCGCATCAACGGCAAATAGTTTTCCCAGCAGATCACTGCGCCGATCCTTCCCAATGGCGTGGCGAACACCGGCATCGTGGAGCCATCGCCAAAACCCCACACCAGCCGCTCGGAAGCGGTTGGCATGACCTTGCGATGCTTGCCCAGGTAGAGACCGTCGGGCCCGAAGAACAATACGGAACAGTACAGGGTGCCACGGTCCCGCTCGACGACGCCAACGATAAGGTAGATGCTGTGGCTTCGGGCCGTTCGGCTGAGTGCGTCAACTGCAGAACCGGGAACATCCACGCTGCTCTCCCAGTAACGACGAAAATCTTCACGGCCCTCCTCGGAACGTGAACCGATCACCGCCCCGAAATCGAGTCCTCGCGGATAAGCAGAAACGAACGCTTCGGGAAAGAGGGCTAGCCTCGCGCCTCTGTGGGCCGCCTCACCCGATAGAATGTGCACTTTCTCCAGCGTCCTCTCACGGTCGAACACGACCGGACTTGCCTGCACAACAGCGACCTTGAATCGTTGCGCACTTGATGTTTCTTCCTCTTTGTTCACGATCTTCATGGTTGGTAACACCTTGATGGACTCACACACTATAACCCAGGATTTCGGATGAACACGCCGCAGCTCACAGCAGTGCGGCAAGAAAACAATTCTTGCCGGTCGGCTGGCGGCGCAAACTGTTAGCGCCCCGTTATGATTCCGGGCAAGTGACGGACGATCCGGAGATTATTTGGTTAGAGTTGCCGACAACACACCAACAATCCTCATTCCACAGATGACATATTTAGGAACGCAATAGCGCTTCCCCTAGTTTTCAGCGCTATAATCGCGGGCATGAAATCCTTTAATCGTGGAATTTTGATTCTCGTAGCTACGCTTGTAGTGGGTGTGACTTGCATAGGACAGGTGGTGAGGGCGCAGGCGCCGTCGTCCGACGATGTGCAGGCGCTGGTCAAACAGGGGCAAAAGCTCAATAGCCAAGGCAAACAGGATGAGGCCCTGAAGCTGTACAAGCAGGCGCTCGAGAAGTCTCCCAATTCCTACGAGGCGCATTTGGAGTCCGGCGTGGCGCTTGATCTGAAGGGCGACTACGCGGCCGCGCGCGAACACCTGAAGAAAGCGATCGAGGTGGCTCCGGCGGACCAGAAGAACCGCGCACTGCGGGTGATGGCGTTTTCGTATGTGTTCGAGCGCAATACGGACGAAGCGGAGAAATACGAGAAGCAGGCGTTTGACGCGCTGATAGCGAAGTCGGACTTCGAGGCGGCGGCCGGAGTTGCCAATGAACTGGCGCGCATCAAGCTGGAGTTGGGTGATCTCGACGGCGCCGCGAACTGGTACGAGACTGGCTATGACACCGCGATGCGTAAGACGGAAATGAAGGACGCCGACAAGAACCTGTGGGCATTCCGCTGGGCGCACGCCCAGGCCCGTATTGCGGCGCGCCGCGGACAGCGCGACGAAGCACAGAAGCAGGTTGCCGCCGCGAAAGCGGCACTCGAGAAGGCGAACAATCCGGATCAGGCACAGTTCTTTCCGTATCTGACCGGATACGTAGCCTTCTATAGTGGCGACTACAAGACAGCCATCACCGAACTACACAAGGCGAGCCAGGACGACCCGTTCATCCTGTTACTCATCGCCCAGTCGTGGGAGAAAACGGGTGACGCGATGCGCGCGAAGGAGTACTACGGCAAGGTGATGGCCAATAACGGACACGGGCCGACGAATGCGTTTGCGCGTCCCGTGGCCAGGACGAAGTTGGCAGGTGGGTAGTCGCATCCGTCTGGGAAACAAACTCGTTACGGTCGATCCGCGCCAAATCCTGAACGAATGACGGGCAATATTCCGCAAGAACGCTTTGGATAGATATGGAAGCGAGCGGTTACGTGGATGCCACGCTGCGAATTTACGCCCGGCTCCTCGCGGATTACCCGAACTCCGGAATCTGTTTGCAGGCCTACCTGCATAGAACGGCAGCGGATATTGAATCGTTAAGCCAGATGAAACCGACAATTCGTTTGGTAAAAGGCGCATATGCCGAGCCGCCGGACGTCGCGATACGAAACAAAAAAGCGATTAACACGAATTATTTGCTTTTGGCGCAAGACTTACTCCGACAACAAGTGCGAGGCAACGTGCGCCGCGCCGCATTCGCAACTCACGACCCTGTGCTGATTCGTGACATCACCGATTTCGCCACGGCGGATGGTATTGCGCGCAAGGAAGTTGAAGTACAAATGCTGTACGGCATTCAACGAGCCGAACAAGAACGGCTGGCCTCGGGTGGTTGGCGTTCAGGCGTGCTGATCGCGTATGGAGATTATTGGTATCCGTGCGCAGGCTGGCGGAACGACCGGCAAATCTTTGGTTACTGCTGCGAAATTTAGCGAGCGATTGACTGCCAGAGCAAAGGCTTAGGAATTCAGAGGGCTGCTTTGATAAAAGTCGAAAACTTTGCATGATTTATGTAGTGTCAACCTCATAGGAAGCCCCGGTGTTGATTTGTTCTGATTCATTTTGTGCGGTTTTGAACCGAAATCAAGTTGTTACCCGCTGGCCCGGCCAGCAGCAGAGCCAGCGCCACCCTGGCCAATATTTTCCTTTAATGAGCGCACTCGATACCCGGCGAATTTCCCTTCATGTTCGGTCGAAACGGAAGTGGGCTCCGTTTCAGCGAATCGCGACACTCGTTCGTGCATCTCCGGACTGATCAGCACTTCGCCTTCCGCGGCCGCCGCGCAATAGCGCAGTGCCCGATCGACGGCATCACCAATTACCGTGAATTCCTTGTGGTTTGCCGTACCTACGAATCCATGCACAACTTCACCACAATGAATTCCGATGCCAAAGTTGCGACAAGACTCATTGCGAAGAGCGCGCGCCTCATTAAGGTTCGTTACCGCTGTTTGCATTTCCATTGCCGCGCGGATTGCGTTTTCGTCCTGACTGGGATCGCGCTCGGGACCACCAAAGACCGCCGAAATTGCGTTCCCTACAGATTTGACGATTGTTCCGTTGTGCGCAAAAATAACCGGGACGACTGCTCCCAGATAATCGTTGAGCATTTCCACTACGTTGTCGGGTTCCATCTCCTGAGCCAACTGGGAAAACGACCGGATGCAGGCGCTTAAAACCGTCACTTGGCTTCGCTGACCACCCAAGCGTAAGCGTCCGCGGCGAGCGAGCAGGTTTTCAGCTACCTTTGGAGAGAATTGCCGGAGCAAGTTGGCCTTGATGACGGATTCCTGACGCACCTTTTCCTGCAAACGGTGTGTGGCGACCGCCATGGCGGCATATTGTCCTACAACGACGAGCAACCGCACGTCTTCATCCGTAAAGACCGCTTGCGGGCTCGGCGCTCCGACACAAATAGCCCCCAACGCCTCGCCCTGCCAAAGTAGCGGAGCGTACATTCCAATCTCCATGCCGCTTTGCGCCATGCTTCCACTGGCGTCGACTTCGGCGTCGCGCTTCCAGACAAAAGCTTTTCGTTCGTTCATGGCGCGGCGCAACAACGTCTCGCTCAAATAGGTCCGTCGAACATAATGATAGGCTTTCAGCAAGAGCGTGTCGGTTCCCTGTTCGCGGAGCACCAAAGCCCAGCTCTCACCCGTTGGAATCATTTCCGCCAATTGATCCACGACAGCAGGCAAGAGTGACTCTAGCGTGGTTTTTGTGGCAAATTGAAATGGCAAATCGCGAACCATTTTCGATCGCCGTGCGCTGGGATCTTCCGTACCATCAAGCGGCACTGGTTCAACGGCCGTTGCGTCCAAATCCTTGGCGATGCACAAGCCGGACGCAGCATGGTGCTTTTCGGGAAGAAGGATGGTACCGTGCTCCAGATACTTAGTCCCCGCGACCTCGCGAAGCTCTCCAATTTCCACGCGCAGCGTAGTCTGCCCGGCCACAGCGGAGTCGGCAGGTCCGAAGCGATGTTTGCCGCGTCCTTTGATTTCGACGCCATTCAGAAGCGTGCCGCGGGAACTATTCAGATCCTCTATCCAGCACGAACCGTCTTCCTCCCAGATCCGGCCGTGCAATCTGGAGACTCGTGGATCCGGGGATAGGTCCAGAACGACCGGCCAATTTCCTTCGGCCCGGCCAAAGACCAATTCCGCCTCGGGAGTTTCCCAGACTTTATCGTCGCCACGATATGAACAGGTAATGCGCATTTGTGGATAAAAGAATAAAGCCACGAATACTGCCGATGGCCCAATACTCTAAAAGCTATACGACGCTCCAACCAGGGGAATGGCCTTGGCGCGGAGGCCGCTATCGTTAAGTTTGAGCAAGACGTTGCCGGTGAGCACTAGATGGCTGAATGCGCGGTACTTGAGCCCGACGGAGGCACTTATGATGTTGTAATCTGCATTGGGGCGAACGCCCACATCTGGATGGGTAGTCCCCGGCGTTAGCGTTGTGCAGTTGATGTCACTGCACTTCCCTAAGTCCGTAAAGGAACTCAAGAATAATTGTGGAACACCAAACAAGCGCTGCCCGTATATATCAAATGAGCCAGTAAGACGCTTAATGATGGCAGCATCCGCCCCGACGATATACACGAACCTGTCTGGCAGGCCACCCTTGGCGTTCGTCGCAGTCGGACCGACAAAATCACCTGCGAGGATGGACTTCCCGTTCACCTCGTAGCCAACCTCGGCATGTGGCGAGACGCGAGCGCCGTAGGAAATGACTCCGAAGGGGCGCACTCCGACGGCACCGGAGCCCAGAAAGTTCTTTTCGTCACCGGTAGGCAAACGAACATCGACGCCTGCAGCGAAACCGAAGCGTTCTCCCTGATACACCTCATATTTACCGCGGAGGACGACGTCTCCTATTCCCGAGGCCGATCCGGAACTGGAAAAAGTACCATTCAAACATGGCTTAGTAGACCCGCAGCTCTTAACGATACCGGGGTCAAATTGGTGGAAAGCGCTGCCACCGGGTCCAAACGAATTCTGCACGATCGTGGCATTTGCATTGACGTTCATGCTGACGTTGAGTATTGGCACTGCTACGGAGACATCCAGGTGGCGTGTAATGCCGTATGTCGCGTACAGCGCGTACTGGTGTACAGTTAGATCAATGTTGTTTGTCGTTTGAATGAAATCGTGCACGAAGCAGGGATTTCCTGCATAGCTCCCGGTCATTCCAGTTTGATTTGGGCAGGCTTGCAAGAAGCCTGGGAAACTTGGACCTAACGCAGGGAAAGGCTGATGCTTCAAGACAGCCGGAATATTGCTGGTATTCCGCCCATCGATGGAATTGAAATTGAAGTATTGAAAGCTGAACGCCACGTAAAGTTTGTTGCGGCCTATCGTGTTTGCGCGCTCGCCGAGAATTGGCCCTAAGCTTTCTTCTGTTGAAGGAGCAAAGGTTTTAAGCGCAGGATCGTAAGTGAACGTGATAGCCGCAGAAGGCGAAGCAATCGGCAGTTGTGATACCTGGATACCGACGGCTTCATTAATTGGGTCAAAATTAGAGAGAAACTCGCCCTCGAAGTGCGCTTGATGCTGATTGGCGAGTAGTGGTGCACCGGCGCCACTGCCGAAGCCAAAGGCACCGAAGGTCTGCGGGATCACGCAAATTAGTTTGCCGCTCAAAGTTCCATCGAGAGGGCATACGCCCTGGGCATGGGCGATACCGTGAATAAATAGAATGTGCAGTATCAACCCTATGAGCAAACGCTTGAGCATGGGACGCCTCCGAATTCAAGCTTGGGGAGAACGAACCGTCGGGTATCGATTTGAACCCTGCGTTGGATATTCCGTCGAACGCTGGGGCGAGTTTTATACGCCCAACGTGGATTGTCAAGCTAGACGTTTGGCTCTCGGCGCAGGGGGCTTATCGCACGTCCGCGATGATCCAAGCATCGTTCGCCCTGGCTAGGTGAAAAGTCACGACATCTCGGCTGGATCTAGTTTTGGATCCTTTCGGTGTGTAATCTTGAGATACCTGGCCTGTAACAACCGCGGTTGCGCCGTCGGAACTGAGATTGACGCTATCGATATCTACTCGCATACGGATGGATAGCGCGCTGTCAAAAGACACTCTATAGCCGGAGTACTTCTTCCCCATGTTCGGCCAGATCTTACGCAGAGCGTCTGCATCCTTTTGCTCGAAGGCCTGGGAGTAACGCTGGATTACAGCTCGTATACCGGCATCGGCGTCCTCGGTCCCTACTCGGGGAGTCTCGGGCCTTACTGGAGGTTTGGCCGGAGAAATTGGAGGCTGACTCAGCGCGGCAAGCTTGTCATTGACGTCAGCGAGAAGCCTCTGAGCTTCATCGGCATGCGGGCCGCCGCCCTGAATGATCGATTGGAAGTCCGTACGTGCGGCAGCGAGTCCATTCTTGTCGCTCGCGCTTGCGGCCTGCTGATACTTTTGCACTGTGCGCTGAAAAGCAGCGTCCAAGCTCTTTTTCCGAATGCCAGCTTGAATCTCCGTGATCGCCCCTGGAACAGCGTTCGCGTAATTTGACGCGTCACCGGATTGTGGGCCGCCGTCACTCGCCAGCGCTTGAAACTTTGGCTGAAGAGCTCTCAGTTGCTGTATGGCAGCCTCATCGTCTCGTTGTTTTAACTGGTTGAATTGGCTTTCCAGTTGTACGAGTTTTGCCTGTTCCTGCTGGTCGATCTCCCCGAGCAGTGCTTCAGAAGCCCCGCCGATTTGCTTTAGCTGACCTGCAGCCTGGCGGGCGGATTGGAAGTCGCTTACCTTCAGCGCTTGTCGAGCCTGAGAGATCAGGCCATTTTGTTGGACACGCTGGGGAATGACCCTCTCTAGATAGTTTTGTGCATCGTCTCTGTGCACACCACCGGCAGGTAGCGCCAAGACCTGACGTAGGTCTCTTTGTGCCTCCGCGAAATGTCCATCCGCTGTTCGGCTCATGGCACGCTGCCAGAGCTTTTCTTCGGTCTGCCGAAGCTGACGGAGACTGGCATCCTTCATCGAAGCTTCAATTTCTGATTGTTTCTTCAGGATTTCGGGGGTCAGCGGACCGTTTAGCGCGGAAGCCTGTTGCAGAGCTTGTCGCGCGCCGTCTAGATCGTTCGCGGCGACCAATTTATTCGCGCTATCGAGCGCATTACGCTGTTGCAACTCAAGCGGATCGGTGGCGGCCGTACGTGGCTCGGGTTTTGTGTTGATCGAAGGCCCAGTAACTTGTGGGACGCTCGGGCGTATGAAATGGAACCCCGACCAAACAGCGGCAAGCAATCCTAGCGCCATGACTCCAAGCGCCACGGGTTTCCGCCAAATTGGCACGTTGTCGGGAACCGGCGAAGCCGCGATTTTATCCACGGGCTTTTCTGCGACTGGCAAACCTTTTTGGATTTCGCTTCGGGTTGCTGAAGTAGCGGGGGCATCACCATGGACTTCGATGGGCGGCTGAGCGCTGCCGGACGGAGACTCCACAAACGCCTCTGCCTCGGGCGCCGCTATTTCCAGAGGCGCGCTCGGCGGCAGGAATTGAGCTGTGACCGAGGCTGGGCCCGTAGAGGCTTGTGCAACCGACGCTTGAGGAGCAGAACTGGCCTCCGCGGGTGTCGGTTCGCTGGGTATGGGAGGCGCTTCCAAGAAAGCGTACTCGCGGGAAAGAGCCCTTGGCTCGGTTGGCGTTGTCATCGGTACCGATTTCTGCTCGGCAAGCAGCTTGCCGTGTTCGATCTCCCGTGACAACCGCTGAATTCGTGGATCAAAAGTTTCCACATCGTTGGCCTTCAGCGCTTCCTCTACCGCAAGCGTGGCCGCCTCAAAATCGCCGGAATCCATCAGCGTGCGAATGGTCCCAATCGTGCGTTCTTGTTTTCTTTTCTTCTCGCGAGCTTCAATTTCAACTTGCGCGGAATTCAGCAACTGTGTCAGATCAGTATCCGGACCCAGTGTAACGAGCGTTTCCTTCGCCAGGTCGACGGCTTCGCTGAATTTCTCCTTGTTAATCTTGACCCTGATTTCACGAACTCGCATCTCGATCTGCTGGCGGATCTCAAGTTTCCGTCGCTGAATTTCAGCCTGCTGTAACAGATTTGCAAGTTCGGCATTCTCGGGAAAGTGTTGAAGACCGATCTTGGCCACGCGGACGGCTTCTTCGAAATGAGTCGTGGCAAAATACGATTTCACTTCGCCCAAAGTTGCTCGAAGGAATGCTTCTTTTTCAATCTGTTCCTGTTGACTGGCGGCGAATTCGGCCAGACGAACGAAATTCGCTTCGCCTGGGAACTCCGCCAGAAGTGATTTCGTCCTGGTAAGAACCTCCGGGTATTTCCGTTCTCCCATCAACTTCTTC
>Ga0210406_10002942_pt1 | contig 18976 bp, 15 predicted proteins | sample IncBWC30MmetaG_FD_155454 | JGI IMG/M metagenome (GOLD analysis project Ga0210406, IMG submission 155454) | Forest soil microbial communities from Barre Woods Harvard Forest LTER site, Petersham, Massachusetts, United States - Inc-BW-C-30-M | ecosystem: Environmental > Terrestrial > Soil >... | reverse complement strand
TGCCGGTCTGAGCTCGGCCGACATCACCATCCGCTGCCTGCAGCAGCTTGAGGATGATGTTCTCGACATCCTCTCCGACGTAGCCGGCTTCGGTGAGAGTCGTGGCGTCGACGATGGCGAATGGAACATCGAGCATCTTTGCCAGTGTTTGCGCCAAGAGCGTTTTGCCAGTACCCGTGGGACCGATCAGCAGAATGTTCGACTTGGAGAGCTCGACGTCGCCACCGCGCTGGCGGTTCATGTAGACGCGCTTGTAGTGGTTGTAGACCGCTACAGAAAGCTTCTTCTTGGTCTGATCCTGACCGATGACATATTCATCGAGAAACGTCTTGACCTCGGAAGGCTTCGGCAGCTGATGCGGAGTTACCTGCGGTTCCGTCTCGGAGCGATCGTCCTCAAGAATCGAATTGCAGACCGCGACGCACTCGTCGCAGATGTAGGCGCGCGGATAATCGGTGGGAGACGAAATGAGCTTGGCGACGGCGTCCTGAGATTTATGGCAAAACGAACAGCGAAGGACTTCGTCACTTCCAGTCCTGGTTCTCACGGTAAGCAACTCCTTTTGTACTACACGCCCCCAGTCAGGACTCGGTGTCACCGAACTGTATTTTCCGGCCGCGTGAACCCGGCAGGAGCCGTGCCGCTCCTGTGAGAACTACCATCGTTCCAGACGTCGCGATTGGCGCTCTCGCGAGAATTCATATACGTATGCCCTTATTGAAGCACAACTAAAACCGCCGTGCGCGGGAGCACCAAGAATTCCAATACAACTTTTGAACCAGTTTGGTAAATCTTGCCCAAAGCCGAATCAGGAACCTGCGGTTCCCGGATTCTTATTTGTGCTTGTAGATAATGTCGTCGATGATTCCGTACTCCTTGCTCTGTTCGGCATTCATGATGAAGTCGCGCTCGACGTCGCGCTCGACTTTCTCCAGCCGCTGACCGGTGTGCTTGGCCAGAATCTGGTTGGTGATTTCGCGCATGCGCAGGATCTCGCGCGCGTGAATGTCGATATCGGTCGCCTGCCCGGACAGGCCCGACATGAGCGGCTGATGAATCAGGATGCGCGAGTTGGGCAGGGCGAAACGCTTCTTCGGCGCGCCTCCCGCCAACAACGTAGCAGCCATGCTAGCGGCCTGGCCGATGCAAATTGTGGTCACGTCGGGGCGGATGAACTGCATGGTGTCGTAGACCGCCATTCCGGCCGTGATCGAGCCGCCAGGCGAGTTCACGTACAGCGAGATGTCCTTCTCCGGGTCTTCCGCTTCCAGAAAGAGCATCTGCGCGATGATCAGGTTCGCGACATTGTCATCGATAGGAGTGCCAAGAAAGATGATGTTGTCCCGCAACAGGCGGGAATAAATGTCGTACGCCCGCTCGCCCCGGCTGGTCTGCTCAATCACCATGGGTACAAGCATCGAATGTGGCTCCTTGTGTACCTGCCCACACTTCTTCCTGAAAAGTTGTGGTTAGGCGGAACGCAGGCTGCCCTATGCAGACCTGTGGTAAAGGTGCTTTAAGGCCTTGTCGTTGCGGATGCGACGCCGAATTCTATCCAGCCCGCCATCCTCCGTCAAACGGGCGCGGACCTGCTCGATGGGTTGCTTGGCCTGTTGCGCCAGTCCAGCCAGTTCCTGTTCCAGTTCCTCGTCACTGACCTCGATATTTTCCCGGTCGGCAATCTGTTCCAGGATCAACGATGCCTTGACCTCACGCAGCGCGCCGTCGCGCTGGCCGGCGCGCAGCCGGTCAAAGTCCATGCGCTTCATGTCTTCCGTCTTCATGCCCTGAGCAGCAAGGGCGCGAAGACCGCGCTCCAGGCGAAGGTCGATTTGCTGATCGATCATGGACTCGGGGACGGGGAAGTCATTGCGTTTCACAAGCTCTTCGACGATCTTGTCGCGACCCTGGTGTTCGGCTTCGTGCTCCTTCTCGGCCTTCATGTTTTCAAGCAGCCGGCTGCGCAGGTCGTCGTAGGTCGTGAAGTCCGCCGATAACTCTTTGGCGAAGTCGTCGTTAGGCTCGGGAATATTGCGTGTCTTGATGGCCTTGATCTCGACCTCGTAGGTCATCGTCTTGCCGGCCAAGCGCTTGTCGGCAAAGTCGTCGGCGTACCTGACGTCGAACGAGCGATGGTCGCCCGGCTTGGCGGCGCGAAGGTTGTCGGTGAATTCGGGAATCGTATTCTCGCCGCCGATCTCGACCATGACCTCCTCGACCTCGACCGGCTTCGAGTCAGCCTCCTGCTCACCGTCTTTGGGAATCCCACGGAAGCCGACTACCGCAAAGTCTCCGTCAGCGAGTCCGTGGTCTTGTTCCACCGCGTTGTAGGTGGCATGTTGCAGGCGCAGATTTCTCAGCGCCCGTTCGACGTCTTCCTCACTGACGATGGTGTCGATTGTGTCTGCCTTGATGTCGGCGTAGTCGGCGACCTTGAAGTCCGGCAGGATCTCGAACTCGGCGGTGAACTTCAGCGGCTGGCCGTCGTGCAGGTGAAGGTCAGTCACGCGCGGCTGCGAAATCGGCAGCAAGCTCTGTTTCTTGGTTTCCTCGCGGAAGTAGCGCGGTACCAGCGCCTCTACAATGTCGCTCTTGATTTCATCGGCAAAACGCTGACGTACGACAGTCGCCGGGACCTTGCCTTTGCGGAAGCCGGGAATGCGCGCCAGCTTGGCGTATCGGCTCACGATCCTCTCGCGCTCGCCGGTCACAACTTCGGACGGAATCTCGATCGTCAATTCACGCTTGCAGGGGTTGATGGGTTCAGCCGATTTGGTTTCCGCAGTATTCGTTTCGGTCGTCAAAGGGATGCCTTCAATGAAAGATATGGTCGGGAGCCGCGATGGAATCGTCGCAACGGTCTTCGGCGCCTGAATGCGAGGGGCTCCAACTCGGCAGCCTCACTAGGTTCGCGCCAGAGAGTGCCGCCATCTTTCAGTGTAAGAGAGGTCGGTTGGTCGGTCAAACGACGCAGGAGCGAAAAAGTCGTGCTTCCACAGCGTTACGGCGCTTGCAGCGCATGCAGCATGGAGCCGTAGGCTGGTTTTCTTTTGTAGTCTGCGTCGAATGGCAGAGCCCATCCGTGGCCGCCGTGACTATAGCCGGGAATCCAAGAATATTGTCGGTGAATCCCCATGTCTGCAGGACCTTGCAGGTGGGAGTTTGCAGGCAGATTTCTGCGACCTTTCCGTAGATGGCAGCCTGCGCTGTCAGGCTGGGCGCGTCATTGGAATCCAGCGCGACATCGAGCTCGGTGATGTGGATCTCCAATCCGAGATCGCTGAAGCGTTTCAGGTTTCTGGTGAACGAACTCAACGTGTCGGGATCGTTAAACGATAGATTGATGTGCATCTGGAAGCCAATTCCATCGAGCGGGACGCCGCGCGAGCGAAAATCTTTCGCCATGGCGTAAATCGCATCTGACTTTGGGTTGACGCGCTCGGTGTCGTAGTCGTTGTAGAAGAGCTTGGCAGCTGGATCGGAAGCGCGTGCCCACCGAAATGCCTGTTCGATGTATGCCGTGCTCTTTCCAGCGAACCCGATGCCGGGTGCGTCGTACCAGACGGTGCTGCGCTTCGTGCCGTCATCTTTGAACGCTTCATTGACCACGTCCCACGCCCAGACTTTTCCAGCGTAGTGTCGGGCGACAGTCGAAATATGGGAGTGAAGAATCTCGCTCAGTGCGGCCGGGCTGTACGTTCCGTTTGCAACGCCCGCCGTCACCCATCCTGCGACCTGCTCGTGCCAAACGAAGCAATGTCCACGTACTAACATGTTGTGCTGCTGGGCAAATGCGACAAGCTGGTCGGCAGGAGAGAATTCGTAGGCTCCCGGGTCGTTTCCAGAGCGAGGATGTATGTGGGCAAACTTCATCTGGTTTTCGGGCTCGAGTTGGCGAAACTCTGAGCTAAGCGTCGACGCGTAGGGTGCTTCTCCCAGATGGCGGGGATCGGCGGCCGCTCCGATGATGACGTTCTTGACGCTCCCGGCTTCGCGAATGGTTGCGGCCTGGTTCGAGGGCGAGTCGAGCGGCGAGCTAACCTGTCCATTGCCACCGACGGGTAACAAACAGATGAAGGCAAGGCAAACGCCGACCCAGGCTCTCGGAGGCGAAGTCCAGCCGAAGTTAGTCAGCCGGCTGAAATCAGGTGAAACTGCCATATTCTCGTACACGATACATGATGGAGAATCTCGGGCTGGAGCCTTTGCCGATACCGCACGGTAACTGAATGGTTGGCGAAATGACTCTCGGTTTGCAGGTTTCTGAATGCTCAACTATAGTGATCACAACGTCGTACCCCAAGAATCTAATAAGAGCCTAAGAGCTGTCTGGCCACAGACCCGCGACTATTGGGTTCGCCTTCGGAGACTTACGCATGCTGCGTACGATCTGGCGATTTCGGGCTAAAGTTAATAAAAAAAAATGACTTCCAGCGTGTTTATGGTTGGAAAGGGAACGCGACGAAGCTGTTTGGCCGGTCTCCGCAGTACCAAGGAACCATATTGTTACAGGATGTCAGCGACCATTTGATATTTATCGTGATCGACCGTTGGGCGGAACGAAACTCGTTCGCCAATTTCCGGGAAGAGTTCGCTTCCGAGTACAAGCCTCGACGAAGAGTGCAACGAACTCACGGACGAAGAGACCTACCCCGGTCGGGATTTTCCGAGATAGAAGTTGTATAGATCGGATCCGACCTCGATATTTTCCCAGTCTTACAATGCCTCAGATGACTTCCCCGCTCGAAATTCTCGATAGCGAGATTATCGCTTGTACGAAGTGCCCGCGGCTGGTCGCCTACCGGCAGCAAGTCGGACTGGAGAAGCGTCGCGCATATAAGGACCACGAGTATTGGGCGCGTCCCGTCCCGGGGTTCGGCGATCCGAAAGCGCGCGTCTTGATTCTCGGACTGGCTCCTGGCGCTCACGGCTCCAACCGTACCGGCCGGCCGTTCACCGGCGATGCGTCCGGCAAGTTCATGTATCCAATTCTCTACAAGGTCGGATTCGCATCCCAGCCTAACGCCGACCATCGCGACGACGGCCTGACGTTGATCGACTGTTACATCACGGCGGCGGTCCGGTGCGCTCCGCCGGGCAACAAACCCCTTCCGAGTGAACTGGCGAACTGCTCGGGTTACCTGGATCGAGAGTTGGCGATCCTCCGGCGTGTAAAGGTGGTGGTCGCGCTGGGTAAGATCGCCTTCGACGCCTACCTGGCGCACGCGAAGCGCGCTGGATTGGTGAACGTCAAGGCCGGAATGTTATTCGGACATGCCAAGCGATACTCGTTGCCGGACGGCGTGACGTTGCTGGCCTCGTATCACCCATCAAACCAGAACACTGCAACCGGAAAACTCACTACCGCCATGTTTGAGCGGGTGTTTCGGCTGGCAAGAAGCGTAGTTGGCGACGGTTGCTAGGCCGTGCTTAGCTGACTGGTTCGCTCGGGCGATTTTTTTGCGCCGAGATCTCCCGTTCGTCTTGCCACGTTGGACGATTCCGTTCATAATTGATCGTGCACCCCTACAAGCTCCACCTTGATTACGCTGCCTGGCCAGCGCAGTGGGCTCCCTGTTTTCCGGGGGCAGGAGAGCTGTTCTCCCGGATGCACACATCTCAACTTCAGAGGAACCCATGGCGGCAAAGTACATCTTTGTGACTGGTGGCGTTGTGTCTTCGCTTGGCAAGGGACTGGCAGCGGCCTCGATCGGCTGCCTGATGGAAAGCCGGGGCCTGAAGGTTACTCTGCAGAAATTCGATCCGTATCTCAACGTAGATCCGGGCACGATGTCGCCGTTCCAGCATGGCGAAGTCTTCGTGACCGATGACGGCGCCGAAACCGACCTTGACCTGGGGCACTACGAACGCTTTACCCACAGTCGGCTGAGCCGCGACAACAACTGGACCACTGGGCGCATCTACGAAAACATCATTGCCAAGGAACGGCGCGGAGACTATCTCGGCAAGACCGTGCAGGTGATTCCTCATGTCACCAACGAAATCAAGAGTGCCATGAAGAAAGTCGCGGTGGATGTCGACCTGGTAATTGTCGAGATCGGCGGCACGGTCGGTGACATCGAGTCACTACCGTTTATCGAGGCGATCCGGCAGATGCGGCAGGAACTGGGACGCGAAAACACCCTGTTCGTACACGTCACACTGGTTCCGTATATTGCCGCCGCCGGCGAACTGAAAACCAAGCCGACCCAACACTCGGTCAAGGAACTCCTCAGTATCGGGATCCAGCCGGACATCCTTCTCTGCCGCACCGACCGTTATCTGTCGCACGAGATCAAATCGAAAATTGCGCTCTTCTGTAATGTGGAGGAACAAGCGGTGATCACCGCCAAGGACGTTGCTTCGATCTACGAAGTCCCTCTCGTGTTCGCGCACGAAAGGGTTGACCAGTTGGCGCTGCGTTACTTGCGTATCGAGACGCGCGAACCCGACCTGGTGAAGTGGGAAGAACTGGTTCACCGCGTCTACAACCCGAAGGATGAAGTGACCATTGGCATCGTAGGCAAGTATGTCGAGTATGAGGACTCTTACAAGTCACTGAAGGAAGCATTGGTCCATGGCGCGCTCGGTCACAATTTGAAGCTCAGTGTCGATTGGATTGAGGCCGAAGGGCTTGAATCAAGGGACCAATCGGTCCAAGCCCAACTGGAAATGGTGGACGGGATTCTGGTTCCAGGCGGCTTCGGCAAGCGCGGCATCGAAGGCATGTTGAAAGGGATTCAATACGCACGCGAAAATCATGTGCCGTACTTTGGAATTTGTCTGGGAATGCAAACCGCCTGCATAGAGTTCGCCCGCAACGTGTGCGGTCTAGAGAAAGCCAACTCCAGCGAGTTCGACCCCGCCACCCCGCATCGCGTGATCTACAAGCTGCGCGAACTGCGCGGCGTGGAAGAATTAGGTGGAACCATGCGCTTGGGAGCTTGGGCCTGCCGGCTCGAAAACGGATCGGTGGCACAGCGAGCGTACGGACAAACAGAGATTAGCGAACGGCACCGTCATCGCTATGAATTTAATCGCGAGTACGAAAGCACGCTCACCGCTGGGGGTCTGCGAATAACCGGCTCCACGCCTGACGGAACCTACGTTGAGATCGTTGAAATACCGGGGCACCCGTTCTTCCTGGGCTGTCAGTTTCATCCCGAGTTCAAGTCTAAGCCACTTGAGCCGCATCCTCTGTTTAGAGCATTTATCAAGGCGGCCTACGAGAACCGTGTGGTCCGCGAGCGGCGACGAGGGGACGTAGCAGTGGAGCAGTTCCTTCGCCCCGAAAAAGTAAAGCAGTGAGCGGTTGGCTGGTTCTCTTGAGAGTGACTGGACCTGAGTACAATGGTTGGGGACGCAGGATGCGATTCGATTTCACTGTTTCGGACATCAGGGTGCCATGGTGCCTGACGCCTTCTCCATAGGCGAAGTCCGGGTGGGCGGCGGAGGGATATTCCTCATCGCCGGACCGTGTGTCATCGAGAATGAGGCGCACGCGCTAAAAATGGCCGAGTCCATCGCGGCGATCGCTTCCGCCAAGAAGCTGCCCTACATCTTTAAGGCATCGTACGACAAGGCCAACCGCACCTCAATTCGCAGCTTCCGTGGTCCCGGTCTGGAAGAGGGGCTGCGCATTCTGGGCGAAGTGCGCACTGCAATCGGCGTACCTGTGCTCACGGATGTTCATGAAGCCGTGGATGTTTCGCGCGTGGCCACGGCAGTGGACGTGCTCCAGATACCGGCGTTTCTATGCCGGCAGACCGATCTGCTCGTAGCCGCGGCGAAAACAGGGCGCGCGCTGAACATCAAGAAGGGACAGTTTGCGTCTCCCTGGGACATGCGCCATGCCGTGGAAAAAGTTCGAGAAGCGGGCTGCCAAAGAGTTTTCGTGACCGAGCGTGGCGCCTCCTTCGGGTACAACAATCTTGTGGTTGACATGCGGTCGTTGGCGGTGATGCGCGAATTCGCCCCCGTGGTTTTCGATGCCACCCACTCGGTGCAACTTCCGTCAGCGGGGCAGTCGAACGGGGAGCAAGGGACACAGCAAAGCGGCGGGCAACCGGAGTTCATTCCGCTACTGGCTCGCGCTGCCGTGGCTGCGGGTGTGGACGGTGTTTTCATGGAAGTGCACGACAATCCGGCACAAGCGAAATCCGACGGCGCTAATGCGCTTGACCTCAAGATCTTGCCCGATGTGCTCGACCAGTTGATCGCGGTTCACGATGCGGTGCACAAGACGACTCGATCCTCGGCGGCCGTTTAAAGGACTGCTCTTCTCCGCAATATCTGATTGAACACAACGTGGTTACCCGACTCCGCCGACCCAAAAAGGAAGCCGAATTCGCTGCAATTTTGCGCCATTCAGTGCTCGATTCGAGCGTTTAGGGCTTAAAATGTAGGGAGTCTGTCTGGTCCATTGTTATTCTTATAAAGGCTCCGAGGGCCATTGCGCCGCAGTGTCCAGCCGAACTGATCTAAGTTGCAGACCTCGCATTCGATAGGAGTTTCACATTGTCTAACAAGCGTTATCTCTTCACGTCTGAATCGGTGACGGAAGGTCACCCGGACAAGATTGCCGACCAAATTTCCGATGCCATTCTCGACGCCTGCCTGAAGGAAGATATCTACAGCCGCGTGGCCTGCGAGACACTAACCGCGACCGGCCTGGTCGTGATCGCCGGAGAAATCACCACCAAAGCATACGTCGACTTCCAGAACCTGGTGCGCGGGGTAGTGGCCTCCATAGGATACGACAACGCCCTCTACGGTTTCGATTCCAACACCTGCGCTGTTATCTCGTCGATCAACAAACAGTCAGGCGACATCGCAATGGGTGTGGACACCGGCGGCGCCGGCGACCAGGGCATGATGTTCGGTTATGCCAGCAACGAAAACGCCGACTTGATGCCGACTCCGATTTCGCTTGCGCATAAGTTGACGCTGCGCCTCACCGAAGTCCGCAAGAACGGTACCCTTCCTTACCTCCGTCCCGACGGCAAATCCCAAGTCACGGTGGAATATGACGAGAAGCACAAACCGTTCCGCATCGATGCGGTGGTGATTTCGTCGCAGCACGCCGAGACCGTCTCGACGGAGGAACTGCGCGCCGACATCCTGAAGCACGTCATCCAGGCTGCGCTGCCGGCGGACATGCTCGATGCCGACACCAAATACCACATCAATCCGACCGGCCGTTTCGTGATCGGGGGACCGATGGGCGACACCGGACTGACCGGCCGTAAGATCATCGTGGACACCTACGGCGGCATGGGTCGTCACGGCGGCGGCGCGTTCAGCGGCAAGGACCCGACGAAGGTAGATCGCTCCGCTTGCTACATGGCGCGTTATATCGCCAAGAACGTTGTGGCTGCCGGGCTAGCTGATCGCTGCGAAGTGCAGCTGGCTTATGCGATCGGAGTAGCCGAGCCGGTCAGCGTGCTGGTCGATACTTTCGGCACCGCGAAGATCGACGAGTCCAAAATTGCCGACCTGGTCCGGGCGAACTTCAAGTTGACGCCGAAGGGCATCATTGAGTCGCTCAACCTGCGGCGTCCGATCTACCGCAAAACCGCAGCCTACGGCCACTTTGGACGCAACGACGCCGACTTCACCTGGGAGCAGACCGACAAGGCAGCGGTTTTGCGTGAGCAGGCGGGGTGGGCCTCTGGGGCCGAGAAGAAAACAGCGGCAGTTTCGAAGTAGTCTGGATTTGGGGCGGCCTCAACAGCAGGGCGCCCCATGACCCACATCTTGCGATCGCGATTGCCTTCCGGCTTCCGCGAATCCGCCAAATTACTAACGGAATCCTTCAGGAACGGGAGCTTATGTCGACGACAACCACACGCACAGCGGGCGATATCGCCAACCTCGAACTCGCGGATATGGGAAAGAAGCGCATCGATTGGGCAAACCAGTCGATGAAGGTGCTGCAGATCATTCGCAAGGAGTTCATCAAGAACCAGCCACTCACCGGCATGCGGATTTCGGCATGCCTGCACGTTACTGCCGAGACGGCCAACCTGGCGATCACGCTGCGCGACGGTGGAGCCGACGTTGTGCTGTGCGCCTCCAACCCGCTGTCGACCCAGGACGATGTCGCTGCCTGCCTGGTTCGCGACTACAACATCCCGGTTTACGCCATCAAGGGCGAGGACAACGATACATATTATTCGCATATCATGGCTGCGCTCGATCACAAGCCGCACATCACGATGGACGACGGCGCCGATCTCGTGACGATCGCGCTCACCAAGCGCAAGGAAGTCCTGGAAGGTGTCATTGCTGGCACGGAAGAAACGACGACCGGAGTGATTCGTCTGCGCGCGATGGCCAAGGACGGTGTGCTCACCTATCCCATCATCGCGGTCAACGACGCCGACACCAAGCACCTATTCGACAACCGCTATGGCACGGGACAATCCACGATCGACGGGATCGTTCGCGCCACCAACTTCCTGCTCGCCGGATCGAAGTTCGTGGTGGCCGGCTATGGATGGTGTGGTCGTGGACTGGCAAGCCGTGCGCGTGGACTGGGAGCCGAGGTGATCGTTACCGAAATCGATCCCACAAAGGCGATCGAGGCGGTCATGGATGGCTACCGCGTGATGAGCATGGACGAAGCCGCGAAGATCGGCGACGTGTTCTGCACGGTCACCGGCAACAAGAGCGTCCTGCGCAAGGAGCACTTCGAGGTAATGAAGGACGGAGCCATCATTTCCAACTCCGGACACTTCAACGTGGAGATCGACATCCCGGCACTGGAGAAGATGTCGTCCTCCAAGCGCACCACTCGGTCGTTTGTCGAGGAGTTTTCGTTGAAAGACGGCCGGAAGATCAACCTGCTGGGCGAAGGCCGCCTGATCAACCTGGCGTCGGCAGAGGGGCATCCGGCATCCGTGATGGACATGAGCTTTGCTGATCAGGCTCTCTCAGTGGAGTATTTGGTTAAGAATCACTCGACTCTCGAGAAGAAGGTGTTCCCGGTTCCAGAAGAGCTCGACAAGCGGGTAGCCAAACTGAAGCTGGAGTCGATGGGCATCAAGATCGATCGCCTTACTCTGGAGCAGGAAGAGTACCTGGCGAGCTGGTCGGAAGGAACATAGGATAGTTGTCAGTTGCCAGTAGGCAGTTTTGAGTTGTGAGCGCGGCGGCAGCGATGCCGCCCTTTCTCTGTTTGAGCTACTGGCGGCCACTCCGGTATGCCCGGGGTACTGCCGCCCCGGCTATTCCCATCAGCAGCATTACGCAGGCCCACCCTCCATCGGCGACCCACGCCCATCGGGTCACGATCGCGCCCAGCCATCGATCGAGGCTTAGGGCGGCACTCGCGGTCACCTCGCCGTCACAGAACAATCAACGTGATGCCACGATTTCCTCTGCCGAGATCGCGGTCTTCTTTCAATTCAGGTGATTGCTTCAGGAGAGCCCAAGCGCTCTCGTCGGCCTTGCGCCAGTTTTCGCCGTAGATGCAGGCGCGAACCTCTCCCCGGTCGGTCATCTGGCGCAGTGTCGCCTGCAGCGCGATGCGCAACTCCCCTCCGACGCCGCTTGAGCCGTAACCGTGGACGATCTTCAACACTCCGACACCGTTTTTCCGGGCGATGTCGAGTTCGGATTTGAGGCGGACGCGGGCCTGCTCGACGGTGGGCATGCCGTCTTCGAGATTGACGACCTTGATGAGCTTTGACACGCGACCGGTGACTCGGCGGCGCTCCTGTAAAACACGATATCATCGGTGTCTTGGTGACCCGTAGATGAAAGAAATTGGATCGTGGGCGATCGACACGGCCAAACTGCGTGGCGCGTCGCATGCCGAGGCGCGCATCGTGGACGAACGAAAGCGCGCGTTGGCCACCCGAAACGGTCGGGTCGGAAGCGCTTCGGACTCGGAATCCCTGGGAATCGGCATTCGGGTCGTCGCGGATGGCAGTTTTGGATTTGCGGCGACAGATGACCTGACGCGCGAGGGGGTCCAGAATTGCGCAGCGCGGGCCGTCGAGATCGCGAGAGCGTCGGCGCGCGTCAAGTCGGCGGAACTGAACCTCGTGCCGGAACCTGCCCATGTCGCCGAGTGGGCGTCGCCGTGTGAGATCGATCCGTTCGGCATACCGATCGAGAAAAACCTCGACATGCTGTTTGCCATCGATGCCGAAATGCGACGGGTGAAGGGCGTGACTCTGGCCGAAACGGGCATGAACTTCCGGCGATACGAACAGTGGTTCTTTTCGTTGCAAGGCTCCGATATCCATCAGACCTTTGTGACGAGCGGCGCCGGTTATGCGGCGCATGCGTTTGCTGGCTCCGAGATCCAGAAACGGTCATATCCCAACTCCTTTGGTGGTCAATACCAGAACAAGGGCTATGAGCTGATTGAAGAGCTTCGGCTGCTTGAGCACGCCGGGCCCATTGCCGAACAGGCAGTCGCACTTCACTTGGCGGACCAGTGTCCGCAAGGCACGTTCGATGTGATTCTGGCGTCGGACCAACTCAGCCTTCAGATCCACGAGTCCATCGGGCATCCGATCGAGCTGGACCGCGTGCTGGGAATGGAAGCGAACTTCGCAGGGACTTCATTTCTTACACTCGACAAGCTAGGCGCTCTGAAGTACGGGAGCGACATCGTCAACGTGGTCGCTGACGCAACGGAGTCGCACGGGCCAGGGCTAGGGACGTTTGCTTACGATGACGAAGGGGTGACTGCGCAGTGTACGCCGATCATCACCAACGGATTGTTTATGGGTTACCTGACGTCTCGCGACACGGCTGCCGCCGTCGGTGCAAGTCGTAGCGGAGGATGTTTGCGCGCGGAAGGCTGGACCCGGCTACCCATCGTGCGCATGACGAACATCAGTATTTTCCCGGGCGAGTCGCCGTTGAGTCTTGAGCAACTCATCGCCTCGACTGACCACGGCATTCTGATGGAGACCAACCGCTCGTGGTCCATCGACGATAAGCGCTACAACTTCCAATTCAGTTGTGAAGTGGGATGGGAGATCGTAGCAGGGAAGCGCCACCGTATGCTGAAGAACCCCTCGTACTCCGGAATCTCGACCGAATTCTGGAACTCGATGGATGCCATCTGTTCGCGTGACGAGTGGAAGTTGTGGGGGACTCCCAACTGCGGCAAGGGCCAGCCACAGCAGGTGATGGGCACGGGACATGGCGCGGCCCCGGCGAGATTTCGCGGAATAACCGTGGGCACGGCCTATAAGGGGAGCGAGTAGAAATGCTAACTCAAGATCGGGCCTCCGCCGTGTTCGACAAACTTCGCAAGTACAGCTCCGCAGATGAGGTCGAGTTGCTGATTTCAAGCGGGCGCAGTGCACTGACGAGATTCGCCAACAACACGATCCACCAAAACGTCGCCGAAGAGAGTCACGCCGTGTCATTGCGGGTGTCGATTGACGCCGGTACCGCCAAGGGCGGACGCACCGCCCGGGTCGGTACCAACAAGCTGGATGACGAAAGCCTGCGTCGCCTGGCACAGACCGCGGACAGCCTCGTAAAGCTGCAACAGCCCGACCCGGACTTGCTTGCGATGCCGACACCTGAGGGTGTGTCGCAGGCCGAGGTAGACGGCGACGGCAGGGTTAAGAGGCACATAGAACGAACGGCGCGCATCGGCCCGCAGGCCCGTGCGGATGGGGTGGCGCGAATCGTCGATATAGCGAAGAAAAATAGCCTGATTGCGGCGGGGATCTCCGCCAGTTCCGAATTCAGTGAAGGACTTTTCAATTCCCGCGCCGCCACAAAATGGCACCAGCAGACGTCTGCGGAAGTGTCGATCACGATGATTGGCGACACATCGTCGGGGTGGCAAAAAGCCAATGCGAGCGATGTCGGCAATCTCGATCCGGCGAGAATGGCTGAGATCGCGGCGGAGAAGGCGCGTCAATCGGCCAATCCTCGTGAGATCGGGCCGGGGAAGTACACCGTGATTCTGGAGCCCTCGGCGGTGCTCGACGTAGTTGGCTTCATGTTTTGGGACTTCAGTGGTTCGGCGTTGTTGGAACAACGTTCTTTCCTCAATGATCGTCTTGGAACGCAACTGTTTGGCGACAACATCACAGTGGAGGACGACGTTTATCATCCGCTGCAGACGGGCGCGGCGTTTGATGGCGAAGGCATGACGCGACAGCGTCTCAAATTGATCGACAAGGGAGTGGTGCGTGGTCTTGCTTATTCACGGGGAGCGGCAAGAAAGATGCTGCAGTCGCAATTGGCCGCGAATGCCGGCTTGGTCGGGCCCACAGGTCACGGGTTCATATTGCCGAACGAAATGGGCGAGGCGCCAGTGAACATCGTATTCAAGGCTGATCCACCAGGCGGTTCGCATACGGTTGAGCAAATGATCGCTTCGACCGATCGCGGCATACTGGTGACTCGGTTGTGGTACATCCGCGAGGTCGATCCCTACGAAAAAATACTGACGGGCATGACCCGCGATGGAACGTTTTTAGTTGAGGGCGGAAGGGTGCGGTGCGGCATTCGAAACCTTCGCTTCAACCAAAGCCTGGTTCATATGCTACGAAACGTCGACGCGCTGGGCGAGTCAGTTCGGGCCAGTGGCGAAGAGTCGATCGACATGGTGGTTCCTCCGATGCGCGTGCGAGATTTCAACTTCACGGAGACCACTAAGTTCTGATGTGGAAGGCTCGAGAGTCCATGAGCTGAGGGCTTGCGCCACTTTTAGGCCATGGAGTAGGATATCGAGCGTGCCACTCTAGCGGACAGCTGGTTACCCTGGGAGTAGAACCTTTAGGCTAGTCTTCCTAAGTAGATGATAATACTGTCAAAAAAAAGGAATTCTGAACGGATGGTAAAGATTTTTTTCGATGGTGGGGTGACTTCGGTGGTACTTTAGTAACTTCAGATCGGGATGCGATTGGATGTATCTTAAGGTGGACTTCTTTTTATGACCACTGAATCCCATCCGGACCTGCGAAATGCCGTTCGGTTTCCTTTACAGCTTCCAGTGACATTGAAAACGTCGACGGAGGAGCACCGGGCGCAGACGATCGACATCTCGGCAGGCGGGATCCTGTTCCGCACCGAGACCAATGTTGAGGTGGGCTCCGTTGTGGAGTTCACTGTCGCGATGCCGGGAGATGTCTTAGGTGCAGATCGCGACATACTGGTGAGATGCCAAGGTCGTGTGGTCCGATGTTCTAAAGGGCCTTCGGGACGGAGCGTAGCGGTTGTCATCGACGAGTACAAGTTCGAGCGGCTCTGAGCAGCTTGGAGCGACAGTGACCCGCCGCGATGTAGAGCGCCCATCCCTGCGAACCGGTTCCTCTGCTAGCTCCGATCCTACAGAACTGCCGCGTACCCCGGTTCGCATTATCGTTGCCGACTCGGAAGCGATTTTTCGCGTAGGCATGGGCAAGATTTTTGCTTTGGAGAAGGACCTGGAGGTCGTGGCCCAGACCGAGACACTGCAGCAGACCCTCATTGTTGTTTCTAACACGCCCGCTGAAATTGTTCTCTTTGAAGCGGGATTGTCTCCGAATCCTCCGGAAGCGATTTCGGATGTGATTCGGCGCGCGCAGCCCGATACCAAGGTCATCATCGTGGCGCACCGTACCGCGGAAGAAGAGACCGTCGATTACCTCCGCCGAGGAGTGCGCGGGATTCTTACTCGCTCGGTGTCGCCTGATCTGCTGGTCCGCTGCGTTAGAAAAGTCGCCGCCGGAGAGACCTGGCTGGATAACCAGGGGGTCAATTGGGTGATCGAAGCTTACCGGTCGCAAGCCGAGCAGGGCACTACGCCTAAGCAGCAGCTTCGGCTGAGCGAGAAAGAAATGCTGATTATCGGCGGCGTGACCCAAGGTCTGAAGAATAAGGACATCGCCCTCGAAGTTGGAACCACCGAGCAGGTCGTCAAGAACTACCTGCGGAAGATCTACGACAAACTCGGTGTTTCGGACCGTCTGGAACTGGCGCTCTATAGCATGCATCGGCGTCTTCTCGATGGCTATGCACCCCCCGCCGGGCGCGAAATTCAAGCCGCACAAGTTCCTGGTGGGACTGGTGCGAGTTCAGAAATGGCTGCTACCGGCGCTGCGCCATGGTCCAACGGCATCGCGAAAAAGCAGTAAAGTCTCAACGCGCAGGAGCTTCCGAAAGATGGCCGGAGCGGCGCAGTCGCATTTCTTCCGATGCAGTGTTTCGCCTCCTGCCGTTGTCTCTGCAACTGCAATTCATTTAGCTTCTTAGACCGTATCCCAGCTAGACGAGGAATTCCATGAAACCGATTGTGACGATCCCTCGCAACCGAGCAACCGCCCTCGCATTGATCTGTGTATTGGTCGGCTCTTTCCCTGCACTTGCCGGGAACGCGCCCCAGCTTTCTGCGGATGCGCGAGCGACAATTGACGAGATTGCGCGCAACGGACTGTCGGTCACTGGAGTTCCGAGTGCGTCACTTGCTGTGGTGAAAGACGGGCAAATCGTATACGAACAGGCGTACGGCGACGCTCGACTCGATCCAAAGACACTTGCCAAGCCGGAAATGCGCTACAGCGCCGGCTCGATCAGCAAACAGTTCACGTCGGCCGTCATCCTGATCCTGCAAGAGCAGGGGAAGCTATCGCTCGACGACAAGGTCTCAAAGCGGGTGCCGGGGCTGACGCGAGGCGATGAAGTTACTATCCGGCAACTCCTGTCGCACACATCCGGCTACCCAGACTATGCTCCGCAGGACTACATGATTCCCGACTGGGAGAGACCAATCTCGGCGCAGCAAATTATGGACCGGTGGGCAAAGATACCGTTGGACTTCGATCCCGGCACGAAATGGCAGTACAGCAACACAAATTATGTGATCGCCGGAGTTATCGTTGAAAAGGTCGGAGGCAAACCGTTGTTTGAACTCCTCCAGGAGTACGTGTTCAAGCCGCTGAACATGGCAAGTACGACGAATACAGACTTGCAGAAGCTACCCCACAGCGATCCTGCCGGCTACTTTCGATATGCGCTTGGCCCATTGCGGCCGGCGCCCAAGGAAGGGCCGGGATGGATGTTCGCCGCCGGCGAACTCGCCATGACGGCCGAAGATCTAGCTAAGTGGGACATAGCCGTCCTCAACCAGCGGGTTCTTAGCGCCTCTTCCTGGCATGAAATGGAAACGGAAACGGTCCTGAAGAATGGCCTTGGAACGCGATACGGCTTGGGTGTGTCTGTCCTCGCCGACAATGGGCGCCGCTGGCTGGAACATAGCGGCGAAGTCTCGGGATTCACCGCCGAAAACATCGTATTGCCGGACGACGGCTTCGCTGTGGCCGTGCTGACAAATCAGGATGCGGCGGGTGCAGCATCGCAGATCGCACGCGGGGTTGTGAGCTGGTTCGTGAATAGTACGAGCGTGCAGAACCCGGAGAAGGACGCCCTGGTCCGCAAAGTGTTCGATGGCCTCAAGCAGGGAAGTATCGATCGCGGACTGTTCACCTCCAACTCGAACTCCTACTTCACGGATCTGGCCTTAAAGGATTATTCCTCCAGCCTGGGACCGCTGGGCGAGCCGCAGAGCTTCGTGCAGTCTTATATGTCGCTGAGAGGCGGCATGACCCACAGGGTCTACACGGTCAAGTACCAGACCAAGACACTGAGGATCAATATTTATGAGATGCCGGACGGCAAGTTCGAACAGTTTCTGATTGCCGCGACAGAATAGATCTCGTTCCGAGGCGTCGCGCTACAATGGTCAGTCCTATTCAGATGCACTGACTGTTCGCGGGTCTGTGGTCCGCAATTATCACTGAAGTCCTGTGAGGTGACATGAAAGGTGACGCAAAGGTTATCGAGTTCCTGAACCAGGTACTCAAAGCGGAGTTGACAGCGATCAACCAGTATTTTCTTCACGCGGAGATGTGTGAGAACTGGAGCTATGAGCGGTTGGCGAAACTGATCCGCAAAGAGTCGATCGAGGAAATGCAGCATGCTGAGAAGCTGATGGAGCGGATTCTCTATCTCGACGGAACTCCGAACATGAGTGACTACTTCAAGATCAACATTGGCCAGACCGTCGAGCAGCAGTACAAAAACGACCTGCAATTGGAATACGAAGCGGTCAAACGCCTTAACGACGGCATACAGCTGTGTATCGCGGCGAACGATGGCGGATCGCGCGAGCTTGCCGAGAAAATCCTCTCCGACGAAGAACATCACATCGACTGGCTTGAGGCGCAACTGCACGCGATCGGCGAGATGGGCTACCAGAACTACCTGGCGCAACAGTTGAAAGAAGAAGAGTAGCGGCAGATATACTCTCGGTGGCGCCGCCCGCGGACCAAGCCCCTGCGAGCGCGCCATGGGCTACAATTGAAAGATTGGTGTTGCAGGTGTGCCTCTACCTGCGCTTCCCAGACGGAGAGATGGCCGAGTGGCTGAAGGCGCACGCTTGGAAAGCGTGTGTACTCGAAAGGGTACCCAGGGTTCGAATCCCTGTCTCTCCGCCATAACTGTATTGTTTTCAATAAGTTAGGATGGAGTCCTCCCTGGTAATTGACTGCGGTACACATTTCGTCTCCTGCTCATCACTCTTCCTGACCACCTACCAGACATTATTTTCAGCAGTTTACAGGCGACCTTCTTAAATGAACATCGGCCGGTATACAGAGTCGTAACGCCATCGTCGCCTTGCCCCTGGGACCTGGCTTCTGCCCTTGCCGTTCTTCTACATTCTTGTCGGTGACTTCCATTTTTGGCGAGACCTCGCACTGTTCACCTGCCGATCCGTGCTGACGCCGAGCGTCGACGAGAACGTAAAGTTCATGTAAGAACTTCAGAACTACGGCGTGTGTTGGTTGCAACGGAAGTTCATGGCATTGTGGCGATGCACGCATGCACGGATGCAGGGGGTGATGGACGTCTGCGAAGCGGCTCAAGTACCGCGTGCGATGCGGTGGGATGCCTTCCGGTTTAGTCGTTTGCTCGTCATACGACCGGAATCGACTCCCTCGCGCAGCTAACT
>Ga0210406_10002941_pt1 | contig 18982 bp, 12 predicted proteins | sample IncBWC30MmetaG_FD_155454 | JGI IMG/M metagenome (GOLD analysis project Ga0210406, IMG submission 155454) | Forest soil microbial communities from Barre Woods Harvard Forest LTER site, Petersham, Massachusetts, United States - Inc-BW-C-30-M | ecosystem: Environmental > Terrestrial > Soil >... | reverse complement strand
TCCTGGTTGGACATTTGTTCATCCGGCTCGGCCTGAATCTGCCACCGGCTCTTCCGCGACACCGCAGCTCCGATAAAATCTGCATTCACGGTGATAGACCGTTGCCCGTCGTCTGGAGTGATTCTCAAGGTTGCCCGATTGATCTCATAGCCTGACCGCTCGGGTCCAAGATCACGGAACAATACGTACAGGTTCGGGTAGATTCTCTTGATCCGGTCGTATCCCCGTGCAGGAGTGAAGTTCATTACCCACTGCACGTGAGCGTTGCCCCGCGCATCGACGTTCTCCATGCCCTTCACGTTAATCGTGATCTCTTCCGCCTGCTGTGCCTGCAGGGGTCGGGCAAACATGACGAGGATTGGAAAGACTATAAAAATCACAGCCTTACGAGGAAACGTTCTGGGGAGCATATTGCTTCTCCTTCCTATTCCCCGGGGGGAGGAATACTCTCTGTAGTGATCTGGCGCAAGAATTCGTTTCAGGTTTGTCCAAATTAAGTGCAACGCTCCGGCAAACCGAACAATCGAGAAGAGATACTGGGATTTCGTGCCACAGAAGCTGTCACCTACCTGCCCTCGTGGCACTCCCGGTTGGCGCCTTACCTGCCGAAACAGGGCCGTCCGAAGGATCCCCCAGATAGTGTTGTGCCTCATCCGATCCGCTTCGCGCCCAGGCGCCCGCTTCAAGGGAACATGGCTGGCACAAGCGCAAACAGGCTCCGAGGATCGTTTATACTGACTTCTCGCATTTATCGCGTCATCGAGAAACGCGGTGGCTGAGAGGGGCGTGGTGTGGAGCGCAAGGCTTTGCGGAAACGAGCCGAACCTGTATTTGATCGGCCAGTCGTTCGACATCACTCTGCTACGGAGGGGACATGCGCTCAAATCTGATCACGATCTCGGCTTGCGGCTTAGTCATCAGCCTTGCCACACCCGCGTTCCCCCAGCGCCCGGGCGAGCTCGCAAAAACCCTCGACGAGACCGACGTGGCGAGGGTTCTCGTGGAACGACTCGATTTGGACCTGTACAAGGCCACGATCAAAGGACTAACGCAATTCGGCGACAGGCGGCAAGGAACCGACCGCAACAAGGCGGCAATCGACTGGATCGAAGCCCAGCTCAAGAGCTATGGCTGCGCGAACACCGAGCGCCTCAAGTACGACTATCAACCACCGGCCGGGTCAGTTCGGGGAACGGGTCAGGCCGGAGCGGCTGGCGGGGAAAGCACAGCTCGTCGCGGTGGAACGGCCACCACCTCGCAAGGCGGCGGTCGACCACGGGGCTTCCGTGCTCACACCGGCGTGAACAACGATCCCAACGCGCAACCGGATGTGAAACTTCGTCAGATTAACTCCCAACCGCCGATCCCGGGGCCCCGCGAGGAGATCTACTGCACCAAGATTGGGACGAGCCATCCCGAAGAGATGTACATCGTCGGCGCCCATATGGATGGAATCGGCTGGGGTGAAGCAGCTAACGACGACGGCTCGGGTACGGCGCTGGTAATGGAAGTGGCGCGCGTGCTGAGCGGGGTGGATGTCCAGACGGAGCGCTCCATCCGGTTTATTCTCTGGAACAATGAGGAAACCGGGACCAATGGAAGTCACGCCTATGTCGATCAACGCAAAGATCTTCAAGGCCGGGAGGATCCACCCGGTTCAGGCAAGTACCCTGAGCCGAAGTGGCTGGGCATGATCCAGCACGACATGATGCTTTTCGATCACGGGATGCCCCTGGAGGACGGCCACGTTAGCAAAGAGCAGCGGCCCGAAGCCGACATCAATATCGAATTCCAGACGAGTTCGAAGTTTGCTGCGCAGTCACAGGCACTGGCGTGGGTCTTCGAGTCCACCAGTGAAAAATATGCAACGGACTATCCGGCCACAGTGAGCAGTCACATGACGAATACGGATTCAGGACCTTTCCAGGATGTGGTGGCTGCGATCAGTCTACGGGAGAACGAGCGCGGCACCCAAATCGGGAATGGCTGGGATCCACAATGGCACCAGCCGACCGACCTCTACATCACCTACTCGAACAAAGATTTTCGTCTCGGCTTGAACGCGACGCAGACAACGCTGGCAGCGACGGCGCAGCTGGCGGGCGCGAGACTCAAGAAATGAACGTGATCCCTTCCAATGCTCTACGCGTCACGGCTGCGGGCATGCTTCCCTTGTTAGCATTTTATGGAGAATGGCAGACTCCTTAGCAACCCAAGTTTCAGGTTGAGATTCAAGCCGCCAGAGAAAAAGAGCCAAGGTATACCCGTAACGAATCTTACGAGCAGGCCGATCACCGCCTGCGTTCTGGAACTTTCCTCCTCGGTGGAGAGCAAACGCAAATCAAGCACGCTCTGGGATGCGCTGCTGCAAGGTGAACCGCCCATCGAACCGGGTGCGAGCATTTCACAGTATCTCGATCATGTCATCGGCGGTCCTCTCCCTGACAAGGTCGAAGTTGTCGCCGGAGTTTGGGCCGACGGGAAAACCTTCGGACAGCCCGACTGGGTAAGAATTATCCTCAGGAATCGCGAGATGATGGTATCCGCATATGAGCAGGCGGCGGCCTTGCTGCAACAGGGACCGGATCAGAACAGGACTCGCGATCAATATTTGGCGGCACTAAACAGCAAGCCAAACTCCGCGCCCCTGAACTCGATACGGCGCACGTTGGAGGCCAACGCGAAGTCGGATCACGGCCCGCAGTCCCTGCACCTCGCCGTGCGGGATCTATTGGCATACTTCACTCACAATCTCGTGCTGATCCGCCAAACGAAGCGGCCCGAAGGCGTCCCAACCAATCCCTAACCATTCTGGCCTAGAATGATCCCGTTGCTTACGCAGAAAAAAATTGTGGCGTAAGGCAGCGAATCCTCTTACTCCAATCACTGGCAATGGACGTACAGTCGCGCACCTGAATGGGACCCGAGCCAATCTAAGGAAACCTAAAGAATCGATAGACACTAGCGCGTTTATTAGGCAACTGAATTGTTTCTGCGTCCGCCGTGCGCGCAAGCCCGCGAGTGGGCGGGAGAGGGATTTAATGCAGATCTCGCGTTAGAATCGTCGCCGTTGTCGCGCGAATGAGTCTCCAGGCTCAGGAAAGCAGAGCTTTGCGCTCGGAACGTAGACCTTCCAACATGCCTCCACGAGCCCCCGACAATTGCCAAAACAGTTGCGATCTGTGGACTCCAGTAGTACAAGTAATTCCCGGCCGGAGATGCTGAAACCCGTAACAACGAACCTTAAGCTGCCGCTGCGATGGAAGGACCTTTACGCCGAATCTGAGCTCTATAAAGCAGCGATTCGCGTCTATACCAAGCCGATATTTCAGTGGCGCAAGGCCCTATCAACTTCCACGGACGGAAAGACACTCTACGATTTTGCGGCGCATGGTTTGGCGCGTCTAGATACGATCCATCGTTCGCTGCAGCGGGGAGACTTCGAGTTTCGTTCAGCTGTGGCGTTGCATTACAACTTTAACGGAAAGCATCGCACCCTCTTTATTCCGCCCTGGGAGGAACGCATTGTCGACCTTGTGCTCTACCGAGTTCTTAACCGCAGGCTCCACAACTGGTTTTCGCCAAACTCTTATGCGTATCGCGACCGCAAATACAGCCTGGACTCTTGTCAAACCCGCATAGCCGGATGCCTGAGGTGTGCGACCCCGCTGTACATCGTGAAGCGAGACCTTACCGACTTCTTTGCCAGCATCAACCACGACTTGTTGCTCGATCGATTGGCGTCTCTCGTCGATCCGGCGGACTACCTGTACCGGCTTTTGGCGCAGCGCGTGCGCTTCTCGTACGAGATAGGAGGACGCCGGCAGACAGCCACTGTCGGTATACCCTTTGGGACGGCCATTGCCTGCTTGCTGGCGAACATCTACCTTACGGACATGGACTACGAAATCGCAAGCGTGCCGGGGCTTCATTACTTTCGCTATGCGGACGATATCCTTCTGCTCTCTCCGAGCCGAGAGGCCGCGGCACAGGCAGCCGAGCGCCTGGAACTGTCGGTAAATAGCTTGCTCCTGCGAACAAAAGAAAGTCATCGAGCTGATCTGCTGCTCACGGATGAACCCATCTCAGACGTTGGATTCACTACCGCCGGCGACTTTCGCCACCTGGGATTGCTGTTCCGAACCGGCGGAGGTGTTGCACTCTCGCGCGACAAAGTGCGCAAAATCGAAAATCTATTTCGTTTCGCCTTTCGTCGCAGGCGACGGCTATGGAATAGGCAGGCCGACCCACATGCGCGCGCCCAGTTCCTGGCCACCATTGCCGCGGAAACGATTGAAAAGAGCGTTCGCAATGTCGCCATCCTCGACTACTATCTTAAGCATGTAAACGATGAGAGTCAGCTTCGGCTCCTGGACCGTTGGTTGGCAGAGGAAGTATTGAGCGCGGTGTTTGGCGGACACAAAAAAGGTCATTTTCGGCGAATCGGATTTCGTCAGCTTCGCGCAATGGGTCTGCCTTCCCTGTTGCACCGCCGCCGGATGATTTGTAGTGGGAGGATCGAAGCCCCGTTTTTTGCTTGGAAAAGAGAAAAGGCAACTCGAGCATTCAAGGGGACGGTTGCCAGGCTGTGCCGGTCGGCCGACCGAACAGCTTTCTCTCCGTTCCCAGAAGCAGCAGCCAGCAAGCGCCCGTGAGAGAGGGCGGCTGCCTGTAGACGGGAGTTATGGAAGAATCATGTTCGCTGAAGCGAATGATTCGTTTTCACCAACCGTCCCCTTGAGTGCTCGGCTCAGGAAGTTGGAAAGAACATGGGATTCTTAGAATTCCTCTTTGGAAGAACCAGGTGCCCGCAATGTGGTACCAAAGGGGCGCGCACGTCTGAGAACCGAATTCGTTGCCGCAACCCCTCCTGCCAGCACTTTGACGGAACCCTGGGGCGTGGAGGAGTTCTTCGTGCGGCCGGGTCCCGTGTCCCGAGGCGCTCCGACTATTCACCGGCGCGACCGCTGGCGATTCGTTATCGCAATTTTCAAGGCCAGGAGAAAACTTTCATGGCCGACAGCGAGTCGCTTCGCCGCAAACGCAACCACATCGTCGCGCGCGTCGCACCTACCGGAGAGAGCATCTCGTTGTCCAGAGATCGCATTCGAAACCTGGCTAACGTCGAGGACGCCCTGTCCCAGAGGGTCGAAGAAACACCGCACGGGCCGACCGCCCGCGAGCGGCAAGTCCTTGCCTATCACAAGAAATACAAAACGACCTCTCCCCTGTACGAGAGGATTCGCGCAAAATACCCAGACTGGTAGCACGCAGCCTAAGAGTCGGCTGACTCCGCAGCCATCCTGCCGCCACATCCCTGGCAATGATGCTGGGTTCACAATCGATATGTACCATCACTTGGGAAGACCAACGAGGTTAAGAAAGCGATGAAAGCCTGGCTCCGCAAAAGAATCAAAGAGCTGGAGCAAATCAAAACGGCCCTATTGAGGCTAAAATCGATTCGAGGGAGATACCATCATGCCTTCTCTGCCCGCTACGGGTTCGACCAAAACTGCCAAGTTCAAAGAACCCCTCTCGGCCGAGGAGTTGCGGAAAGTTCACGCTTATTGGTGCGCGGCCAACTACCTCTCCGTGGGGCAAATCTATCTGCTCTCCAACCCGCTCCTTCGCGAACCCTTGCTCCTCAAACATATCAAGCCCAGGCTTCTCGGACATTGGGGCACAACCCCCGGGCAAAACCTCATCTACGCCCACCTCAACCGCGTGATCAAGAAGCGCGACTTAAACGTGATCTACGTCGCCGGCCCTGGACACGGCGGCCCGGCACTCGTCGCAAACACCTATTTGGAAGGGACGTACACCGAGTTCTATCCGCACATCGCTCAAACCGAAGACGGCATGCAGAAATTGTTCAAGCAATTCTCCTTTCCCGGCGGAATTCCCAGCCATGTCGCGCCGGAAACTCCCGGCTCGATTCATGAAGGAGGCGAACTCGGATACTCCCTCGCGCATGCCAATGGAGCGGTGTTTGATAATCCGGACTTGCTGGCATGCTGCGTCGTCGGAGACGGCGAAGCGGAGACCGGACCTCTGGCCGGCAGCTGGCATGGCAACAAGTTTCTCAATCCCGCGCGCGACGGCGCCGTTCTGCCCATCCTGCACTTGAACGGATACAAGATCGCCAACCCGGCCGTGCTCGCCCGGATGACCGATGAAAGACTGACCGAGCTGTTTTCCGGCTACGGCTACAAGCCTTTTTTCGTCGAAGGCCACGATCCGCACGTGGTGCATCAGCTTATGGCGCACACCATGGACACGGTACTCGACGAGATCCTCGCCATCCAGGAGGCCGCGCGAAGCGGAAAGGTCAGCACGCTCCCCGTCTGGCCGATGATTATCCTGCGCACGCCCAAGGGCTGGACGGGACCCAAAATCGTCGATGGCAAACCAATAGAAGGCACGTGGAGGGCGCACCAAGTTCCGATTGCGGACTTCGCCAAAAAGCCGGAGCATCTGACCCAGCTTGAGGAGTGGATGAAAAGTTACAAACCGGAAGAGCTCTTCGACGAAAACGGCAAGCTGGTGATGGAGCTTGCCGAGCTGGCGCCATCGGGCGTCCGGCGAATGGGGGCCAATCCGCACGCAAACGGCGGTCTTTTGCTCCGGGATCTCGCGATACCGAATTTTCGCGATTACGCCGTCGAGGTGAACAAGCCCGGAACAGAAAACGCCGAAGCGACGCGCATCCTCGGACATCTTCTGCGCGACGTGATGCGGCTCAATGCAAGCGCGTATAACTTCCGCGTCTTCGGCCCGGACGAAACCGCCTCCAACCGGCTCGAAGATTTGTACCAGGCGACCGACAAAATCTTCATGGAGCCGAGACTCGAGACCGATGAGTTCTTGTCTCCAAGCGGCCGCGTGATGGAAGTGCTTAGCGAACACCTGTGCCAGGGATGGCTAGAAGGATACCTTTTGACCGGCCGGCACGGCCTTTTCTCCTGCTACGAGGCGTTCATTCATATCGTGGATTCTATGTTCAACCAGCATGCGAAATGGCTAAAGGTCACTCGCCACATTCCCTGGCGGCGTCCGATTGCCTCGTTGAACTACCTTCTGACCTCGCACGTCTGGCGGCAGGACCACAATGGCTTCACGCATCAAGATCCCGGCTTCATCGACCATGTGGTGAACAAGAAAGCTGACACCGTGCGAGTCTACTTGCCGCCCGACGCCAATACGCTGCTTTCCGTAGCGGATCACTGCCTGCGCAGCCGTAATTATGTGAACGTGATCGTTGCCGGAAAACAGCCGGCGTTGCAGTGGCTGGATATGAAATCCGCGATCGAGCACTGCAGCGCAGGGCTCGGGATTTGGGAGTGGGCTTCGACTGACAAAAGAAGCGAGCCGGATGTCGTCATGGGATGCGCGGGAGACGTTCCGACGCTCGAGACGCTCGCCGCCGTCGACCTGCTGCGGCAGCATTTTCCGGACATCAAGATCCGCGTCGTCAATGTGGTTGATTTGATGACGATTCAGCCATCAAGCGAGCATCCTCACGGGCTTTCCGATGCTGATTTTGACTCCGTCTTCACAACCGACAAGCCGGTGATCTTTGCCTACCACGGCTATCCTTGGCTGATTCATCGTCTAACCTACCGGCGCACCAACCATGTCAACTTCCATGTCCGCGGATACAAGGAGGAAGGAACAACCACCACGCCGTTCGATATGACCGTGCTGAACGATTTGGATCGATTTCACCTTGCGGGTGACGTTGTGGACCGAGTCGAGCGGCTGCGCCCTGTGAGTGGGCATTTCAAACAAATGTTGCGAAACAAACTGGTGGACCACAAGCAGTACATCTGCGACCACGGCGACGATCTTCCGGAGATCCGCGATTGGAAATGGCCCTACTGAATGAAGGTCTTGGTTCTTAACTCCGGATCGAGCAGCCAGAAATCGTGTCTCTACGAACTGGGCGCTTCCCTCCCGGACTCTCCTCCGGCTCCACTGTGGGAAACCAAGATCGAGTGGCACGACGGCAGCGCCACGCTCCACGTGCGGACACGCTCCGGAAAGGGGCGGGACGAACAGCTGAAGCAAGCCAGGCGAAGCGAGACCATTGCGCAGTTGTTGCAGGCGTTGGTGTCCGGCGAGACGAAGGTGCTCGCGCAACTTTCCGAAATCGACGTTGTCGGTCACCGGGTTGTGAATGGAGGGCGCGAGTTTACGAGTCCAACTTTGATCACGTCTGAAGTTACGGCGGCGATTGAAAAGATGGCCATCTTTGCACCGCTGCACAATCGCGCGGAGCTCGAAGGGATCGCGCAAATCGAAAAGCTGTGCGGACCCGTGCCACAAGTGGCCGTGTTTGATACTGGCTTCCATGCAGGTCTGCCCGATGCGGCGGCCGTTTATCCGGGGCCGTATGATTGGCTTCAGCGCGGAATCCGCAAATTTGGCTTTCACGGAATCAACCACCAGTATTGCGCCGGGCGTGCGGCAGAATTGCTCGGACGAAATCTCGCCGATCTGAAACTCGTAACCTGCCACCTGGGCAACGGATGTTCGCTCGCGGCAATTCTCGGCGGCGTGAGCATCGACACCACCATGGGATTCACGCCGCTGGACGGACTGATGATGGGAACTCGCTCGGGCTCGGTTGACCCAGGGATCCTCACCTACCTTCTCCAGCAAGGCCATCTTGATGGAGAAATGCTAGACGACATCTTGAATGCACAATCCGGTTTGCTCGGCATCTCCGGAGTCTCCAGCGACATGCGCGAGATTGAGGCTGCGATAAAACAAGGAAACCAGCGCGCGAAACTCGCATTCGACATCTTCGTGCATCGTCTGCGCTCCGGCATCGGCTCCATGATCGCAGCCTTGAATGGGATCGATGTCCTGGTGTTTACGGCGGGGATTGGCGAGAATTCGCCGGAAATCCGAGATGCGGCGTGCGCCAAGTTCGGATTTCTCGGATTGACGCTCGATCCCACGAAGAATTCATCAGCGCATCCCGATCAGGACATTTCTCGGCCAGGATCCGCCGTTTGCGTCCTTGTCGTGCGGGCCCAAGAGGATTGGGCAATCGCGCGGGACTGTTGGGAACTGGCGTCCGCAAGTATCCGCGGTCGGGAAGACGCGAGCTAGCCGATCCTGTGGCGCTTACCCGCGGGTTTCGGATGGTACCTTCTGCCAATAGCTTGAAATTCTCCACTCCCGCGAAGGAGGAGAGACCCTTCGCAACCGTTACTTCCTCATTTGAGTCCGGTCTTGTGACGATACCTGACCGTCGAGTTCAAGGATGGCGACGAGGGAGTTGGGGTCGCCTTCTTCACCGACCATCTCGAACTGAAAGTGCCTTGCCAACTTGAGCATGGTCCGGTTCTCGGACAAGATTCGCGCGACGATGCGCCGGAGTTTCTCGCTGCGGGCCAAGTCGATCAGCCGACGCACCAGCTCTGTTCCGAGCCCCGCTCCCTGGCAACGATCCGTGACCAGGACTGCGAGTTCGGCGTCTTCGGGCGCCCGTTGCCGTGTCAATCGGCCCACGCCGAGCAGCTCGTGCCGGCCCGTTCCGGGATCAATTCGGTCCGCCACCAGCGCCATTTCACGGTCGTAGTCGATGAAACATTTTCGGATGAGCCGGTCGTGGGCGACTCGGGAATCGACCTTCTCCATGTGAAAGTAACGCAAGTACACAGTGCTGTCGGAAAGTGTCTCGTGAAACTGCACCATCAGAAGTTCATCTTCCGGGCGGATCGGCCGAATCACCACCTCTTTTCCGTCCTTCATCGTCCACCGGGAAACGTACTGCACGGGATATGGCCGGATCGCCGGCCGCGGAAGGGATTCGTCTGTCACTGCGGAGTCAAACAGGACCATGCGTGCGTCCAGTGCGAGCAGTTGTTCGGTAGAGGCAAGAAGCGGATTGATGTCGATTTCGCGGATGCGTGGCTGCTCGACAACCAGCTCGCTGAAACGAACGAGCAATGTCTCGAGCGACGCCAGATCGACACTCGGTCGTCCGCGAATTCCTTTCAGCGCCACGTAGACTCGGGTCTGTTCCAAGAGCCGCCGTGCCAAGGTTGTATTGAGTGGAGGAAGAGCAAGTGCGCGGTCGCGGTATACTTCCACGAGTTGCCCACCGGAACCGAACAGAATCACCGGACCGAATTGCAGGTCCACGCTGCTGCCGAGAATAAGCTCGTAGCCTTGCGACCGAATCATGGGCTGAACACTGACGCCGAGAAAGGCGTCCCGGCCCTCCTTCCTAACCACGGAAGATTCAATCGTCCGGTAAGCCTCGCGGACTTCTTCCGCTCCCGCCAGGTTCAACTTCACGCCATCGACCTCCGTCTTGTGCGTGATCGTCTCGGAATGGATCTTCAGCACGACGGGATAGCCTATTTCTTCCGCCCGCGCGACAGCTTCTTCGACACTCTTCGCGCGCTGCGTACGAACCGTGGGAATTCCATAAAGCGCGAGTATTTCTTTCGATTCAGTTTCTGTAAGCAAGGTCCTCCCGCTGGCGCATACGTTATAAAGGAGTGAGTTGGCCTTCTCACGCCTGGCGTTGATGCCCGCAGGGTCGTCTGCCGCAAATGGAGTTTCGTACAGACCGTGAAGACCGTAAGTGTATTGCCACATCGTTTCGAATGCTCGCGCGGCCGTGTCGGGATAGGAGAATGTAGGAATCCCCGAGGCGTTTAGAATTTCGATTCCACGGGCGACGCTCCTCCCTCCCATCCAACTGGCCAGCAAGGGCTTTCCGTGGCGCTTGGCGTGGGGAATCATTCGTTCAGCCACCTTCGCCGGGTCCGTCATTCCTTGCGGCGCAAGGATCGCCAGCAGCCCGTCGCTGTTTGGTTCGCGTATCGCGATTTCAAGAGCGCGCGCATAACGCTCCGGGTCGGCGTCGCCCAGAATGTCAACGGGATTGGCATGACTCCAGTGGGGCGGAAGAAACGAATTGAGCGCCTGCTGCGAATCCTCGGACAACGTTGCGAGTTCCCCGCCACTGGCCATCAAAGCGTCGGTGGCAAGAACTCCAGGGCCTCCCGCATTGGTGAGAATCATAAGCCGACGCCCGCGGGGCCGTGGTTGTTTGCCCAACACCTCAGCCATATGAAAGATGTCCGCAATGTTTTGCACGCGAAGCACCCCGCAGCGCCTAAACGCGGCAGCGTAGACCTCGTCGCTTCCCGTCATAGCGCCGGTGTGCGAGGCCGCCGCGCGAGACGCTGCCTCCGTGCGACCCGCCTTGATGACGATGATCGGTTTGCTGAAGGCGACCTCGCGCGCGGCTGACAGGAAGGCTCGGGCGTCGCCGATCGATTCCATGTACAGAAGAACGCTCTCCGTTTTCGAGTCTTCTCCGAAAAACGACAGCAGGTCGCCCCAGCCCACGTCGAGCATCGACCCCGTGGAAACGATAGCGCTGAAGCCCACCTGCTCCACGAGACTCCAGTCGAGTATGGCAGTGAGCAGTGCGCCACTCTGGCTGAGAAAAGCAACTCTGCCGGACCGTACCATGTCTCGTGCGAATGTAGCGTTCAGCCCAATCCATGGATTCATCAACCCGAGACAGTTCGGTCCAATCAGGCGAGCTGCGCCTCGACTCAACTCTAGTTGGATTTGCCGTTCAAGCGCGATCCCTTCCGGACCTCTCTCCTTGAAACCCGCAGAGATCACCACTACCGCATTCGCGTTAGCTTTCACGCATTCGGCGACGACAGCGGGCACGGTAGGCGCCGGAGTTACAACCACGACGAGATCGACAGCCTCGGGGACCGCGCCGATCGTCTCGTAACAATGCCGGCCGAATAATTCCGTCCGGCGAGGATTAACGGGATAGACTCTGCCCTTGTACGTCTCCGCGAGCAGATTACTCAGGACCGTACGACCGACGCTGGCTTCACGGTCGGTTGCTCCAATGACCGCCACCGAGGCTGGATAAAAGAAGCATTCCAGTAGCGAACGATTGCTGATTCGGACGACATGGCTCATGCGAGATCACCTGCAGCGTGGCCCTGATCATCTCGCTTCTCGTTCGGAGACTCCAGCCCGGTTTCGAAAGCACTGCCGATCGCCAAACACTTTCAACGAGGACTGGCATATGACCGTGCGAGATACACTCCTCAGGGCATGGATTTTGCGTCCAGGAAATTGCTTAGGTCATTTTCGAACGCCACTGATCCCCGTAACTTCTCGATGTGCGCTGAGGGATCCGTCAGGGATCACGACGATCACCCACGGCGTGCCGGATGCGAGGATTTGTGCATGGCTGACCAATTCGACGTCGTGGCCTGGACGCAGTTCAATCGTCGGCGTGCTCGGCCCGTCGATCTTGAGGTTGTAGGTTTTCACTTCCAGCGTATGGACGCCCGCACCGTCTGCGTGAATACGCAGCGTGAGTTCGTTGGTGGGTGTCGCTTCCACCAAGACATGGAAATCAAAGGCCCGGCTCGCGCGCAGGTCGACATAATAGACTGCGCCGGAGAGCGCCGTGAGCGTGGTATGGGCCGTACCCTGGCGCACGCTGTATCCTCCCTGCGCTAACTGGATTCGAAATTTGCCGTTTCGAGGATCCACGGCAACCTGGGTCAGACGTCCCGTTCGCTGGTCGCGGAACTCGATGGGCTCCCGCGATCGGACATCGGCATCTCCCTCGACGACGGACGCACCATGCAGATCTTGCATCAGCCAGATCCACTCCCCCACCGGCTGCGTCCAGACCTCTTTGTACGTCCAGCAAATCTGCGTTGGCCAATACGGTGCGTCGTTGTATTCCTTTGTTTCGATGCCTACAGGAATCGCGCCTACCATCTGTCCGGAGCGCACGCTATAGAGGGGTGTCCAGTCATAGCCTTCGCCATACATGATGCTGGCCGAAAACGGGTTGCGTCCCAAGAGCCACTCCGCCTGCTGCTGCGCCAGATCTTCCGCTTCAAGATCTCCGCGCAATTGTCCGGCCGCCGACAAAGCCTTTGTCTGCGACAACAAAACGCTGGAATGGCCGCGGAAGTCAAACCAAACGGGGAATCTCCGCAGATAGTAATCCCCTCCTAAAGGAACGCCGCGATGGACTTGCTCTAGGTAGGCGTCGCGATCAGCGGCGCGCAGCGGAGTCCAGTCCTTCGATTGAGGCAATAACTGGGCTTCACTCTCTTTGTAGATTGCTGCCGGTAGCATGTCGTAGGGTTGATCGATCTTGGCGGCGACCTGCTGGTAGTACTTGGAGTGCAGGACGATCGCCGCGTACCACTTCATCCAGTTCAAGTGATTTGGAAAGGTTTCACAAAGGTGAGCCAGTGCAATGATGGGCTGTTCCTCTTGCCCTATATGAAAGCGATGGAAGAGATTCTCCCGCTTGGGACTGGTGTAAAAGTAACCCGTCAGCGGGATGCTCCACGGCTGAAGCGTTTGCTCCTGCGACGCAAGTATGAGATCGCCGAGTTTGAACGCCTCATCCGCGTAGCGCTTTTCGCCCGTGGTCCGGTACAAATCTATGGACGCAATTGCACCGAATGAAATGCGCTCGAGCTCATCCTGTGCTCCATAGACCTCCGGAAGCGGAGTGGCAGTCTCGAGTCCCTCAACGGCAAAGTTCCAGTCCTGCTGCGCTGTGCGAAGGCTGCGAATGGCAAGCTCGGGATTGCTCTCTTTCAGGACACGTGCAGCGAGCGCCTCGACAGCCGCCACGCGAAAGTTCCATTCGGGCTCGTTCACTGCCTGGCCGGTGCGATCGTCTGCGTCGCCCATGATGCCGTTGGTCCAGTAGCTGATCAATTGGCCTTTGCTGCGATACCCATCGCCAAAGCTCGTCTTTAGTACCCAGCGTAGCCCCCATGTCGCTTCTTCCAGCAAGCGGGCGCGCAGCACGGGATCTTCACCCTGCTGCTCGAGACGTTCCGCGAGTGAAAACAGAGCGTACGCCATCCCTGGAGTGTTGCCGGTCGCGGTAAGATCTCCCGCATCGTGATAACCGCCATTGACGACAATGCGTTTGTTCCCGTGGATGCTGTAATCGTCCAAATGGCAGATTCCATGGATCCCAGGAATCACCGTTCCACACCGTTCGCTGTACATAAAACTGATAGCTTTCCAGATGCTTTCACGCCATGCCTCTTGGCCGATCTGAAATGGGCGGGTGGTAGTGGCGCCAACGCGAAGAACATATTCACCGGGCACCTGGACTTCGGAAAAATCCAGGACCGCGAAGTTCCCCAGGAGCGTTGACTCGTGTTGGACCGCCTTGGTTAGAACAGCCTTCCCGGTGCCTTGATCGATCACCGAAAACTCGCGGCCATCGAGGTTGCTGGCAATCGCGGTCTTCGTGGAGCCGGCGGTATATCCGGCGTGACTGAAGGCTATTTTCCCGGGTGCGACGTCCCACCCCTCGACATGATCCGGCTCTACCGCCTGCAGTTCCAGTTGGTCGATATATAGAATGGTCTGATCGCCCGGGTCCGGAAGCATTTTGGGAAGGCTGTAGGCAAAATCGAGTTGGGTGACCTTATCCCGGTCGAGAGGCGCAATTTCCCACACCACGTGATTCCATTCGCGATTCTTCAGGATGATGGACTCGTGCCGCCCCTCGTTATAGCGATCCGGAAGGCGATGTGCACCCTCATTGTGCAGGATGAGAGAGGCAGAAATTGCCGGCGCACCGATAATATCGGGATAGACCCAGATGGAAATGCGATTGTAGCGGCTCCAGTCCTCGGAGGGAAACTTGCGGGCAGCGACAAGATCCTCCCATTCGCCGGCGCCCCCGACCAGCCCCACGTTTTGTTTCGATCGAATTCGCAGGGAGTGCGCGCCGTCTTTCACCGGGGAATCCGCCAGGGTCATGTCTCCTTCGCCGCTGAACGACCACGTCGACGCATCTTCCATGGAATCGAGCACGCGCGAGTCCAACACCTTTTTGTTCAGCCAGCGAGCCTCCGATCCATCTTCATAGATGGGCTCCATCGGCATCTTCGGAGCTTCCTGCTGGGCCGGAACATACGGATCACCGAGACCACAGAACATGGCCAACACAAAGCACCTGACTAGAATTCGACGCCACCTGCCTCTCGCCCCGCCATCTAAGTTAGACTTCATAAGACTCCCTTCTCCGTCTCAAAGTTTACTGGTGGAGGTCGACCTGCGTTGTGAATCATTCGCGAGAATTATAGACCGGTCGAACCTGCACTACCGGCAGCGCATGGAGTCTTTCGACTTTTCATTGTAGTGAGCCTTCGAGACGGGCATTGGGCTGGATCGTTTGCTCCATGCGTTCCGGGAACGAACACTGGGACAGCGGCGAGGTGGAATCCGCGAAGCGATAGGAGTTTCTGAATGACCAGAACCGCGTCGTTTCTCGAGAAGAGCAAATTGCGGTCGTGGAGACACGCGCGATTCTATCGTCTGCCACTCTTTACCGGCTCCTCCTGGCTTGAACCTGCCTGCCAGTATTGGTTGAAGCCGATATAGTCCGAAGGAAGGTTCGCAAGAATCGTGCGCCTCAATTCAAGAATGTCCACGCCGCCCAGGTTTTTGTAGAGAACTTTGCCGTCCATATCGAGCAGAACAGTATAGGGAACGGCGGACCGCCACGCTGGATCAAACGCCGCTTGTAACGCTGCCGTATCGTTCGAGGCAAACAAAAGGTTCCTGCTGGTGGCGCGTTTTTTCTCGAGCATTTTCAGGACACCGGCCTTTTCATCGGGCATGTTAGCGGACACCGTGACCAGATCCAGGTCGCGGACTCTGTACATCCGGTAGGTATCCTGGAGATCGGAGAACTCATCGATGCACGAACCACACCAGGTCGCCCAGAAGCTTACCAGTAGCATGTGTTTCGTGGGATTGGAGCGAAGGCTCGTCAGGTCCGACGCGGCGGCCATTTCCAGCTTTACAGGCTGCTCTTCGATCTTCCGGAGCAACTGGATGCGCGATGCTTCCTTTTCCTGCCACTTTGTCGAGCATCCGAAGACACCCGTTTTCTTTACAATCACTTCGCGGTTCGCCAGCAACGCGTCGATGGCATTCCGCGCGTCCTCGGAGTTCACCATTTCCTTGCGATAGCTATTGTCGATTCGCCCTTCGTACTGTAACTTTCGGCCCCTATCGAAAATGAAGACGTGAGGCGTGGCTTGCGGCCCGTAAGCGCGGGCGGCCGATTGCGTTTCGCCGTCGTAAAGATAGGGATAGTGCAGGTTTTTGTAGTCTACGCGAATTTTCATTTCGTCCAGACTGTCGCTGAGGTCAGAAGAGTCCAGTTCGTCAATTCGAATGGCTTTCGGATCGTTGGGTTGAATTGCCACAACAGCGACTCCTCGGTCCCGGTAATCCGCTTCGAGTTGCTGGATTCGCTGCTCGTACATTTGCGCGATAGGACAGTGATTGCAGGTGAATACGACGACCAGGATTGGACTGCTTGCGTAATCGGCAAGGCTATGAACCCTTCCATCCACACCGGGCAAGGAGAAGTCCGGGGCAGATGACCCTAATGGCAAAATCGGATGGGCATTCTGTCCCCAAGCCGGGAAAGTCAACAGAAATAAACAAATCAGTCGCCACATTTTCTTTCAACCTCTATTCACCGATTCGCGAAACCGCAGCTCTTAACCGGGCGCCAGGGCGAGTTTCTGTATGACATTCCAGGGCCCCGGATAACGCGCCGTTTCCTGGGCTGCCGCTGTGAGCATCGCCGGATGGGGTGCGAAGCGGACGCGGAGTCACATCCGCGTCCACCAGGCCCATAGCCCATCGGATGGCTTCCACATACATTTTCTGCATCCTAGGATCGTCCCAGTTTTGTTCCATGTGGCCCAGCGTCGAGTAGAAGACGCGCCCTTTTCCGTACAGCTTGGCCCAAGCCACGGCAAAATCAAGATCCTTGCGGTGAACGCGCGGATTATTCAGGTCCAGCTTGCTCGCATCAAGTCGCATCAACACCCGCACTCTGTCCCGAGAAAAATCTTTCACCTGGTAAATCTCGTCCTTCAGCACAAACGACTTCGGCCACTGCCGCATGCCCGGGAAGGCGGGATCCTCAACGAGAATGGGTGCGTCAAACGTACCCCAGGGATGCTCGTCGAAGTATCCCCCGATCATTTCCCCATACTCCGGCCAGTCCGTGAAAGTGATCGTGGCGCTGTGCACGCCAATAAAGCCTTTTCCATCGTCGTGGACAAACGAAAGAAGAGCGGCTCTCTGTTCGTCGTTCATTTCCAGTTCGCCGCCAGTGTAGAAGAGCACCGCGTCAAAGTCGTTCAGATTTTTGGCGTTGAACTCGAGTTTCCTCTTCGTCAGCGCTTCGCTGTCCGTACGGATAGTCGTATTCCACAAGCCTGTTTCGCGACCCAAGCGCTCAAGAGTGGCCATGGCGTGGGAAACAGCCTCGTGACGGTAGCCTTTTTCTTCCCCAATGATCAAAAGGTGCTTTCCTGCTCGGGCGCCGGTCTGCGGCGCCGAGCGACTGCTCCACACGACACATAGAATGAGCAGCAATATTCGAAGCATCTTCACTGGTGCTCCTCCGTCGTTTCCTGCCTGTGCGGTGTCTCGTTCGTGTCCTGGCCTGACTCCCATTCAAATGTTTCCTGCGGAGGCGTCCGAACCGGAAGGCAACGCGTCGAAAGAACTATTTCGCGTTTCCCAGCCAGAGCAACGCCTGACCGATCAGCAGGTTTTGCGTAGCATCGGAGAAAATTTTGTCTCCGTGGCCCATATTCACGTAGATCATCCTGTATCTCGTGTTCGTCCACACCACCGGGAGGTCACCTCCGGTAATGACGTCCTTGATGCCAATGGGATAGTTGGAGGGATCGAGCGTCACGAGGACGTGGACATTCTTGTTCAGGCGCGGGCTAGGCTTCCAGAGATACCATTCGTTGGCCGGTGCGGAGATCGTCGCGGGAAGTTGTCTGGTCACGGGATGTGCGCGGTCATCGACAGTCAATTTCGCGGGTAATGGCGGCCAGTTATTCGTGTAAAAAACCGCTCCACCCATGAAATCGACAAACCAGGGCCATTTTGTGGTTTTGTCGTTGTAGCCGGCAACGTGGAAACCCATCCAGCCGCCGCCGTGTTCCATGTACTTCTCAAACGCGGTCCTCTGGGCAGGCGTTTGCGGGAAATTGTTCAGCCACAGAATCAGCTGGTACTGGTCCAGCTCCATATCGTTGAGCTTTTTCCAGTCTGTTGTTTCGTCAAGCGTAAACTGGTTTCTTGCCGCCAATTCTCGAAAGAACACCAAAGCATCTTTCGCAGCATGGACATGATCGGGCTCAACATCGGTCGAGTAAAATGCCAGCACTTTGAAAGCAGGCTCTTTTGCCCCGGCGTCTCCATTCCAAAAGAGCAGCAGAACGGCAGCCCACGACAGCGCACGAATTCCTGAGACCAAACAGATTCTCCGTCGTTTTCTTGCATGAACATGGGATAGCGTCATTCTTCGTTGTTCTCCTATCCGCCCGCAGCCCAGGAAATTGCGTTCTCGAAGATTTTCGTAAACGTCGGATTGTCGAACAACTCTGGATGGTGTCCCATGAAGATATAGATGTTTCTGGCCTTGCAGCGTTGGTTTGTCCAGATCACCGGATGATCTCCCATCTTGATGTCGGTGGAAGGGATGTAAGTGTTTTCATCCACGCTTGCCAGCACGTGGACGTTCGGGCGGGGGGAGGCATCGTAGGTGTACCACTCTTCATTCTCGATCACAAAAGGCGAGTGCACCTTGTTCATCACCGGGTGACGAGTGTCCTCGACGGTGACCGTTCCGGTAACAAAGGTAGCGATGTAGTTCCGGAACCGAACTCCTCCCATGAACTGGCGGAACCAGGGCCAGATGTGGTACCCGTCGAATTCTCCCAACAAGGTGGCGTGGTGAAATCCGATCCAGCCTCCCTGGCCTTGTTCAATGTACTTGATGAACGCGGCTTTCGCCGCATCTGTCCACATATAGGGTGGGTAATTCAACTGAATGAATAAATTGCAGTGTGCCAGAAATGCCTCGTCTATT
>Ga0210406_10002940_pt1 | contig 18985 bp, 12 predicted proteins | sample IncBWC30MmetaG_FD_155454 | JGI IMG/M metagenome (GOLD analysis project Ga0210406, IMG submission 155454) | Forest soil microbial communities from Barre Woods Harvard Forest LTER site, Petersham, Massachusetts, United States - Inc-BW-C-30-M | ecosystem: Environmental > Terrestrial > Soil >... | reverse complement strand
CCACGGCTGTGGCCGTTTTGCTTTCCAGGATCGCATGGTCGCCCATCGGCTTCATGCCAAGCACGCCGATGTTGTTCTCCAGAAGTACAGGCAGAACTTTCTTCTCAAAACTTTCAAAATGCGCGTCCATCACGTTCAACGGCATCTGCACGGCGTCGAACGTGAATTTATGCTGCGAAGCGGTAGCCAGCATTTTCAGATGGATGTCCGGACTTTTGTGTCCCGTGAAGCCGATGTAGCGGATCTTGCCGGCCTTCTTTGCCTCCAGCGCGGCTTCCATTGCTCCGCCATCCGCAAAAACTCGGTCGGGGTCGGTTTCGCGGATTACCTCGTGAAACTGCATCAGATCGATGTGGTCGGTCTGCAGCCGCTTCAGAGACTCGTTGATCTGGCTGGTCGCGGCGGCCTTCGTCCGTCCATCGATCTTGGACATCAGAAACGCCTTCTGCCGGTATCCGTCCCGCAAGGCATTACCCATCCGGACTTCGCTCTCCCCGCCGTTGTAGTCCCAGCAGTTGTCGAGAAAATTCAGCCCCTCATCCAGCCCTGTACGAATGATGCGGATACTTTCCTGAGGGTCCGCCTGTTTGCCCAGATGATAGCCGCCGAGACCCACCAGCGAGACTTTTTCCCCGGTCCGCCCCAGTGTTCGATAGGGAATGCCGTTTCTGGCTTCCGCTGCCGCAGCTTGGCCGTTCAGTTGGGTGAAAAGGAGGGAAGCGGCCGCGAAGCTCACGAATTCCCGGCGGGAGACGCCCTTCTCGCTCGTTTCTCGCCGGTTGATCGCCGGCATATCTGCACCGGCCTCGCGTCCGCTCTGGCGTTCCGATTGTTTTTCGTCCATGGTTTGTCGTTTCTCCAAATTCGCGTTCGTCCGATTATCCGAAAAGTCCGCTCGAAGAAAGTGGCAAATTCCGCACGCGCTTGCCGGTCGCGGCGTAAATCGCGTTACAGAACGCGGCAACGAACGGCGGCACGCCCGGTTCCCCAACCCCCGCGGGCGGAGCTGGGCTGTCAACGATGTAAACGTTCGTCTGTTGTGGCGCTTCATTGATTCGCGCCACGGGGTAATCGTTGAAATTGGATTGTTCAATCACGCCGTTTTTCGCGGTGATTTCTCCCGTGCGTACAATGCTCGTACCGAACACCGCCGCGCCCTCAAACTGGGCGGTTGTGATTGCCGGATTGGCCACCAATCCGGCGTCCAGTGCAGTGTCAACTCGCGGAATGCGAATCTCCCCCTGGTCGTTGACTTCGACCTCCACAACAGTCGCCACGTACGTCAAAAAACTCTTGTGCGCCGCGATGCCGAAGCCATGTCCCTTCCCACTCTTCTTCTTCGCCCAGCCCGATTTTTCCGCCACCAGTTCGGTGACGTGCCGCAGCCGCCCGGTCTCCCACGGATAGTCCGTGAGCGAAGCCCCATAATTCGGGTACTCGACATTCTTGAAGTCGATCGTGCGCGCCGGTCCAATCAGGTCCAGCAGGTATTCGTAGGGGTCGCGGTTCGCTCGATGCGCAAGTTCATCCGTAAAGCACTGGATTCCGAATCCGTGATAGATGTTTGCTACCGAGCGCAACCAGCCGATTCGAACGTGCGCTTTGGCCGGCCCGTTCTCGATGCTCAGGTTGGGCAGATCGTAGGGTAAGTCCGTCCAGCCCTGCGCCAGGTGCGGCGGATCTCCGTAAACCGCGTTCACGTCAAATATGGATGTGATCGGCGGAAATACGGATCTCTGCAGCCAGGCCGTCGGTTTTCCCTTCGCATCCACCGCGGCCTTGAAGTACATTCCCGCCACCGCGTTGTAGTAGTCAAACTTGATATCGTCTTCGCGCGTCCACACCACTTTCACCGGCCGTCCAACTTTTTTGGACAGCACCGCCGCTTCCGCAACGTAATCCGGCTTCGATTTCCTTCCGAATCCGCCGCCAAGCAGGGTCACGTGGCAGATCACGCTCTCTTTTGGAATACCAAGCTCCGTGGAGACGATCGCCTGCACCGCCTGCGGATTCTGTGTCGACGTCCAGATCGTTGCCTTTCCATCCTTGAAATCCGCAAGCGCCACCATGGGCTCCATCGGAGCATGTGCCAGCAAAGGAACGTAGTATTCGGCCTCGATCACGTTGGACGCGGGGGCGGCCGCCAGTGCCGCATTCGCGTCGCCGACGCTCCGAACGACTTTGGCCGGCTTCCGCGCCGTATCCTGCAGCTCCTTCTTGTACTCCACGGAGTCGTAACTTTCGTTCGCGCCGTTGTCCCAAGTAATCTTCAGCTTCTTGCGTCCCTGAAACGCGGCCCACGAATTGTCCGCCAGCACCGCAACGCCTCCCAGTGGCTGAAACGCCGCCGGCGGCTTGAACGGATCGATCTGCACCGTCTGGTGAACGCCCGATACCTTTAACGCTTCCTGATCGTCGCAGCTCTTCACCTTTCCGCCATAAACCGGCGGATGTTCAATCGACGCGTAAATCATCCCATCGATTTTCGCGTCCATCCCGTAAATCGCTTTTCCGGTGCAGAGATTCTCCAGGTCATAGCTGGTCTCGCCCTTGCCGATGTAGCGCCACTCTCCCGGCTTCTTGAGGGTAAGCTGTTCTTTTTTCGGCACGTCGAGCTTCGCCGCCGCCGAAGCAAGCTCCCCGTAGCCCAACTTGCGCCCGCTCTTTGTATGAACAACCGTATGCGGTGCCGTCGAACACTCGGATGCGGGCACATTCCACTGTTGCGCCGCTGCCTGCACCAGCATCCAGCGCGCGGAGGCGCCGCATTGCCTCATCGTGTCAAAAAAGCTGCGAATTGAATGGGAACCGTCGGTGTTCTGATCCCCGTAACGCGGATCGCCGATGGCCTGATCGATTTTCACGCGCTTCCAGTCCGCGTCCAGCTCATCGGCCACAACCAGCGGAAGCGTCGTGCGTATCGCCGTGCCCATCTCCGAACGGTGCGCCACGATGTGCACCGTTCCGTCCGTTTCAATCCCTACGAACGCATTGGGATGAAACGGCGCGCGGTCCGCTTCGGTCTGCCCGTCTGGCCCCGGCTCTCCGGCGAAAACCGCCGGAACATATCGAATGGCAAGAACAAACGCTCCTGCTCCCACAACTCCCTTCAGAAACCCGCGGCGGCTCACATTTTCAATTTGTCTCATGCGCTCTTCCCCGCTGCTAGCTTGATCGCCGCTCGAATTCGCTGGTAAGTTCCGCACCGGCAGATGTTCCCCGCCATCCCCTCCTCAATATCCTTGTCGGTGGGATGTGGTTTGCTCTTTAACAACGCGATCGCCTGCATGATCTGCCCGGACTGGCAGTATCCGCACTGCGGCGCGTTCACCTCAATCCATGCTTTCTGGACGGGATGCAATCCCTTCGCCCCGACGTCCTCGATCGTTCGAATCTTGCTGCCCACCGCCGCGCTCAGCGGCGTGATGCACGATCGGATCGCCTCGCCGTTCTTATGGACGGTGCACGCCCCACAAAGCGCCACCCCGCACCCAAACTTTGTTCCTGTAAGCCCCAATACATCGCGGATGTACCAGAGCAGCGGCATGTTTGGGTCGCCATCATACGTGTGATCGACGCCATTTACATTCAGTGTGACCATGAACGCAGACCTACTTTCCCTTGCAGAGGTGCACTTTAGATGCCAGGGGACTTCACCTGGATTTTGCGAATTAGGCCTATCCCCTTCGCCCGATACTTGGGCAGAAGGAACCTCTTTGGCAGACGGGTATTGAAAATTCGCTAGCAACGTCTGGATGCTGACACTCCCATCCGACGCCCCAACGCTTCATTTCGTCGTAGATCGGCTCGAAGCCTTCTTCGCGGAGGCCTCCTCCATGTACTCCATCACGGCCGAAAAATCCAGATCGCCGTGCCTCCCAAGAGCTTCCGTGTTCACCTGCAGCGCGGCTGAGGCCGCGGGCATCGGCGCGTCGACTTCGCCTGCCACTTGCAGGATCAGCCGGAAATCCTTGTTCATCAGCGGGAGCGGGAATTGCGGGCTGTAGTCGCCCTGGGCTGCCCGGGAAAGTTTCCCCAGGTGTGCGGGTGCGATGACCGCCGTTTGGGCCAGCACCTGGAGCAAAATCGCCCGGGACAATCCCGCTTTTTCTCCCATTGCCGCCGCTTCCGCAATCGCCTGCATCCCGATGCCCAGAATCGCGTTCACCACCAGTTTCATGGTCGTCCCGGCACCGCTCGGTCCCAGGTGAAAATACTTCGCCGCTATCGCCTGAAATATTGGCAGCGATGCCCGGTAAACATCGGCGTTTCCGCCCGCCAGCAGCGTGACCCGGCCCTGTTCCGCCGCTGGCGTGCTTCCGGAAATGGCCACATCCAGCACCTGCACACCTTTCTCCGAAGCTTTGCTCGCCAGTTCCCGCGAACTCGCCGGCAGAATTGTGCTCATCTCAATCACGACCGTCCCCGGTTTTGCGTTCTCGAGGACCCCACCATCCCCGAAGTACACATCTCGCACGGACTGGTCGTTGGTTAAGCAGGAAAGAACCACCTGGACCGAGCGCGCGACCTCGGCTACCGACTCGGATCCCGTTGCCCCCTTCGGCTTAAGCGCATCTGCTTTCGCCGCGTCTCGATCAAACACGCAAACCTCATAACCAGAGGCCAGCAACCGCGCCACTATGCGGCTGCCCATGCCGCCCAGGCCGATATAGCCCAGCTTGACGGCGTTAGGTGTGAAGGTATTCATTCAACCTCATCCAAGATGATGACTCCCAGGACAACCAGGACTAGGGTCAGTTATGCACGGGGATGTCCATTTCCATCGGTGCCGCCGCCCTGCACAGGCTCTTCCGTTCCAGTCACTTGGCATGCCGCCCCAAATTCACCCGCTTCTCCCGTGCTTCCTGGTCGACGTTGGTGCCGATTAGCAGGCACCCGCCTGATAAGCGGAATTGCCTCGCTCTAAAGCTCGCAAGGAAGCCTTTGTGCGCCGGCTTCACAATTAATCAGAGAACGGGGGGAAAGCTTTCGGTCCAGGATCGTTCTTCATTTTGACGACCATGAGCGTCAGATCATCGTCCAGGGAATCTCGTTGTGTAAAGGCGGCGACATCACGCCAGATCTGGTCGCAAATTTCTCGCGCGGTGCTCTCGGAATGCGCTCGCACCGACTCCAGCAATCGCTTGGTTCCAAACTCCTTCGCCTCCCGATCGTTGGCCTCCGTCAACCCGTCCGTGTACCACACCATGATGTCGCCGGGAGCCAGCTTGATCTCTTCGAGCGAACATTCTATCCGTGGCGATATCCCGACGGGCATGCAGAAAGCATGCAACCAAACCGCGTCTCCGCCCTCACGGCGAAGCACTAGCGCCGGATTGTGGCCGCAATTGACATATTTTAACTGGCCCGAGCGGGGCTCGAGTTCCCCGAGTAGTACGGTCACAAATCGCCCGGTGTCCTGTAGAGCGAGCAGTTCATTGTTCAAGTGATCGGCGACATCGCACAACTTTCTCGGTTCGTTGGTCTCCAGTTGCACGGCTGCTGCGGTCGCGGACATCAACAACGCCGCCGCCACTCCCTTCCCGGAAACGTCCGCAATCACCAGCCGCATTCTTCCATCCGGTCTTGGAAGGTAATCGTAATAATCGCCTCCCACCACCCGGGCGGGATGCATGGCGCCGGCGATTTCGAATTCCGCCGTCTCCGGGTCGCTTCGCGGAAGAAACAACCGTTGGACTTCTGCCGCCAGTTCCACCTCATTCAGCAGAGCGTCCCGTTGGTGCCGGGTCAATTCATTCAGGGCATTCCGCTGCGCCACAAACCACTGCAAAATCAGCACCACAAATAGGAATCCCACCAGCGCCGCCAGATTGTGCAGGATGCGTCCCTGGATGTGGTGAATGGGCGGGCCAAAAAGGTCGTGGAAAAATATGCAAAGCACCACGATTGCGTACGTCAACCGCGGCGATAAAAGAATCGCGCTGAACGAAAGCGGCAGAATATAAAGGTAACCGAGGGAAACTCCTTCCACCTTGTTGTCGGCGTAGGCCACGCATCCGATCGCGAGCACCACCACGAGAATCGCCCACCATGTCGAGGACGTCAGAGTTCCGATCGCGTTAGCACCTGCACGCGAAATCCAGACACCCGCATTGCCTGCCCTGACCGAGTGCACGCCGTCCGGATCATTGAGTGCCCCCGATGCCCTGCGAAGGCCGGATTCTGCTTCGATACTCATTCCCATTTGATTCCCCCCGCACCACATAAGCACCTGTCGTGCCAGGTTGTGCGGTCCCGTGGGTCCAGCTAACATTCGTAGAATGAATTGATTAGCTTTGGCAAAACAGGTGTGAAGTGGCATGGCAAAAGTCATGACACGTCAGCGTGCCAACATCTCGCCGATAGGCCGGCCCATTGCATCCAATCGGAAACTCGAGCCCGGTTGGAGTTTCCCTAGCGAACGTTTTTCTGATCTCGACGATTGCCCGATCTCTTTGCTGGCGGGGGTATCCAGGCAAAACGGGACCGCCCATTCCTATGCTCGTACTGCCTGACCGGAATTCCCATCTCCATCCGGCCGGCAGCCCAGGGCACGGCGCTTTAGCTGCAAGGAACCTTCTGGCTTTTGTCCAGTCAGAGAAAAGGAAGGCGGGGTGGCCGGTGCTTCGTCCGCTGTTGTAATCTAAATTTAAAGGCCGCGAACTACAATTAATTCGTTGGAGGATAATTTGAACTTCAGGAATCGCTCGTATCTTTTAGTCGCGGCAATTTGCGCTACCCCTGCCATTTCCCTGGCACAGGACGCTCATTATCATAACGCCCCCACATCAACAGCGCACCAGAAGAACCCCCTCGCCGGGCAGCATGCGGCTGTCGCGGCCGGCGCAAAACTCTACACCGCGAACTGTGCAGGTTGTCATGGAGCTACGGGGCAGGGAAGCGGCAACATCCCCGCTCTTTCCCAGGGTCCCACGCAATCCGTGCCCGACGGCGAAGTCTTCTGGTTTATCACCACAGGCTCGGTCGCTAACGGCATGCCTGCCTGGGGCAGCCTTGCCGAGGAGCAACGTTGGCAGATTGTCTCTTACCTGAAGTCGCTGAAGGACTCCGCAAAGGAAAACAAGTCCGGCGCTCCTCCTGCGAAATTTACCCCGACGGTAACAAGTGCGCCGCTCCCTGAGCCTCCCTTCGCCGATTTCCGCGTCGAACAGCCCGGAAAAACCCGCAAGATTTCCTCCCAGGATCTTCCCGCGCCTTACGTGACCGGATCGGCGAACAATGGTCCTCAACTCGTGGCCCGCCCCGAGGGTGCGTGGCCAAAGGGGCCGGACGGCTTCACCGTCCAGCTCTACGCAACGGGACTCGACAACCCGCGTTTGATCCGCACCGCCCCCAATGGAGATTTCTTCTTGGCGGAAAGCAGCACCGGCAAAATCAAGGTCTTCCGCGGTATCACTGCCGATGGCAAGCCCGGAGAGACTTCCGTCTTCGTCGCGGGACTCAAACGCCCCTACGGCATTGCCTTCTACCCGCCGGGCAGCAACCCGCAATGGATCTATATCGGCAACACAGACTCCGTCGTCCGTTTCCCTTATAAGAACGGAGACTTGAAAGCCTCCGGTGCTGCCCAGCACATCGCGGATCTTCCCCATAGCGGCGGCCATTGGACCCGCGACGTCCAATTTACTCCCGATGGCAAAAAGATGTTTGTCGCCGTTGGTTCCGCTTCGAACGTGGATGACACCGACACGACTCCCGAGGAAAAAAACCGCGCCGACATTCTGCAGTTCAACCCGGACGGCAGCGATATGCGCGTCTACGCCTACGGAATCCGAAACGCCGGGGGCGGCCTGGCCATCAATCCCATAACCAACGAACTGTGGGCCTCGGTCAACGAGCGCGACGGCTTGGGTGACAATCTTGTTCCCGACTACATCACTCATGTTCAGGACGGGGGCTTCTACGGTTGGCCCTGGTGGTACATCGGTGCCCATCAGGACCCGCGCCACAGCGGCAAGCATCCCGAATTAAAAGACAAGACCATCGTCCCCGATGTTCTCTTGCAGCCCCACAACGCTTCTCTCGAAATGGCCTTTTATGAAGGCTCTCAATTTCCCGCCGAATATCGCGGCGATATCTTCGCTTCCCAGCACGGCTCGTGGAACCGCGCCGTTCGCTCCGGATACGAAGTGATCCGCGTACCAATGCACCAGACCGGCAAGGCCAGTGGCGAGTACGAAGATTTCATCACCGGTTTCGTGGTCGACAACGGCCATGTCTGGGGACGCCCGGTCGGCATCACCGTGGCGCCCGATGGCTCCCTCCTCGTAACCGATGACGGTTCGAACTCCATCTGGCGCGTCACTTACACGGGCGGAAACTCGCAAAAGAACGCCGACGGGCAAAGCCATGCAAGCGACACCACAAAGAGCGCTTCCAGGTAAGAAGCTCCTGATTGCAGCGGTGTGCCTGCTCTCGGTTCTCGCGTTGGGCGCATTCCAGTTCGGCGATAACAACGGCCTGAACAACATGCCTTTCGCTCAGGTCCGGCGCCTTGTCTCCGATCTGCCCAAAGCCCAAAAAATGGCCGGCGACGGAAACCTCGAGCTCCTCGCCGGCCAGCCCGTGCGCGGAGATTCCGTAAGCCTCCGCGGCGAACTTGCCGACGCGAACTGCTTTCTCGGAACCCACACCCACGCCTACGATCATGCGTTCTGCGCAAAATTCTGCGCCGCCGCCGGCAGCCCCCTCCTCTTCGTTTCCGACCAGGGCGGCGTTGTCTACATTGTCCTGACCGCAAAAAACGGGGTGCAGCTTCCTGAAAGCGCGCTCAATCTCATCGGCGTTCCAGGGGTCTTGGCTAAAGGCCGCGCGTTCGATGTGGACGGCCTGCGCGCACTCGCTGTCGAAACCGTGCAACCTTGATGATCGCCGCTGCTCATTAAGCGATTGATACTCAGTATGTTGCGAACGAGTAAAGCCATCGCCCGCTGCCACGCCACGCCGCACTGGAAGTGAAATTCAGGGCGCCGGTTTCGCCCCTTCGGCCAGGTCCCGCTGGGAACTTTCCTCCTGCTTTTCCGGAATTACCTAAGGTTGAGGCAGAGTCCGTTCCCCCGCCCCACGCGTCGGTTTCGCGTTACTTTGGCCGCCGGGCTTGCGTCTTTAATTTAACGAGCAGTTTCACTGAGGAAACCATAATGACGAATCGTAAGTATCTTTATCTGTTGAGCTTTCTATTCCTTTCGATCGCAGTCGCCAGCCCGGCACAGTCTCCAGATTCTCAGTCTCCGCAGCAGGATCAAACGCAAAATCCGCCGTCAGGCGGTGGCCGCGGTTCCGGGCGCGGCGGCGCACGGGATGGTCACGGAACCATCGGCAAGATTACGGCGATTAACGGCAAATCGCTCCAGGTCGCGAAGCCCGATGGCTCCGCCGTAACGGTCAACCTTACGGACAAAACCGAGTACCGCAAAGATCGCCAGCCCGCCCAGCTTTCTGATTTCAAAGTCGGCGATTTCGTCATGGTGCGCGGCGATGAAAATTCCGACCACTCCATAACCGCTCAATCCCTCAGCGGCCGCTCAGCGAACGGATCCGGAGGAACGGGTGCCGGCCCGGGAGGCGGCGCGGCCTTCGGCGAAATGGGCAAGGACTTTGTCGCGGGCGTAGTGAAATCGGTTGACTCTCCAAAGCTGACCGTTCTGCGCGTGGACAACGTCACGCAAACACTCGAGCTCAACGAAGACACCTCAGTGCGCAGGGGCCGCGAGAGCATCACTATGGCGGACATTCAACCCGGCGACCACGTCGTCGTCCGCGGTGGTCTTCAAAAGAACCTCTTCGTTCCTAAAGCCGTGATCCTTCTTTCTTCGGAACAATGGGAGCGCATGCAGCAGTTTGTTCAAGCCAGCGCTGGTCAGTCCGGCCACGCCAACGCTCCTGCGGCCAATTCGCCGCAGCAGTAGCTCATCGGGGGAGTTCTGGTTGAAGTCAATATTTCGCGGCGTGTACAAAACTCTCCCCCTCGTGGTGCTCCTCGTCCTGCGCGCACCCGCACAAGACCCCGCGCCCGCCGCTCAGCCCGCTCCGGTTCCCGTCGTTGCACCACAAGCTGACTCGCAGAACGCTTCCCCGACTTCGTATGAAATCAACGGCACTGCCCGCGCCGGCAAAACTCCTCTGCCCGGCGCCACTGTGACCGCCTCGAACACGCTTACCGGCAAAAAATATTCCGTTGTTACCGATACCGACGGCAAATTCACTTTCACAGGAATCGTGCGCGGACGCTACGTCCTTCGCATCGAATTCATGGGATTCTCTCTCTTCACCCGGGAAGTCGTCCTCAATCCCACGAATCCCTCTGGAAAACTCGACGCGGAGCTCATTTTGGCCTCACGCGATCAGCAGCAATCCAATAATTCCAAGGCCAGTGTCACCGCTGGCCGCGGCTTCCAAAGCCTCGCCCTCGATAACGCGCTCTCCTCTCTTTCCGGAGGTAACGCCGGCTTCGGCGGCAACGGCGCGTCTGGTGGAAATCAAAACCCTGGTGACTTTTCCGCTCTGCCGTTGAACGGCGCCGGCGCCGATGCTCCCACCGAGTCCATCAGTATCAGCGGCGCCCAGGGTCGTACCCAGGATTTCGGCAGCGGCAGCGAGCAGGATCTTCAGGATCGCATCCAGGAATTTCGCGACCGCATGCAACGCGAAGGCTTTGGCGGACTCGGCGGCGGGCTCGTCTCGGGAGGATCAGGCGGCGGGATGGGCGGCGGTCAGATCGCAATCGGCCGTCTCGGAGGAGGCCGCGGGCTCAACATCAATCAGCCCCATGGCGTCCTCTATTTCTCCGACGACAACTCCTCCCTCGACGCCACTCCCTTTTCCCTCAACGGATCTCCCATCGCCAAGTCGCAATACAACCAATCGCACTTCGGCGCAAATATCGGCGGCCCCTTGAATATTCCCAGGCTCTTCAACGGCGGCAACAAATGGTTCTTTTTCGCTGGTTGGAACGGTTCGCGGGGCGACACTCCCTACGATGCTTTCTCCACCGTTCCAACGCTCGATGAGCGCAACGGCAATTTTTCAAACGCTACCTATAACAACGGCATGCCCGTGCAACTTTTCAATCCGGCCACCGGTCAGCAATATCAGTTCAACGGTGTGTCGAACGCGATTGACCCATCCTTGTTCAGCCCCGCCTCGAAATCCCTGCTCCAGTTTATTCCGCTGCCCAATATCCCCGTGACGTCTACCGGCCAGAATTTTCACTTCGTCACCTCCGACGCCAGCAACTCCGACGCGATCACCCTCCGGCTCGTCCACAATTTCAGCTCCACCGGCGGCCCCGGCCTCTTCTCAACGGGCGGCGGCGGGCGGAATGGCGGCCGGCGTCCTCAAAACAACATCAATTTCGGCCTCAACTGGGCCCGCAACTCCACCGCCATCGTGAATCCGTTCCCCTCGCTGGCCGGCGGCACCAGCACCCAGGGACTCAACGCCACCGTCGGCTGGGTTTACGGAAAGACCCACGCCACCAACAATCTCCGCGTGAACTACAACCACAATCACGTCTCCACCACAAATTTGTTTTCCAACGTTACCGACGTTGCCGGCCTTGGCGGCGCCGGAATCAACGGAATTTCCAACGCCCCGTTCGACTGGGGTTTGCCCGGCATCAGCTTCACATCCTTCGGCGGCTTCAACGATCCCATTCCCCGCCGCGAACTCGACCAGACCTATACCATCTCCGACACTCTCAACTGGAATCACGGCAAGCACTATTGGCGCTTTGGCGGAGACTATCGCCGCATTCTCCAGAGCTTCCAATCCGCCAGGAACGCCGAGGGAAGCTTCGTTTTCACCGGCTTTGCCACCTCTCAATACTCCCCCGGCAGCACGCAGCCAGTCGCCAACACCGGCCTCGATTTCGCAGACTTCCTCCTCGGCTTCCCCCAGCAGACCTCGCTGCAGTTCGGCGCCACCTCTTACAGCTTCCGCGCCAACTCTTTCGACTTTTTCGCGCAGGATGACTGGCGCATCCTGCCGAGCCTCTCTTTGAACCTCGGCCTCCGCTACGAATACGTCGGGCCTTATAGCGAAGCGCAGGATCGCATCGCCAACCTTGAAGTTGGGCCCGGATTTGCTGCCGCCACACCCGTTGTCCCTGCGGGCGCCGCGCTTCCCACGGGTTCCGGCACTTTCTTGACCTCCTCCAACCCTTCTCTCCTCAATCCTGACCGCAACAATTTTGCCCCGCGTATCGGTATCGCCTGGAAGCCCGCCCAGAAAACAGTGGTCCGCGCCGGTTATGGCATCAATTACAACCTCGCCCAATACGGCACGATGATTCAGAATTTCGCGTTCCAGCCGCCCTTTGCCAACACCGCCACAAATTCCACCACCGTCACCGGCCTCACCGGTCCCGCGCCGCTCACTCTCGTCAACGGTTTCCCCGCCGCTGCGCAAACCGCCGTGACGAATAATTTTGCCGTCAACCCCAATTACAGGCTCGGCTACGTCCAAATCTGGAATCTCGACTTTCAGCGGGAATTCCACGGCAACGTCGTCCTGAACATCGGCTACAACGGCGCCAAGGGCACGCGTCTCGACTCGGAGCGCGCTTTGCTCGTCGCCGGCGATCAGCCGTTCATCTACGAATCCTCCGAGGGAAACTCCATTCTCCACGCCGCTTCCGTTCGCGTCCGCAGGCGCATGTCCAAGGACCTCGGAATCGGCGCGCAATATGTCTTCTCCAAATCTCTCGACGATGCCTCTTCCATCGGCGGCGGAGTCATCGTGGCCCAGAATCCCTTTGACCTCCCCGCCGACCGCGGATTATCCAGTTTCAACCAGACCCACAAGTTCACCGGCAACTGGATTTACGATCTCCCCTTCGGTGAGAACCATCGCTTCGCGCAAAGAGGCACGATGGCTCGCATCCTTTCCAACTGGCAGTGGAGCGGCGATTTCACCGTCGCTTCCGGCCTCTATTTCACTCCCAGTATCCTCGGCGGCTCCGTGGATATCGCCCGCGGCGTCAGCGGTTCGCAGCGCGCCAACGTCATTCCCGGCCAATCGATTTCGATTCCCAATCCATCCGCGCTCGAATGGTTCAACACGGCTGCGTTTTGTGTTCCCGGGGTAAACTGCGTGAACCCCGCCGGTTCCACCTTCGGCGACGCCGGCCGAAACACCATCGAAGGCCCGGGAAGCATCATCTTCGACATGAGCATCAATCGCTCCATTCCCATCAAGGAGTCCCGCAACCTCGATTTGCGCTTTACCGCGAATAACGTCTTCAATCACGTGAACTTTGCTTCCATCAACACGGCCGTCAACTCGCAGACCTTCGGCGAAGTCACTTCCGTCGGCAATATGCGCCGTATCACTGTGCAGGCTCGTTTTCGTTTCTGAGAAATGATGACCATGCCATCAACTCGAAAAATTCTCGCATTCCTCGCCGCAGCGGCTCTTCTTTCCCCCGCCGCACTTCTCACGGGCCAGGAGCCTGATAAGCCCGGCGCGGTCCAAGCCCCGATTCGCGTTTCCACTGAACTCGTTCTCGTCAACGTCGTCGCCCGCGACAAAAAGGGAAACCCCATCCGTGATCTGAAGCAGGGAGACTTCACCCTCTTCGAAGACGGCAAAAAGCAGCAGATTTCCACTTTCGATTTTGAGGATGTGGATCAATTGCCGACGACGGCCGGCGCAACCGTCTCCGGCGCCGCTCCCGGCACGCTCCTTCATTCCACGAAGAAGGCCCCGCCCACTCTCGACGCCCGCGACCGCCGCCTGATCGTCCTGTTCTTCGATTTTTCCGCCATGGAGCCCGAACAAATCGACCGTTCGGTGGATGCCGCAAAAAAATTCGTCAGCACAAAAATGCAATCCGCCGACCTGATCGCCCTCGTCTCCCTCTCCACCAACATGCACGTCGATTGCGACTTCACCGATGAGCGCGACAAATTGCTCGCCTTGCTCACCAGCTACAACTCCGGCCAGGGTCAGGGCTTCGACAACGGCGCCACTGGCAGCGCCGAAGGCACGGCGGAAACCGGCGGCTCCTTCACCGAAGACGACACCGATCTCAACACCTTCTCCGCCGACCGCAAGCTCCTCGCCCTGCAGTCCCTCATGCAATCGCTCGGCAAGCTTCCCCAAAAGAAAAGCATCATCTATTTCAGCAACGGAATCACCCAAACCGGGGTGGACAACCAATCCGCCTTGCGCGCCGCCACCGCCGCCGCCGTCAAGGCCAACGCCTCCATCTACTCCCTCGACGTCCGCGGCCTCCAGGCATTTCCTCCCGGCGGCGAAGCGCAGAACGCCAGCCTCCACGGCCAATCCGCGTACTCCGGCGCGTCCGTCCTCAACGATTTAAACGGCAACGCGTCCTCCCAGGACACGCTTGCCACGCTCTCTTCCGACACCGGCGGAAAAGCCTTCTTCGACTCCAACGATTTCAGCGGAATTTTCTCCCAGGCCCAGAAAGACAGCTCCGTCTATTACGTTCTCGGCTTCACCAGTAGCAATCCAGCAAAAGACGGCAAATTCCGCCATCTGAAAGTCACCATCAACCGCCCCGACCTGAAGCTCGATTTCCGCTCTGGCTATTACGCCGGCCGCGACTTCGTTCATCTGGACCGCGCCGACCGTGAGCAGCAACTCGAGGATGAACTCGCCGCCCAGTTGCCCCGCGTCGACGTTCCTGTTTACGCGGGCGAATCCTATTTCCGCAAGGACGAATCCCACTACTATCTCGCGGTTTCCCTCATCGTCCCCGGCTCGCAAATTCCCTTCGTCACCGAAAAAGACAAAGACAGCGCCACCATCGACATCATCGGCCAGGCCCTCGAAGGCGGTAAATTCCCCGTCGGCCGCCTTCGTGACACCGTGAAGCTCGCCGTCGAAAGTTCGCGCGAAGTCCGCCGCAAAAACGTCCAGTACAACACCGGCTTCCTGCTCGCTCCCGGCAATTACCATCTCAAATTTGTGATTCGGGAAAATCAGACCGGCCGCATGGGTTCGTTCGAAACCGATGTCCACATTCCAGACTTGCGAAAATCCCCGCTGAAAATGAGTTCAGTCGTTCTGAGCAGCTTGCGCGTTCCTTCAACAGGTAAGAAAGCCGCAGGCAATCCCCTGGTCCGCGACCAGATGGAACTCGTTCCCAACATCACCCACGTCTTCACCTCGGATCAGCATCTCTACCTGCAGTATGAAGTTTACGATGCCGCAAAAGGGAAGAACCCCGTGCCGGTCGCCCCGGCTTCTGCCGCCACCCAGCCCGCCGCTGCCAAATCGCCCGAACCCGCAAAGTCTTCGGGTGATTCCGTCCGCGTCCTTACCAGCATCGAATTCCTTCAAGGCGCGGCGAAAGTCTACGAATCCAAGCCCGTCATCGCCAACGAAGTCACCGTGCCCGATCGCAAAGCCGTCGTCTTCCAGATCGATGTGCCTCTGCAATCCTTGAAACCCGGTCTCTACCTCTGCCAGGTAAACGTAATCGACGACGTAGCCGGAAGTTTTTCTTTCCCGCGCTTCCCGCTCCTCATCCGCGAGCCCTCTACAAAAACACACCCACAATCCGCCTCAACCTCTGGATCCCGGTAGCGGCCACCTTCAGGTGGCCCCGCATTCCTTTGTACCGGCCGCCTTCCGAGGCGGGCGCATTTAACCGACCCAAGGCGGCCGCCTTCATGCTGGCACGGTCTTCAGAGCCAGTCCCTCAAACCTCTTCCCCGATATCTTCGTTCCACACGCCGGGATTCCCCCGAATATATTCCGCCAGCAGGGAAACGCACACGGGCGAGTCCAGGTCCACCACCTTCACTCCCAGCGAGCGCAGCCACTCCAGCCCTCCCTGAAAGTTCCTGCTCTCCCCGACAATCACGGTGCCGAACCCAAATTGCCGCACCAGTCCGCTGCAGTACCAGCACGGCGCAAGCGTCGTCACCATGATCAATTTGCGATAGCTCTTCTGCCGGCCCGCTTTTCGAAATGCATCCGTCTCTCCGTGCGCCGAGGGATCGCCCTGCTGCACCCGACGATTGTGCCCCGCGCCGATCAGCTGGCCGCTCTCGTCGAAAATCGCCGCGCCAATGGGAATCCCGCCTTCTTTCATGCCCAGACGCGCCTCCGCCAGCGCAACCGCGAGCATCGAGTGGTAATCCAGCTCCGAAGTCATCGCCTCTCCTTGCTCACACGTCAGAGTAAAGTCCGAACGGCCGCGCTGCTCCCCGCAGTCGGGCATCCGTGAATCGAAATTTCTGCCCGCCCTCGTTCCTCTTTTTTGGCGACCCGCGTCCCCCTGCTCTTGATTCGCTCCTGCGGGCTATTCCTTCCTCCGCAATCGTGTCAGGCCCATCATGACCAGGCCAAAAGCCAGCAGCACGCCGCCCCACCACACGTTCACATTCACGCCAAGCGAATGCTCGGAGTACATCGTGCTCCCTTGCGTAGCCGTGCCGTACCCGATCAACAGAATCCCGAACAAGGTGAACAGCATTCCGATTGGCATCCGAATATCAAATCCCATCACCCCTCCTTCCGCATCTGCGAGCCGCGCGCTTCTACCAGAAAACCAGGTTCAGGCCAAAAAGCAGCACCAACACAATCACCGCCAGTGTGGCGGGCTTCTGGTACCACCTCAGTCCGCCCTCTTCCGGTTTCGCCGTCAGCGAATACACCAGCCCTTTCAATTCCTGTTCCGGGCGAGGCGCAGTCAATAGGGAAATAACGACCGTCAGCGTAAAGCAACCCACCCACGCGAATATCGCCGTCCAGAAATTCTGCGCCATCTCGCTCGGATACACGTGCAGGATCGGCCCCAGATATCCGCCCTTCACTCCCGGCACCGCCCCCGCCGGCAGCGTTAACCCGTAATGCGTCGCCGCCGCCACCGTTCCGCCCAACAATCCCCAGAACGCGCCGTGCCCGGTTGTGCGCTTCCAAAACATCCCCAGCATGAACGTCGCGAACAGTGGCGCGTTCACGAACGCAAACACCAGTTGCAGCACGTCGAGGATATTGTTGAACTCCTTCGCCACAAACGCCGCCATCAGCGAAATCGCCAGCCCAAAAATCGTCGCCGCGCGTCCCATCCATAAATAGTGTTGATCGCTCGCCGTCTTATTGATGTAGCTCTGGTAGATGTCATACGTCCAGACGGTGTTGAACGCCGTCGTATTCCCCGCCATTCCCGACATGAACGAAGCGATCAGCGCGCAAAGCCCCAGCCCCAGCAGCCCCGAAGGAAAATAGCGCACCAGCATCATCGGCGTCGCCAGGTCGTAATCCAGAACCACTTTTCCATCCGCCGTGACCGGCTTTCCCGCGGCGTCATACTTTGGCGGAATAATCCCTTTGCCATCGGTAAAAAACGAAGATTGCGCCGCGGCTCCTGCCACCATGCCTTGCGCTGCCTTCGCGTCATGCAGTTTGGAACTCGTAACCACCCCGGCGATCATCCCCGGCAGGATCACCAAAAAAGGGAAAACCATTTTCGGAAACGCCGCGATCACCGGCGTGCGCCTCGCCGCGGTCATCGAATCCGCCGCCATCGCTCGCTGCACCACCAGAAAATCCGTGCACCAGTATCCGAACGACAGCACGAACGCCAGTCCCATCAGCATCCCGAACCATTCGACGCCCATCGGGTTCTCGCTGGAATGTCCCATGTACTTCCACGAATGCACCATCGAGTCGTTCGCGATCCGGACCTTCAACCCGTCCCAACCCCCGACGTCCCTCAGGCCGAGGTACACGAGCGGGATAAATCCCATCACGATCAGGAAAAACTGCAGCACTTCGTTGTAAATCGCCGAAGTCAGCCCCCCGAGAAACGTGTATGCCAGCACAATCAACGCCGAAATCAGGATCGCCGCCGTAAAATTCCATCCGAGCAGCAACTGCAGCAGCTTGCCCATCGCGTACATCGAAACGCCCGAAGAAAAAACCGTCATCACCGCGAACGAGATGGCGTTGAATCCCCGCGTCTTTTCGTCAAACCGCAGCTTCAGGTATTCCGGCACCGAGCGCGCCCGCGACCCGTAGTAAAACGGCATCATGAACACACCGACAAACAGCATCGCCGGCACCGCGCCTATCCAGTAGAAATGCGAAGTCGAAATCCCATATTTCGCCCCGCTCGCCCCCATTCCAATCACTTCTTGCGCGCCCAGGTTTGCCGAAAGAAAAGCCAACCCCGCGATCCACGCGGGTATCGATCGCCCGGAAAGGAAAAAATCCGTGCTCGTCTTCATGTACTTCTTCAGCACAAACCCGATTCCCAGCACGAAAGCGAAATACAGCAGGATAATCGCGTAATCGATCAAATGGGGTTCTGGTCGCACTTGATATCCTTTCGACTCCTTGTCTCACACCTTTATTTGCCGGACAGCTCATCGTTCTTCCTGGCCGGCTCTACTTCACGCTTCTTTCATCTGCCCGTATCAGCGCCTCTAAAATGTCCCGAGCCAGTTGCTTTAGCAAGCCCCAATCCCGTTCGCTTGCTGTTCTTTCCACTCCTCCCATCCCGGCCGCCACGTTCTCATTTCAAACGTCGCACAATTCCACCGCCGCCCGCAGCGACTCCATCGGGTCTCGCGTCGGAATAAACTCGTGCGCTACGTATCCCGTGTACTTCGTCGCCCTGATCGCCCGCATTACCCCCACCCAATTCACCTCTTGCGTGTTATCCAACTCATGCCTCCCGGGCACGCCTCCCGTGTGAAAATGCCCCAGCCACTCGATATTTTCGGTGATCGTCCGGATCAAATCGCCTTCCATGATTTGCATGTGATAGATGTCGTACAAAAGCTTCACCCGTGGAGAATTCACCCCTTCCATCACGCGCACTCCCCACCGCGTGTGGTCGCACATGTAATCCTTGTGGTCCACCTTGCTGTTCAAAAGCTCCATGCAGATCGTCACCCCGTGGTCTTCCGCGATTTTCTTCACCCGATTGAGGCCGGCAATGGTATTCTTCATCCCCCCTTCATCGGACAACCCGCCCCGGTTC
>Ga0210406_10002939_pt1 | contig 18992 bp, 17 predicted proteins | sample IncBWC30MmetaG_FD_155454 | JGI IMG/M metagenome (GOLD analysis project Ga0210406, IMG submission 155454) | Forest soil microbial communities from Barre Woods Harvard Forest LTER site, Petersham, Massachusetts, United States - Inc-BW-C-30-M | ecosystem: Environmental > Terrestrial > Soil >... | reverse complement strand
ATTAAAGCCGTGGCTGCCCGTTGGCGAGTCGATGTAAAAGTCCTCGTTGAGAGCGTCCAGACTCAGCCAGTCCCGGTAAAGTATGTCGATCCGTTCGCCGCCGTTGACCCAGGGCCAGCGAGTGCCGTTATACAGTGTGTTGCCAGGAACGCGGAACACGGCCGGCAGAACCAAATCGGCGTCGTTTCCAGTGACCGGGTTCCAATAGGGAAGTGTAAAAGTCTCGTCGTGCAGCACCTCGCGAATGACTCCTTCGAACTCATTGAGCATGAGCCGATGCCAGGGCAGGAAATACCACTGCTGATATTGCTCAGGATTCGACGGGTTGTAGGGGTGGGCTTGGCACCCGTCCCATACGGCCTCGGCGTCGGCTTGATACTCCTTCGGGAGGGCCGCGATGACCTCCGCTTTCTTTTTCATGGAGTAATCCCATAGGAAAGCCGGGGGGCCTTTGATCCAATGGGTATTCCACCACCACGTCCAGGAATGAGTGTCGTAGTCTGGCAAGGTTCTCATGATCTCGATCGCCTGCGCGTATTTCGCAAGCATCACCTGGCCTTCGGGACTGTTCACGTTGTAGCGTATGTACGGCTTCCTCCCTCCCGAAGAAGCCGTGCCTACGCTGTTCGTGCCTAGAGTCGAGATCGCGCTTGCGTTCTTTAGACGAGCGGAAGAAGAAGTCGCGCTTACGTTGTTCATCGCACCGGCAGAAGGAGCCGGCCCCACAGTCTTTGCACCCGTGGAAGGCAGTGCTTCTTCCTTCTTCGCACCCGTTGTAGGAGTTGGAAAGAAGAAGTTCAGCTCCAGTACGTCATGCTGTCCCGTGTGGACTTCGAGACGCGGGTCGAGGAACGACAACGCGCCTGCGGATTGAATCATGCCGCTGACGAGATGAAATTCATTCCCAATCACCGCGCCTGCGATGCCATGCCGCGGCATCGGCATCGGTGGCAGCGAGATCCATGAATTCGTGGCCGGCTCGTACGCCTCGACGGCTCGGAACGCTCCGACGAGCTCTTTGGTAGTCACCTCGCCACCCGCTACGTAGATCCTGTGGCCATCGGTGCCCCAGGCGCCGCCGCTACGGGACGTCGGCATCCGTTCTTTCGGAGCACTCCACATATCATTTATTGGGCTGTACTCCTCCACCACATCCGTGTTGGTAGCGGACAGGATGAAGGCGTGGCCAGTGCGGCCGCCAATTACGTAGATTTTGCCGTTAACGGCGGCTGCGTACGCATGATTGCGCGCCACCGACATCGGCCTGCGGCTCTCCCACTTATTCGTGGCCGGGTCAAAAACCTCGTTTGTGGTGAGAACCAGAGATGGTCCGAAGAACGTGAAGTATGGGTCCTTGGAATCTGCCACCGTGGTTGCGCCGCCGATGACGTAAATCTTGCCGGCGACTTCAACCGCTACAGCAGCGCCGCGTTTCGTCGGAACCGGGGCCAGCGACTTCCATGAGTCGGCCACCGGATCGTACTCCCACGTGTCGGCGATGGGTTCCCACGCGCCGCCGGTCGGGATTTGAGTGTCCTTTGGAGGCACGAAGCCGCCAATCACGTAAAGCTTGCCATTGGCAGTGGCTATGGCGGCATGGTGGGCCGACCGCGGCATCCCCCTTTTCTGAGTCCATTTGTCGGTAGCCGGGTCATACTCGTAGTTGAGGCCGGCAGCTTTGCCTTCGTCCCAGCCGCCCATCACGTACATCTTGCCGTTAACCGCCGCGCCGTATAGCTCTTCATCCGGCTGTGGGAATGGTGCAGCCTTCTTCCACGGGTTGATTGGCATCTGCGCCAGCGCGGCGCTGCAGAAAACCAGGCTGGCGATCAGGGCAAGCATTGCGGTTCCACGTTGTAGCAATTTCGACATACATTTCTCCTTTTTGAGTGTTGAATACAAATCAGGCTTTTTATTTCGACGGCATTCTGAAGATCAGGCCAAACATTAAGTAGCGGAGGTCTTTGATTCCGTTTGTGTTTTCCCACATGTAGGAGGGCTGAAACGACACATGCTTCTCGATGGGCACGGTGACGCCAGTCCAGGCTCGGTTTTTCGTCCATCCGCTTCCCTGGTCGTAAAAGGCTTCGTAGGACGCGAAGGGTTTCCAGATGTGGCTCCCAACCGCAAGGGGATACGCGATCGCAATCCGATTGCGATAGCGGTTGATCTCTTTTTCTGGAAGAGACTTTCCGCCATAGATGTATGTTGGAAGAAACCTTCTGACATACATGTTGCGCTCGGAGATTTCAAACTTATGGACCGAGAACATGACCGTCCCGTCGATCCGAAATTGCTGCTCCTCGTAAGTGCGAGTAAATCCTCCGGAATGATTCGCGAGTTCATTAAGCCCGTTTGGCGGGACCGAGTAATACAGATAGCTGGGAGTGATCGAAAGAAACTTTGTCGCGCGAAAAGTGGCGTCAAACTGTGCTGACGGTGCTTTCAATTCGCCGATGTAAAAGCCGTAGAATTTAAGATCGATCCGCTGTTGCACAGGGGCAATCAACTCTGCCCAGCCCGTGGGCGCAACTACCGAGCCGCTTCCGCGTCCAGTCGGCACGTCTACTTCTTGGGCAATGCATCGCCCGCCAAGAAAAACGAGCCACAACACCAGAAAAGTTGGCACTAGATGCAGCACAAATTTTGTAAATCCTCGCATGGCTTCTCCTAGCCCGGATGCGTTATGTCAACGCTCCTGATTTGGTTTACCGCGTGACTCAGTGTTCCTAAGGCAACCGATTTAGCTTTACATGGAACACGAGCTCTTTAGTTCTGCTGGCGGAGCGATTGTGCAACTTAGCTCTGGCCGCGGACTACCCCACATCGGGCGCTAAATACACTCTCTACAGCGTGTGGAAGACTTGAGTGAGGAGCAAGTCACACTCGTCTGAATGGCGGATAACGCCCGGAAGGGAGAATCAGTCCAGGGTTTTTCGAGCGGGCGGTTCGATGCGCTTCCATCCGTACAGTCGAGCGTCGACGGACCAGAAGCCTGGTCCTACCATGGCGATGGCCGCCGCTATCGTGGCCAGAAGGAGGTAAATCCAAGGGTCCCCGAGTTTCCAGTAGATCTTCCACAGTTCAATGGCGACAACTAGCGTTGCAGCCATAGGCGTCCACAAACCCATTAGCAGAAGCAGTCCAGCGCCGATGCCCAACACCGACAGTACAGTCACAAGGGTCGAAGGATCGCTGGACAACCGGCCAACTGCACGCCAGATCAAAGCAATCCCAAGTACGAAGCGCAGCAGAAGAAGGCCGACACCAGGCCAGCCTTGGGCGAATGTGGAGAATAGACGACGCAAAAGACAGTTTTCCTTTGTAGCGCTGTTATCCTAGGAAACTTCGAATTGGGTGGAAACTCCAAAGAGAGCGTGGTGTCCACTCTTTTGGGTGTTGTACGGGATAAGCTTTGCTGGTGCGGGTCTATGCTTCGATGATGCCGCGTTTCAAGCCGATCATAGCGGCGTGGGTTCGGTCGTGGGCGCCTAACTTCGAGAGGATGTTTTTGACCCGCCACTTTACCGTGTCCTCTGTGATCGAAAGCTGGTCGGCGATCTGCTTGTTGGCGTTACCTGCGGCGATCAGCTTGAGCACGCTGATCTCCGCAGGTGTCAAAGCATCATCGGTAGAGTGCTCCGCGAGTTCGTAGGAAGCCTCCGCGGAGAGTGTCTTTTTGCCGCTATGGACGGCCCTAATCGCGTCCACCAGCTCCTTATGAAAGCTGTTTTTTAGAAGGTAACCCTGAGCCCCACTCTTCAGAGCACGGAGAATCTGAACATCGCCGGTATAGGTGGTCAGCACGATGATTTTTGCATCGGCAAATTCGCCTCGAATGGCGGCCAGTGCGTCTAGGCCGTTCATCTCCGGCATTTGCAAATCCATAAGCGTAATATCGGGGCGATGCTTACGAAACTGCGGATCGCCTCACGGCCATTTGAGGCTTCTGCCACCAGTGCCATGTCTGGTTGGCTGCCGATCAGTACGGCAGTCCCCTGGCGGACCACGGGATGGTCATCTACCACGAGAATCCGAATTGGGACGTCGGTACTCACGACTCGATCTTCTCTCTCGCGTGTGTGTCTTTCCTGGAAAACTTTTCAAAGAACCGGAACCGGTGAGCCGGTCTAGTGTACGCCCTTGATGCAGGAATGCTCAGCTCCACCTCGGTACCAGAATCCGCCTCGCTCCAGATCGTTAAGTCACCTCCAACCAGCTTGGCGCGTTCCCGCATGCCGTGCAAACCAAAGTGCCCCGCTCGTCCGTCGCCGCTTAGAACTTCGCGATGAATGCCTCTTCCGTCGTCGCGGATGCGAAGCCTGAAATCTTTCTCGTCATAGCGAAGTTCCACTTCGACCTGATTTGCCTGCGCGTGCCGGAAGGCATTGCGTAACGCCTCGACGGCGATGCGATAGACCTCGTCCCGCAGAATAGGATGCAAATTCCGCGGGGTCCCTTGCACGGCCACCTGGAACGTGGGTGAGGACTGGTGGGAGTCTACAGAGGCCAGTTCTTCCGCAACGCCACGAATGGCCAACGCAAGGTCGTTTTTCTCGACGGTCGACGCCCGCAGCCCTTGCACCGCATCCCGGCCCTCTGTGATGGCTTGCGACGCCTGATCCACGGCGGCCTCAAGAGTTTCGCGGGCATCGGCCGGATGCTCGGGCAGCTTGTAAATTGCAGCCTGAAAGCGCGGCAACACCCCCTGAAAACTTTGCAGGAGTGTGTCGTGCAGGTCACGCGCAATCCGTGTACGCTCGCTCACCCGCTCTTCCATACGCATATTGAACTGCGCCGCGAGTTGCCTGACCCGCAACTGATAGGCCACCCAAAGCAATGCCAAGAAGGCGGCTGCACATAAGGCGCGGAACCAATTCGTCTGGTAGTAGGCCGGCGCAATGAAAAAGCCCAACCTTGCAGCGCTCTCGTTCCAGACGCCGTCACTGTTGCTCGCGATCACGCGAAAGGAATACTTGCCGGGCGGCAAATCCGTGTAGAAAGCCTGCCGGCGCGTGCCAGCCTCGTGCCAATCCCGGTCATAGTCATCGAGGCGATAACGAAACTTCACCCTCTGTGGAATCGGAAAGGTAGGTGAGGTGTAATCAATCTGCAAGTCCCGCGGGTGAGAAGGAAGAGTGAGGTCGTCTTTTATTGAGAACTCCCTTCGGTCGGCAATAACCGAGTCAACGTATGTCACTGCCGGGAATGCTTTTTGCGAAAGCTTCGACGGGTCTATCATCTGGACGACACCCGAGTTTACAAACCAGATTCGCCCATCTGGCGTGGCCGCAGCCGAATTAAAAGGCGGTCGGGCGGACGGACGGGCTCCGTCCAGCACATCAAAAAAGTGGGCAGCGATTATCGTGTCCGGGTTGGCCCACCATCGCTGGAGTTCGGCGTCCGAAAACTGCACGATACCGCACTGCATGTTGAGCCACCAGCGTTTCTCCTTGTCGGCCACGAAAGAAATGACACCGTCGCAGGGCAGACCGTTCTTGGTAGTCATTCGCTGCACTTTACCTTGGCGCAAACCGACGAGCCCGTTATCGAAGGCAGCCAAGATGGAGCCATCTTCCTGGGCAATCATTTGATTGGTAAAATTATTGGCATTTACGAGGAATTTTTTCAGCGCCCCATCGCGAAAAAGCACAAGCTCTCCCTTTCGATTGCCGATCCAGACTCCTCCTTGGGAGTCCGGAGTGATACGGCCGGTTGGAACTTGCGATCGAGAGAACTCTTCTCGTACTTCGAAATCGTGAATACGAACGAGCTTTCCTGTACCGTCGCCGAAGCACTCTGCCCAAATATCTCCGTCGACGCCCTGGACGACTCCAAATACTAGTCCCAGTGGTTTGTGGTTCGGTTCGTGCAGGCGACGGAAGTGTCCCTTATGAAAAAGATAGAGTCCGTCCTCCACTCCGACCCATAGGTTTCCGCTTCGATCCTCCAACAAGGAAGTGACCTGCTGACCTGGGAGGCCCTTTCCCCAACGTATGGACGACACGGCCCCGTTTTTTTCGACATGATCAAGTGCGTCAGCATTTGCGACCCAGATTGTGCCATCCTTGCTTGCGGCTAAGCCTACTGCATTGTCGCTAGCTAAGCCCTCCATTGCAGAGAAGGTCGTGACATGCGGATCGTGAAAGTTGTCTACTCCATTGTTGGTCGCAACCCACACGATGCCCTCCCGGTCTTCAAGGAAAGAGCGGATGTAATTGCCTGATAGGCCTTCGGTTCGCTCATAATGGTCGACGACGCTTCCATGCAAACGGAAAACTCCTTTGCTTTCGGTACCGACCCACAGATTACCGTCATGGTCGAAGCGTAAGGCGAAGACGTTGATCTTACTCCCGTCGAAATCCGGCGTAACGAATGATCTGATTGTGCCTTCCTCCAATCTTGCGAGCCCACGCCCTTGTCCTGATCCAAAAATTCCGACCCATAAAGATCCGTCGGGGCCACGTGCCAGGCTCAGTATCCCAGGTGTACCTGTATCGGAATTCATGCCTTTGATTGGATATGTTTCCGATACACCAGCACGCCAGTGAGCCAGGGCGGACTGCCCACCCAGCCAAAAGCCCCCTTGCCCATCGGCTAAAATCGCATCAATAGGCGCAATTGGTACTCCATCCGCTTTCCCGAAACACTTGACCGCAACCTCGGTCACATTGCAAAGAGGTTCTGAAATGCCATTCTCGCCTCGCACGACCCAGATGGAACCATTTTCTTCGCTTACGTTCAGCGGATTCGCCATGAGCCCATCCAATTTATAATGAGCAGTGATAACCCCGTCCTTCACGTGAACGATGCCATCAGCTCCCATCATCCAGAGCCCACCTGCGTGATCGCCGATAATGTTCCTGATGCTGCCGACTGATTCCGCAACCGCGGCGTTACGCCAACTGCGAAACTGGACCCCATCGAAACGGTAGGTCTCGCCACGAGAAGACAAAAACCAGAGAAAGCCATCCTGAGTTTGTGTAATCGAATACATGCCCGCTGGCAGAGAGCCATCCTGTGTTCGCCAAGCCGTGTGGACATACTGGGTGAGATGTTTGTTCGGATCAAGGGCGTGAACCGTGCCTACAAGGAACAAGATGGCGGTGAGATAAGTTGCCAGCATAGGCACAATCTCGGTGCGGCACCAGTTGAATCCAAGCAGACATGGTGGGCGAGAAGCTCTATATTCCATGGTGTGCCCGAACAGCGTGAGATAGCATTCATTCTGCCACGCTTGTTCATGGTCTATGCCAGCAAAACAACAACCCATGATACCGCTGACTGGGAGCTGTGATCTTTGAAAAAACCCTGCGAAGCAGCGTCTTTGTCCACCCCCACGACCGGTTGCGAGACCGCAATGACGGGACTCGAACCCGCGGCCTCCTGCGTGACAGGCATTCGAACCAACTGAATTACGTCCCCAGCCTGTTTTATTACCTTTGTCGGAAACCCACATATTTATTGGTTTTCCTCAGGTTCAATCGATTCGCCTGTGTCGCTTGTTCCAACCGGCGGGTGCCACATACTGTAGATTTCGGCACATTGCCAGAAAGTCAAATCGCGTGCGCTAAGCGGCGTGTTTTCAGCACAACCGGAGGCGGCCGGAACCGGGGATTCTGGCACACCGGTGACTGGCGGCTACAGGCTTCCCGGAAGGCGACTTATGGGCAGTTGTTGTTAGCGAACTTCTGCCGTCACGTTCGCAACTTGTGTTACGTGCTCGTCGAGCAACATCAGGTCGTACTTAAACTCGATCTTGCCCGTTTTCTCGGACGTGAATGTGAAATCGTAAGTCTCACCAGGTGCGATCGTGAATGACGCGGGAGTTGCAATGGATTGCATCGACGCGAGGTCGGCGCCATCTTTGGCGATGGGGGTCCATTCAACAGGTTTCCCGTCCTGAACGGCGTTTATCACAATTGAGTTGTTTGCGAGGATATCAACGAACCGGAACCGATAGCGCGCACCAGCGCGCAATGCAAGCGGAGAAGGTGTGGATGAGCCGTTCAGCAAGAGCTCTCCGTCTTTGCGTTTGCCATTGCGCGAGAGCACGAGTACCTTGTCGTCCTCAGGATCGAAAGTCGTGCCCTCCGACACCACGACGAGTGCACCGTAGAGTCCGGAACTCAACTGCAAGAGGTCGTTCATATGGGTGTGGTACATGAATGTCCCCGCGCGTGGCGGTGCGAAAAGCACGTCGAAGGGTTTTCCGGGTGCGATCATGGGTGTGACTAGCGGGCCATCGCCTCCCCATCCTGGCACACCGTCGTAGTAACTCTCCAGTTCGATTCCGTGCCAATGCACCGATGTGGCTTCGTCGAGCTGGTTCGTTATATGGATCGCGACCGGTTGGTTTCGGGTAAGTACCAGGGTCGGTCCGGGACCGCCGCCAGTTCGCGTCACCTGTCCCGACTCAAGGATTGCGTAGGTAAACTTTTTCGGATTCGATTTATCCTTCGCGATCAGCAACTGGAGCTTGCGTTCCGGCTTCGCGGATTTATGCGCCTCAAATCCCCGGTTGCTCGGCACAATTGTGATCCCCATCACCAGGCCCGCCATATGGTTTATCGGGTCGGTGTGCTGTCCTACCTCGTGCCTATTCTCGTGATGATAGAGGGACGTCTCCGGCGATACGTGGGTCAGAATGTGGCAATGGAAGATCCACCGGCCGGTGCGCTCTGGTTTCCAGAGGGTGGTCATGGTTCCGCCGACGGCCATGAAGTTGGTGGAAACGTCGCGCATCCGCGATGGTGGCACCGGGTCGCTGTGCTCCGCGTCGCCCGCGCTTAGCACCCGGAAGTACGAGCCATGCATGTGCATTGGGTGCACATTGCCGCTCGGATTCAGCCACACCCAGTGTACTTCGCTGCCCAGCGGATATTCCAGGCGTTCGGTATAGGGCCAAGACTTTCCGTTGATCACTGGAACATCGAACGATTCCTGCGCGAGTTGGCGGTCGCGCCACATCCCGATGACGAATATGCGATCGGGCGCTACCGTGCCTGGTGGATCCACGATGAATGCGCCGTGCAACTGGCTGTCTTCCTTGTAGGGCTTGCCTGCGAGCGTATCGCCGCCAGCAGTCGCCCAGTAGTAATAAGCCCCCGGTGATCCCGTGGTAAACGTCACGTCGCGGGTCGCGCCGGCGGCCACCTCAAGGGTGTCATCATTCTTTCCCGGACGCGTATGCATGCCGTGGATCGAGACATCCCTTGCGATCAGATTATGTACGGTGATATGGATCCTGGTGTTCTGGAGAATGCGAATCATCGGTCCAGGAATCTGCAATTGCTTGCCGCGCTCTGCGAAAGCGAATACCTGGAGACTCGGCCCCGATTCATCTTCCGGATAAAATGCGCCTTCGCGGATCTCAAGTTCTACTGTGAGCCCGCCTTCGGACAAAATTCCCGCCGCGTGCTGATTCGTATTCGCTGCAATGCGTGGCAACGACGGGTCTCCGACGGTGCTGGCCTGGCAGCGTGCGGCAGCGAACAACGCTGGCGCGAAGACGATCAGGAAATGCACTAGGGCTTGGGAGATAAATAGTTTAGTTTTCACGGAAAGCCATTATCCCTCATATTCACGCCAAGTGTCGTGAACACTTGTTGGGAAGATTCTTGCGATCATCCACAGATCCCGCTATTACTCGCGGATAGGGGGCTATCCGGAACTATCCAGAAACGGGCTTCTGGGAGATCGATGGGAAACTTCCTCGAAGCCGACTTCTGGCCCGCGTTGTTGAAAGTTTGTTCCGGGGCCAGTGAGGTGGTAAGGACTTTTTCCTCGCTTCCTGAATCCGCCCCACATTAGCATGGTGTTAAAGGGATAATTCGGCAACATCGGACTATCACGCGTTACAAGTTGACAGCATCCAGATCATTCATCCCCGACATCTGCAAGTCCATCAGCGTGATATCCGGACGGTGAGTACGGAACTCCACGATAGCTTCGTGCCCATTGCATGCTTGCGCAACTAAATTCATGTCTGGCAGAGTTGCCAATATTATGGCGATTCCTTCTCGAAACCGAGGTTGGTCATCGACGGCCAGAATCCGAATCGAGTTTGGGCCAGGACTCACGCTTGTGAGGGCACCGCTCGACCAACTGTTGCTCCAGTTCCTTGCGCATTTGGCGATTACGCACGACCCGCCAGTGGCTCCGGCGTGACCTTAATGTCCTTCGCCCGTTCCTCGAACGGATGCGGACTGAGGGTGGGGACTTCCTGGAAAAGAATTCTGCATTCGCGGAAGAAGTCCGCCGCACGCTGGTTGATTTGGACGAGTTGGAGAAGGAACTGAAAAAAGCGGCAAAGGCAATCGACACCGCTACGGAGCTGACCAGCAAATACAAAGTCCGATTGAACTCCCTGTGCGAGGGTACGAGTGCTGCTGCACAGAAGAAAGTGCCAACCCGCCAGCCAGATAATGGCATTTCCCAAACGGCAGGTTCATAACCGTTTCTCACTGATTAACCATGAAATAAAGGATGCACCCCACTGGGTGTGCAGGAGGCACTTGTCCCAAATTTTCAGCTTCATCGTGTTGGTGCTTTTCATCCTCGCACTGCCGTTTCTCGTGGTGGGCACGGTCATATGGGGTGAAAGCATCACGGGAGCCGCAGCCGATAGCATTTGGTTGATTAAGGTGGGAGCGACATTCTTAGGGCCGTTCAGTGGCGTCTTGTGGTACCTCGTGCTCAGCCATCTGGTTCTAAAACGCTCAGCGGGATTCCTCATGCAACTTGTAGTCTTCCTAGGCACGGCTGGAGTCATCTACCTGTTGGTGGCGACAGGGGTCTACCATCTATAAAGGTCAGCAGACAAGGGCTCGCCGAATTGTTCGGAGTTCACGCCCCCGAGTGGCCGCCCTCCGCAGTAGCCGCTAACAATCCAACCATCGCAAGAGTGTATCTCGCATTAGCCAGGAACACACTCGACGCTCTACAATCAGTCTCGTTGCCAAATCCGAGGGGGTAGCAATGGGAAACCTAGCAAATGCGCTTCAGCAGCTTCGCGCTGAGCGCCGGGAAGCACAGTCACACCTAGAAAAGTTGGATCAAGCGATTGCAGTGATCGAGTCATTAAACGGTACGGGAACACCGCAGAAAGCAAACCAGCCGACCAGAGTCATATCGGCACCAGTCAGAGTTATCAGCCAAGCCTCACGGCGCAAAATGGCTCTGGCGCAACAGGCTCGATGGGCAAGGGCTAAGGAGGCATCACAGCCAGTAGTAGTGGGGTCAGCGAAAACGACTGGCTCGGCTCCCGCGAAGCGCACGATGTCGGCGTCAGCGCGTCGAAAGATCGCCGCCGCTCAAAGATTGCGATGGGCGAGGGCTCGGAAGGAATCGCAGTCAGCACTAATGGGGGTAGCAAAAACAACTGTCCCGAGCCCTGTCAAGCGGACCGTGTCACCAGCTGCCCGCAGAAGAATTTCGGCGTTTCAGAAAGCGAGATGGGCGAAGGTGAAAGCGCAGCAGAAGAAGGCGGCGTAGAACTGAGGGAGCCTGCTGCCAGTCTGCGGCAGGCTTGTGCTTTGCGATTAATGTGCTAAGGAGCGGAGTTATTGATGCTGATCTGGATTGTGCCCGGCTCTTTGGGGAACCATTTCTCCGATATCTCAATGCGAGCAGTCACGTCCACTGTGCCTTCCGGTAGCGGTGTCCCTCGGTGGATCAGCGAGGCCGAAGTGATTGCCAAGGGCGAAATCGTCAGCGAGCCGACACTCTTGCCAAGTTTGTAGTCAAAGTGGAATCCGTGATTGGCATCTCCACTCTGGCTGAGAATCTGTGCCCCGTTACCAACGAGCTGTGCCGAAGCGTCGTCCCTAAGAGCGTTCGCTAGCGGCATCCACTTTTCTGATTGCATCGCGAAATGACAGTCAAACTCGCTCGTATGGGTAACGAACTCGCGGCCCGCTGCGCTACCAAGGTGTTGCCCGTATGATGAGGGTAGCCTTTCTTTGAAGGACTCGATCACGACTTTGGGAGTGTAGTTCTTGAGAATGGCACTTTTTGTTTCCGGAGTGGGATACAGAGTATGAAGACGATCCCAGATCAGGGGAACTACAACAACCCCGCAGATAGTAAGGGACAGGACACACGTGCCGACGAAGACCCGATTAGACTTCATGGCAAACCTCGGCGTTGCACCTGATCATACCATTCCTCTCTGAGCACCATTGGGCGTGAGTGAAAGCACTGCAGAAGAAGAAGGTGGCGTAGCCGACCGACACACTAAAGGAGGCAAGCCCCAGACGTAATCAGCACATTGTTCCTAACGTGATCTTCCGCATCGGGAGCGGTCACGGTAGATTGTGAGTTGAGCAGACTTCGGGGGAGGGCTGTTCGACTTAACGCCCAGGACTCGGTTGAGTTGGGGCGTTTTGTTTTGCGTGGTAAATTGCTCCCGGGATGGCTGATCTGGTGGCTCTCCACCTTTTCTTGGCACCCGAAACCAAAATCCATCCGCCGCATCTTTCTGGGCACAGAATTTCCGTCAATACCGCTTGAATCTCGTACAACACACGAGCATGCTCGCGGAAGGGAAACTCGTGTGCGCGCAGCGTCGCTAGTAGCTTGCCGAGATTTTCAATCCCCTGGCGGCCCCGGACGAATATCTGCATGCCGCAGGGGTCACAAATAAAGTAGGGCTTCTCATTTTTGTCTTTTCTCTGTCGCAATTCATGACTACACAAAAAGCAAGGAATCTTTGGCATGCGTGCCCCATTTTTTTCTAACGTTACGTTCTAATCTCCCCCAAGAGATCGGTTTACGCTGCATCGGGAACATACGAGAAACTCTGCAGAAACCCGTCTTCGTCAAGACGAATGTCTTTCACTGCTGACGAGAGACGAGAAAACAAGAAAAAGATGCTGAGCTTAAACAACTCCCAGCACATCTCAGCGTCTTTCTTTTCGATCAACCGTAATGACCGTGAAGTCGTGATGCGCCGGGAGCGTTTCGGCGCAGACAGAAGCAGCTCCTTCGTTAAATACTTCGACAGATACCTAGAAATCCGGTGAACATCGACGTACTTGATAAACACCACCTGGCCGCCACCGAGAGCACTCCAGCTTTGCTTAATCCATTCCCAGGGGATGTATCGATCGACAAGAAGATGAAGATGAGCGACGCCACTTTGGTGAAATTCGAGAACAGCAATATATTTGATCGGGGCACGGTACCTGCGACGCAGATACAGCCTAAACTTGTTGTACACACTCCGCAGATAGCGAACCGAATCGCCCTCAATTTTCGACGGGTCCAGCGTCAACGTCAGAAAGCGAGTTAGCTGTTCCCGTTCGGCCAGCTGGCCGATGAGATACTTGTAACGCTTCGCTTTTCTGGGCCCACAATAGCAGCAACCCCATGTTTTGCAATTCAACCGGTGAAACTTCTGGCTTACACCATCGCTTCCAACAATCGTCCAGATTCCACAATTGCGATTTCGCCCTAGAGCTTGAAATGACGGTGGGATCCCGGTGTTGCGATTATTCTGTATTTCGTCAAGTAAAGAAGTCTGCTGCGTCGCTGCGCTCCGCAGCTCGCCGCTCGCTTCGCTCGCGCCGCTGAGGGCTCCGCCCTCAGACTCCCGCCCACTTTTATGCTGAGAGAGAGATGATCCAAAACCTGATGGGCAAGCCTCTGGCTTTCGGCCAGCTGTTGCTGGAGTTGTTGGCCCTACTCTCAGCCCCGGACCGGAGTGGTCAACCGGTCGCCCGGAATTGTTTCGAACCGCACTCCGCTTGCCCGTGCTCTCCTCGTCTTGCATACTGTCGCAAAGGTAAAGCCAGGGAGCATTTATGTCTGTTTCATTTCTTAATGCTTAAGTGAAACGAAAAACTCACATGCGCAGATGGCAAGACAAGTTGACTCCTGCCGGCCTTCAGTGCCTTGAGGAATATCGCCTCAGGCAAAAAGCTATTGCAGCAGCTCCCAAGACAAAGCCCGTCAACGTGGTCGACATGGTTGTTTCGAAGCTTGAGGCAGCGTCTAGCCCACAGGCTGAGACTGACGGTCGCATTAGTGAAATGACGTCCGTTGATCCTTCAGTGGCAAAATTTGCGATGGAAGTCGAAACTCAGCTCCGCGAAGCGTTCTTAAAAGACGTTCCAGCCGTTATCGACATCGCGAAGTTTATTTCCGGCATCCTTGAAGAAGGGGGACCGCAAGCAAGAGAGGGGATCTCTTTTGTGCTAGCTGTTGCAATTCACAGCTGCTGGGGTGCGTTCCTCGATGTTAGAAAAAGACACTTTGGAAATGCAAAGCTTACGCAACCCCAGTCTCTCTGGGTATTTGGTACTGCGCTTAGCAATGTGGGAAGTCTCCTTCGCACTGGTGATCCGACCCCAACAACAAAAGGGCGAGCGAATCCGGAGCTAATTGATCTCATCCGGGAGATTCGCAAACATGAACAAAAAAGACTTTCCTATCGAGAACTGAAAGAGGCAATCAACTACGCGGGCCTTCACTGCCCCGACGAGGAGTCGCTTCGACTTTTCGTGTACCGTGCACAGAAGAGAGGTTGGCTCTAAACGCCTTAGAACCTACTTTGCTAATGCTCTCAACTAATCGCAGTCACGTCAGAAACTGAATTTCCGCCCTGTTCGCTTTTTTGCAGCACAGAGTGGTTACCCTGCTCGCGGATGACACGGTAAAGAATAGATGACGAAGATGTAGAAGTTCAACCTCAACTTGCAACTACTTAACAGGTTTGCGGGAGACTGCCAAGTACCTGCAAATACGGACAAGGCGGATCAACCCTGGGCTGGGATCATGGGGCCGGCCGAGTTACCCCTTGCGCTGGTTTTAGTTCCGTGCGGAGCGAACCATAAGTGAGGCATTGCTCCTTCAAACTCGTAATTGAAGCGTTCAGATCCGAAAGGAATTGCGAGATTTAGAGACAGGAATCAATACACCCCCACCCAGTTAGTGCCGTTGCATACCCAGAATGCGCTGCTGCTCGTGTCGTTGCCCGAAGTGTAAGAGAACAGTGCGCCCTTTGTATTTGGCGAAGAAGATGAACAACCGCCGCTGGGTGCGAGATTGCCAACTCCCCAAGTCGCCGTGCTGGGGCTGGTAGTGAAGCGGGCATACCCCGTAACCCCTGAGTTCACCGCGACGCTCTCGCCGAGGATATACATTGCCACAGCCGCATCAGCCAAGGTCGTAGAAGTCAGTTCATCCAAGATGCTATTACTCGTTGTTGCGCCTTTCGCAACCCCCAGAATGCTAATATCCTCGACTGTGTTAGTACCGCTGCACGCTCCCGAGCCGCCACTGGCTGGGCAGATGTGAACACTATTCGTTCCGCCCCCGGTAATGTTTAGGAGGACATCGTTGGACGCAACATTGCTCCCACTCGCCCCCGCCCCTACGACCACCCCCTCCGCAAACGCGTTGCTTACGTAAACGTCTTCAATGGAGTCGTTCGAGCCATCGAGCAGCACCGCAGCACCGAAGCTGACGTTACCTATGCAGTTTAGCCCATGAAGTTTTACGCCAGAGGCAAGTAGTTTTACGCAAGCAGAAGCCGAGGATGATGTGTTTGATAATCCGTAAAACGTGATGTTCTCGTAGGGCCCCGAATTCTGCGCGCCTATCTGCAGCCCGGTTACGGTGTTCGTAGTGTTAACATAAATGGTTACGCGCTGGACGTAGCTCTGATCTCCCGCATATTCGTTGTCAATAGCGATCGAGTTCGAATTTGTCTGAGTCAACTTCAAGTCCTGGATTCCTACCCCGGTGCAAGCAGAGGAACAAAAACTAATAAGCGTGTTCACGCCGGGCGCAGCTTGGAGGGTTGTCATTCCGATCCCTTCGCCAACGATCCTCGTACCTGACGGCAGTACCCACGGAGCACTGACAGTAATCGTTCCCGCGGGTAGCAGGACCGTGGAAGGGATAGTTATGCCGGATGGGGGGTAGATCCAAGGGTTGCTGGCGCAGTTCGTGCTTGTAACCCCCCGAGCATCAATAACCGCACTCGGCAAGCTATTGCTTACCTGGGCTTGGGCAAGTGCATTATGCACTGCCGCGCAAAAATCTGTCCCGCCGACTATGCTGGCGTCAATAAAGGCGCTGGACGGACACACAATCGCGCTACCGGGTCCGACACCTTTGCACGCAGTCGAACCGGGCCCCGGAAACCCCCAAACCGCGTTATATCCCTGATAGTTTTGCGCCCTTGAGCTAGTAGGCAACAGAAAGCAGTAGCCTGAGAAGACCACCAAGGTCGCGACCAGCATTACCCTTAATTTCGTTGTCATTGTCATAACCGAAATCTCCTCGTCACCAGTTTCGTGGTCTACAGTTTCTTTGCTAACGCACACTTCCCCGACGCAGATTGGTCCAGTCGCGCCGCTTAGTCGACCACCCTCCAAGAGCTACCGTTACAGACATAGAGTGTGTCGGGATTGGGCCCACTCGACATGTCTGAGTAAAGCGTTCCGGCTTGGTTCTTCGGGCTGCCAGTGCAGGAACCGGAAGCCTGGCCACTTCCGACCAGCCAACTGGGAACACGAATGCTTTGGCTCGCCGTCGTGAAGCGTGACTTGCCACCGCCCAGCGCCTCCCCGATCGCATAGATCGCCACCTGACTATCCATCACAAGCGTGGGGCTAGAAGTCGAACCCGAAGAAATAGTGTCATCTTCAATGGTGCCGTTTGCTGCCCCGTTTCCATAGACCTGCAAGATGCTTAAATCCGACACCAACCCGTGGCCTGAGCAATCCCCACTAGTGCTCAGGCTGCCACAGATGTGAACAACGCTGTTGGTAATGGACCCCGCCTTAACGATATTAAGCAGCACGTTGCCGCGTGCGCTGTACACGGTACTGGAAGGGTTGTTTCCGACGAGGATGCCGTCGGCAAACCCAGCGAGGGAAATGTCTTCTAGCGAGTTTCCGCTTGCGTCGAGGTAAATTCCTACTTCACTCGTGCCGCCGCCCCCAACGCATTTCATATTGTGGATGCCACGAGTCGGCCCACTTCCATAAATGTTGGCGCAGACGGCAGAGGTGCCGGTGCCCAAGAATGTGATGTTCGAGTACGGACCGGAATTTTGTCCTTGGCCAACTGTATCGACCAACAAACCCGTGCCCTCAAAGTTCCGAAGGCTCACGTGGTCCACGTAACTGCGCTCTTGAGCACAAATATTCTCAATCCCGTTAGCAATCGTGTTGTTCCCATCGAGCGTCAGGTTCTCAATGCCGATCCCGAACACAGGACAAGAAGAGGCCGAGTTCGCAAATTGGACCATATAGTCAGAGCTCGTTGAGCCCGCCCACTGAAGTATGGTTCCGTTAGTCCCCGCAGAGGTGGGATCAGCGCCCTCCCCGATCACTCTCGTTCTTTCAGGGAGCACCCATACTGCCTGAATCGTGATGTTACCCGTCGGAAGCAGGATGACGGAGGGAACTGTCCCACTTGTTGGAAACGGGCTGCTCGTGCATTTACCGGGCTTAGGCGTAATTCCACGGGCGTCGATCACTACCATCGGAACTGTAGAGGTGGAACTGGGGAATGACGACAGGATATCGGCGCACACATCTCCGCTTCCAGTGTCATAAACACTTGCGTCCACATAGGCGTTAGAACCTGCCAAGTTACCAGATGTGTTGTAGACGGCGTTGTTGCCTATGCTGCCTTGAGCTTGGACACGCACGGGACACAAGCAGAGCGCCGTGACCAGAGCGCCAAAGCCCGCGTAGAAAACCTGAGTTGTTATCGAGTTCTTTCCCATTTTCATAAATCCTCCTGACAACAAACCGTTTTCGAGTCCTTTTCCTCGTGGGCCTCGGTACGAGATTACAAAATGCCCTTCCACGCGCTGCCTGATGTGGTTTGGTAACAGACGTACAGGGTACAAACGTTGGCGCCGCTGCCGCAGCTGTTGGTGCCCTGCGTGTTTGAGAAAATCGACCCCACCGGACAAGTGCCACCGGGTACGCCATATCCGACGCCCCAAGCTGGAACCGGATTTGGGGGAGTAGAGATTGTGTAGGGGCTGGTAGAAAAACGTGTATAGCATTCGGTACAGCCAAATTGATCTCCGGCCCCGTACAAGCCCACTCCGTAACGATTGCCGGTGCTGTCTGAGGGAGTTAAGGTCGAGGTCTGATCGTCCTGAATGTTGTTTACCGCCGCCGCCGCGTCTTGGCCACCGGGTTGGACGTTTGCAAGGCCGATGAGAGTCAGACCGGATACATCGCCATACTCCGGACAACCCCCATCTCCGCCGAATCCGGTGGAGGGTGGATTGCCGCCACATATGTGGACGAGGTCGGTCAGAGCGGATCCCCCACCTGCGGAGATATTGATGAGAGTATCGGATGCAACCGCAGAGGCCGTCACACCAGAGGGAAGCCCCCCAACCCTCACTCCTTCCTTGGAGTCCTCGATATGAGCGTCTTCGATCGTCGTATTCGACGCATCGAGATATATGGCAGGCATGCTGCCACTACCCGTGCAAGTGATTCCGTGAAGGCCGAGGGTTCCTGATCCTGACGGGTAGAATTCGACACACGTTGATGCATCTCCGCCGACGAAATAAAGGTTGCTATAGGGCCCTGAGTTTACAGCGCTCCCGGCCGAACCGCCGATCTGCAGGCCGATCGCGGACGACCCTGCGACGTTGTTGATCGTCACCTGGTTTACATAGGATCCATTTTGTGCATATTCATTTAGTATCCCGATGAGCGCCTGGCCTGAACCGCCGCTTACGGTTAAGTCCTCGACTGAGATGCCGGCGCAGCTGCCGACGCAGTAGTTTGTGCCATTGTCGCCAAATTGGACGATGACATTGTTGCTTGATGACAGGTTGCATCCCGAGGCGTTAAAAGTGCACGCCACCAGGACTGTACCCCCATTCCCCGCCGAGGCGCCCGGGACACCGTAGACCCCGGCTCCCTTGACGCGAGTGCCGCTAGGAAGCACCCAGGTCTGGCTGACGTTGATGAGCCCTGCCGGCAGCAAAATCTCTGCCGACG
>Ga0210406_10002938_pt1 | contig 18996 bp, 16 predicted proteins | sample IncBWC30MmetaG_FD_155454 | JGI IMG/M metagenome (GOLD analysis project Ga0210406, IMG submission 155454) | Forest soil microbial communities from Barre Woods Harvard Forest LTER site, Petersham, Massachusetts, United States - Inc-BW-C-30-M | ecosystem: Environmental > Terrestrial > Soil >... | reverse complement strand
ATTCTGCGCACACTCCTGCTGGGTCCTGCTCACGGTCACGAAATCGCAAAGCACATCCAGCGAACCAGCGACGAGGTGCTGCAGGTCGAGCACGGTTCGCTCTACCCGGCGTTGCACCGGCTGGAGAGAAGAGCCTGGGTCATCTCCAAATGGGAAGCCCCCAAAGATGGCAAGCGCGAGTTCAAGTACTACCGCCTCACTGCCGCCGGGAAGAAGCGACTGCTCGCCGAAGAGTCGAAGTGGAAGCAACTGGCGGAAGCGATCGCCCGCGTCATGGGCCCAGTTACGGAGGGCTAGATGCAAAATCTGTTTGCCTGGTGGTCGAAGGCGCGCGAGCAAGACCTCGAACGCGAATTGCAGTCCCACCTTGAGTCGGAAGCGCAGGAGCAACGCGACGCGGGCGCTCCAGAAGAGGAAGCTCGCTACCGCGCCATCCGCTCGATGGGCAACACTACGCTGGTAAAGGAAGATGTGCATGCCGCGTGGGGAGGCCGGTGGCTTGAGCAGGCTTGGCAAGACCTGCGCTACGGATTTCGCGGACTAAGGCGCGACCTGGGATTCACCACCGTGGCCGCGCTTTCGCTGGCGCTCGGCATCGGCGGCAACACTGCGGTGTTCACGCTGGTCAACGCCTTTCTCCTGCAACGCCTGCCTTACAGCCAGCCCGAGCAACTAGTCGAAGTAGCGGGTACATATCCGAAGGGCGCAATCGTCTCCATGCAGCAAGCGAGCCGTTCCATGGATATCGCGGCCTATACACCCGACGCCGAGTTCAACCTGAAGGCCCAAGGCGAGGCCCAGCGCATCTCCGGCAGCACCGTCTCTGCCAACCTGTTTTCCGTGCTCGGTGTTGGCGCAGAGCTGGGACGCGCGCTTCGCGCCGGCGACGACCAGCCCGGACAGGATGGCGTCGTAGTGCTGAGCGATGCTCTGTGGCGCAAGAGCTTTGGCGCCTATCCACAGGTCGTGGGCCGTCTGGTCACGGTAGACGGTGTCACCAGGCAAATCATCGGCGTGATGTCGCCGAATTTCGCCTTCCCCTCGAGCAGCGTGCAGTTGTGGACGCCTTTGCACATGGACCCGTCCAACATTTTCGATTTCTGGAACACCGGCTTCATCCCGCTCGTAGCCCGCCTGCAGCCGGGTGCGACCCTCGCACAGGCGCGCGGCGAACTTCGCCCGCTGATGGGACGCGCTATCGGCGCATTTCCCTACCCCATGCCGCATAGCTGGAATGCCGATGCGACCGTGGTTCCGCTGCAGGAATTTCTGGTGAACGGAGTGCGCAGGAAGCTGATCGTCCTGCAATGCGCCGTCGGACTGGTGCTGCTGATTGCCTGCGCCAACGTCGCCAGCTTGCTGCTGGCGCGTGCTGCGGTCCGCCAGAAAGAAATGGCGCTGCGTTCGGCCTTAGGCGCTGCACGCGGCAGGATAGTGCGCCAACTTTTGACCGAGAGCTTAGTACTCGGTGTGGTCGGCGCAGCCGCAGGTTTGGCGCTGGCCTACGGCGCGCTCGCAGTGCTGAAGTCGGCGCTGCCCGCCGACACTCCTGGCTGGCACGAAGCGATAATCAATCCGCAGGTGCTGGCGTTTGTGACCCTGCTCGCAATCGCCAGCGGACTCGCCTTCGGATTGATCCCGGCCGTCAGCGGCTCCCGCACCAATCTCGCGACCACGATGCGAGCCTCTGAGCGACGGTCGTCATCCACCGTAGGCGTACGTTTCCGCGGCGTGTTGATCGCAACCGAAGTCGCGCTCGCCGTGGTACTGGCGGTCGGCGCCGGACTGCTGGTCAAGAGTCTCTGGATGCTGGCCCAGGTGAATCCCGGCTTCAGCCCGCAACATATTCTGACAGTGCGGGTCACGCCCGATCAGTCGTTTTGCCGCGAACGCCCGCGATGCATCGCCCTTTACGCGCACCTGCTTCAAAGCACCCAGGAGATCGCCGGCGTAACGGACGTCGCGGCCACCAACGTCCTGCCGTTGAGCGGCGAAGTCCCGTCCATCCCGGTAGAGACCGAAGGGCATCCCGTTGCTCCCGATACACTGGCTCCGATGCTGTGGGCGGGGGCGGTAACGTCAGAATACTTTCGCGTGATGGGAATCCCGGTGCTTGAGGGCCGTGGCATCCGCGAATCCGATGGCGAGAACACAGAGCTTGTCGCGGTCGTAAGTGCGGCCACGGCGAGGCGCTTCTGGCCCGGTGAAAGCCCGGTCGGCAAGCATTTGCGGCCGGTTTGGGGACAGCAACCGTGGCGAACCGTAGTTGGCGTTGTGGGTGACGTGCGCCAGTATCGCCTGGACACTAGCCTTCCCGACTGGATCGGCGGCGTTGTGTACATGCCGTATCCACAGGCGTTGGGCAATGACCGCCAACCGCCGTCGGCGATGACGCTGGTAGTGCGCACTACGGTCGACCCGCACCGGGTGGCCGTCGAGATTCGTGACCTGGTGACGCAGCTGAATCCCAATGTTCCCGTCAGCGAAGTGCAGACCATGGAAGCGGTGGTCACTTCGTCGAACTCGCAAACCCGCTCCATGATGTGGGTCTTCGTGTGCTTCGCCGGCGCGGCCGTTTTGCTGGCGGCGATCGGCACTTACGGCGTGATCTCGTTCTTCACATCGCAGCGCCTCTACGAGATGGGCGTGCGTATCGCGCTAGGCGCAACCCGCGGCAACCTCTTCGGATTGATCTTGAAGTTAAGCTTGCGGCTGGTGCTGACTGGACTGGCGTTCGGCATCCTGCTGGCATTCGTCCTCACGCGCGTGCTCGCCAGCTTCCTCTATGGAGTAAGCCCATCCGATCCGCTGACTTTCGTGGCCGTCGCAGTATTGCTGGTGGGTGTCGCAATCGTTTCCGGATTCTTCCCCGCGCGCAAAGCCGCTGGCGTCGATCCAGCGACTGCGTTACGTGCGGAATAGGTATTAGCTGCGGGGTGTCGCTACCAGGCCAGCTGCCGCGAGCCCCACGTATCAACTGTCGCTCGCAATTCGGGATCAGCGCATCGCGCTCATTACTGGTTCTGAACTGGGTCGAAATCTAGGAACGCCGGCGTCCTAGCCATGGAAGCAAGCGGAACAATGGTCGAGGTGCGAACCGGGTGCAGACAGGCGGCCCGCTCGGGACTCCCGATTGCACATCTGTAAGTCTTTTAGATGCCAACGCAGTATCGGTGCAGTTGCAAAGCAAAGCAATCGGGCAATGGTGTTAACTTCGGTCCCCACCTTTTCGGGCCGCTTGGCGTTCAGGCGTCACCACTTAACTGCTTTGCGCAATCGGCTCGTGCTCTCACGCCGTTCGGGGGTTTGGTGTCTGGCGACGCCTCTCGAAACCCACCCCGCGGGAAAAAATCGCCCGCTGTACACAACTTCCCGCGGTTGTAGCACAATAGGAGTTTCTTGAGTTTCAAATTCGTTGGGGGCAGTGTCAGTCATGCTAAACCGCAGCAGCAATCAACCTTCTCTGGAGCTTCGACCCGTTGACCGCCTGACCATGGGATTGATCGGCCTGGGTGTGATCTTCGCTTCTCTTGGTCTGGGCGAGGCCGTCTACCGTCTTGCGTTCTTCGACTTCGATGGCGCTACCGACCGTCTTCCCATTGAAATGATGTTTGGCCTGGCCTTCGCCTGGATGGCCACCAAACTGGTAAAGGGTATCTACCAGAACCGCATGGAAGCCTCGGCCCGCATCAACCTGATCTGGGACAAGAACCACAAGATCCGTCGCGCGGTCGACGCCATCCCACCCGTGCCCTATCCCGGTCATCAGCAGGCCATTCGCGTAATTCGCGAAGAGGTGGACCGCATCGAGTGGGCGCTGACGGAGATCCGTCCGCGTTAGCTGCAGGACGGCGTCCGGCGGCCGTCCATCATCAGGCTGCTTCGCTGCCTGGCTCTAATCCCGGTGAGTCTGTAGGTTCCTCGGACTCGCCGATTGCGCGCAGCCGTTTCACTCCTCTTCCCACTAGCTCCGACAACTGGAACAGCTGGCCTGCTGTGACACCGGGCATGACCCGGTGATTTCCGACCGCTGCCAGCGCCATGGTGGCAACGCAGCCGCACTGCGAACAATCGGGAGTGCCGCCGAACTGGCACGGAGTGACCCGCGTCTTGAGGTCTGCGGACACGGTGAGCGTAGTGCGGGCGAAAATGCAATCCTGGGGCGAAGCGGGTGGACTATGAAGCTCTTCGATCAAGCTCGCCGGCATGTCAAGCAGCGGGAACGCAACCCGCAACTGCAACAGCTCCTGCGTGACTCGTCTGCGTTCGCCAGGCGTCAGGATCTCTGAACCAGCAGCTCCCTGCTGCGGCGTGAAGAGGCTGATCCAGATTCGTTTCGTCTCGTCACGCGCGCTCCAGAACTGAACGAACTCTTCGAGGTAGCCCGGCCGCTCCATCATCTGGCCCGTGACTGTGCAGTGGATCGTAACCTTCCTCCCGGCAATGCTCTTCAGGATCCGTTCGTACGTAGCGGGCTTGCGCCGAACATCGTGTTCCGGCTGCAGGCCGTCGACCGACACCACAACGTTCAGTCGCGACAGCGCGTTCCAGCGCGCCGGGATCTGACGAAAGGCGCTTGTCACCAACTGCACGTGGATGCCACGGCGTTCCAGTTCCGGCAAAAGTACTTCCAGCTCGCGGTATCGCACCAGCGGGTCGCCGCCTACCAGCGAAACGTGCAGCGGGCGATGCTTTTCGATCAGGCCGAGAACACCCTGTACCAGGTCGCTACCCTTATGGTCCGAAAGCTGCCGGAGCGTGGGCGCCGATACTCCGAGGTGATTGTCTTCATAGGCGTAGCATCCCGGGCAACGCAGTGGACATTCGCGGGTGAGTTCGATTGAGAGTGCGGGCGTCCTGCCGGAGAGAATCCTTGCCCAGGCTTGCAGCACTTCAGATTTTTTCAAAAATATCCCCTGCCCTCAATACGAGTAGACGAGGACGCAGGTCATTCGATGCAGCTCAGGACAAATAAAACTCCGGCGGGCCGGAACCTCTTGAATCGATTCAGCTTGCAGCAGAATCGAAGCCTGCATGGCATCTGCAGATGCATTTCGTTCATAGTGCAAACCCCGTCGGGGAAGTTAGTTTCTTGCCGCGGTCGGGTGACTCCGGCGAAGTGCTCAATCAACATTCCTCGCGCCTTGCTCGAGACCCCGGCATCCCGGTATAATCAAACTTTCGTCCCGCACCTCGGAATCTTCTGGAGTAAGTCATGGCACAAGTTTGTGAAGTTTGCGGCAAAGGGCCGCTGTCCGGCAACAACATCAGTCACGCCCACAACGTCACCAAGCGGCGGTGGAACGTCAATCTCCGACCCGTGAAGGCTAAGACCGCCCAGGGCAACAAGCGCATGCGGGTTTGCACCTCCTGCCTCCGCAGCGGCAAGGTTGTTAAGGCGTAAGCCTTTCTACTGCAACAGTTACACGGAGATCACCCTCCCGGAATGGGAGGGTTTCTTGTTGCCGGTCGAAACTCCGCTACATGGGATGGTTGCTTCCCGCGCCCCAGTCGAACGAAACGGCAACCTTGCAGCTGTGGCCGATAACCGGCGCGACACTGATGGAAGCCTTGCCCTGACCTTTGGACGGCAGTTTGACGACGCCGGTCCAACTTCCCTGTTTGTCGGCTGACTCGTCGATCGCTGCTTCCGCCATATTCGTCAGCGTTGTGAGGGCGAGCCTTTCGCTGGGCAAAAATCCTGCAAGACGCACCGTCACTGCCTCGGCGGACGCTCCCATGCGAACCACCGACAGCTTGCAGTTTTTGTCTGAGGCTTCAATCGGAAACGGAACGGCCTCGGCAAACCCCGCGATCTTGCCGTCGAGCGAGACTACTGCCATTCGTTTCGGTTCACCCTGGGCGGCCGTGGTTTTGATATTGATGGGATCATTAGGTCCGTCGCCTTGGCAGAAGCCGGGGCGTCCCGAACACACCAGCAAGCCGCGCTTATCGAAGCTGACGCCTTCCATTACGCGCTTGGGTTCTTTTTCTGGCACCCATTGCCAAAGCTCGAAAGGCACGTCGGAGGCAAACCCTTCGCCGACGAGGTTGTACCAGAGAGTTGTCCCTTGCGCCGACTTCTGGCGCGGCCCTTCATGCAAAATCAGTTTTACGCCAGAGGTATTCGTGCCCCAGTTCGTCGCGTCGATCTGCGCCGAGCAGGTCGCGACCAGTGCAATCGCCAGTGGCGCGACGACAACAATTCGGTACGCCGCCAGCATGGGAAACATGTCGATCAATATAGTCGACGGAAATAGGGTCCGGCCCATGCAGTCTTCCATCACCAGTTACCAGTGCCCATTGACCCTTCTTCCCACGAACCCAACTCCCACCGCCATGCCCAGCAACGCGCCCGCAATCACATCAAGCGCGTAGTGGTATCCGTCGTTCACCGCACCGCCGCACATCAGCAGGACGCACACGAGTAACCACGGCGCTGCGCGTGGGAAATAGCGCACCACAAATACCAGCCCGACGAACGCCACCGCAATATGCGAGCTGGGAAAGGCGTTGCCATGGACGCCGCCGCGGCTCTGGATCAAGCGAACCAGGAAGTGAAACGGGCCGCCCGAGTGCGGCAATGCGGCGAAGTTGAGCCCTACATTGTGGGATGGGCTACGCGTGGGAAACAGCAGGTACACGGTATAACAGAAGGCATAAGTGACACTGAGCGCGTCCGTCAATCGGCGGAAGGCACCGGCGCAACCCGGCCGTCCGCGCCACGCCCACAGCATTCCCGCAACCACAGGATAGAGCGGATAGAAGCTGAGGTAGCCGAACTCCAGCAGCTCACTGAACCATGGCGACGCCCAACGGCGTAGCCACTCCGCCGGAGGTGCCGCTAACACGGCCGACTCCCAAGCGATCAGGTACGGATTTTGCCACGCGCCGCGTACCGCCAGCGACAGGAACGACACTTCCTCGAAGGCGGTGACGAAGAAGATCATCGGCAACCAGTCGTGGGCGAACTCCCAGAACTGGCCATCGTGCTGCTTGCGCGCGACCACCAGGATCGCACCCATTGCGATAAGGTTCCACGCGACATACCACGGCCAGTGCTTCACCTCTGGATAGCGCGCGCACACCAACAGCGTTAGCACGCAGTGCGCAGCCAGGTAGATGCGGTCCGTAAGGTTCGTTCGCAGCGTGACTGAGTGTAGCAAGAGCCAAAGGTTCACCGGTCGGCGGTGACGAGTCGAGCAAGGTGCGGAGGGTCAAACGCTGCTGCGGCGAGTCCTAGAACCAGTCCCAGCGCGAACGAACGGCTTCGCAGTGCGAAGGTGTCAGATTAGTAGTGGGAATAATAGACGCACGACGCGAATCCGCAGGCGATGGCCAGCCGCAAGACGCCGCGGGCGGTCTCAGTTGCGAGAAGGCTGTGCGTTTATCCGGCATCGCAGGCGCTCCGTTTGTGGCGGCATCGAGGCTAGCGCAAGGGCGAGTCAGTCTGCTTTCGACGGTCCTTCGATTCGGCGAAGTTGCGATATCCGCAATGTGGTACAAAAGGTCGGACTACCCGCTGAACCAGCGCACAAATGTTTCTTGACCAGCGATCGGAACTCAGATCCGTCCGAAGTCCCACGAGTGTAACTGCCCCGTCTTACATCGCCAGACATGAGTTAAGATTTCTTCGCGTTCGAGGGGAGATCCCGCCATGCGCCTACGGATGCCGACCTTTGCCCTGCTGCTGGCGTTGGTCGGCGGTTGCGCGAAGAATCCGGCGGCGCGGCGGCGACTGCTGCGAGCCAGCCCGACTCCTATCAACACCTGCCCTACGTCAAGCTGAAGCATCCCGAGTGGAGCAAGAACGCCAGCATCTACCAGATCAACACGCGCCAGTTCACGCCCGAGGGCACCTTCCGTGCTGCCGAGCAGCAACTGCCGCGCCTGAAAGAACTCGGCGTCCAGATCCTCTGGCTCATGCCCATCAATCCCATCGGTGTCAAAAACCGCAAGGGCACGCTGGGCAGCCCCTATGCGGTGCAGGATTACTACAGCGTCAATCCCGAGTTCGGCACGCCCGACGACCTCAAGCGCTTTGTCGCCGCCGCCCACCAGCGGGGAATGTACGTCATCCTCGGCTGGGTGGCCAATCACACAGCGTGGGACAACGTCCTCGTCACGGAACATCCCGAGTGGTACGCACGCAACCGGAAGGGCGACCTCCGTCCAACGCCGTGGGCGCACTGGTCCGACATCATCGACCTCGACTACGGCCATCCTGAGTTGCGCAAGTACATGACCGACGCGCTCAAGTACTGGGTGAAGGAGGCCGACATCGACGGTTATCGCTGCGACGTCGCCGGCTTCGTGCCCATCGACTTCTGGAACAACGCACGCAAGGAGCTCGACGCCATCAAGCCCGTCTTCATGCTGGCCGAGTGGGAGGCGCGCGACCTGCACGAGTACGCCTTCGACATGACCTACGCCTGGACCTGGTACGACGACCTGCGCGAGCTCACCACCGGCCGCAAGCATGACCTCGACGGCCTGCGCGGCTACTATTCATGGAACGAGAGCTACTACCCGCAAGACATCATGCGCATGACCTTCGTCAGCAATCACGACAAGAACGCCTGGGAAGGCACCGAGTTCGAGCAGTTCGGCGCGGGGCTCGAAACTGCCATCGTGCTCTCCTGCGTGAGCAAAGGCATACCGCTCATCTACAACGGACAGGAAGCCGGCAACAACAAACGCCTGAAGTTTTTCGAGAAAAATCCCATAGCGTGGAAATCGCATCCCAACGGCGAACTCTACAAGAAGCTCATCGCCCTGAAAACAAAGAACACCGCGCTATGGAACGCGCGCTGGGGTGCGCGCATGATCGACGTCCCCAACTCAGCTCCCAAAGGCGTCTTCAGTTTCGTCCGCCAGAACGAACAGGACAAGGTCTTCGCGGTAATCAACTTCTCCAGCAAGCCGCAGAATGTGACCTTCAAAGACTCGCTCTACCATGGCAAGTACACCGAGTACCTGAGCGGCGAGGCGGCGGAACTCGACGCCTCCAGCAAGGTGATGTTAAAACCGTGGGGCTATCAGGTTTTTGTGAAGTGAGCACAACTCTGACAATGTCAGAGTTGCAGATGGCGGGTTGCGCACTCGTCAATTCCCGTAGGGCCGGTCCCATTTCCCCTTCGCCGGCGGCACCGTGGCACATCGCGCATTTCGCTTTTTTTATACGTCTTGGCCTTTGGCCTCAGCAAAAACGACGGAAGGCATCGCCATATTTCTCCTTCACCCGGATCACTTCCCGGGTGGTCTTATTTCGAGTAGGAGGGTAATCTACTCCCCGGCTCGGAAACCCGCCACATTGTTCGACAGGACATTGTTCGACAGGACGGGTGGCCCACGGCACGAACCTGAATCGCGGGACCGAGTGAGCTACGCCAGCGCGATGACCTCGATTTCGACAAGCACATCTTTGGGAAGGCGAGCGACCTCGACAGTGGAGCGCGCGGGCGGCTCGGCAGTGAAATGGCGCGCATAGACCTCGTTCATAGCCGCAAAGTCGTTCATGCTTTTCAGGAAGACCGTGGTCTTGACTACCTGTGCCGGCGAGCTGCCCGCAGCAGCGAGTATGCCGGTAATGTTTCGCATGACCCGCTCGGTCTGCGCGGCGACATCTCCAGCGACGAGCTGTTGGGTGGCGGGATCAAGCGGGATTTGGCCCGAGAGAAACACGAGCCCATTCGCTTTGATGGCTTGGGAGTAAGGTCCAATTGCCTTAGGGCCGTCGCTGGTCACGATAACTTGACGCATGGGTCCTCCTGGAGATGATGGCAGAGCGATTGTCGCACAGAGGGGAATGAGGCCAGTTCCAGTTTCAGGTAGTCAGGGTGAAACGCCGCAGCTTGCCTTAGCGTCACTGAAACACAGTCGAATGAGGCTCTAAGATGGTACAGAATTTTAGCCTAAATGTGCTACAGTGAAAACCAGAGTTTAAGAACGGGGACGCCCCAGGTTAAGACGTTCCAGTAGTTGGACCCGGCTAACGCTGGGTTTTCGCGTTTTCGGAGATTCCTACATCGGCACGCGTGTTTGCTCTCTGTCTCCAGTCGGCAAAATTCGTGCCTGTAGAATGGCCGGTGGGGCTGGGACAGCGGCTCCGCGGGGGAGCTGCGGCGGGAATGGACATTACGTGGGTGACCGACCAGGTTGGGGTGGGTGGAGGTATCTGGAACGACCAGAAAATGATCGAAGTGGTGGCGGCCGGGGTCACCCACATCATCGATATGCAGGTCGAGTTCGACGACACCCGGCTGGCCGAGCCATATGGCGTGAAGGTGTTGTGGAACCCCACGGAAGACGACTTTCAGCCAAAGTCGGCTGAGCTGTTTCAGCGAGGCGTAGACTTTGCGCTCCAGGCCATGCAGGATCCTGAAGCCAAGGTTTTTATCCATTGTGCTGCAGGAGTGCATCGAGCGCCCATGATGACTCTAGCGGTGCTACGGGCCCAGGGATGGTCGCTCCTGGGGGCCTTACAGCTGATCGAAGACAAACGCGACGTCGTGGACTTCGCCGACGTGTACGTGCAGAGTGTGCAGGAATTCATGAAGAGTTACGAGGCAGCAAGCAAGTAGGGAGGCCGGATGCGTCCGGCGTGGACAGAGGCACATACCATGCGCAAGTCACGCCGCCCGATGGGGCGGGTTTTCTTGGTCTGATGATTTTGATGGCCGCGGCGACCCAGGGCAGTTACGGGCCGGAGCATCGGGTTGCCGCGGCCGTCGCGCATTCAGGAGCACCCGCCAGTAGGACGGGTCCGTTTCCGGCGAAGTATTCGCGGCAGTCGGCGCTGGTGCACGTGGATTATCGGTACTAAGGGGCGGGCCGCGGGGACAGTTGAGAGCGGCCGCGGCGTTGGGGTATCGTGAAGTAGTTGAAGTTCCGAATGAGACGTTTTCTGATTGCGGCCACGGTGGCGGGTGCGCTGGGCATGCCGGGCGCGGCGCAGGAGCCGGCGGCAGCACCAACACCGGCGGCGAAGGGCACGACGCTGATCGGTTGCCTGGCAGGCCCGGACGCTGACGATCACTACACGCTGACCAGCATGCAACATCGCATGGGCGTAGAAGTGGTGGGAGGCGACGAACGGAAGAGCGGCGCGGGCGCAAAGGTGAAGTTGACGGGATCGTGGGAGGCGCTGCCTGGGTCAGAAGGAAAGAAGGGCGATGAGACGCGACTCTTCAAGGCGACTGCGGTGAGCCTGATGGAGAAGAAGTGCCAGGCGCCGACAGAACTTACGCCGGCGAGCAAGAAGAAGGCACAGCAGCAGAAGAAGCAATAAGCAAAAAGTAATTAGCGATTAGCGTTAGGCAATTGGCCATTGGCGGTAAGCAACAAGCAGTCATTCCTCCGCCGACGACGGCTGTCCTTTGATGATAGTCGCGAAGGCGCTAGAACAGCTTTTTGGAGTCGAGGAGGATGGTGACCGGGCCCTGGTTCACCAGTTCGACTTCCATCATCTCCTGGAAGCGTCCGGTTTCGCAGCGCAGGCCGAGGGTGCGTATCTGGGTGACGAAGTGTTCGTAGAGTTCGCGGGCGCGCTCGGGACGGGCGGCGTCGTCGAACGAAGGCCGTTTCCCTTTCCTGACGTCCCCAAACAAGGTGAACTGCGAGACGGCGAGTATCGCCCCGCCTATGTCCGCGACGCTGAGGTTCATTTTCCCGTCTTCATCTTCAAAGACCCGCAGGCCGGTGATTTTCGTAGCGAGATAATTGGCGTCGGATTCGGCGTCTTCATTCGCGACTCCCAGCAGAACGAGTAATCCCTCCGAGATTTTTCCAGTGAATTCATGATTAACCTTGACCGAGGCGCGGCTCACGCGTTGGACGACGGCACGCATAGGTGGGTTGTATCACAGGGCCCGGGTCGTCGCGGTCACCGAGTCAACGGCATTCTGCATGTTGCGGAAAACGTTGTCGGTGCCGATGACGCTGAGCAGCGATGCGCGCTCCAGGGTGTCGCGGACCGGATCGCGCACTGCTGCGAGCACCAGACGGCGGTGGTGCCGGACCGAGCTGGCGTGCAGTTGGGCCAGCGCGTCAACGGCAGTGACATCGACGAGCGGAACCGGGGCGAGATTGACGATGATGGCTTTGAGCGGATCCGGGGCCGCCCGGATCAGTTGCTTGGCATGCTCGCGGATGCCGTTAGCGTTGGCGAAGAACCAGATGCGATCGACGCGCAGCATGAGGATTCCGGGATATTGTTCGGCGTCGGGATGGCGGGAGATGTCGACGTACTCTCCGGTTTCGCGCAAGCGGCCCAAGACCACCACTTGCGGCATGGCGAGAAATCGCATCAGCGTGATCAGGCTGAGAACCACTGCCAAAGCGAGTCCGTCGAGGATGTCGAAGGCCAGAACGCCGACGATGGCTGCCATGGCCTGCCGATACTCAAGGCGCGATATGCGACGGAATTGCAGCAGCGTGCGGTAATCCAGCAGGTGCCACACCGCATGAACGACGATGGCGGCGAGTATGGCTTCCGGAAGGTGGTAGAACCACCCGGTTAAAAAGAGCAGCACCAGGATGACGGTCATCGAGGCTGCGATCGACGAGATCCCCGTCTTGGCGCCGCCGCTGTCGTTGGCGGCGGTTCCCGAGGTTCCTCCACCGACTTGCATGCCGCGAAAAATACCGGACGCGATATTGGCGACGCCAAGGGCACGCAGTTCCTGGTTGGCGTCGATGTCGTAGCCATTCTTGCCCGCGAAGGTTCGCGCGGCTCCCATCGACTCGGCGAACAACACCAGCACGAGTCCGACTGCGGCCGGGGCCGCCTGCAGCCAGTCATTCCAGGTGAGCATGGGGAGTCCCGGATGGGGCAGTCCTGCGGGAATTGCGCCGACGATTTCAACTGCGTGCTCGTGCAATTGCAACACGCGGGAGGCGGCAATTCCGCCGATGAGGACGACAAGCGCTCCCGGCACTCGGGGGATGTAGCGATCGAATACGAAGAGCGCGACGAGTGCTATTGCTCCGGTCGCGATCGTCCAGGGGTTGGTTTGGGCAAGCTGTGTCAGGGTATGCCAGAGCTGCATGTACGCGTGGCCACTGCCGTGCTCAATGCCCATCAACTTCGGGAGTTGCTTGATGATGATGTTGAGCGCGATCCCGAAGACAAAGCCTTTGAGCACTGGCTTGGAAATGAAGTCGGAGATAAAACCGAGCCTCAGGAATCCCGCGACCAAGAACAGCACGCCGAGGACGATCGCTACTGCCGATGCCAGGACTACGAACTTTTGTGGATCCTTTACTGCGAACGGGGCGAGGGTCGCGGCGAAGATTGCCGAGGACGCAGAGGTGGGCGAGACGGCGAGCTGACGGCTCGTCCCGAAGATGGCATACGCGAGCAGGCCGAAGGCGGTGGCATAGAGTCCGGCTTGCGGCGGCAGGCCGGCGATTTCGGCGTAGCCCATTGCTTCGGGGACGAGCAGTCCGGCGAGCGCGATGCCGGCGATTACGTCGGAGCGGAGAAAGGTGCGCGAGTATTTCGGCAGCCACTCGGTGATGGGAATAAGCTCCATGCGAAGTAGCCAGTATTACGCATGGGGGAGGTGGGAGGAAGAGGATTGTGGCGGGGGCGCACCCAAGCATCGTCGCGAGGGGATACAAAGAGACCGCAGATCCTTCGACTTCGGTGGCAAGGCCGCCCTCGCTCAGACGTCGTGACAGCTTTACGAACCCCTCGGTCGCGGGCAAACCGCGATACCGCACGTCGTTTCCCTTCCCGGCGGCGGACTGAGTACAATGCTCAATTCGTGATTTGTGCTGCCGGGGAGATCGCATGAAAAGTAATGGAAGGACAGCGAGGCGACGGCCTCGGCTGCTGTGGTATGCAATCCTGCTGGCGTGCTGCGTGGGCGCAACCGCGCAACAGCCTGCGAGTTTCTCTGCGGCCCATAGCGGACACAACGAATTCGTCATCAAGAACGCGATTCTGCTGACGGGGACGCATGGGCGCGTCGAGCACGCCAGTGTTTACGTGAAGGACGGAAAGATCGTCGCGTATGGCGCGAGCGTTGCGGCCCCGGCGACGGCGACTGTCATCGATGCTGAAAGCAAGTACGTGACGCCAGGCATCATCGATCCGCACTCGCACATGGCGCTGGACGGCGACGTGAACGAAGCCACGAATCCGGTGGTGCCGCAGATGATGATGAAGGACGCCTTTGACTATAACGACAAGGCGATCTATCGGGCACTGGCGGGTGGGGTGACTTCGTCGCTGCTGCTGCATGGTTCGGCCGACATGATTGGCGGGCAGGCAGTTGTGATCAAGACGAAGTATGGGCTGGACCGCGACCAGATGCTGTTTCCGGGCGCGCCACAGTCGATCAAGTTCGCCAGCGGCGAAAATCCCAAGCGTGTGTTCGGCGACAAGAAGCAATTGCCCTCAACGCGCATGGGCAACTTCGAGGTGATGCGCGAGGCGTTTACGCAGGCGAAGGACTACCAGCGGAGTTGGGACGAGTACAACGAGAAGGTCAAGAAGGGAGATAAGGCGGCGAGCGCTCCGAAGAAGGACTTGAAGCTGGAAGCGCTGGTGCAGGTGTTGCAGGGCAAGATGCTGGTGCAGATCCACTGCTACCGCTCGGACGAGATGCTGACGGAGATCGCCATCGCCAACGAGTTCGGGTACAAGATTCGCGCCTTCCATCATGCGCTGGAGGCGTACAAGGTGCCGGATTTCCTGGCGAAAGACAACATTGGCATCGCCACCTTTGCGGACTGGTGGGGGTACAAGTATGAGGCGTGGGACGCCATTCCGTGGAACGCGGTGATCGCGATGCGGCATGGGGTGAAGGTCGCCATCAAGAGCGATAGCGATGACTACATGCGGCGCCTGAACCAGGAGGCGGCCAAGACGATGCGGTACGGTGGCGCGACGGAAGATGAAGCGATGCAGATGCTGACCATCAATCCGGCGTGGATCATGGGGATCGACGACAAGACGGGCTCGATCGATGTAGGCAAAGATGCGGACCTGGTGTTGTGGAGCGGCTATCCGCTATCGAGCTACGGGATCCCGGAGAAGGTCTGGATCGATGGTGATGTGTACTTCGACCGCGGGTCGCCGGGGCTGGGCATGCCGCAGTACCAGGAGGGACAGTGATGACGAAAGCCATGAGTTGTTTCGCGATTGCTGGATCCTTGCTGGTAGCGCTGGCGTCGGGCGCGCAACAGAAAACTAGCACGCCGATGAAGAGCGCAGCATCGCAGGCCGCGGCTGCAGCAAGCGATCCCGGCAAGCCTGTCGCGATTACCGGCGGCAAACTGTTGACGATCACGCACGGAACGATCGAGAACGGCGTGGTGGTGATCGAGAACGGTAAGATCGCAGCGGTTGGCGCGGTGGGATCGGTGAATGTCCCAGCGGGTGCGCAGGTGATCGACGCCAAGGGCATGACGGTGTATCCCGGGCTGATCGATTCGGAGTCGCACCTGGGGCTGACGGAAATCGATGCCGCAAAAGACACCAACGACCTGGTGGAGGCGAGCGACGAGATCATGCCCCACATGCACGTGGCAGACGCATTCCACGCGGAGACGGAGCTGATTCCGGTGTCGCGCTACAACGGCGTGACCAACGCGATCGTTGCGCCCGACAGCAAGGACACGCTGCCGGGGCAGGATTCGTTCATCCAGTTGGCGGGGTCGGACGCGTCACAGATGCTGCTGGTACGGGACATCGCCATGCCGTTGAACTTCACGGGCAAGCAGCGGCGGAATGAATCGTTCGCGTCGGCGTCATATCCGCAGACCCGCATGGGCATGGCGGCGCAGATGCGGCAGGCGTTCACTGATGCGCAGGGCTACGCCGCGAAGTGGGACGAGTACAACAAGAAGAAAGCTGCGACGAAAGCGGGCGACGCGCCGCCTTCGCCTCCGTCGCGCGACCTGAAGCTGGAGGCGCTGCTTCCCTACCTCGAAGGCAAGAAGCCAGTCATCGTGAAGGCGGAGGAGCCAAGCGACCTGGAGACGGCGTACACGCTGGCGCAGGAGTTCAAGTTGCACGTAATCCTGAATGGGCTGACGCAGTCGCAGGGCATCTACGACAAGGTCGCGGGCTGGAAGCTGCCAGTGATCGTGGGATCGATCTACGACGATCCGAAGCAGTGGGAGCGTTACGATGCGGTTTACAAGATGCCGGGCGAGCTGTCGAAGCGGGGAGTGAAGATCGCGTTCGCGTCGTTCGATGCGCACCAGGTACGGAACCTGCCGTACGCGGCGGGATTTGCGGTGGCGTTCGGGTTGCCGTACGACGAGGCCATGAAGGCGTTGACGCTGTATCCGGCGCAGATCTGGGGCGTCGATGACAAGCTTGGATCCCTGGATGTGGGCAAGATGGCCAACGTGGTTGTGGCCAATGGCGATCCGCTGGACGTGACGACCGACGTGAAGCACGTGTTCATCGAGGGGCGGGAGATCCCGATGGTGAACCGGCAGACGGAGCTGCGCGACCGGTATCAGAACAAGCCGTAGGGTCGTTCGGTTCTGCCGCTCGGGCAGCAAAAGGATTCTGGCGGTGATAAGGGTCCCTCGACTCCGCTCGGGATGACAAAACCGTGAATACCCGAATGGGATCGCTTTGCCTCGTCACAACTTGCGTTGACCTTGTCAAAGAACACCGTTTAGGATGTTTTGGGCATCTTATATATCCCAGCACTCGGGGGTGTCTGCTGCCGTCCGGCTTGCCCGAGGGCAAATTGTCATTCTTTACAGGAATTCCCGCTAGCAAGTAGACTGACGAGTTTGCGTTGCGTCCTGTGCGCGACAGAAGAAGGGACTTATGGCATCGGTGGAAGAACGGGTAAAGCAGATCATCGTTGAGCAGCTGGGCGTGGATGAAGCGGAAGTGACGCCCAAGGCCTCGTTTGTGGACGACCTTGGCGCCGACTCGCTGGACACGGTGGAACTGGTCATGGCCTTTGAGGAGGCCTTCGACGTGGAGATTCCGGACGAAGACGCGGAGAAGATCCGCACCGTCCAGGACGCGGTTTCCTACATCGATGCGCACGCGAAGGCGAAGTCGTAGCGCATCCTAATCAGGCAGGCGGTGGGCGGTGCGCGATTCGCCGGCGGTTGCGGCGACGCGAAAAAGGAGCTTGCAGATCATATGGCATCCGTTGACGAGAGAGTAAAGCAGATCATCGTGGAACAGCTGGACGTGGACGAGGGCGAGGTCACGGCCAATGCGTCGTTTGTGGACGACCTGGGCGCGGATTCGCTGGACACGGTGGAGCTGGTGATGGCCTTCGAAGAGGCTTTCGACATCGAGATTCCTGACGAGCAGGCGGAAAAGATCCGCACCGTGAAGGACGCGGTGGATTACATCAACGCGCACTCGAAAGGAAAATAGCTTGACTCGTCGGGTAGTGGTCACGGGAGTCGGGCTGATTTGCGGGGTCGGCAATAACACGACGGAAGTGTGGCAGGCGCTGCTGGCGGGCAAGAGCGGCGTCGAGCAGATCACCGGCTTCGACGCGTCGCTGTTTGCCTGCAAGATCGCGGCGGAAGTAAAGAATTTCGATCCTCTGCAATATATCGACAAGAAAGAAGCGCGCAAGATGGCGCGCTTTATTCATCTGGCGATCGCGGCGGCCGACGAGGCGCTGCAGACGGCCAATTACAAAGTCGACAACGAAGAGCAGGCGGAGCGCACGGGCGTCGATATCGGCTCGGGCATCGGCGGGTTCGACATCATCGAGCGTGAACATTCCAACCTGCTCAACGGCGGCCCGCGCAAGATCTCACCTTTCTTTATTCCTGCGGCGATCGTGAACCTGGCGGCGGGGCAGGTCAGCATCCGGCACAATGCCAAGGGTCCGAACGAGGCCACGTGCACGGCGTGTACCACCAGCGCACATTCCATCGGCGACGCGGCGCGCATCATCAAGTACGGCGATGCGGATGTGATGATTGCGGGCGGATCGGAAGCGGCGATCACTCCCATGGGCGTCGGCGGGTTTGCCGCCATGCGGGCACTGTCGACCCGCAATGATGATCCGCATCGCGCGAGCCGCCCGTGGGACAAGGACCGCGACGGGTTCGTGATTGGCGAGGGTGCCGGCATCCTGATCCTGGAAGAGCTGGAGCACGCGAAGAAGCGCGGCGCGAAGATTTTGGCAGAGGTGTCGGGCTACGGCATGAGCGCCGACGCCAACCACATTACACAGCCGGCTGAGAACGGCGAAGGCGGATTCCGCGTGATGCGCAACGCCATGCGCGACGCGGGGATTGCGCCGGAGACCGTGGGCTACGTGAATGCGCATGGAACATCGACTCCGCTGGGCGACGAGCTGGAAGCGATGGCGATCAAGCGCGCGTTCGGCGACCACGCCTACAAGATGCTGGTGAGTTCGACGAAGTCGATGACCGGTCACCTGTTGGGCGGCGCGGGAGGCCTGGAAGCTGGCATCACGGTGATGGCGCTGATCGACCAGATTGTTCCGCCGACGATGAACCTGGAGAATCCGGGCGAGGGCTGCGACCTGGACTTCGTGCCCAACGCGGCGCGGAAGGTCGAGATGGAATACGCGATGTCGAATTCGTTCGGATTCGGGGGCACCAACGGGTGTCTTGTATTTCGGCGCTGGACAGAGTAAAGTCCCTGCCAGTGTTTCTGGTGTGAAGAGGTGGTGCGCGCACGCGTGCCGCCTCTTTTTGTTTGGGCGGAAAGAGCCGAATCAGATCGGAGCCTCATCCAGAGACACGATGAACTGGATTCCAGGCACCTGCTTACCCTGCAGACGTACGTCATTCGTAATGAACAGGTCAGTCCCAGCGCTAGCGGCACAGGCCAACTGGATGCCATCGGGTGTAGGTAGAGAACGATCCCGGCGCAACGATACATAGAGCTTCGCTGCCTTGACGTCAAACGGAATCCGCAGCGACGTCGACGCAAGAGCACTCTCGTATCGCGCGCAAAGCCCGGGGCCGGCCGGCCTCCGTTGGCTTCACCAGAATTTCCCCCCATCGCGAGCG
>Ga0210406_10002937_pt1 | contig 18997 bp, 23 predicted proteins | sample IncBWC30MmetaG_FD_155454 | JGI IMG/M metagenome (GOLD analysis project Ga0210406, IMG submission 155454) | Forest soil microbial communities from Barre Woods Harvard Forest LTER site, Petersham, Massachusetts, United States - Inc-BW-C-30-M | ecosystem: Environmental > Terrestrial > Soil >... | reverse complement strand
CATGAAACAGCACGTACGGCTCAGTGATCCAGTCCAGCTCATTCTGGAGGAGAATGTCGGTCCCGTGACGGTTGACGTCGCTCCAGCGAAACGGGGGGTTCCACGGCACGTTGACGTTATCGGGGAAGATCGAGGCACCGACCGGCGCACCTTCTCTGACCGAACTCGCCGCCGTCCTATCCGTTGAGCCCGTTGAGGCGAACCAAGTTTTTTTCGCGGGCGTCGGTGTTCCAATCTGTTTTGCGCAACTGAACTCGAACGAGGTCGTCGATCGGGCGGCGATCAATCGGGCTGCCTGGGCGGTAACGCTCGCGCGCGCGTGTCTCCCCACATCTTTTTCTTCGCGGGAGAACTACGGGATGGCGGCAAGCCCTATGCTCGTATGTGGGCACCGGCGCTGGGCGTCGAAGAAGATCCCGCGACAGGCAGCGCTTGTGCCGCCCTCGTCGGGGCCATGGCATCGAAGCATGATTTTGGCGGGACGGCCTATCGCCTTTCGATCCAGCAAGGTGTCTTGATGGGGCGCCGAAGCGAAATCGAAGCGGAGGCGCGCAAGCGCGACGGCGTGGTGACCTCTGTCAGCGTAGGCGGCGCAACAACCTACATCGCAAGCGGCGAGATCGAGGTGCCGCCGTCCGCGCTTGTGTCTTCAACCGTCGAGGGCGCCCCCATGCGTGTTAACCGTCGGCAATGAGTGACCAAGACGCGCGGGCTCAGGGACGTCGCCGGCTAAATCGCTGCGGCTTCTGGATCCATCGACTACGATTCATCAATGGGTGTTGTGGGATTAGATTTATGAGTAGGCGCTGTAGAGACAGAGGAGGCAGGCATGAACAGATCAGTGTGTAGAGTGATGATGGGTGTCGCCGGCTTGGCGGTGCTCGGAATGACCGCAACGCTGGCCGGCGCACAAACCGACGGTGCGATGGCGAAGGCGCCGGATGCCGCCTGTGCGTTGCCTTCGGAACCCAAGGACATTCCCGCCGCGCTTGATGCGGCAATCAGCGGGCCCGCGGACAAGGATCGAGCCTGCATGAAGGCCCTGTTAATACCCGAAGCGCGCATAATGTTCGTTTCACTCGGCGCGGACGGAGCGCCAAGCTATAGGCTAGAGACCTTGGACGATTGGATCGCCCGCGTGAAAGCCCGTGGCCACGCCATGCTGGAAGAAAAGCAGCTGAAATTTCACATTGAGCGCTACGGCAACATCGCGCACTTATGGAGCAGCTATGCGCTGCACAGCGACGGCAAGCAAGTCGCGCGCGGCATCAACAGCATTCAAGCGATCAAAGAAGCCGGCGGCTGGCGAGTTACGGGCATCATGGTGCACGCCGAGTCGGCCACTGCGCCGCTGCCCAAGGAATATCTGCCGTGAGGGAGGCAAGCCTAAGAGCAGCGAGCCGGCACGGGCCGGCTGCGCGCGCGATTTGCGGGAGCTGCTCTGCTTTAGCGTCGAATAGCGTACTGCAGGGAGCAATATGAATGCATCTGCCGGTTACCGCTGACCGCCCAGTGGAGCTCCTATCCGCTTGTCTTGCGGTGAGCGACTCATGACGCTGCTTTCTCTTGTCTGCTCGTAGCGCAATTGGATATCGACACCCATGTCATAGAAGTTCCCCACCGCGCGCAACTCGCCGGCGAGAAGCCTGAAGAGTTCCTCCGAAGAGCGAATTGAGATGAGGTTTTGCGAAACGCGGAGGAACGCTTCATAGCGCTCAGTTGCCGCCTTCTGCGTTGCTCCTTGGACCGTGCCACTCATTGTCGTCCGGCCTTGCTATAGGTCAACGTTTGAGGACTCTTCGCTGCCCGATCGACTTTCGTGGGCGTCTCCACAAGATACACCGGCGCGGGTGCCAACGTCACCCGGCTCTAGAGGAAGTCCTACGACTCGCCATGGTGGAGCGGGCTCTCGGCAGAATGCTTTGGATGTTCTGCATGCGGGCAGTGTGGCTGCAGTTAACGACGCACAGGATGCCGAAGAAGAACTGCACTTGCGACTAGCGCAATCTAGAGGCTCGGCGCATAGTAGCCTGTTTTTGCGTAGATGCTGAGAGGCGGAAGTCCCTTGGGGGCGCGCATCTTGACCTTGATCTTGCGCCACCGGGCGTCATGTGAGTTATTACTTGGGCGGTATCCCAGAATGTATTGGTTGCGCAGCTCCGAGCCAATTTTTGTGGCGATGTCTGGCAGTTCGTTTACATTCGCTACGGTAAAAGCCCGCCCACCCGTCAGTTCCGTCACCTCAGTGAGCAGCGAGGGCCCGTTGAGTTCCTCCACTGTTCGGCTGCGATACTCAAACGGGTCAAATATGCCGATCGAGTAAAGCTGGGTATCTGCCTCTCGCACCAGCCGCTTGATATCCCTCTCGTTGTACCGACTATTGTTATCCCCGCCGTCGGAGATGATGAGTAAGGCCCGTTTGGCGTTTCGAGCTGTCCTCATCTCGCTGAGACCCAAATAGATCCCATCGAGGAGCGCAGTGCGTCCTTTTGCAGATGCCGAGAGTATGCGGGTTTGCAGATCTTCAACACTGCTGGTGAAGGTGCTCACGACTTCCGCACGATCGTTGAAACTGACCAGGAAGAATTCATCTTGCGGATTGGCCGTCTTGAAAAACTGCAAAGCGGCTTCCTTGGCTTTGCCGACTTTGTTGGCCATGCTGCCGCTGAAATCGAAGATCACGCCGATGGAAATGGGGACGTCTTCAGAAGAGAAATACTGAATCTCCTGTTCGACATTGTTTTCGAAGACGCGGAAGTTATCAGGCTCAAGGCCTGTAACCAGGCGGTTATACGGGTCAGTGACAGTAACGTTGACAAGCGCCAGGTCCACGTCGATATGGACGGATTGTCCCGGTTTTGTGACCTGGCCCGGCGTGTCATGCTTCACGTCGTCGGAGGCGAGCACTTGGGCGACGGCGAGCGCAGGGGATTTCGAGAGGACGATGCCAAATAGAAAAAGAGGAATGAACGAAACGAAGAAAACACGAGGCGCAACCAAACTACTTTTCACAGAGTCTCCGTACTAACGGTTATCGCGCTGAATCTGGGCGATTGTTGCCCGTTACCTGATCGAATTGCGCGGAATTCTGATACAGCTTGTAATCTCCAAATTCTTCAGTCCTAACATCGTCATCGCTAACGCTAGAGGAATTGAGCAGGTCGGTCATCGCGCTGACTATTCCCGACGGGCCCGCGATGTAGTAGATAGGTCCGTTCAGCCCCAATAGATAACGCGAGAGCATTCCGCCATTTATGTGACCTTTCTCATAGGGCCACGCAATGGTTCGATGTCCAGTTACCGTAGGAATGAAGGTAAAATTAGGATTCCGCACGCTCATATTCTCAAATTCTTCAAGAAACGCCGCGTCCTCCGCTTCCCGGTTTGAATAGAACAAATACAGTTTGTGTGGAAGGCGTTCCTGGGTGGCATGTTGTAGGATGCTGCGAATGGGCGCAATCCCGATACCACCCGCAATAAACACCGCAGTTCGGGTGATATCTTTATGCAGCGTGAACGATCCTCGGGGACCGCTCACCGTGAACTTAGTGCCAAGAGCAGCAGCCTTCAACGCAGTCTTAAAGGAAGTCTTTCGCATGCGCATCGCGATCATGATTGGCTCTTTTTCATGAGGAGAGCTTGCGAGCGAAAAGGTCCGGGAGTTGTCACTTTCACTTCCCGTGCACAGGTGCGTAGCGACAAAGTCGGCATGCTGCCCTGCCCGGAATTCGTAGCGGGCGCCATTTGTGTCGAACCAGAAGGCCATCGTATCTCTGGCGATTCTTTGCCGATCCACTAAAGTCATTTGATACTCAGCCATGGATTTCTCCTTCGCCTGAACTCTACTTGGTTTTCATTCGAGCTCATTTACTCCAGCTATGTAGACCAAACTTCCAGAGCTTTATTCCGAACATCGTCGCGACAATGGGAAGCCTCTTCTTTTCATGACTCCGCGATTTCATTTCCGAAATAAATGCGGGACGTACCAGCGGGCGTAGGTTGCCAATCCCAACAAGAGCACCACCCACCAGAGCACCAGTACAGTTCGCATGCAGGCTGTGTATTTCGTGATGCGCAGTTTCTCCGGCAATACGCTCGTGCCCGCAGACAGTAGGATGTACAGTCCTGCGAGTTCGGTGACGGTTCCGAGCGCCGCGTGCGTCGTCGCCAGTGCGTAGTAAGCCTTCCCCAGCTTCGCCGGAATCCTGGGAAGCACATGAACGCGAAATGAAGGAATCATCATCACCACAACTACAGCGAGGTTCAGAAGCACGATGGCGGATTGGCACCAGGCGTGTTGTCGAAAGCGCCTCTTATGAGCAAGCCAAGCGCCGACCAACAGACCTACCCCCATGGCGATTTCCAGGGCGAGGACTAAATCAGCAGTGCGCGGAGCAGCCGTTTCAAGGAATGCTTCTCTCAACAGATTGTCTCCACGCAGAATGCCGACTGCGTTCCATTCATGTTCAGGGTAAAAATCTCACGTGGCACGGCAGGCAGAATTTGCTGCCATTTGGAAAGGAGGTGCTAAGGCCACACAGCGGCGTCGCCCATGAACATCTCCTGGGGTCTTCGGGGCGACAATACCCAAGGCCTCAAACGCGATTGGAACACCGTGTTTTGGCGAAACTCCTCAGTCCCCTCAATACGAGTTTGACGAAGAGTCGCTACTGCCAATCACAGGGCACGCCGCAAATTCTCGAAAGGACTCGCGCCCCTTTAGCAACGTGTTCGAATCCTTCCTTTTCAGAAGGATTACACTTTGCGTCTTCGCCTGGCTGCCGTTTTCTCCGGGCTCCGCAACGCACACGTAGATTCCCGAGGATTTCTGGTCGAGAACCTTGATCGCCAACCTCGTCGCTCCACCTTCCGCCTCGACGACGGCTTCGTTTTCGTTGACCGTCTGCGCTCTGAATCCGTAATCCGCGAGTGTTTTCTTTCCTTTTTCCTTCTTCGGCCGGAAAGCGGACGGCAGTGAAGTCAAATCCATTTTCTCGACCACGAACGCTGCTACCTTTTCTTTGGGATAGGCGGCCTCATTCCCGGCCACCGCCAAAGGCGCATATGACAGCGCTGCAAGTGCCAACACAAGTTTGGTGTTCATTTTCCTTCTCCTTTCACCCTCATAGACTTACTCCGCGCGCTTCTTTGCAAACGCCTTCAGAGTTTCCGTTTTGCCCATCCTGCCGCGTCAGCTCAAGATGCCCTGCACCTGGTTTGCCGCGACCATGCAAATCCGCTGTAATTCCTCATAAGTGAAGTACGTTTCTTCCTGGTTGCCGGCGCGCTCTACGTGGCCTAGTCCTGATTCCTTCGAGATACGGTTGAGCTCCGCTTCAGGTATGCCGAGCATCAAAGAGGCTCTTGTTCGGGTGACGTATTTTGGGACTTGATGGTTCATAAACTGCTCCTATCCAGGTCCATTCACTCCGCTGAGAAAGCCGCCAAGGTGTCCCGTCAGCGCGACGATCACTACGGCAACAGCTTCGATCGGCAAGCGGTATCCGGGCAGAACCTCCTCTTGTTTGCGTCTGGCTCTTATGTGAATGAACCACACAACGCAGATCAGGAGGCTCGACAGGCATCCCATCACTAGATGCATCAAAAGAATGCCTTTCAGTTTCTGCCCCTCGAGTTCCCACTGCCACGCGAGAATTCCAGTGACTACGACGGGTAAGGTTGCGATCGCGGCCACGAGCAGGTTGTAGTAGGCAGCCGCAGCCAGCAGGCGCTGCTTCTTCCATTGCCCAAGGAAATCAAAGAGAACGCCGATGATAAACAGCGCGATCGGGAAGTGGATCAGCACGACATGTTGCGCATGTTTCGCGAAAACCACTGTTTTAATGTCAAAGGGGTGCAAGATCGCTCCTCACTCACTGCACGATGACTTTGCCGGTCATCTTCGGATGAATCGAACAGAAGTACGGATAGCTCCCGGCTTTGCTGAACGTAAAAGAAAACTTTTCATCGGTATCCAGCACTTTGGATTTGAACGTCTTCGAATCATCCGTACTGACTACCGTGTGCGGGATATCGTCGCGGTTGATCCACGTCACCGTGGTCCCAACCGGCACCGTTAGCGTTACAGGACCGAAGCTGAAGTTGTCGATCTTCACCTCCATCGTCGACATCTTCTCCTGCGCGTTTGCAACATAATTCTTCTGACCTGCGCCGAAACCTAGCGTTCCCAGCACCAGGGCCGCTGCTAGACCTGCAATAGACACACTTCTCCTCATGCTTTTCTCCTTTTCTTATCTGTTTCAAGGTCGAATTGTTTTCTGAGTTTGGCTAGGTCTTGCTCACGCGAGCGAAGAATCAACCACTGCCAAAGTGTGTTTCCCTTGTATGTAGTTCACATCGGTGATGCCGAGGACGCTTTTCAGTTGCTCCGCTGGCACCTTCATCGGGCCCGGTGAATCGGCTTTGCCCGGCGCCGGTTGTGGAAACGCCGTTGACGCCGCGGTATGAAACGTCACGTTTCCTTCGACCTTCTGCATTGTCTGGTGGATATGGCCATTGAGCACAGTCACCGAACCGAATTTCTTCAAATACGCCAGTGCTTGTGCGCTATCTTCAGTTCCCCAGCCCCACTCCGGATAGACCGACCAGAGCGGAATGTGTGCAAACACAACAATCGGGGTGCTGCGCTTCAAGTGTTTTACATCGTCTTCCAGCCACTCAAGCTGGTCGTGGCCCAGCGTTCCGAGCCCGCCGGCCTTCAGATTCATCACATTGACCAGGCCGATGAAGTGCGCGCCCTTCTTGTCAAAGCTGTACCATCCGCCGCCCTTGCTGCCCCTTCCGTAGCGCTCCAGGAATTGCTTCCCGTCGTCATTCAGGACATCGTGCTCGCCCGGCACATAGAACACGTCCTTGGGTTTCGCGCTCTTCAGAATCTGGTCGACGGTATCGAATTCTTCGGGCTTCGAGAGATGGCTGATGTCGCCCGTGTGCAGCATGAATTCCGGCGTTGCTGACAACCCATTGATCTTGTCCACCGCGGCCTTCAGCGTCCCCGCGACGTCTGGATTCGCCGGCTTGTTGAATCCCATGTGGCTGTCGCTGATCTGCACGAAGCTCAGCTCGCCCATCATGTCTGCCGTCTTCATCTCCGAAAGTCGGCTCAAGCTGTACGAGTTTAGTACCCCGCCTTTCATCACGCAAAAGGCGCCCGTACCTGCCCAGGCCATGCACTTCAGAAATCCCCGCCGGTCAACTCCGTCATGATTGTGGTCATGCAGGAGTTCATCTTTTTTCTTCTCGGACATCTTTGCGCTCCTTACTTCCTATGATTTTTACCCCTCTGTAAAATCTCCACGTCCGATTGGGAGTGGCGACGCGGGATGGGGGTTGTACGCACCGCCATTTGAACGTGCTTGCGTTCATCCAGACCGAGGCAGCGTCCGTCTTATTCCAAATTCATCCGCGTTCCTGTTTTTCTTCACTTGTTCGTCAGAAGAGAGCGCCCGTCGAGAATAAAATTGTCGGTCAGACGGTTCTGACAAATGAAGAATCACTGATCGGGGGAAGTCATTGAACGATTTGGATGCCGAAGCCCGGCTACGCTTCGAACAGCTTGTGCTGCCCCATGTCGACGCTGCTTTCAACCTCGCGCGATGGTTGTTGCGTAGGCGCGAAGATGCCGAAGAGGTGGCTCAAGAAGCCTTGCTTCGCGCGTGCCGCTTCTTCCAAGGCTTTCACGGTGGAGATGCGCGCGCATGGCTGCTGCAGATCGTGCGCAATTCATGTTACTCCTGGCTGGAAAAAAATCGCCCGAGGGAAATGATGGTCGAATTTGACGAAGAACTGCACCCGCAAGCCATTGCTACTCCCGAATCCATGGCTATTGTCAATGAAGATCGGGAGCGCCTCACCCGTGCCCTCGAAACCCTGCCGCCGCGTTTCCGCGAAATTCTTGTCCTTCGAGAGCTCGAAGGCTGTTCCTACAAGGAGATTGCTGCGATCACGTCAATTCCCATTGGTACCGTCATGTCTTCGCTCTCTCGTGCCCGCCGGCAGTTATATTCCACGCTGACAAGTTCCTATCACAAGGAGGCTGTCCGTGAGGTGTGACTTTGCTGACTCCCTCCTTCAGAGTTATTTCGACCGTGAATTAAGTACCGCTAGCGCTGCCGAATTCGAGCGCCACCTCCAACATTGCGTCTACTGTCCCGTTGAGCTCGTGGACATGGACATGCTAAGTGAGCGATTACAGCTCGCGCAACTCTATGAGGCCGCGCCGGCCGCGCTCAGGAATAGGATTCGCGCCAATCTTCGCCCCGTCGCTGCCGCGACTGCTATGTCCCAGCCTCTCCTTTGGCACTGGCTGGCCGCAGCGGCTGCCCTCCTTCTTCTCGTAATCGCGGGATGGAGAGTGAGTCCAGTCCTTCGCACCGACGACTATCAATCCGAACTTGCGGAGGAAATTGTCGATGCGCATGTGCACTCATTGCAGCCAGGCCACCTGACTGGCATCAGTTCCAACGATGAACAGGCTGTGAAGGGGTGGTTCAAGGGCAGACTTACATTTGCGCTCCCGGCACTTGATTTCGCGAATGACGGATTCGCGCTGCAGGGTGGGCGCCTTGACGTTGTCGAAGACCGCTCCGTCGCGGTGCTCGTTTATGCGCGCGCCGGGCATCTAATTAACGTATTCATCTGGCCCACACGGGAACGGGACACCTCTCCGCGCTTAGGGTCCCGGCAAGGCTATCAGTGGATTGATTGGCGAAAAGGAAAAATGGAATTCTGCGCCGTCTCCGACGCGCGCACCCCCGACCTTCAACAGCTCCACCGGCTTTTCACGAACTAATCACACAAGAGAAAATCTCTAGGAGTACTCGATGGACAGAGCTGTTCGAAAGTGTCTCAACAATTGGGTAACCACCATCGAGAGCAGTGCGGATCGACACAAGCAGATCATCCAATCGACGGTCGCTAAACGCGCATATCAGATTTTTGAGAAACGTGGCCGCAAGCATGGCTTCGACCTCGAGGACTGGATATCTGCAGAGAAGGAACTCTTGCGCGATGACTTTGATGGAAATACGTCCGCATTTCACTTTCTTCTTGAGTGTCCGCGAGATCCTGAGGTTACTACGATCTTGAGCTTGACGACACACAGCTTGGTAGTCTTTCGGAGCCATACACAATCTGTCAGCAAAGCGGATAATCGCCTGGACGTGCTATCCGTCCATGTTTTGCCAGAAGAGATTGATCCAGCTCAGGCAGACGTGAAAGCCGTGGACGGACTGTTGCACATCTACATGCCAAAGAAGAACAAACTACCGCACAAGTCCGATTTAGCCATGCATCAGTAACAAGTGTCCGCATCGTTAGTTGTCAACTGTCAGGAAGCGTTATTAGGTGCGCAGATGTCCTGAAAAGTTTACCCCTCATAGCAAGATTGTAAGCCGGTCTAGCAAGCAAACAACACGAACCATAGACCTTCAAAACGAGCGCTGCCGAAAGTGCATCTCGCTCGGGACCAACTCCGCACCGATAGATAGACTCTCCGGACGAAAAAATATTCCATGTGTTTTTTCTCTGCTCGAAAGAGGAATAAAGCGGGAGGAAGTTTAGTTACTGCCAACGGAGCATCGTGATTGTGATGCTCGTGGTTCGTGAAACGCAGAAACTCAACGCACTGGAACCCGGTTACTACAATTCCTGGGTGGCCAGACTCACGGAGTCGAGCAAAAGCGTCGAGCTATCTTGAATGAATGAGAGGATCTCAAAGAATGAAAAAAAGAGCAGCAGTGGCAGTGCTTTTGTCTTGCTTTATCTCTGGCTTATTTGCAGGAGGCACCATCGCGGATGAGATTGCGTTCTTGTCTCCGATTGTCGGCTCGAATCCCGGCGTGACAATCGCCGGTGTGAAGAGCGGAGGTGCGCCCTGGGTGGTCAGTCATGGGTTCGCGGTCTTGAACGACGAAGGGCATCTGCGCGTGGACTTGCGCGGCCTTATCCTGCCGAGTGTGGGAACACCCGGGCCCGTCACAGCAGTTGCCGCGAGCGTTGTTTGCGGAGACGCAGTTGCTGCGACCTCTGATTCCGTATCACTGAGTGTCGACGGCAACGCTGAGATCCACGCGAAATTGCAAGTGCCATCCCCGTGCCTTGGTACGATCGTGCTGATTCGCGCGACGGCTTTCAACAGCACTCCGCTTCCGGCTCCAGGGCCATGGATCGCGGCCACGGGCTTAACCAAGGGTTCCGATTCCGATCACGACAAGTAGAGCCGGTTCTCTGCTCTGCATTTGTCTTATCACGTGCGCCGCCAAAGTCACATCCAGAAAGGAAGAGGAACTAATGATGTCAAGAATCTTGATTGTGTTCGCTTTGCTGTGTGCCGGTCTTTCGAACCTGGCCGACGGTTCTTATGGAGCTTCGCCTCATGACGAGCATCAAGGTGCAAACGACTCCTCTGTTCAGCAGGTGAACCCGGTTGTTCAATGGAATAGAACACTTCTCTCTATCGTTCGCACGCCGGGCGCGCAACCACCAACGGTCCACCCTACCCGAAGCTTTGCGATCATGCATGCAGCGATCTACGACGCAGTAAATGCTATTGACAGAACACACCGTCCATACTTGGTCCGCCTTTCCGGCGTGCCACGAGATGCTTCGCAGGAAGCGGCAGCAGCCGCGGCAGCGCATCAAGTTCTGGTTGCCCTGTATCCGGGGTTCCAGGCCGCGCTCGATGCCGTACTACAGCAATCCTTGGCGCAAATTCCGGATGGCAACGACAAGGCTGAGGGTATCCGTATAGGACAGACAGTTGCGGATCGCATCTTGGCCCTGCGAAGCAACGACGGCTCGAATGCTAAGCCGATTCCCTATGTTTTCGGGACGGCCCCGGGAGATTACCAGTCGACGCCTCCGAATTTTCCTGCACCGCCACAATTCACGCATTGGTCTCGCGTGACGCCGTTCGCGCTGGAGCGTGCGAGCCAGTTTCGTCCCAGTCCTCCCCCGGCGCTGAGCAGCGATACGTACGGCGATGCTTTCAACCAAATCAAATCCCTCGGAATCGTCAACAGCACAACGGCCACAGCCGATGAGGCATTAACAGGGCGGTTTTGGAACGGGGCCATACAAAACTATTGGAACGAGATTTCGCAGACGTTCTCGGTGGCGCACAGATTGACGACGGCACAAAGTGCCCGGTTGTTTGCTCTGGTGAACCTGAGTTTTGCCGACGACGTGATCGCTTTTTACGACGCCAAATACACATACAATTTCTGGCGGCCAGTGACCGCGATTCGGGCAGCGGATACCGGCATCAACCCTGAAACCGTGGCGGATCCGAATTGGCTCCCGGAAGTCGGCAAGACTGCTCCCGACCCATCCTATCCGGGCGCTCATGCGGTGATCAGCGCTTCTGGAGCTGAGGTGCTGATTTCCTTTTTCGAGCGAGACCATTCCGAGTTCAGCGTGACATCCGAAGTTCTGCCGGGAGTACAGCGACCCTTCACAAGCATTTCCGCCGCTGCCGAAGAAGCAACGTTAAGCCGGATCTTCGGTGGACAGCATTTCCGCTTTGACCTGACCACAGGCCAACGGCTGGGGCGCGAGGTAGCCGACTTTGTCTTGGATAACTTTTTAACTCGTGTGCACGGGAGAGACGAGCCCGACGACAGACAATAGGGTGGAACCACGAAACGCTTATTCCATTTGTTGCCTTAATACCAAAAAATTGACTGCCGGTATGACTGAGAGGATCAATGAAAGAGATTGCGAAGAGTTTTTCGTTAGCCATCGTTCCCAAGGCTCTGTTGGGTCTCGCAATGTTTTTTTCGGTGTTCTGTTCCGTTCGTGCGCAAGATCAAAGTGCGCAGGTTATTGAAGTTACGGCGAAGAAGTACGAATACTCGGCCTCGCCTATTCACGTGAAGAGTGGAACCAAAGTTCAACTCAAGATCACCGCCTCCGACCACGACCATGGTTTCAAAATCGCCACTGTTCCCGATGGCGCGACAACGAATGGCACTGCAGGCCTAATTTTCGCCTCTTCCCAAGACTGTTGGCCGCTCAAGAAGGGTGAAACGACGACGATTGACTTCTTGGCCCAAACGCCAGGCACCTATACGTTTAAGTGCTGCCATACTTGCGGTCTTGGCCATAAAGGGATGAAAGGCCAGATTGTTGTGGATTAACTAGTGCGCACGATCAACGGTTTCATGACCAATGTGCGTTTGAATCCCCGGGCCATCCTGACGTGGTTCTGCCTAGCGTACTTTTCGCGACGGCTGTGCCAGTTGAAGTACCAGTTGGACGGTCTCTTTCGCTTGGCCAATTGTGTCTCCGAACCGAGACGCGTTCGTCGCCAAGCGAGAGAGCCTTGTTATTCAGTGCCGATAACAGTTTAGCCCGTTCGTGCAACGAGCTGCAGAGCGAAAAACAATGACGAAATACGTTTTTTTGCTGAGCTTGGCGTCACTTCTTTTCCCTTTCTCTTTCCTTGCGCAAGAAGAACATCAGCACACCGAACCGCTCGAAAAGATCGGCAAAGTTTCGTTTCCCATCACCTGCGACCAGTCAGTTCAAAAGGGATTTTGAGCGCGGACTCGCCCTTCTCCATTCCTTCTGGTACGAAGAAGCTCAGAAGAGTTTCAAGGAGGTACTCGATCAGGATCCTCATTGCGCCATCGCCTATTGGGGCCAAGCTATGAGCATTTATCGTCCTCTTTGGTACCGTCCCACTGCTTCCGACCTTCAGAATGGCAGGAAGCTCATTCAAGCGGCGCAAACCATTGATGGCAATTCACAACGGGAACACGATTACATTGATAGCCTCGCGGTCTTCTACGGCGACGACAATCGCGACTACCAAAAACGCTCAACAGATTATTGCCATGTGATGCAAACACTCTTCACCCGCTACCCAGGAGACCGGGAAGCCGCTGTATTTTACGCGTTATCATTGCTTGGGTCGCAGCCCGATAATGACAGGAAGCTGGAGAATCCTAAGAGAGCCATCGCAATCCTTGCCGAACTCTTCAAGGAGGCACCTGACCATCCGGGCGTAGCCCACTATTTAATCCACGCTGCCGATAATCCTCATCTTGCCGACTTGGGTCTGCCGGCCGCACGCCGCTACGCGCAAATCGCTCCCGCTTCGCCTCATGCCCTGCACATGCCCTCTCACATTTTTGCTCGCCTCGGCCTGTGGCAAGAAGACATTCAATCGAACCTCGCCTCCATCGCTGCGACGAACCAATCCTCAGGAATGCACGTCGGAGCGGAACATCAGATTCACGCTATGGATTTCTTGGAGTACGCCTACCTGCAAATCGGCGAAAACAGCAAAGCGAAAGTCATCGTCGATCAATTGGCTACCATACACGCGGACGATGTTGATTCGGGTCTCGATGGGTACCTGGACAGAATGCGCGCGGATATGCCCGCGATGTTTGCACTCGAAACGCATCACTGGAAGGAGGCACTGGCGCTCCAGCCTCCCGCGGGCGCGGAACCCAGTGCCCAGGCGATCACCTATTGGGCACGCGCCGTCGCCGCGGGTCATCTACGCGATGTACCCTCGGCCCGTGCCGGCGTCCAGCAATACGACGCTATGCTCGACACGGTTCGGAAGTCGAGCCGTCCCTATCAAGCTGATTACATGAGCACGAACGGCGTTGAGGCTCATGCCTGGCTCGTTTTCGCCGAAGGAAAAAATGACGAAGCTCTCAGGCTTTTGCGCTCGGTCGCGGACAAACAGGATGCGGAAGGCAAGGGAGAAGTTGAGTTGCCCGCGCGCGAAATGCTCGGGGATATGCTCTTGGAAATGAGTCGTTCACGGGAGGCTCTGGCCGAGTACCAGAAATCCCTGGAAACTGACCCTAACCGTTTCAATGGTCTCTACGGTGCCGCGCGCTCCGCCGAATTACTCCAGGAACTGCGGTTCGCTGCTGCCTACTACGCACAACTCCTCAAAAACTGTGAGACACGCGCGCAACGTCCCGAACTGTCGCACGCCAAAGAACTGCTCGCCAGAAATTAACCAGAATCGTGGCCTTGCTCCCCAGATTGCTTTGTTGAGCCCGCAGTCGAAATCCACGAAATTGTCCGCGGGCCACAGCTTTTTCTGGAGTTCCTCGCGAGTTATGACATCGCCGGGGCGCCCAACCAGCAAGGCCAGGACTTGGAAACGCTGCTCCTGAATGCGAATTCGTAGGCCGTGCTTGCGCAATTCGCCAGCCCGAAGATCAAGCTCGAAAACCCAAAACGGAGTCGTTGGCCGGGGTGAAGGTCTTCTTGCATGGAAAGGTGAATGCCCTGCGAAAGTGAGCGTATCACCCTGGCAGAGTTCGCGGAATAAGAACGGGGACAACTTCCCATAAGTCTTTTATAGAGTCGAACTTACCGGGGGACCCCCATTTCCCCAGGAATGAACCGCCTGTCCATTGAATCGATTTCAAGGGCGAACCATAGTGATGCCGTTAAGAGAAGTGCTAGACCGCTTTCCGTCGCAGGGGGGTCAATGTTCGAGCACAACCAGCTCCCTAATTTTGAGCGGGACGTGCTGCCGCATATTGATGCCGCCTACAATCTCGCGCGCTGGCTGATGCGCAATGAACAGGACGCCCAGGACGTAGCCCAAGAAGCATACTTGCGCGCTTTCCGATTCTTCTCGGGCTTCCGCGGCGGCGATGCGCGTGCCTGGCTCCTGAAGATCGTCCGGAATACTTGCTATACCTGGTTGCACGCAAACCGGCCTCTGCAAGACGCCGCCGAATTTGACGAGAATTCTTTCCCTCCTGATTCTCGCGCTCTCAATCCAGAAGAAGTTGTCCTCCAAAACGACAGCGACACTCTGGTAAGGCAAGCGCTGGAGATGCTCCCCTCGAATTCCCGTGAAATTCTCATTCTTCGCGAACTTGAGGGAATGTCCTACAAAGAGATTGCAGATATCACCGGCATGCCTATAGGCACCGTGATGTCGAGCTTATCGCGTGCGCGCGGCCGCCTTCGTCAAGTTCTGGCAACTCTTATGAACAGAGATCCGATGCCGAGTTCACGGCGAATCGTGGATGTGAACGCATGAGTGCGTGGGAGCAGGCTGAAGTTGCAGTTCTGCAGTCATTGTTGCAGCGGCTCGGCTAACCTCGAGCTTATTTGCTTTTCGGTCATGAATTGATGAGGCAGGAACGCTTGATGACCAGCAATAACGGATAGAGAGGTCTCAATCAGTTCCTTCGCTTCGCCGATGCACTGAGAGAAACGGTCATAACTTGGCGACCGAAATACTCGCAATTTTATTCCCTCCTCCCAAACAGCGCTGGTTCGGGGAATTATCCATGAGCACGCGTGGTCTTACACGCTGAAGACAATGAAATGTCTCGCAGTTCAAAACTGAATCGAACAAGGAGATTTAAAATGATCTGGGCTCGACGTTTGAAATTACTTACGAAGTTTGGCGTGGCTGCTCTTGCACTAGGCGCTTTGGCGACTAGCGGGAAGGCGCAGAATGCATACCAAGGCAAGTTCACGCTGCCATTTGAGACTCATTGGGGAGACGTCACACTGCCGGCTGGCGATTACACTTTCGCGCTGCCATCGAACAGCGCTCCATACAGATTTTATATCCTTGGACAGGGATTCAGTGCCATCATCCAGGCCACTACAGCCGACGAAAAAGTTGTTTCAGGCCACGCGCAATTGAACCTGGTGGACATCGCAGATGTGCAGAACGTCGAGACGTTCGAGGCGCCGGAGCTAGGGCGGACGTTTAGCTACTTGAAGCCCAAACAAAAGCACATGGGAAGCAAGGAAGCCCGTCAAAAAATGGCGCCACAGACCCTGCCTGCATCGCAGGTCAGTGAAAACAAAACAACATCCATCGAAGTCCGCTCCGCGGGTCGCTAAGGAAAGAAGTCATGCCAGTCATTGCAAATACTACATTCAGAAGAATAGTGGTTGCATCACTGGCAAAGCCCACTGTAGAGAAGCGGCGTAGCTTAAACCGGGATGCGCGTCCCAGCACGGAATGCACCTCGAAGAAGGCTGCGCCGCCAGTCTCTACTATCGCCAGCGAAAAGCAGAGCGAGGCGGAGGCCATCCGGCGAGCCTGCAACGGTGATCGGGCGGCGTTTGAATACCTCTATCGTTCGCACAGTCCGCGTGTATATGCGGTATGTCTACGCATGGTAGGAAATACGGCGGAAGCTGAGGATCTGACTCAAGAAGCCTTCTTGCTCTTGTCCCGCAAAATTCACACGTTTCGTGGCGAATCGGCCTTCTCAACTTGGCTGCACAGGCTGGCTGTTAACCTGGTGCTGATGCGCCTGCGCAAGAAGTCGCCACCAATCCTCTCGATCGAAGCGACATCCGACGCCGACGATGAAACCTTCTCACCAAGCTTCGATATTGGAGGGCCTGACTTGTTGCTGGAGGGGGCGATTGACCGAATAAATCTCGAACGTTGCATTCGGCAATTGCCGGCGGGCTACCGCAGAATATTTGTCTTGCACGATATTCAGGGATACGAACACAACGAGATTGCCGAGATATTGGGACGCTCGGTGGGTGATTCGAAGTCGCAGTTACACAAGGCCCGTACGCGGCTGCGCGAACAACTCCAAGAACATCAGCGTGACAAGGCGCGCGATGAGCGCCTGGTAGCAGTTAAAATGCGTTCCCGATCCAGTGAGGCTTCGCTCTTTTAGCGCACCATCAGTCCGAAGAACAACCAGTATGCTCGAAGTCAGTTCCCTCTCCGGAATCGAACTTTTCAAACATCTGCCCGATTCTTGCCTGGAAGCGCTTGAGAAAGACAGCAATGTATTGAATTGCAGTGCTGGACATTTGTTTTTTCAGCCCGAGCAGACGGGGAGAGTGCTTTTTGTTCTGGAGACGGGCTCGGTTCGCACTTTCAGAACCTATGGCGATAGAAAGCTAACGATCGCGGTGCTGCAACCTCCGGCCATATTCGGCGTAATAGGCTGCTTTGGCCATGGGAAACACCTTTCTTCCGCAGAAGCTCTCGAGGAATCGCGCGTCCGAATAATTTCGCGCGATAGTATCGATGCTCTTTTAGAATGCGCTCCCCATATAACCCACAAGCTCGTCGACCTGATGAGCGAACGATGCGTGCACTTTCTCCATAAGATGGAGACCCTCGCGCTTAAGGGCCTGATTCCGCGCATCGCAACCCTGCTGTTAGAAAAAGCGGAGAACGGCGTGGTGGCTGGTATGACTCATAAAGACATGGCCGACCACCTCGCCGTTCACAGGGAGTCCATAACTTCCACTTTGGGTGAATTACAACGGGCAGGCATTATCACTATAGAGCGAAAGACAATACGCATTCTTCACCGCGAGCGCCTTGAGCGCGCCACGCAGGAATAGAGTTCCACTCGCGCCCCTTCACACTTTTGTAAGGATGATTACATTTAGATTTTGCAACCTATTCGGTCCGTACTCCTCTAACCCTAAGACAGACACGCTGTACATTCTCGGAGGAATTGTCATGAACTTGAAGTGGAAGTGTGGGCAAATCGTTCTTGCAGTCATTCTCGGTATGGTCGTTTCGCTTGCGTCAGCGCACGCGCAGACGAGCAATGGCACGATTGTAGGTAGTGTCACGGATCCCGCTGGAGCCGCTGTGCTGGGGGCGACGGTGACCGTTACAAACATCGACCTGGGCGCCTTCAAACGGACCACGAACACAGATTCCGCGGGGAGCTATCGTATCGATGGCCTTCTACCGGGGAACTACAGTGTGTCCATCCAAGCCTCCGGCATGCAGGAATTCGTGGAGGTTGGAGTTGCGGTGAAGGCGTCTCTCGCCTCCACCGTGAACGCATCTTTGATTATTGGAACTGTAAGTCAATCAGTGTCTGTTGAAGCCTCTACTGGCGCGGAATTACAAACGCAATCAGGCGAGCTCAGCAGCAATCTTGGGCAAACCGAACTCAAGAATCTTCCCATTGCTGGCCTTAACCCGATCGAACTCGCATTTACCGTAGCTGGAGTCCAGGAGCAGGCCAACCGCGATAACGTAACCAACGGGGTGGGTTTCTCCGTCAATGGGACGCGCCCACGCGCCAACAACTTTTTGATCGACGGCCAGGATAATAATGACAACAGCATCCAAGGACAAGCTTTCCTGCAGACAAATGAGGAAGCAGTTCGGGAAGTGACCGTGCTTACCAATTCCTATAGTGCGGAGTTCGGGCGCGGTGGCGGAGCGGTTACCAACGTCATCTACAAGAGTGGAACAAACGATTTTCACGGTTCCGCTTGGGAACTCAATCGCAACTCCGCACTGGCCGCCGTTCCCGCACAGAGTGGCTTCGCCGGGATCACCACAAATCCGTTTGACAACGAGAACACGTTTGGATTCACCTTCGGTGGTCCAATCAAGAAAAACAAACTCTTCGTCTTCGGAACGTCCCAGTGGGACCGTGAGCGCGCGAGCGCTGCAGCCCAGACGAATACACTGCTTCTTCCGACCGATGCGGGCATTGCTACATTGCAATCGCTGGGCCCCAATCCGCGTGTCGATTTTCTGATTGCGTCTCTGGGCGGACTTCGAGGAGGCACCACCGGCGTCACCGACATTGCGCTGGGCAATGGTCCGAACGGCAATCCTCGTCCGGCAGTCGAGGTAGGCAATGTACAGCGCAGCCAGGGAAACATTGCCACGAACGACCGGCAGTGGAGCGTCAAATTGGATTATATTGCTTCGCCTACCGATACGTTAACCCTCCGGTATTTCCGGGACGACAATAATACTGCGCCGGATTTCTTCAACCAACCGAACGCGCTCCCTGGACTGGATTCCCAAGTCGGTGGCCCCTCGTTTAACTTTGGTTTTGGCTGGCAGCACACATTGTCATCTCACGCGGTAAACGAGCTGCGCTTCTCTTACGGCCAATTTGATATTGAATTTGGTCCCACCCCACAGACGCTCGCGAACCCCATCTTGAATTCGACTGCAATCCAGATCGCAGACCTGCTGGGGCCAACTGGCCAAACACCGTTTTTCGGA
>Ga0210406_10002936_pt1 | contig 18998 bp, 14 predicted proteins | sample IncBWC30MmetaG_FD_155454 | JGI IMG/M metagenome (GOLD analysis project Ga0210406, IMG submission 155454) | Forest soil microbial communities from Barre Woods Harvard Forest LTER site, Petersham, Massachusetts, United States - Inc-BW-C-30-M | ecosystem: Environmental > Terrestrial > Soil >... | reverse complement strand
CCGCCTTCACCACTTCGCTTGAACTGCAAGCGGTGTCGCAGGGTGCCTTCGTTCTCGCCGTCAGTCTCTTCGCTGCTTCAATTCTGATTTACACCCACTCCGAGAAATACATTTTCATGCTGTTCATGATCACCGGTTCGATCATGACGTTCTCGGTCGCTCGGGTACTCTATTGGCCGGACGAAATCGTAGCGCGCGTGCCGCTCGAAATTGCCTATCGACTGCTGGCGATCGCGGCCGCCGTTCAGCTACTTCGCTATCGTTGGGGACGCTTCGAGATCGGCCCCTGGCTGATGGCGTGCGGATTGTTCTTTCTTCATCTCGATTGGCCGGGAGTGACCGGAAACGTTCCAGCCGGCGTTTTCCTGATGACGGACCTGCTGCTCGGTTTGGGGATGCTGTTCATGGTTTTCGACGACTCGCGGGCGCGAACGCAACGCCTGGGAGTCATCAACAGCCTGACCGGCGCCATCGCGCGCACGCAGCAGCATGGCCCCATGATGCAATCAGCGCTCGACGAGTTCAAGAAAGTTATGGACGCCAAGGCAGCCTGGTTCCGTCCGGGAGAGACCGACCAGGCGGTTGCCATCACGAACTACGTTGGCGTTTCGTCGGAATTTCTGAAGGGCGCCAGCCTCATTCACCTGGATGAAACTGTCGAGAAGGCTCTGGCGGAGCAGAAACCGACGGTGGTGAAAACCAGTGCCATGATGCCCTCGGTGCAGGCATACATGCAGGATGAAAAGCTTGATCATCTCGTGCTTGTGCCTTTACAGGGCAAGAAGGGTTCCGTCGGCACCATTGCTCTCGGCAAGGCACACGCCTACACATACTCGACGGAGGAGATGGATTTTCTTCACGCCAGCGCGAGCCAGGTGGGCATCGCGGTCGAGAACCTGAGACTGCTGGAGCAGGTGCTGCGGTCACAGCGTCAATGGATGAACACGTTCGATTCGATCCAGGACGCTATTCTCGCGCACGATGCCGAGTTCGTTATCACCAAGGCTAATGAAGCGTTGCTGCAACATCTGGGACTTGCTCCGGCTGATGTCATGGGCAACACCTGCGATGACGCCCTGCCACACGATTTCGCGAAGTGGAACGGGTGTCCGTACTGCTCGCGCGGCGACGTGGACTTTGTGGAGGGGCCGGACCCGTGCTTCGGCGGGTACTCGATGGTTTCAACGTCGTCCTACTCTGAACAGGGGGGCAAGCAGAAAGGGACCATCCATGTCATCCGCGATACGACCGACCGTCGCAGCGCGGAAGAACGCTACCGGCTGTTGTTCGAACAAGTGCAACAGGGAGTTTTTGTCGCGACGCCGGAAGGGAAACTGCTGGACTGCAACGACGCCTTCCTCCAGATGCTTGGCTACGAGACGCGCGAAGAGTTGATGGCGTTGAACATCAACAAGGAACTTTACGTTCAGTCCGAACAGCGCGAGGCTTTTCGTAAGGAGATCGACGCGCACAATTACGTGCGAAACTTTGAAGTTACCCTGCGGCGCAAAGATGGCGCGCAGATGACAGTTTCAGAAAGCAGTTTTGCCACGCGGGATGCATCCGGTCATGTCGAGCGGTATCAGGGCTTCGTCCTCGACATGACGGAAAAGAAACGCGTGGAAGACGAGATGCGGCGGCGGAACCGCGAACTGAATGCGCTGAACGCGATGGCCGTTATCGCCACGCAATCGTTCGATCTCGACGAAATTCTGAACCTTACCCTGCGCCAGGTGATTTCGCTGTTTGGCGCGGAGACCGGGTCGATCTATCTCTCCGACTCGGACGAAACCACATTCCGGCGGCGCGCTGGATGGGGACAGCGGAGCGAACAGCGGGCGCATTTTGACGTGGTCGGGGTTACCACCGGATTCGGCGACCTGGTCATGCGGTCACGCACAGAAGTCCTCACCGCAGAGTTCCTGCCCCACCTGCCGCCGCTGGTGGCCGATTTCGTCAAAGCCGACGGACCCGGGTCGTGGATCTGGGTTCTGTTGTGGAGCAAGGACAGTCCGATCGGCATCATGGGCATCAGCAGTCCGGAAGCCCGCGTCTACAGCAGCAACGACGAGAACATGATGATTGCGGTAGGCCGGCAGTTGGCTACCACAATTGAGAAGGTGCGGCTGTACGAAGAGACCTGTCGCGCGTACGAAGATCTTCGAAAGACGCAGGAGCAGTTACTGCAGAGCGAGAAAATGTCGGCGGTCGGGCAGTTGATTGCCGGCGTTGCCCACGAGTTGAACAACCCGCTCACGGCGATTCTTGGGTATGCGCAATTGCTGGAGAGCGAAGGCCTGAACGACCGCGCATCCGATTTTGTCAGAAAGCTTTTCAAGCAGGCACAGCGCACGCATCGGGTGGTGCAGAACCTGCTTTCCTTCGCCCGCCAGCGCACGCCGCAGAAGCAGGAAGTCGATATCCGCAAGATTGTCGATGAGACGCTCGCTCTGCGCGAGTACGACCTCAAGGTCAACAACATTGTTCTGGAGCGCGAGACCATGGTGGATGCGCCATCCGTCACAGCCGATCCGCATCAACTGGAGCAGGTATTCCTCAATATCATCAACAACGCGGTGGATGCGATTCTGGAGGGTGGTAAGGGCGGCAAGCTGAAGGTTCGCATCCACGGCATCGACGGCCAGGTGCGGATTGAATTTCTCGACTCCGGCGTCGGCATTAAGGATCCCAACCGCATTTTCGATCCCTTTTACACCACCAAGAGCGTGGGCAAGGGAACTGGTCTCGGGCTCAGCATTTGCTACGGGATCATCAAGGAGCACGGCGGAGACATTACGGCGCACAATCGCGCTGAGGGAGGCGCATCGGTTGAGATCCGGCTGCCGGCTTCGGGTCAGTTGATTGAGACTGAGCCTGTGACCGCAATGACTCGGCGGGAAATGGCGATCGAAGGACGTGTGCTTCTGCTCGAAGACGAAGAGGCTGTGCTTGAGTTCGAGCGGGACGTTCTGGTGGGCGCCGGGGCGCAGGTTGTGGCCCTGATGAACGTGGAAGAGGCCAAGAATCGCCTGCGCGCTGAGAGCTTTGATGCGGTCATCATGAATGGCAGGATGCCCGGAGGGTGGAGCGCGCAAGACGCTCATCGTTGGATCGGAGTGGCTTGCCCGGGCCTCGAGAAGAAGATGCTGTTCACGTTCTCGAGCATTGCGGAGCAGGATGTCCGGAATTATCTGCAGGGGAATGGCATTGCCTCGCTGGTGAAGCCGTTTGAGGTGGTCGATTTGATTTCGCAAGCGCGGAGGCTGCTGCAGCGAAGCCAGGCAGCAGTGGCAAAATAGAAGCTTTCAAGAAAGCCAAACCCACAGCCTGGGCTGTGGGTTTTTGCTTTTACGCGGATCCGGCTTAGAGTTACTTAGCTCTTGTCGGATGCCTGGCGAATTCCAGCCTTTTCCAAAACGGCCCTTGAGAAAGACAGGAAGACATTGTCCGATTTCGCCTTGGGACTCGAGGCAAACGAGTTCGTTCCTTGCGCCATGCAGTCGAGGACCGCCCGATAGTTATTGGGATCGTATTTTGCGACGTTGGCTAGCGGGATGCCGTACGCGCGCCCCTGGTCCCACGCATCGGGGGCGGCACCCAGGAAAATGAACGTCCATATGCCCTCACTTTCTTTCTGGCTGATCAGCGCTTTTACCGCGTCGAGGGTCCATTCGCGCGATGAATTCTCCTCCCCATCGGTCATGATGACCGTCACCACCTTGTCAACCTGCGGCGCATCGGCATCGATTTTACGAACCGTAATACCGATCGCATCATTGAGCGCCGTGTTTCCCCCCGGCAGGTACGACTTTGCGTCGAGCTTACGCACCTGGGAAAGTGGAATCGCGACGTGCCGGTATGCCACTTGAGTGTCAAACAAAGTCAGAGAAAACAGGTATTCGACTTTGTCTTCCCGTGCCAGACCGTCGACATAAGCGTTAAAACCTTCGACTACGTCTTTCAGCTTGCTGGCCATGGAGCCCGACTTATCGAGAATCACGTTTACGAGAACGCGTTGCTTTGGATTTTGGGCTTGCACTGGGCATCTCCTCTTTGGCGGCGGTCGCTGACGGGACATAAAGCGTGAACACGCGCTGCGCGAAGCCAAGCGCACCCGAAACAGTGTCGCTGGGCGCCTTGCGGCCGTTGTAGATATCGGTCAGATATTGCTTCGAGATTCCGATCTCGGCAGCGAATTGCGTGTTGGTCTTTTCCCCCTGAATCTTTTTCATCAGTTCCAGGAGCTCTTCAACGGTCAGTGCCTTGTACGCCATATCTGCGTACACAGTACGCCGTAATGGCGTACTCGTCAAGGGGAGGCGCTGGACGGCGCACCTGGCCCGCTCCGCTTGTGGTACGCTAACGCCCAAATTTTCCTTTTGCGCCCTCTTCGATGGGACAGGTATGATTTTCAATAGATAACCCGGGGGCTGGCTCTGCATTCGTTTCCGTCCAAAGATTCGCACTCGCGACAGCTGCGCGCTCTCCGGGCGGTGGCGTCTCTGGAATTCCTCAAAGGCCTGATCGTGCTGCTGGCTGGGTTTGGCCTGCTGTCACTAGTCCATCGCGATGCCTGGGACGTGGCGGAAAGCTTTCTGGAAAGGCTGCACATTAGCCCCGACGCCCACTATGCCCAGGTGTTCCTGAACCTTGCCGACCAAGTTACCGATAGCAAGCTCTGGGCGGTTGCAATTGGCGCGCTGGCGTACTCGAGTCTGCGCTTTGCCGAGGCCTATGGACTGTGGCGGGCGCGACCTTGGGCAGAGTGGCTGGCACTGGTGTCGGGCGCGATTTACCTTCCCTTCGAGATTTACGAAATGGCCCAGAGGCCGGACTGGGTTCGGCTGACCATCTTCCTGGTAAACCTGGCAGTCGTGTTCTATATGGCGCATCTTCGTCTGCAGGCCCGTGAGCGAGCGAGCGAACCGGTACCAGCCGCCGACAGTGCGGACTAGATCACTGGGCGAGTCGCCTTTCAGGCTTCACCTAAAGGACATGACCTGACGGAGGCTGTCTAAAACGCGCGTGGCGTTTTACGCTACTAGGCGTGCCGCCCATGGACGCAACCCGAACGCAGCGCTCTCGCCCGACCTCGACCACGGGTTCTGCGGTGCGACCAACGAAGCCTTCTGTAGGACAGCTGCCTGCCTCCGGAGCGGTTGATCACTGGAGCGCCATTCTTTTCTACAGCATGGGGTTCGGAACGATCGCCGTCGGCATCCTGCTGTTCGCCGTACTGCTGGCCGTTTCCCTCTATGGCCAGTTCCTGTGGACGTTCACGCAGTGGGACGGGTCAAGCATTCGCCTGACTCCGTTCAAATCTCTCGCCTACTTCATCATTCTTGGGACGTTCGTCGGCGGGATGTGCGTTGGACTCTGGTGTTTTAGCGGGGCCGCATGGCGAAACCGGAAGGCGACTCGCTCTTCCACCGCTCGCCGAACGCGTTAGGCCGTTTCGAAGTATGAGTCCTCATCATTCCGCCCGCAAGTTCTCCAAGAGTGCGGCTTTCACCCGCTGTCGGTGGTCCGGGCTAAGCTTCGCGCCATTTGCCGTCAGGTAGAAGACGTCGATCGCCATCTGACCTTCGGTGTCGATGAGGGCAATTTCGATGTTGCAGTTCTGATGGGCCAGACAAGCCCCAATGCTGTGCAGCAATCCTAGTCGATCCTGTGCGATGACCTGCACCAGGGTGCTGCGCGCGGAACAGGAGTCGTCAAAATCGATCTTGGTATCCACTTTCACCTTGGCCGTTCCAGATTTCTCTGCCCGCAGGCGCTCGCGCAACATGCGATCCAGATCGCTTTCGCCTAAAAGGACGCCGATAATGCTGCGCTTGAACCGCTCCCACTCCTGCAAGTTCAGTTCGAGCGTACGGAAACGGTCGGTGAAATAGAACGTGTCCACGACGGTTCCTGCCTGGTTGGAAAACGCGTTCGCTTTGACGATGTTCATGCCCCAGGCGGCCAGGACACCCGATACAGCAGCGAACAGGAATGCTCGATCGTTCGTGACAAGCGTCAACTCAAACCAATGACGGCCTCGCTCCAGCAAGAGTTGCACAGGGTCCTTGCCGAGCCGCCCGGACATTTCGACGTGCGCCAGGACATCGGTCGCCGAGTAAGCAGCCAGGTACCGCTTCGGTAATCCCTCAAGAAAAGTCTTGAGCTTTCTGCCCGCGGTAGGTACGAGGGCGCGGATTTGGGCCAGATGGTCGTCTTTGCTGTCCGCCCGCAACCGTTCGTCGACGCTGTGGTTCAGGTAGTTAAAGGTGGCAATGTAGAGCTGAAAGACGTTCTCCGCTTTCCACGGAGTGAGAGCGTCGGGATTTACCGCCTTTATATCGGCGTAGGTGAGGAGCGTGAGCATCTTCAAACGCTCGGGGGTTTCCATCTTTTCCGCGAAGACGCGCACGGTCTCCGGCTCGAAAATGTCGCGACGAAGGGTGTTGGAGATTTCAAGGTGATTGCCGATCAGGAAGAGAACGGTTTCGCGCTCGGAGGGATCGAGATCGAGGCGCTCCATGCAGCTCTCGGCAGCTTGCATACTCGCATCGACATGATTGACGTTGGGGGTTCCCTTGCCGATATCATGCAGCAATAGTGCCAGGTAAAGCAGTTCCGGCCGCTCCAGTTCACCGAAAAGTTCGGCGTATCGCTGATCCCATTCCGCTTCAGACTGGCGAAGGCGATGAAGGCTCTCGATGGCGACGAAGGAGTGCTCGTCTACCGTGAAACGATGGTAGAAGTCGCGCACTACCAGAGCGTCGATCGGCTTAAGTTCTGGCAAGAGCAGGGTGAGGAGCTTGAGCGCGTGCATGGCTCGGAGCGCATCGGCAGCGTAAGGCTGCGTCAGAATCTCACCCAGGTAGAGCCACAGTTCCGCTCCGCGGGGCGGGGTTGCCGCCAGTGAAGGAAGAACCTGCTCAATCCGATATTCCGTCGTCGTGCTCAGGCGCAGCCCGTGCGTGGCCATGAAATGGAACGTGCGCAGCAGCATTTCGGGGTCGTGCAACGCATTCGGCTGCTGCAGGTAGATAAGCCCATCGACCACGGAGAAGTCCGCGTTCGACAAGCGCGAGCGCCAGTGTTGAAACTGTCGGTAGAGCGAAGACCATGCTGCGGGAATTTCCTCGAGTAGCTGTTCGCACACCCGGTACACCGAGCGGGCCTGGCCGAAATAGGTTCGCATCCAGCCGGCAGCATCGGTGACTTCGGAATCCGGAGTGCCAATGCGCCGGAGGGCTGCTTCATCCTGCGATTCCCAGAGAAGAAGATTGTCGTCCCGCCCCTGGCGCAAATGGAGAAAGCAGCGCACCGACATCAGGAAGTCGAGCGCTGAATCGAGTTGCTTGCGCGTGGATAGCGGAAACAGTGTTCGAGGCTCCGGCCAGTCGCGCAACTTGTCCATGGCTGAGATCACAGCCAGCCAGCACGCTACGTTGTAGTCTCGCAGACCTCCAGGTCCATCTTTTACGTTCGGCTCAAGGTGGAAGACCGTATTACCGTACTTGGCATGGCGTGAGCGCGTCACTTCGGCCAGGCTCTGCACCAGGGATTGAGCTTCCCGCATTACGAGTTTGGGGATGACTTTGTCGCGCAGGCGGTTGGCCAGTTCTCGATCGCCGAGCAAATAGCGGCAGTCCAGCAGGGAGACGGTAAATTCGACGTTGCCGGCATCGAAGCGATCACATTCGCTGAGCGTTCGGGTAGTGGGACTAACCTTCATGCGCAGGTCCCAAAGTTCCTGCGAGAAGCGCCGGATGGAATCGCGATACGTGGGCTCGGCGTCGCTGCTGGAGTGCAGGAACAGGATATCGATATCGGAGTGCGGAAAGAGCCATCCCCGGCCGAATCCGCCGAGGGCCACCAGCGCGAAGCCCGTGGGACCGTGTTCTTCCGGAGAGATAATTTCCAGCCAGAGGCGCTGAAGAATGCCCTCAACGAGGCGAGTCCGTTGCTGCACCGCGGCGCGCCCATCACCCGTGCTCGCAAATACTTGTTGAATCCTGGCCGATTCTTCCAAGTAAAGATCCCGCCGTTCGCTGCTCAGTACTGCTGTCGACATACCCTGACCCGTGGACTCAGACTGCCTTTCCTGCACCGCGCGGATCGGGGGACGCGTCTCCGCGAATACCTTGAGACTCTACAGTGCGCTGTCACCGCGTTCGTCGTTGCGAATCCGGATCGCTTCATCCACTTTCGAAAGAAAAATCTTGCCGTCGCCGATCTTGCCGGTACGTGCAGCGGTGGCGATCGCCTGTACAGCCTTCTCCACCATGGCGTCGGGTAGAACGGTTTCGAGCTTGATCTTCGGGATAAGGTCCACCGTGTATTCACGTCCGCGGTAGAACTCAGTGTGTCCCTTCTGCCGTCCATGCCCGCGTACTTCAAGCACGGTCATACCCTCGACCCCGATTTCGTGTAAGGCTTCCTTTACCGCTTCCAGCTTCGAGGTTTGAATAATGGCTTCGATTTTGATCATGGACTTAAGCGATCCTCCGTGCAGAGGCCCTGTCAACATGTGAAGCGGTGAAGTTCAAGCGGTGACCTCCCAGGAATAACCTTCCTCGCCATGTTGGGACAGGTCGAGGCCTTGGACTTCCTCGTCCTCGTTGACTCGCAGGCCGATCGTGACGTCCACGATCTTTAGGATAATCAGGGTGCCCACGATAGCCAGAACCCAGGCAATGATGACGCCGATCGCCTGGTTGAGCAACTGACGGGCGTTTCCGTCAAGCAAGCCGGATGGCAACGGATTCCCTTGTCCATCTTTGAAGATCGGATTGATGGCAGAGGCGGCAAAGACGCCGGTGAGGAGGCCACCCAAAGTTCCCCCCGCGCCGTGAACTCCGAACGCATCGAGGCTGTCGTCATATCCAAAGCGCGCCTTTACGGAGACGACCATGAAGAAGCAGAACATTCCGGCAAGCAGCCCAATGACAATCGCGGCCATCGGACCCACGAAGCCGGCGGCCGGCGTAATCGCCACCAGGCCGGCCACGGCGCCGGAAATCGCACCCAGCGCACTGGGTTTGCCGTTGCGCATCCATTCGGCCCCGCTCCAGCCCAATACCGCAGCCGCCGCGGCGAAGTGTGTGGCCACAAAGGCGCTCGTCGCCAGGCTTCCGGCGGACAGCGCGCTCCCCGCATTGAAACCAAACCAGCCCACCCACAACAGACACGCCCCCACGAAACTAAGTACGACGCTGTGCGGAGTCATGGCTTCTTTGGGATAGCCAACGCGCTTGCCGAGATACAACGCACACACCAGCGCCGAGACTCCGGAGGTGACATGAACTACGGTTCCGCCGGCGAAATCGAGACAAGGAAATCTTCCGCCTAGCGCCGCGTTGAGCATGCCGCCTTTGCCCCACACCATGTGCGCCATGGGGCTGTAGACCATCAGCGACCACAAGATCATGAACGCGAGCATTGCGCTGAACTTCATACGCTCCGCGAATGCGCCTGTGATCAGAGCCGGCGTGATGATGGCGAACATCAGCTGGTAGACCATGAAGGTCTGCAGGGGAATGGTGGCTGCGTAGTCGGTGTCCGGTTGGGCGCCCACGCCACGCAAGAACACATTGTGGAGTCCTCCGATGAAACTTCCGCCTGATCCGAACGCCAGGCTGTAGCTCACCAGGGCCCAAAGAATGGTGATGACCGCCATCATGGCGAAGCTTTGTACCATGGTGCCGAGTACGTTCTTCTTGCGAACCAGCCCTCCATAAAAGAGCGCCAGGCCGGGACCGGTCATCATCAGCACGAGCGCAGAACTTGTGAGCATCCAGGCGTTGTCGGCCGAGCCTTTTGCGTCCGCTGCGGACCGCTCGAGTTTGGCGATCCGGGCAGCGTCCATGCCAGCCGAGGTCGGCGGACTCTGCGCGAGCGAGAGCGGAGCGCTAAAGAGCAGAACAAAGACAAACGCAAGCACGAGCCGGTTTCGCATCAGTCCCAGACTCCGGGGAAGAGAGGATCGAACCACGCCCAAATCTACCCGCTCACGGCGGAGTCTCGGAAATCGAAACTATTTATGGAGGGAATCAGGAATTGTTATGAGCGCGCCGCAGCGGTTGAGTGCCCGCGTTCAAAGCGGACTGTGAATACTGCCCGCGAAGTCCGGAATCAGGCTGGTAACGAAATATCCAGTTGACAGGGAAGGACTTTTGACTGCATGATTATTCATCTAGATGAATAAATATTCATTATGAGTAAAGCTGCCAGACAAAAGACCATTCTCGAGCTCCTCCACAAGGGCCCCATTGAGAGCCAGGAGGAATTGCAGGGTCATCTCGCCAAGCGCGGATTTGACGTCGGACAGGCCACACTCTCCCGCGACATTCGAGAACTCGGCCTGGTGAAGACCCACGACGGTTACATGCCGTCCGGCGGCGTCGGTTTTGGAGAGCCGGTGCTGCCCGCTGTATCGCGCCTGGTACGCGAATTTGTTGTAGAGGTCCGGCTGGCGCAGAACCTCCTGGTTCTCAAGACGAGCGTTGGAAGCGCCCAGCCTGTAGCGGCCTCCATGGACGCGGAGGATTGGCCGGAAGTAGTGGGGACCGTTGGAGGCGATGACACGATCCTGGTGATTTCTCAGGACAACAAGATGGCGCAGCAACTGGCGCGTCGGATCGAAGGAATGTTGGCCTGATGGCGGCCAAGGTGAAAACGGCGGTGCTGGGTGCGACCGGATATGCCGGCTATGAACTCACTCGACTTCTACTGCGCCACGAGCGACTGCAGAAGCCCTTGTTGCTGAAGCGAGAATCCGGCGGCGGGGGAGCGGACTTGAGCGCAAGCTTTCCGGCCTTGAGCGGGAACGGCGGTTATCCACTTGAGCCCTTCTCAGTTGCCAAGCTCAAGGAAGCCGGGGTCGACTTGCTATTTTTTGCGACTCCGCACGAACTTTCGCGGAGCCTGGTGCCCGAGGTTGTGCGTGCGGGAGTTCGGGTGATTGATCTTAGTGGTGCATGGCGGCTTCGCAGGACGGAACATCGCGACATATACGGGTTTGGCGATGCTGACGTAAAAGCGGTGCATGAGGCGATGGCCCAAGCGGTATACGGACTGCCGGAGTTGCGGTCGAAAGAAATTGCCGATGCGGCGTTGGTGGCCAATCCGGGCTGCTACGCGACATCTGTGATCCTGGCGCTTGCGCCCTTGCTGGCGGCAGGCTTGATCGACCGCGAACGCGGCATTATTTCGGATTCGAAGTCGGGCGTTTCCGGCGCGGGCAAGGACGCGACTGCGCGCACGCACTTTGTTTCCGTTGCTGACAACTTGTCGGCGTACGGAGTCTTCAAACATCGGCATGTGGGGGAGATGGTTGAGCAATTGAATTTGAATTTGGACGAGTTGACCTTCACTCCGCATCTGTTGCCGATTCCGCGGGGCATCCTGTCGACCATCTACGTGAAGCTTTCGCGTTCCTGCACAAGCGCGGAGGTGGAGACCTGCTACCGCGATGCCTACAAGGGGCGGCGCTGGGTGCGCGTCTTTTCACCGCCCCAGTTGCCGGAAATTCAGTACTCCCTGCACAGCAACCACTGTGACATCGGTTTTTGCCTGGCTGATGACGCGCGTCGTCTGGTGATTGTCTCGTGCGTCGACAATCTGCTCAAAGGTGCGGCCGGACAGGCCGTGCAGAACATGAACGTGATATACGGCTGGAACGAAGCGGAGGGGTTGCAGTGAAAGTAGTCGTGAAGGTCGGGGGAGCAGCGCTTGACGACACGGAGGTATTGCGCAAGTGCGCGCACGCGATCGTCGAACTGGCCGGTGACGGACACCAGATCGCCGTCATTCACGGCGGCGGGGCTGAGTTGACACGCACCATGCAGCGGTTGGGCAAGAAGAGCGAATTCATTAACGGGCTGCGCGTGACCGACGCCGAGACTCGGGACATGGCCCTGATGGTGCTAGCCGGGATGGTGAACAAGAAGCTCGTCTCGGCAATTTGTGCGGCAGGCAAGCCTGCCATTGGGTTGTGCGGGGGGGACGGCGGCACCGTGCGGGCGCGGAAGAAGCTAAGCGACAACGGCGATCTGGGCTATGTCGGAGAGATTTGTGCGGTGGAACCGCGCTGGATTGAAGCGATCTGGACGCAGGGCGGAATTCCAGTGATCTCCTCCCTCGCCGTGGGGGCGATGGGCGAGTACTACAACGTGAACGCGGACCAGATGGCAGCTGCCTGTGCAGTGGGATGCCATGCGAGTGCTTTGATCTTCCTGACCGACGTGGCCGGCGTGAAGGACGCGGATGGAGCCGTTATTCCATGGCTCGGTTTAAATCAGATCTCAGCCCTCGTGGAAACCGCTGTCATAAAAGGAGGCATGCTGCCCAAGCTCGAGGCGTGCCGCCATGCGCTGAACAGGGGTGTGGGGCGCGTGCGGATCCTGCCCGCGTCCGAGGCCGAGGTCCTGCCACAATTCTATTTTTCCAAGCTGCAACTGGGGACCGAAGTGAGGGTGGCGCAATAGCAAGCGCGGTTGTGGGGACGAAAACGCAAGGGAGAAAAGAGGATGAGGGGTCAGGTTGTCGAAAGAATGCCGGCTGCGCCGGTGCCGGATGTCAGCAAGCCCGCACTGCGGGACCTGGTGTCGACGCGGGACTTGAGCGCGAGCGAGGTGCGGTCTGTGCTGGATTTGGCAGCGGTAGTCAAGGCGCGGCCGTCGGACTTTCGCCGCACGCTCGAAGGCAAGCAACTCGTGATGTTTTTCGAGAAGCCCTCGCTGCGCACTCGCCTGACTTTTGAAGCCGCTATGTCCAGTCTCGGCGGCACCGCATTCTTCATCGACCAGACAGGCGGCCGGATTGATGCCCGCGAAAGCCTTCACGACATCGCCCACAACGTGGAGCGCTGGGTTGACGTGATGGTCCTGCGAACATTTGCGCACTCGACCGTCGAAGACATGGCTGCGCACGCATCTATCCCCGTGATCAATGCGTTGAGCGATCTTGAACATCCCTGCCAGGCGCTGGCCGACTACTCGGTGTTGCAGGAGCGCTTCGGAAATTTGAAGAACATCACGCTTGCTTATGTCGGCGATGGTAATAACGTCGCGCACTCTCTGCTGCTGACGGGCGCGCTTTTGGGGTCGAGCGTGCGGGTAGCCACGCCGAAGGGCTTCGAACCGAATGCGGAGATCCTGAACGCAGCGCAGGAGATTGCATTGGAGACAGGCGCGAAGCTTGAGGTTCTGACTGATCCGGGTCGAGCTGTGGCCGGTGCGGACGCTGTCTATACGGATGCATGGGCGAGCATGGGCCAGGAACACGAGTCGAATGCGCGCTCACCGATCTTTCAGCCCTACCAGGTGAATGAGAAGTTGATGGCCAAGGCGGCGCCACACGCAGTGTTCATGCATTGCTTGCCGGCGCACCGCGGGCAAGAGGTGACCGACGCAGTGATGGATTCTCCGCAGTCGGTGGTCTTTGACCAGGCGGAAGGCCGTCTGCACGTTCAGAAAGCGATTCTAATGTTGTTGCTCTGGGGCGGTGCGAGCCGGTTCCCCGTAAGGAGTGTTCATGCCTGATAAAGTTGTGCTCGCTTATTCCGGGGGACTTGATACCTCGATCATCATCCCGTGGCTGAAGGAAAACTACGACTACGACGTGATCGCGATGGTTGGAGACGTAGGCCAGGGCGATGACATTGAAGCTGTCGTGAAGAAGGCTTACGACACAGGCGCCAGCAAGGTGCTGGTGGAAGATCTTCGGGAAGAATTCCTGACGGAATATGTGTTCCCCGCGCTGAAGGCTGGCGCGGTCTACGAACATAAATATCTTTTGGGGACGTCTCTGGCGCGACCAGTGATAGCGAAGCACCAGGTAGAAGTGGCGCTGCGCGAGGGCGCTGTCGCGGTTGCGCACGGGTGTACTGGAAAGGGCAACGATCAGGTGCGCTTCGAATTGACCTATCAGGCATTGGCACCCGAATTGAAGGTGATCGCTCCCTGGCGAGAGTGGGATCTGAAGTCGCGCGAGGACTGCCTTGACTATGCGGAAGCGCACGGCATCCCCGTGGCACAGAGCCGGGAGAAGATCCATAGTCGCGATCGCAATCTTTGGCATATCAGCCATGAGGGCGGGGAATTGGAAGATGCGGGCAACGCGCCTTTCCCCAGCACCTGGCAACTGACCAACTCTCCGCAGGAGGCCCCCGATCGCGAGGAGCAAGTCGAGATCGGTTTTGAGCAAGGCGTGCCAGTCTCGGTCAACGGATTGCCGATGGATCCGGCCTCCCTGGTCGAACTGTTGAACGAAATTGGCGGCCGCAACGCGATTGGACGAATTGACCTGGTGGAGAACCGTTTCGTCGGCATCAAGTCGCGGGGTTGTTACGAAACACCGGGAGGAACCCTGCTCCTGACGGCGCACCGCGAACTTGAGGCGCTATGCCTTGATCGCGACCTGGCGCACTACAAGCAGCACGTCGCCCTGAAGTATGCGGAACTTGTCTACTTTGGCCTCTGGTTCACGCCATTGCGCGAAGCCTTGGACGCCTTTATCGAGACCACGCAGAAGAATCTTACGGGCACGGTGACTCTATCGCTCTACAAGGGGAATGTGTCGGTGGTGAGCCGCAAATCGGACTTCTCGCTGTACCGAACGGACCTATCGTCTTTCACGATGGGCGACAGCTACGATCAGAAGGACGCGGCTGGCTTCATCCGGATTCTCGGCTTGCCTTCGCGATCCCGGGCGCAGCTCCGGCAGGAGGTGACGAAGTGAAGATGTGGTCGGGCCGCTTTCGGGAGCCGCTCGATCCGGAGTTCGGGCGGTGGCAGCGATCCTTTCCATTCGACCGTTGCCTGCTCTCGTACGAACTGGAGGCGAGCCGGGCGCACGCGCATGCGCTCGAGCAAACCGGAATCCTCTCGTCGCAAGAGCTGTTGGAGATCGAGCGCGGTTTGGTTGAAATTGGGGAGAGGGCGGAATCTTCGCCGTCGTTTCTGGATGACGGTGAGGCCGAGGATGTCCACCATTTCGTTGAGAAAGAACTGGTCGCGCTGATTGGCGATACCGGGTACAAACTCCATAGCGGTCGCAGTCGCAATGAGCAGATCGCGACAGACCTGCGCCTTTACATCCGTGCATCGATCGACCAGATCCAAGCTCTGATCGCTGACTGGCTGAGTGCGTTCCTCGTGCGTGCCGAGAAGGCGGGAGATGCCGCGATGCCGGCCTACACGCATACGCAGCGTGCGGAGCCCGTGCTGGTCGCGCACTGGTTGTTGGCCTATGTAGAAATGTTTTTGCGTGACTCGGAGCGGCTTGCTGATTGTCGCGTACGTTTGAACCTGTGCCCGCTTGGATCGGGAGCGGTAGCCGGTGCTACGGTCGTTGTGGATCGCGGTGCACTCGCGGCCGATCTCGGCTTCGACGCTCCAACGGCAAACAGCATGGATGCGACCAGCGATCGGGACTTCGCCTTGGAGTTTGTACAGGCGCTCTCGATCCTGGCCGTGCACCTGAGCCGGTGGGCAGAGGAAATGATGCTGTTTTCCACCCAGGAATATGGCTTCGTGGCCCTGCCGGAAGCGTATTCGACAGGCAGCAGCGCGATGCCGCAGAAGAAAAATGCGGACCTCCTGGAGCTTACTCGCGCGAAGGCGGCACGCCTGTTGGGCTGTTCCACTGCATTGCTGGTCGCGGTAAAGGGGCTTCCTCTCGCCTACAACAAAGATCTGCAGGAAACGCAGGAGCCTGTGTTCGATTCTGCGCGTACTGTCATCTCTCTCCTGCCGCTGGTTACAAGCTGGATGAAGCAGGTGGAGTTCGATTTCAACCGCATGCAGCAAGCCGCGAAATCGGGTTACATGAACGCATGGGCTGCGGCAACCTATCTGGTCGAGCGCGGAGTTCCGTCGCGCCTCGCGCATGAAGCCGTAGGCAATGCCGTAAAGGTATCGATTGAGCGTGGTTGTGAGCTAAAGGACCTGCCGCTCGCGGATCTACGGTCCATCCACTCCGCGTTCGAAGAGAGCGTCTACCAAGCTTTGACCCTCGATGCCGTTCTGAAGATCCACAACGTTGAGGGTGGAACCGCGCCCGAGCAGGTGAAGCGCGCGATTCAGCGCGCCGAACACCGCATCTCACTCTTGCGAGGTGACGTGCATGCACACGCGTGAAGCCCTGCTGCGCGACGCAACACAGATCCACGACTTGATTGCAAGCTATTCGGGCGACGGTACCCTGCTGCCGCGAACGCTGCCGGAAATCTGTGAGAACATCCGCGACTTCGTCGTAGTGGAAAGGGAAGGACGCATTGTGGGATGCGGTGCCCTGCATTTGTACGGACCGCATCTGGCCGAAGTGCGCTCCATCGCGGTAAATCCGGGTGCCAAGGGAAACGGCGCCGGGCGGCGACTGATTGATGCTTTGCTGGAGCAGGCCTCTCGCCAGGAAGTCACCTGCGTGTGTCTGTTCACGCGCATTCCGGAATTTTTCGCGCGCATGGGTTTCACCGCCGCCACGCGTGAAGAAATTCCCGACAAGCTCTACAAGGATTGCCATCGCTGTCCGCGGCAGAATAACTGTGATGAAGTTGCCATGGTGCGGGGCGAGCTACCTCAGTTTGCGACTCTTCAACCGCCCGCTTCGCAGTTTGTGAAACTGGAGTGGTAGGGAGCAGTCTACGGCAGTCCAGATCCACGGAAGACTCAAGCAGACAGAGTTAAAGCCGCCATGTTGAGGCAACGACTGGTTGCGTCCTGGCGGCTCTTGGGGAAGCGCCCGTTCGGGCACCCGAAGCTCACCTTCGGGCAGGCGCAGAATAGCATGAAACCCCCCGTCGATAGAACCATTTAGCGACAGAAAATTTCTATATTCTTGAAGCTGTCGTCGCATTTTGCGACAGTCTCTATTTCAGAGCGAAAGTCCCTCGCAACGGCGTGTTGTCTGAAGAGCCGCCCACCAGGATTGTGAACTCTCCGGGCGTGGCTGCCCAGTCCTTCTTGTCGACGTCGTAATAGGAAAACGCGCGACGATCCAGAGACACCTGAATGTGGCGCGTTTCGCCCGGCTTCAGCATCACCTTCGAGAAGCCCTTCAATTCTTTGACGGGCCTCGGCACGCGCGCGTGGGTGTCACCAACATAGACTTCCGCAACTTCCGCGCCGTCGCGGGGGCCTGAGTTCGTCACGTCAAAGCCCACCGTCACGGGACTCGAAAGGTCTGCCGCTTGCGGCGTCACGGAAAGATTACTGTACTTGAAGGTCGTGTACGAGAGTCCATAGCCGAACGGAAAAGCCGGCTTGGATTTGGCTTTGTCGTAATGGCGATATCCGACAAACACCCCTTCCGAGTATTTCACTTTTTTGCTCTCTGGTGGATCGGCGTAGTAGCTGTGAGCCACCGCACTGTCTTCGAGAGTCCGATCGAAGGTCACGGGAAGTTTGCCGGAAGGATTCACTTCTCCGAACAAGATATCGGCGAGTGCAGTTCCGGCTTCCTGTCCGGGATACCACGACTCGAGCAGAGCGGGCGTGTGATCGATCCACGAGGTCATATCGACCGCTCCACCCGATGTGATCACGACCACAGTTTTCTTGTTGGCTGCTAATGCAGCTGCGATCAGTGCGTCCTGCGCGGGCGGCAGCGTGAATGTGCGGTCTGAGCCTTCGCTTTCACTGGTTCCGTCGAAGCCAACCGCCACAACTACAGCGTCCGCGCGGGACGCCAGAACATTGACTTCGGGTTTCACCACCGCAGCGGGATCAACGATTCCGAAGCGCAGGTTGGGGTCGCCAAATGTGCGCCGGAGTTCGATGCGGATTTTGTGCGGTCCGGCCGATAGTTCGATAGGCGTGTGATTGACGAGCGCAGTTGCGCGCAGCCAGTTGTCGAGTACGAGCTGATCGTCGATAAAGACGTGGTATGCCCCGTCCTCGCCCGGTCCTTGAGAGAACACCTCATACTTTCCGGCGGACTTGGCGACGTAAAAACCAGTCCACCGCACCGAGCGGAACCGCGACGGGATGCTGTAGAACGATGGCCATTCGAATCCAAAGTTTAAGTGCGCGTCGACCACAGTTTCCGCGAGGCTTCCGCGAAGATCGTCCGCGATGAATCGCTCCGAGGTTAGGCCGGGTTTTCCGCCTGAGACTGCTGTAGTGAGTTCCGTCGCATCGGCCATTTCTGAGAGGCTGGGTATCCCAGACGAGTAAGTTACGGTGACACTTTTGCCCGCCGAGTTCGCCAGCCCTTCGAGGAAACTCACCGCGTGAAAGGGAACCACCCCCGCGCTCCCACCGCCGACCGGCGGGGTGGGATAGGCGTCAGGACCAAAAACCGCGATTGTTCTGATGGTTGACCTATCCAAGGGCAAGACCCCATCGTTTTTGAGAAGCACCATGCTCGAACGAGCCGCTTCCAGTGTGACCGCTCGACCCTTGAGGTTGTACGCGGGAATCGACGGGTCGGTCTGCTCCCGATCCAACCAGCCAAACTGAACAGCGCGCCGCAGAATCCTTCGCACATGCTCATCGATGGTGGCTTCCGTGACTTTTCCACTCTTCACTGCAGGCAGCAGCGTTTGGCGATTCATGTGGGCTCCGGCTGGCATTTCGATGTCGAGACCGCCGTTCACAGCTGCAACGCCTTCGTAGGTGGAATCCCAGTCCGACATGATCACGCCATCGAAGCTCCATTGCTTTTTGGCAACCTCGTTGTTGAGATATCCATTCTGCGACATGTGCTCACCGTTCGTCAGGTTGTACGAATCCATGATGGCGCATACATGACCTTCCTTCACGGCCGCTTCGAAGGTGGGTAGATAGATCTCGCGCATCGTGCGCTCATCGATCAGGGAATCGACATTGTGGCGATCGTATTCCTGATTGTTGCCGATGAAATGCTTGATGGTCGCGCAGACGCCCCTCGACTGCAGTCCCTTCACGTAAGCAATGGCGGTGCGACCTGCGAGAAATGGATCCTCGCCGAGATATTCGAAGTTGCGGGAGTCTCGCGGAGAACGATAAATATTGGCGCCCGGT
>Ga0210406_10002935_pt1 | contig 19019 bp, 16 predicted proteins | sample IncBWC30MmetaG_FD_155454 | JGI IMG/M metagenome (GOLD analysis project Ga0210406, IMG submission 155454) | Forest soil microbial communities from Barre Woods Harvard Forest LTER site, Petersham, Massachusetts, United States - Inc-BW-C-30-M | ecosystem: Environmental > Terrestrial > Soil >... | reverse complement strand
GTCCCGCAGATCGGCCGCGGTTTTGGTGGGGCGAAGTCCTTGAGCCCCTGAGGGCTGTAAATAGTCCTGCGGCGACCGCCTCTACCGCCGAGCTCTGCGGCCCGGCCAGAGTGCATTATGCATCGATCAGTTCCTTCTACGGCGGGAGCGCCGCACGGCTTACCGGCCTTCGTTTGCGCGCGACACTTCATTCGGCTTTGCAGGCTCCAGAATAATCGTAGTCTTCAGTCCGTGAACGACGAACCATCGTTCAGTTCGCCCACGAACGCTTGCCATTTCGGCTCCTCCTACCGACCATGCACCGCACTGTTTACCGCTCCGATTCGTCGCCGCGCAGCGTTCGGGACATTGGTTAACCTCGCTATTCCTGAAAAGCATTCCGTAATGTGCTATTACGACATCCAGAATGGCTCGTAAAAAATCTTCATCGTGATCTCCCATGCTTCCAGGGTCACGGTTGTGCTGCAAATGATGGGCTAGCTCGTGCAACAGAATGTCCTCCATCGAGCAACACGGATCGTGAGTTGAGCTAATGAGGATTTGTGCCGGGGCACACGCCAACTGTGGCACGTAACGGCCGTTGATCTCCTTCTCTTGCTCAGCAATGTTCACCCCAACGGGAGTCAAGTCGAAATGCGCGCATATCTTGTCCGCTATCGCTTTCAGTTCCTGCTTCCATACGATTTCCGCTTTCCTTTCAACAGCCCTCGATTCTGCCTTACGCGCGACATTCACCACAGTTGCCGGCCGGCGTAGTTGGCGTAAACCTCCTACGGCATGAGCGCCGCACGGGTTGCCAGGCCCGTTCATTCCGCGGCATTTCATCAGCTAGACCTCTTATGTCCCAACTCGAAACCACCTGCCGTTCACCTGCCGTTGGTATATCCTTGTGTGTACTAATATCGTCTAAAATGCCGTCCGTTGCTTTCTATGTTGTTGGATATTCGTTATTGTGTGGATTCGACTCGCACACGCTTCCGCCAGTTTGTTTAAATTCCGTAAGGGCACCCTTCACGATTGGCATGACCGCACATGACCGCACCTTTCTTTACTGATCGAACGCCTGTTACCGATGACGTGCTCAATGTCATTGCCCACCTTCCGACGCGGAGTTTGCCCTTTGTTGCTGCACCAGGGTTCTTTCAAAAAATGACAGATGCAGACTTCATGCGCCTTGCGGTTCTGCTGGCGCAAAAAAGCTATGATGAAGGAGGGTGCCCGATTGGTGGCGTCATTATCAGTAACGACACCCGTCAGATTCTGGGAAAAGGGCACAATACCTTGGTCCAGGAAAACCATCCCTATAATCATGGTGAAACGTCTGCCATTCGTGATGCTGGACGGAAGGACTTCAGCCTGACCACGATCTTTACAACTCTCAGCCCATGCGACGTATGCGCTACGCTGATCTACATGCGACAGTTCAGCAGGGTTGTAGTCGGGGATGTTACGAATGCCTCGGGTAATGAACAAATGATCCGAGACAAAGGGATCCGGGTGGACATACTTCAAGATCAGAACGGCATTGCACTTTACGCGAAATATCGTCGCGAGAAGCCAGATCAGGACAACGAGGACTGGAGAGGGTTGGCCGAGGTGCGCAAGGGGCCCAAGCCCCCTTGAAATTCGAAAGGTTACTCTTGCCTCGCCACCGAGCTGGCCACTCTGTTCACTCGCACACAATTGCTGGTCGAACTTCGCCGTGATTATTGGGGGCGCGGACCTCTAGGCGCGCCGTCTCTCGACCTTGGCGACCCTTGTGCCAATCACTTGCTTTCATCGCAATCATTCACCTCATGGCAAGAGGGTGCACGTAGGCATCCGGATCCTGGTCGCCTCTTTATTCTCTCGGCGGAATTCTCTACACGGACCCATGCTCGAAATCCGACGAACCTTTGTCCGATTTCTGTTCAAAGTCAACTGCCTGTTCGCCCTGCTCCGCTAACTTTCGGAATCGTTTCTGTGACTCCGGTCACGGGAGCAGCGGCGCTTCTCAGTGACATCCACTCACTTACCGTGGCTCTACCATGAAGATGGTAGATGCCTCTAAGCCACTGGTTCGGTGGATGAAAGGGCGAGGTAATTTGCACAACCACGACTGTGCAACTTGTGTTCACCATGTGCGCCGTGATCGAGGAAATTTTGTCAAACGGTTTTTACATCGCGAGATCAATTTCGGCTTGAGTTTTTTTTACCGGGACGATAACTTGAGCCCAATCACTTCCCCCTCGGCTAAGGCGTGAGAGCGTCTTGTCCGCAAATAACGAAAATTAGTAAAAAGCAGATTCCGGGCGAACCCCCCATGTTTCGCTTCGTGAGCTACAGAGGTTTTAGGCCCCTGACCCTGGTGCTCGTGGAACGGCTTCTGTGTGTGAGCAAGTGATGGCGGCTTGCTCGGGCAATACAGCGTCTCGATTGCGACAGCGGACCCACTGCCAAGTTGCGTGCGGTCGCCCTTTCGAGGCTGCTCCCCCTCATAGGTATCAACGCTGTTAGGTCTGTGGAACGAGTGTTCTCCAACGCTCAGGCGAAGCTGCGCCTGCATGAGGAAAGGACTGTTCGATGGTAACGCGAGCTCTTCCAGGTGAATGTCCCTTTGAGAAACAGAACGCAACTTCCATGCCGCGCCGCACAGCACTTCGCTTTCTAGTGGGGACAATGGTGGCTTCGGTTGCTTCGCTGTTGTATCCAGTGCTGCGCTACTTGGTGCCTCCGCCCGAGTCCGGGATGAGCGCCAACGAAGCACTGGCCGCGCGAATCGATGAATTGAAACCGAACAGTGGAAAAACTTTCCGCTTCGGAAGCCGGCCCGCTCTACTCGTGCGTTTGGCTTCGGGCGAATACCGCTCCACTTCCGCGGTCTGCACACACCTGGGCTGCACCGTGCAATACCGGCCTGAAACTTCGCAGATCTGGTGCGCATGCCACAACGGCTGCTACGACCTCACCGGCAAGAATGTTTCTGGCCCTCCGCCGCGCGCTCTTGATGCATACGAAGTCAATGTTCGAGGCCAGGAAATTTACGTGATCCGGAAGCAGGCTGCTTGATCATGAATGCCACTGCCCGAGTTCAGACCTGGATCGACGAGCGCCTCAACTTGGAGGAAGCTCTTTCTCCGCTGCGAGAAAAAACGGTCCCCGTTCACCGTCACAGTACCTGGTATTTTCTCGGCGGACTGACTCTGTTCCTGTTCGGCATTCAGTTGCTTACCGGCGTTCTGCTTCTGCTCTACTACCATCCGAGCGCCGGTGAAGCCTACGAGAGCGTCCAGAACATCACCAACCGCGTGCAGTTCGGTTGGCTGGTTCGCTCCATTCACTCCTGGTCTGCCAACCTGATGGTGTTTTGCGCTTTTGCCCACATGTTCAGCGTTGCACTGGCTCGCGCCTATCGCAAGCCGCGTGAGTTGACCTGGATCAGCGGAGTGATCCTGCTATTCCTCGTTCTTGGTTTCGGATTCAGTGGCTATCTTCTTCCCTGGAACACGCGCGCTTTCTTTGCCACCAAGGTCGGAACGGAAGTCGCCGGCCAACTCCCGGTACTCGGTCACGCCATCATGGTTTTCATGCGCGGAGGCGAAGACGTCTCGGGCGCTACTCTGACGCGTTTCTTCGGCCTGCACATTGCCATTCTCCCTGCATTGACGATCGGAATTCTCATCTCGCACCTCATGCTCGTTCAGAAGTTTGGAGCGAGCGTCCCCGAATCGGTCGAGAAGGATTGGGAAAAACATCCCGAACGCAAGAAGGAGATGCTCTTCTTCCCGAACTTTTTCCTGCGCGAACTGATCGGGTGGTACGCGGCTCTTGCGGTGGTTATCGCGTTGGCTGTCTTTTTGCCTTCGGAACTTGGCACGAAGGCAGATCCCTTCTCTCCTGCGCCTCCCGGCATTAAACCCGAGTGGTATTTTCTGGCGCAGTTCCAGACCCTGAAGCTGATCCCAGCCCACATCCTGTCTCTGGATGGCGAATTACTCGGCATCCTGGGCTTCGGACTGGGAGGTGCAGCGTGGCTTGGCCTCCCCTTCATCGAGGACTTCGTCGGAGCACGTCGTGTTCGGTGGGTGAAGGTAGGAATCATTTTCGTGATGATCTATCTCGCCTCCATGAGCGTGCTCGGATACGTGTCGAGGTAACCAGATAGGGAGATGAGGATTCTTAACAATAGCTTCCGCTGGTGGTTGATGTGCCTTGTGATGCTCGTGCCTTGTGCCTTGGCAGAGCAGGCACGGAATAGTTGTGTCGACTGCCACTCGAAACTCGAAGGCAACCTGCGGGTTGTCGTGGATCAGTCGCTCGCGAGCGTGCACGGCCACAAAGGGATGAGTTGCACCACTTGCCATGGTGGCAACGGAGAAGTTGAGGCGAAAGACAAAGCTCACGGCGCTGGATTCCGCGGGCGAATTTCCCGGGCGCAGGTCACTGAATTGTGCGGCTCTTGTCATGCCGACGGCGAGCGCATGAAGACATTCAATCCTTCACTTCGCACCGATCAACTTGCTCTCTACCACACAAGCGTCCATGGCAAAAAACGCGATCAGGGCGACGAGCGGGTTGCCGTGTGTACCGATTGTCATGGGGCCCATGACATCCTTCCGATCAGTGATCCGCGTTCGCCTGTCCACCCGGCGAACGTCGCCTCCACCTGCAAGCAGTGCCACTCGGATGGCGGACTGATGAAGTCGTATCGCCTGGCTTCAACGCAGTACGCGGACTTTTCGGAAAGCGTTCATCACGAAGCGATGGCAGTTCGCGGCGACCTTTCCGCACCGACCTGTTCGACATGTCATGGCAGCCATGGTGCGGTTCCTCCGGGCTCGGCTTCAGTCGCGAATGTTTGCTCTACCTGCCATGTATTGCAGGCGCAATTTTTCAACGAAAGCGTTCACAAGGACGCATTCCCCGAGGGCTGCGCGACCTGCCACGGCAGCCACAAGATCAAGCATCCCGATGACAACTTTGTAGGCCTGGCCAAGGGCGCTGCTTGCGCCGAGTGTCACAGCGCTGACGACGATCCCGGCCAGGCTGCGCAAGCGATCCACGATCGCCTTACGCAGTTCGAGGCGCAGATCAGCGATACGCGCGCACTCATGGATCGTGCCGCTAACGCCGGCATGGATGTTGCCGATGCGGAGCTTGAAATGGCACAGGCCAAAGATGCTCTCACCAAGGCGCGCGTCCGCGTTCACACCGCCAGCCTGCCGCGCGTAGAAGCTGAATTGAGCACTGGGAAAATGGTTGCTATCAAGGCACACAACACTGCGGAAGAAGCTCTTCGCGAACGCAACCGAAGGCGCAAGGAATTACTCATCCCTGTGACTGCTTTCCTGGCGGTGGTCATCTCGTTGGGAGCCTACATCCGGGAGTTGGAGCGTAAACCGAGTGACTGATCGGCACCACAGCGCGTACCCCTTCATCGCTGCACAGTCCCATACGTGTCTATACGCATGGACGACGATCGCGCGGTTTGTCCTGGCGATCGTCATTGCCTTCTTGGCGGGTTTCGCCGCGGCGCAACAGCATCCCACTCCACTGGACCCGAATGTAACGGCAACCGCCTGCGTCGGCTGCCATCAGAATCAGGCCAAGAACAAGAACGCGCACTCGGCCACGGAGAAGAACTGTCTCAGCTGCCATGAAGTACGCGTCACCAAAGACATCACGCGCATCAAGTTGCTGACGGCAACTCCCACCAAGCTGTGCCTCACATGTCACAGCAAGATGGAAGGCGGCCAAGGCAGCCACGTACATGATCAGGCGACGCGCGATTGCCTGTCGTGTCACGATCCCCACGCGACCGGCAAAGCAAATGACTTACTGAAAACAACGTCTGGCACCACTTCTTCCGAGAATCTCTGTCTCAACTGCCACAAGACAGGTCTGAATTCTCCCAAAGGTGGAAGCCGGCATGACGCTCTCGATCTCGGATGTGACACTTGCCACCTCACGCACAAGTCGGGCGACAAGTCGAATCCCGAATTCGCGTTTCATCTCACCAAGTCCACGCCTGCGCTCTGCCTCGACTGTCACGATGCGAACGACAAGAGCCTGGTCAAGGCGCACGAGGGGCAACCTTTCGCTAAAGCCGATTGCGTCTCCTGTCACGATCCGCACCAATCGGCGCAGCCCAAGCTGATGCAGGCTTTCACGCATCCGCCTTTTGGCGAAAAGCTCTGCGAAGTCTGTCACGAAGCGCCCAAGAACGGAAAAGTCGTTCTGACGCAGGCGAAGGTGAAAGACCTTTGCGTTAGCTGCCACTCCGATCAAGCGGACAAGATCGAGAAGTCCAAGTTCCAGCATCCCGGAGCGCAAGGCGATTGCACCGACTGCCATAACCCGCACGCCGGCAAGACGCGCGCGTTTCCGAAGCCGGATGGCGTCAACGTTTGCCTGAATTGTCACGTGGATCAGGCCGAGCAGCAGAACAAGAAAGTCCTCCATCAGCCAGCCTTCCAACAGGGATGCACGACCTGCCACGATCCTCACGGAGCCGAGCATCCGAAACTTCTACGTGCGGAAGGCAACGGCGTCTGCACCGAATGCCATAGCACCGCCTCTGCGCACGGGAAGATGGAAAGCGCGCACCTGGTCACCATCTTCGACGGCAAAGTTCGTCTGCCTGAGAACTACTTCTCAGATCAGCACGTGGTGACTTTCAACTTTATTGACGGAACCGGACACCCTGTGGGACGCCACCCGGTAACGGGCGTGGCCGATCCAAGCGATCCGACCAAATCGAAGACGCTAGGCTGCCTCAGTTGTCACCAGTCGCATTCCGGCGCTGCTCACGCCATGCTCGTGAAGGATCTGCGGCCGGGACTCGAATTCTGCCGTAACTGTCATCAAGGAAGTTTTGGAGAGTGATGAAAATGTTCGCGTTTCTTTTTTGTAGATCAAATTTTCGGAAGATGCTGCTGTTGTTGGGCGCGAGCGCCCTCGTGTTATCGCTCACTCCCGCCGCACATGCCGGGAAGAAGAAGAAACCCGCGTCTGAGGAAACCAAGATCCCAACCCTCCCGGAAGTGGACACGAGCAATCTTGTGTGGCCCGATCCCCCGGAGGTCGCGCGCATTCGCTTTCTCGAGCAGTATCGTGGCGAACCTAAGCCAGTCACGCCCGCGGCCCAACCGAAGAAAAAGAAGACCAAGCAAGACTGGATGCTTCGTCTTGCTGGCGTGGCGCCGATCGATGCCCCAAAGACGGACAACCGATTCAAGCTTGTTCGCCCATATGGAATTGCGATCGATTCCAAAGGCCGCATTTATGCCGCCGACACTTATGTCGGAGCGGTATTCATCTTCAACCCGGAAGACAAGAGCGTCGACTTCATTCGCAACGGACGGGACGCTCGCTTCAAGGCATTGATCGGCCTGGCGCTCGACGATACTGACCGTCTCTTCGTAACCGACTCCGGTTTGCGCCGGGTGTTTGTTTTCGATTCAAGCCACAAGTTCCTGGCGACCTTTGGCGCGGAGCGCCTTGCGCGCCCCAGCGGAATCGCGATCGATTCCAAAAACCGCCTCGTCTATGTTTCAGACGTTCTGAATAACAATGTGCTGGTCTACGATCTGGACAATTACCGATATATCCGCACCGTGGGCGGTCCGCCGCAGAAACCAGCCGACGATAGTCCGGGAACATTCTCCTGGCCGACCAATCTGGCAGTCGGACCGAACGGGGACCTGTACGTCACCGACACGCTGAATGAGCGTATCCAGATCTTCGACGCCGATGGCACCTTCCTCAGCATGTTCGGAAAGCCCGGCGATGGCCCCGCGGATTTTGCGCGTCCCAAAGGAATCGCTCTCGACGGTGACGGTCATATCTGGGTTGCCGACGCCGATCAAAATCGCGTGAAAGTGTTCGATCGCCAAGGACACCTTTGCGCCTACTTCGGCGAGTACGGTTACTTTCCCGGACAGTTTGCCCTCCCCTCGGGCATCGCGATCGACAAGAACAATCGCGTGATCGTCGCCGAGCAGGTGCTCAATGGCAGGTTACAAGTTTTCCGTTACACCACCGACGCGGAGGCAGCGGTGGAACAGACCAAGCGCGACCATGAAACCGGCGCGCCGGCTGCGGCCAGCAATGTGAGCCGCCAGTAACCAACAAATTTGTCTTTCTCCAGTTGACCGGCGAGGGACAAAGAGTGGAAGTTCTCGAGGCTTCCGCCGCAGTGAGACCTATCACAGGAGGTCTAGAACGGGATGAAACAGCGTCACATCATCCTCGTCACACTGATCATCGTGGTCGCCTTCGCCGGCTCTGCGATGGCTCAGTTCACGCTCGACCAGGACGTTCTGGGCGCGCACAACATCAACGGCCGCGGCTGTATCTCCTGCCACCTCCCGCACAGCGGTTCTGCGGGCGCGGGCGGTACCGATACCAGCACCGGCACCATCGTTCTGTGGGGGCGTTCCTTCATCGGCAAAACTTATCGCAATGAAGACGGCTCCACATTTACGACTTATCCCACAGTCGCCAGCTTCGTGAATGGCACCAAGGACCCGCTGTATCGCACAGCGATCTGCCTGACCTGCCATGACGGATCGGCCAGCATCACGGGCATGCACGGAACCACCGCAGAAACAGTCGACGGCGGCTCCGCTCACGCTCCGACGTACTTGGCCACTGACGCTGAGGGCTTGACGAACGATCACCCTGTCCATATTCCCTATGTTCCCGCTGCTGCTCCGGGCGGAAAGCATTGGGCGGGCACGGTGGACGCCAACGGCAAGGTTTGGTGGATGAACGATCCGGCCCAGGCAGCTTTCGTTGCTGCTTACGGCCACGCCGGTAGCTTGTACGGTGCCGCGGCGGGTGGTACCACGATTGGAAGTGGTGCGCCCTCGACGGCTGCAGGTGCTTATGTTGAGTGCACCAGCTGCCACGACCACCATTCCATGACGAAGCGTCGTCAGTCCATCGGACAGGTGTGGACCCCCACTGCAAACTGCACGACGGGCGGAGCCACGGATCCCTACTGCGGCGCGTTCGCAGGCGGGACCCCGGCTATTTATCCCACGCGCATGTTCGTGAAGGGCTGGTATGACTCGAACAATCCAGCCAGCAACTCGTCATCGCAGTTCTGCCGTAGCTGCCATGCCGACCGATCGAATGAAGCGTACGGGATCAACAGCATTACGTTCTAACTAGAAAATGGGGGGAGTACCCCCGCTCACCCCTTCTTCTAGTGTTTTTATTTGAGACAACTCATGCGAAATACGTTCATTAGTTTCATTTTGGCCGTGTGCACTGCCACAACGATGGCAGCGCAGACAACTTCTCCGGCCAGCACATCCATGTTCAAGAGCACGACGTTGACACCGACCGGCAAGACCGTGGCGCGCGTCAATGGCACAGTGCTCACCGACCGCGATTTGTTTCGCGAGATGATGACCATCTTTCCCTATGCTCGCCAACACGGCGGCAAGTTCCCGGCGTCCATGGAAGCGGACATTCGAAGGGGCGCGCTCGACATGCTCGAGTTCGAGGAACTGGTGTACCAGGAAGCGAATCGCCGGAACCTGAAAGTCGCACCTTCCCGGCTAGACACCGGGATCAAAGAGTTTCGCGAACAGTTTCAGTCCTCAGAGGACTATCACTCCTATCTGAAAGCAGAGTGCGGCGGCTCAACTGCAAAACTGCGCGACAAGATTCGTCGGTCGATGATGATCGAAGACTTGCTGCGGGTCGAGGTCTCCCAAAGAGCGAGTGTCAGTGAGACTGAGGTGCAGACTTTCTATCAGAAGAATCCCGCGCGCTTCTTCACCGACGAAACCATTTCTATCCAGACCATTTCTCTGGTCATTCCGGACCACGCTACCGCGGATCAGGATGCGGTGGTCCGCAAGCGCGCCGACGATGCGTTGCGGCAGGCCAGGAAAGCCAAGAACTACGAAGAGTTCGGAATGCTGGCCGAGAAGGCTTCCGAAGACGACTGGCGCGTCATGATGGGCGATCATCAGTTCATCCCGCGAAATCAGATGCCGCCGGAAGTTGCCAAAGTTGCATTCGGCATGAAAGCTGGACAGGTCAGCGATCTGATTCGCGCGGAAAATTCCTGGTGCATCGTTCGCATGAACGGACGCAAGGACGCGAATAAAACCAGTTACGACCAGGTCAAAGACTCGCTCAAGAAAGAACTGGTAGCAAGCAAAGTCGACACGCTGCGCCGGACCCTCCACCAGCAGCTGCGTAAGAACGCCCGAGTCGAGGAGTTATAGGAGGGGCTATGCAGTTCATACGACACGCGAGGTTGGCGGTATCGGTGGGCATACTTTTGCTGGCCTGCCAGGTCCGCGCGCAAGTCGCTGTCGGCGATGACTTGCACATGAACCTCGATGGCAGCCTCGCGGTCGGTTACTTTTCCTCTAACGGTAACTTGACGCAATCCGCCCACAGCCTCAGTGTAGGCGGCGAGGGTGACCTGCGCGGCGACTACCTCGATCCCCGCGTCGTTAACTTCGCGCTCAGCCCTTACTACAACCTGTCCCGGGCAAACTCCAGCGTGCAATCGATCTTCGACGCCAGCGGTGTGAATGCGAGCGCGCAGTTCTTCAGCGGAAGCCGCTATCCGGGCTCGATCAGCTACGGCAAGGACTGGAACCACGAGGGCGAGTTCGGCCTGCCCGGAACCGTGCCTTACAAAACGCGGGGCTCCGATCAATACTTCAACGTCAATTGGAGCTACTTCCAGCCCTCTCTTCCGTCGCTTTCGGTCAGCTACGGATTCGGCGACAGCGATTACGAGGTACTCGGCGCTGACACACAAGGGAAAAGCCATTCCAGGGTTTTCAGTCTCCGGAGCGGTTATCAGCTCGCCGGGTTCAACCTCACCGGCGGCTACTCCGACTTCAAGTTGACGGAACAATTGCCCGAGATCACCAACGGATCGGAAACATTGAATGGAAGCACTGAGCAGAATCAAGTCCAACTAGGCGCTTCGCGTCGTTTCGGCCAAAGGACCAGCTTCGTCGCGAACCTGAGCAGGAACCACTTCACCGTCGATTTTTCCGGCGCTCCCATCCAGCAGACTTACGACAACCTGGCGGCCAGCGTGAGTGTTAATCCGGCAAAAGGCCTGATGGTGGTTGTAGGCGGCGTTTACACCGACAATCTGGCCGGGTACCTCTTTGTGCCTAGCGATGGGGGCGCGATCTTGCCGCCCGTCGACACGAACTCGCATTCCGTCGATCTCTCGGCGACCGCCACTTACACTCCCATCCACGACCTGAGCCTCCAGGGCACAGTCGATCATCGCGCGCAAAGCTATTTCGGCTTGAATGTTACCTCCGACGACGTCACCGCCGGGGTCTCTTACGGGCACAGCTTGTGGGGAGGTACGGCGTCCGCGTATGCGAGCGTGACTCGCTACACCGCGAATGTCTACAGCGAGGCTGCCACCGGAGGGTCCGGAAACCTCGCCTACTCCCGACGCGTGGGTGCCTGGACGACCAACGGCACGGTGCGCTACGCGCGCAATGCTCAAACAGCGCTCGCCAGCTACACCCAGTCTGGTTACGGATATGGATTGAACGTCGGGCGGAGACTTGGAGGCTGGATATGGACCGTCTCCGCCAATGGCAGCGAAAACCGCATTGACTCGGTTGGGAATTCCGACTCGTTCGCCCAGGGATACAGCACCGGTTTGTCGGCCGGTAAGCTCTCGTTCAATGGCGGCTACAGCCGCTCCAGCGGCAACTCGCTTCAGAGCATCATCGGGCTGATTCCATCGCCAGTTCCAACTCCGGTGGTTCCTCCCACATTGTTGATTCTCTATGGCGGCGAGTCGTATTCGGCCGCCGCCGGATATACGCCGATTCGTGGCCTGATACTTTCGGCCGACTTCACCCACTCGCACTATCACACGCGCAACGACACGTCGTTTTCGAACAACAAACTGCAGCAGGTGGATGCCAAGGCCGAGTGGTACCTACGCAAGTTGCACTTTACGGCCGGATATAGCCGGTTGCTGCAGGGCTTCGGCACGGAGCTGGGAGAGCCAGTGAACCTGAATACGTTTTATGTGGGCGTTTTTCGCTCCATGCACTTTTTCTGAGGTTGAGATTGAAGAGGAAACTCCAAACCGTCTGTATGCTGGCCGCGATCGCGATGGCGATGGCGTCAGATGCATCTGCGTCGAAGGCTAAAAGCCAGCCTCCGCAGCCTGGACCTCCAGATCTCCTGCTCTCTGGTGGGCGAAGCCTCTCCTACGAACGCATGTTCTCTTCCCAGCACGATGTGAAATTGAAACGCGGCTTCTGGACCCGTCTCGTCGACCTCGTGGCCGGCGCTCCGGAGTATCACAATCTCGTTCGGCCCTACAGCGTCGCGGTCGATTCTCGAGGACGGGTGATCGTCACAGATCCCGGCATCCCGGGCGTGCATGTCTTCGATTTCGAGAAGCAAAAGTACAAGCTCATCGAGCGCGAAGGGAAGGAAGCCTTTCGTGCCCCGCAATGCGTGGCCGTCGATGCTGACGACAACTTTTACGTGACTGACTCGGAAGCCGGGAAGATCTTCGTTTTCGACGCGGAAAGCAAATTCCGTCGCACTATCGGCAGCATCAAGGGCGGCGAAGGTTACTTCAAGCGTCCCACGGGAATTGCGGTGGATTCCGCGGCCGGACGCATTTTCGTCTCCGACACCTTGCGGCACAAGATTTTCCAGCTCGACAAGGAAGGGAACATCCTCAAGACGATCGGCCAGAACGGTGCAGGTGACGGTGAGTTCAACTTCCCGACCGAACTGCGTTGGACTGGCGATGAACTGCTTGTCGTGGACGCGATGAACTTCCGCATCCAGTCCTTCGACGGAGCCGGAACATTTCGCTACGCGATCGGCAATCCTGGCGATACCAACGCTTCCATGTTCCGTCCCAAGGGAGTCGGGCTCGACAGCGAACACAATGTCTATGTCGTCGACGGACTCTGGAGCATTGTCCAGGTCTTTAACCGCGAAGGACAGCTTCTCTACTACTTTGGGCAGAGCGGTGATGCCCCCGGTGATTTCAACCTCCCCTCCGGAATCTTCATCGATCACAACAACGGAATCTATGTGGTCGATTCTTTCAATCGGAGGGTGGAAGTCTTTCGTTACCACCCCGCGACGACTCTGGTCGAAGGTGGTACGCGTTGAAGCGGATCCTTCTTTCTTTTGGTCTCACCACGTTATTGTCGTGCGCCGGTTGGGCGCAGGGCTTCAATGACGTCCTGGGTGTGCACGATATGACGCCTATGGGCAAATCGCTGGTGAAGGGGCGGGTCTCAGGTTCGTGCCTTTACTGTCACGCTCCGCACTCCGCAATGGCTGGTCCGATGACCCCTCTGTGGAACCAGCAACTCTCGGTACAGAGCTACACCGCCTACACCAGCACCTCCTACCACCAGACCGGAGTACAGCCCCAGCTCGGTACCACGACCAAACTCTGCCTGAGCTGTCATGACGGAACAGTTGCTCCCGGCCAAACGATTGCGTACGGCAAGCTGGTCACAACTGGGTCGATGAAAACGACTTCAAAGTTCGGCGGCGACCTGCGCAGTTCTCACCCGGTGAGTCTCAAGACCCCGCTGTCCGATGCTCCTGAACTTAACGTCCTTCTTTCTTCAGCATCGCCGAGCACGAGTGACCCGAAGGTTCAGCTCGACAAAGGCAGTGTGGAATGCAGTACCTGTCATGATCCTCACGTCCAGGGCAAGGACCCGATCGTGAAGGACTTCCTGGTGCGCGACAACTCGAACGGCGCACTCTGCATGGCCTGCCATGATCCGACCCGCGTGGTTAATGGAAGCGTGAACTATCTCGGGGGCTGGGCGGTCAGCGCTCACGCCAAAGCGACCAATACGACCTCGAACCAACCGTACGTCGGCGGCTACGGCACCGTTGCGGCCAATGCCTGCACCAGTTGCCATGCACCGCACAACGCCACTGGACCTGCGCGCTTACTCCGCGGCAGTGACGAACAGGCTTGCCTGGCCTGCCACAACGGAGGGACGAACATCTCTCCCGCGGCTCCGAATGTGTTTTCGGAGTTCACCAAAATAGGCCACCCGTTCGCGACGGCCAACAACCAGCACGATCGGGCTGAGGGTGCAGTGCTCAATAACAACCGTCACGCAACCTGCGCGGACTGCCACAACCCGCATGCCTCATCTGCCGTGACCACCTTCGCGACCCCGCCAACCATTCGGGTCTCGCAGAGCGAGGTCGTCGGAGTCAGTGCGTCCGACGGTTTGACGGTCCTGACGCCCGCGATCAATCAGTTTGAGAATTGCCTGCGCTGCCACGGAACCAGCGTCGGCAAGACAGCGGATCGGAAGTATGGGTATCTGCCCGTGTGGGCATCCTCGAATGGCGACCCGCTCAACCTCATCCCGCAATTCACCGCCACCGCGAGTTCCAGCCATCCAGTGATGCACGACCGCAACAGCCCGCTATCGCAGCCCAGCTTGCGCAACCAGATGCTGAATCTCGATGGCACCACCCCCGGACGCAACATGGGTCAGCGCATTCTCTGCACTGACTGCCACAACAGTGACGACAACCGTGAATTCGGTGGAACCGGGGCCAACGGTCCGCACGGCTCGAAGTACACACATCTGCTCGAGCGCAACTACGAATTCAGCCAGACCGCGTTGCCGGGAAGTCCCATCAGCAACTTGTTCCCGAATCCCGACCTGACCGTCAACGGCCCGTACGCACTCTGCGCAAAGTGTCACGATCTCGGTGTGATCCTTTCAAATACCAGCTTCAGCGAACATTCCCGTCACATTAACGATGGGTTTTCGTGCTCGACGTGCCATACTGCACATGGGATGGGTGGGGCGACGGGAAGCGTTTCCGGCGAGCGCATAGTCAACTTCGACGTGAACGTAGTCACCTCGAACGGAGGAGCTCCAATTGCCTATAGCCGCTCAACGAATTCCTGCAGCTTGACGTGCCATGGACACCCGCACGATCTCGCTGCGACTCCGGCCTTGCGGCGTCCGCGTGCGAGGTCGTAGAGGAAACGCGAGCGGTTTCATAACAATTTGACTTTGCAACATGCCTGTTCCGGGCAGGTGCAATCTGAAAACGCGCAAAAATAAGGAGACCGAAGAAGATGAAGAAGCTGGTACTCGCAATCTTAGTAGTGTCGCCAATCCTGTCGTCGATCTGTTTCGCCGACGACCTGGTTGACGATCCCGTTTTCAAGGCGAAGTGCGTGATGTGTCACGGCGCCGCCGCCGAGGGCCGGGAGAAAATGAAGACGCCACCTATGAAGGAAAAGGCTGGCAAGAGCGCTGCGGAACTGACTAAGCAGATTGAAGACGGCAACGACAAGACCACTCCCAAAATGCCGCCCTTCAAAGAGAAACTGACGCCCGAGCAGATCAAAGCTCTGGTGGAAGAGATCAAGGCGCTCAAATAGCTTCCTGCGCCAGGTCCCTCCCCCACCCCCGATTTTAAAATTGATGTCTGATGGTCAAGACGCAGTTGCGGCGTGGGTATCAACCAGAGCTTTCGATAGCCCTGTCCCGCGGCTGAATATGCCACGCCGACGGTTCGCGATTAAGCAGCAGCTCTGTCGTTGAAGGCGTTTCGGACTCTTTCGATCGACGTGGGGGCGACGAGATACCCGATGCCGGCTCCAATCCCGATCCCGATCAGGAAGGTGCCCCAACTCGACCACTGGCTTCGACCGTGAAGTGCATCACTGGCACTGGCCAGTCGCTCCGAGGCGTCTTCGTATTTTTCGTTGATGGCACTGCTCATCTCGTCGGCGCGATCACGCATCTGATTTTGGACCGCCGACCACAGCTTCGCATCCGTCAGCAGCAGTCCCGCTCGCATCGCAAGCCTCGCCCAGTCCTTTGTCCGTCTGTTCCGTATCATGTTCATCGTGTGACCTCGGGTGTATTGATCTGAATAACTAATGTAGGGAAGCAAACCTCCTCTCGCTATCGGATGAGGCGTGTAGGAGTTGCCGGGGAATCCGTGTATGTCACGGCCTACGTTCAAGTTTGATGCCGTCGATGTAAAACCTGCGCCGGTATGTATTTCGATCAAAAGCACTTTCCCGAAGCGCCCGGTCGAGAAGCCTTTCCACGGACACGTAAAGATTCGTAAACCAAGTCCCTACGCGACAACTTGCCGTGGATAATCGGGTTCATATGACTAACCCGAGAATTGGGCAATAGAAGACGACAAGGAGATTTCATGCTGAAGAATTGGATATTGACTTTGACACTCGCCGGGCTGGCGTATGCCGCGCCGGCAGTTGTTGCGCAAGACGCTCCGAGCAGCGATCAACAGACCGCGCCTGCGGGTGCTCCTCCGGAGCACGGACGCGGAGGTCGATTCGACCCTGACCGTCGCGCCGATATGCTGACCAAACGACTCAATCTGAGCGCAGATCAGAAGACAAAAGTTGCCGACATCTTCAAATCTGAGCAGGAACAGATGCAAAAGATCCATGCGGATGCTTCGGTCTCGCAACCGGACCGTCGCGCCAAAATGATGGATATCCATAAGGCGTCCAGCGACCAGGTTCGCGCTCTTCTGAATCCCGACCAACAGAAGAAATGGGACGAAATGCAGGCTCAGCGTGACCAGTGGGTCAAAGGCCACCATGAACCGCCTGCCGCTGCCGCGGCACCCCCTGATAACGATCAGAAGTAGTTCCGCCCAGCATAATCGAGGACGGCTTATGAGGGTGCGCTAAGAAGTCAATTGTTATTCGATGGCTGCCCACCCTTCGCGGTTTTCGAAGGGTGGGAGGCATCGGCCCCAACCTCTGATCGTGTCGACATCTGCTCTGCCCGTAGACCCCTCGCCCCGAAAATACTACGATAGAGTGGCTTTCTGAGGGGCGCCATGTACTTCGAACAGTTCTATTTAGGTTGCCTTGCGCACGCATCCTATATGCTCGCCTCCGAGGGCGAGGCGATCGTCATCGATCCGCAACGCGACGTTGAGATCTACCTGACGGCAGCCGCTGAGCACGACCTCAAGATCGGCCACATTTTTGAAACTCACCTGCACGCCGACTTTGTTTCCGGACACAAGGAACTCGCCGAACGCACCGGTGCCACCATATATATAGGTCCACATGGCGGCGCCCGCTTCACCCGCACCGAGGTCGGCGACGGCTTCCAGCTGCGTGTCGGCAAGTTGCGCATCGACGTACTCAACACCCCCGGCCACACGCCCGAAAGCATCTGCATGGTCGTCACCGACGAAGAGAAGTCCGAGGAGCCCTGGGCTGTCTTCACCGGGGACACCCTCTTCATCGGCGATGTCGGCCGCCCGGACCTTTCCCAATCGCACACACCCGCCGAACTTGCCGGGCTCCTCTACGACAGCCTCCATAACAAGCTGATGAAGTTGCCCCGCGACGTGCTGGTGTATCCGGCGCACGGGGCAGGCTCGTTGTGCGGCCGCAACATGCGGGCGGAGCGTTCTTCCACCATCGCCACCGAGCGCATGACGAATTACGCCTTGCAAATCGGCAGCCGCGACGAGTTCATCCGGGAGCTCACTTCGAAGGTTCCGGTTCGGCCTGACTACTTCCTGCAGGATGCGGAAATCAATCGCGATGGCGCCGCTCCGCTCTCGGAATTGCGGGAGCTCCAACCTCTATCTCCGCAAGCCCTGAAAACGATGCTCGAGGAAGGCGTCATCGCGCTCGATGTTCGCCCACCCAGCGATTTCGCCAAAGGACACGTTCCCGTATCGATTAACATTGCGCTCTCCGGTCAGTTCGCTTCCTGGGCTGGATCGGTTCTCGGGCTTTCGTCTCGCCCCGTTCTGATCGCCGACAACGATGACCAACTCTCCGAAGCCCGACTTCGACTCGCGCGAATCGGAATCGAAAATGTCCGCGGATTCCTGGATGGAGGCATCGCAGGCTGGCAGCAGGCAGGAATGCCGCTGGCCACACTGCAGGAGGTTTCCGTCAACCAGGTGAATGCCTGGCTCCGCTCCGGCGAAGCAGAACTCCTCGATGTCCGGCGCGAAGGCGAATGGAAAACCACACACATCGAAGGCGCAGTGTGGGCGCCCCTCGACACCTTGAGCACGAACTTGCCCGCACTCGCGCACGATCGCCGCATAGCCGTCCATTGCAAGAGCGGATACCGCAGCGCGATCGCGTGCAGCGTGCTTCAGCGCGCAGGATTTCAGAATGTCGCGAATGTCCTCGGCGGCATCGATGCCTGGCAGGCCGCCAACTTACCCATCACCACGGAGGAAGCACTGAAGATCTGAGGCCCGCACTTCCCCCGTGCGGGCCCCGACAATCGCTCAACCTTTCATCGAGCGAATCCCCCTCGATGTCCTCATCCAGCCTACAAAGATCGAAGGAAGTTCAGCAGATCCTGCGCCTGCGCCGGGCTCAGCATGTTGAAGCGCCGCACTGTTCCGCCGGCTTCCGAGCCTCTGCCATCATGCGCTCGAATTGCCTGCACTAAATCCGATGTGCGCCCATCGTGCAGAAAAAATAGCCGCTGCCCAAGACCCCACAGTGGCGCAGTCCGGAACTGATCCGGTCCCGCTGCTCCCTGCGTGATGCGGTCTGCAAGGCTCCAACCCATGTGGTGGAGTGCAAAGTCAGAATACGGATGATAAGCAACGTTCGACATGCCGGTATATCGGGAAGTTCCAGTCGTCAGAGTCGCCGTGTGGCAAAGACTGCATCCGACCTTGTCGAAGAGCGCCGCGCCGTTTTGTGTGGAGGACGTCGGAGCCGCTGGCGTAGGAGGCGCCGATAAGCGTGCGAACGTCGCAAACGCCATCACGTCGGACATGTTTTCGCCTGCATCGCCGCCCGCAAAATCTTCCGGCGAAGGATTCAATCCGCACCCGTTGTCGGCGGACCGCTCCGAAGGGAATACATCGTTCGATACGCCTTGCTCGACGTTATAAGCCTCGCCCGAGAAAATCAGCAGCGACTTGTTCTGCGCCTTCCATCCGAAGCGCGTAATGGTTCCGTCGTTCCCGCTCGTATTAAAACTCCCGCGAATCCCTAAGAACGCTTT